>Ga0184637_10000584_pt1 | contig 27120 bp, 25 predicted proteins | sample PLM3_127_b2_FD_133143 | JGI IMG/M metagenome (GOLD analysis project Ga0184637, IMG submission 133143) | Groundwater sediment microbial communities from an aquifer in East River, Colorado, USA - PLM3_127_b2 | ecosystem: Environmental > Terrestrial > Soil > Riparian zone | place: USA: East River... | reverse complement strand
GGGCACGGAACCAGTCACCATTTGGCTGGGGAGATGCTGAACAGCATGGCCGGCATCCGCCTCACTCATGTGCCCTACAAGGGTTTCGGCCAAGGCGTCACCGACGCGCTGAGCTGCAAGGTGGATCTCATCGTCGGCGCAGTCGCTAGCGGCCATCCGTACGTAAAATCCGGGAGGCTGAAGGCACTGGCTGTGACCTCGACATCGCGTTTCAGTGGAACGCCTGAAGTACCGACTATGTTGGAGTCGGGCTTTCCCGGATTCGAGGTCGAGGCGTGGTACGGCCTGCTCGCGACAGCGCGCACCCCGCGCCCGGTCATCGACAAGCTCCACGCTGAGATGGTCGCCGTCCTGAAAGAGAAGGATATCGTCGAGAGGCTGCGCGAGCAGGGGCTGACGGTCGTTGGCAATTCGCCGGAACAATTCTCCGCGCGCATCCGTTCCGAGCTCGAGAAATCCACCAAGCTCGTAAAGACGTTGGGGCTCAAGGTCGACTGAACCCCACGTTCGACGAGGAACTCGCCGGAGAAGCCTGGCCGGGCGGGCGCCGGTGACCCTGTCCTGGCGCGCGACTGGCTCGATCTGTACGAGCAGCTTGCGCTGTTCTACCGGCAGGGCGGGACGGGCGGCCCCTTAGACTCCTATTCCAACCTCTAATGGAAAGCTTCATTGTCTCGTAAGCTCAGAAGGCGCAGAGCCGCGAAATGTGAATACTTCACAGAATAAGTGTGCATTGGAACGCTGAGCGGTTTTCCCTTCGAGCGCAGGATTCTCGGGCAGCAACGAGAACCCGTTTCCACATGTTCACATCATCAATGGAGGGCAGCATGAGAACCACGCGCTTCGTCAAGTCGGAAGGTCTGTTCTGCTTCGCGAGACACCGGGTATTGGGGCTCGCGTTGGGCTGCGCAGTTGCCGGCGCCGCGCCCGGCCAGACGGCCGACCGGATCGCCATAGACGGGTCAACCGGGGTAGCACCACTGGTGGCCGCACTCGCCAAGGCATACCGGGAGCAACACCCTGCCGTCACGGTGGAGATAGGAAAAGGGCTGGGGACCAAGGCGCGCATCAAAGCCCTGGCTGAGGGCAGCATCGATATCGCGATGGCAAGCCACGGACTGGTCGTCGACGACCTCGTCCGGCAAGGTATGGCCGTGCAGGAGATCGCCAAGGTCCCAGTCGTTTTCGGTGTCAACGCCAGCGTGCCCGTCGCCGCTCTTGCCGACCGTCAAATCTGCGATATCTATTCACGTCGGCTCACCAACTGGAAAGAACTCGGAGGACCCGATCTGGCGGTCGCCCCCCGGACGAGACCCGACACTGAAGTCGATGCCGAGATCGTGAGGGAGCGGGTCGGATGCCTGACTAAGCTGCAGATGCCGGACGATGTGCGGGTGATGTCCAAGGGCGGGGACATGGCCAAGGAACTCGCCGGTACCGCAGGCGCAATCGGCATGACCACCATGACGGTCGTGGAACAGAGCCAGGGGCGGGTTAAGCCGCTGGCGCTAAACGGCATCGAACCGACCGCGGAAAACGTGCGAAGCGGCGCCTATCGGCTCACGCGCGACTCGTTTCTCGTCACCAAAACCGCGTCCAGTCCAGCCGTCGCTAAGTTTCTCGATTTCGTGCGCAGCCCGGAGGGCAAGCGCGTGATCAGCGCCAACGGCGCCGTGCCGCTGGATTGATCGAGTTGGTGTTATTGCAGCGAACCGGCGGATGGCATCCGCCGGTTGTTGCTTGCGGCAGCACCGCGGAGAGTAGCTATTGCGTTTTCGCCGACAATGAGGCATGTATCCGGCACGTGCTAACAAAAGAGGGGCGCAATGCCGGATATCGTGCCGGATCGAGAGCTGCTTTCCATCATGGCGGCCGACGTCGCCGGGTACAGCCGCCTCATGGCGGCCCAGGAACGAAGCACCGTTGAAACGCTGAAAGCGTATCGGGCTTGTTTTCGCGAGCACGTTGCCCGGTTCAAGGGACGGGTGATTGATACAGCCGGCGACAGCGTCCTGGCGGCGTTCGCGAGCCCCACGTCGGCCGTAGAGTGCGCAGTCGCGATCCAGGACGAACTAGCCCAACGAAACGCGAACCTGCCGCCCCACCGCGTGATGGAGTTCCGCATCGGAATCAATCTGGGCGACGTGATCGCGGACGGAAACACCATTTATGGCGACGGCGTCAACGTCGCGGCGCGTCTCGAAGGATTGGCGGAGAGCGGCGGGATCATGATCTCGGGCAGCGTATTCGCCCACGTACAGGACAAAGTCGGGCATTTATTCGTCTTTGAAGGGCGCAAGCGCGTCAAGAATATTGCGGCTCCCGTCGCGATGTATAGCGTCGTGCCGAGTCACGAGCGCGCTTCTTTTTTGGACCGCCGGCGCAGACGCAAGGCGGCGTTGCTCGCGACGGGCGCCGTGCTGGGCACAGCCATTCTGGCCTGGGCGTGGTACGCGTTCGTCCCCCACTATGGCGCGCCCTCTGCGGAGATACTCCCGTTGCGCGTATTCCGTGACTGTCCGGATTGCCCGGAACTGGTGGAAATTCCGTCCGGTGTTTTCGAGCGCGGTTCTCCGCCAGGCGAACCTGGGCATCACACGTCGGAAGGCCCGGTCACTCGCGTCGCGATCCGGCGCAGCTTCGCGATCGGGCGCTATCCCGTGACCTTTGGAGAGTGGGATCAATGTCTCCGGGAGAGCGCGTGCAGACACAAACCCAACGACAGAGGCTGGGGCCGAGGTACGGGACCGGTGTTCTATGTGAGCTGGAACGATGTCGAGGACTATATTGCGTGGCTCAGAACGAAAACCGGAAAAGCGTACCGCCTTCCTTCCGAAGCGGAGTGGGAGTACGCGGCGAGGGCCGGCACCAGCACCGCCTATCCCTGGGGCAACGCCGTTGGCCGGAAAATGGCGAACTGCAAAGGCTGCTCAGAGGACGCCAGCGATAGAACCACGCCGGTGGGATCGTTCCCTCCGAATCGCTTCAACCTTTTCGACATGCATGGGAACGTCTGGCAATGGGCTGCAGACTGCTGGAATGCGTCCTACGCCGGCGCGCCAGCCGACGGCTCGCCCTGGCTCAACGGAGAGTGCGGCAAGGCAGTGGTTCGCGGCGGCGCTTGGGGACTCTCGCCGGACGACATCCGATCCGCCCGCAGGGAAGGCGATAGCAAGGACTTGCGCAGCGGTCGGCGGGGCTTTCGTGTCGCTAGACACTTGCCGTAGAGAATTACAGGACGGGGACGTGCAAATGGCGGCCAGGCTTCGAACCAGCAGCTAATCGGGCCCGCGTGAACCTTTCCGGGCCCGGCCGTCGGCCAGCAGGAACTCGCGCACGATCGCGATCTGGTCGGCGTGAAGGAGCGTCGGCGCGTGGCCGACGCCCGGAATCTCCACCACCCTCGCGCGCGGGCCACGCCAAGCCATCTGCTTTGCCGCATCGCGCGTAAGCAGGTCCGACTGCTCGCCGCGTAGAACGAGCGTCGGGCAGCGGATCGCATCGTAGGAATTCCACAGCTCGACGTCCCTGTAGGGAAGCTCCGCGTTGAACGGCAAGGCGATCGCCGGATCGTAGTGCATGCGCAGCGACCCGTCCGGGTTCTTGCGCACGACGTGCTCGGTGAGGAAACGCCACTCGGCATCGGTATGCGGACCGAAGGTCGTGCTGATCGAGCGCACGTACTGCTCGGCGGCCTCCAGGGTCGGCAGCGGCGGCCACTTGCCGATGTAGGAGCCGATGCGGTCCAGCGATACCGCGGTCAATGCCGGCCCGACGTCGTTCAGGACCAACTTCTTCACCGGTGAATCGGGCATCGCCGCGAGCGTCATCCCGATAAGGCCGCCGAGCGAAGTGCCCACCCAATGCACCGATTCCACGTCGAGCCTCGCGATGAGCGTCACCATGTCGTTCGCATAAGTCGGCACGGCGTATTCCGCGGGGTTCGCTAGCCAATCGGAGCCGCCGCGGCCGGCCACGTCGGGACAGACCACCCGGTAGCCGCGGCGAACCATCTCCTCGGCGAGACGATCGAAGTCGCGTGCGCACCGCGTCAGCCCGTGAGCGCAAATGAGGACCTTCGAGATCTCGCGGTCGCCCCATTCGAGATAGGCCATGCGGTGCAGGCCGCTCGCGCTCGCGCACTGCACCTTGAGGCGGCGAAACGGTTCGCTCAACCCGGTTCTTTCTCAGACCGCAGCCACCACCGCCGGAGCAGCTCCGGAATCCAGCGCGTGTCTTCCCCGAATGAGCCGAGCGCAAGACCGCCGTCCTCGGGCCGGAGCACCTTGCGGAGCTTTTCCGAGCGCAGGTTCGCTGCGCGCACCGGATACCCGTAAGCTTCGAAGCGCTGGCGCTCCACCGCCGTTTCCTCAGGCGGGCTCTCGCTGAACCACAGCCACTCGCGCGAGAATTCTTGAGCGAGCCTGTCGATCTCGCGCAGCTCGTCTTTTGCGATCGGCTCGCGCTGCGCTAGCTCGGTGTAGGCCGCATCGCCCGAGGTCACTACCCAGCGCTCGGCCCACTCGGCCTCGACGCCGTCGGACGCGGAAAGCTCGCAGGCACCCGGCGCCCCAGCGATGCGGAAAAAAGCATGCTGGTCCGAAGCGATCGCGTAACCGTGCCAGAACTCGCGCCAGCGCTCGCAGCTCACCGCAAGCCGGAGGCGGCCGTCGGCATCGGCGCGCACGTTCTGCAGCGCGGGTCCGCCCGGAGCTTGCGTCTGCGCGGCTTGCTCCCGCAGGACTCCGTTCTGGATGATCGCGCGGCCGCTTCGGCCCTCGTTCGCTTCGGTCCAATCAACTTCGACGGTCAGGTCCGGGAAAGCCTGCGAAGCCGCCACGAAAGGGGGAAACGGAATTCCGCCGCGTAGCTTGAAACGGTACTCGAGCTGCTTCTGCGTATGCAGCTCGCGGTAGGAACCGGCGCCCTCCTCGTCGAGCAGTTCGTTGACGCGGCTTCGGTATTCGCGAAGGAGCGCGGGATCGCCCTTGACCGTGACGGTTGCAGTGAGATTCAAGCAGTGATATCCGACCGCAGAGATACTTCAGTCGGCCTTGACGCCGGCTTCCTTGACCACTTTTGCCCAGCGCGCTTTTTCCTTGACGATGAACGCGCCGAGCGCGTCCGGCGCGCCGGCGCGCACCTCGGTGCCCTGTTTCGCCAGGAACTCTTTCATGTCGTTGGTATTCAGGATGCGGGTAAGCTCCGCATTCAGCTTCGTCACGATCTCGCGCGGCGTGCCAGCCGCCGCGAGCAGGCCCTGATAGGAGCCGGTTTCGAAGCCCGGAAGTGTCTCGGCCACCGTCGGCAGTTCGGGCGCGGAAGGCACGCGCTGCGCACCGGACACGGCGAGCCCTTTCAAGCGGCCGCCCTTCACCGACGGATAGGTGGCGAGCATGCCGTTGAACAGCACGTTGGCGTTGCCCGCGATCACGTCCGTGACCGCCGCCGAGCCGCCCTTGTAGGGGATGTAGGTCCACTGCACGCCGGTACGCGCCGCGAATTCGACGCCGGCGAGGTGCGGCGCGCCGCCGGTGCCCGAGTTGGCGAAATTGAGCTTGCCCGGATTTGCCTTGGCGTAGGCAATCAGCTCGCGCACGTTGCTCACCGGCACCGACGGATGCACCGCCAGCACGTGCGGCGAATACGACACCATCACGATGGGCGAGAAATCCCTGGCCGGGTCGAAAGGCATGTTGGTATACACGCTCGGGTTGATCGACAGCGCGCCGACGTCCGAGAGCAGCATGGTGTAGCCGTCCGGCGCGGACTTGGCGACGTGGTCCGCGCCGACGTTGCCGTTGGCGCCGGTGCGGTTTTCCACGATGACCGGCTGGCCCCAGGCTGTGGTGACGTGGGGTCCGATGGCGCGCGCGAGGATGTCCGAGGTGCCGCCGGGGGCGAAGGGGACGACGATGCGGATCGGCTTGTTCGGGTACGGCTGGGCCTGCGCCGGCAGAGCGGCGAGCAGGCCCGCGGCAAGAACTGCGGTGAGGGCTGCGGCAACGCGTTTCATGGATGTCCTCCGGGTTCGCTCAGAGACTGATCGCGGTGGTAAAAGCAATGGCTTGAAAAGGCCGTCATCTCCGCAGCGTGAGTATACCCGGCGCGTCCTCTACTCGTGCCAGTAGCGCCGCGCGCGGTCGCGCTGGGCTTCGACCTGAGTGCTTCCCGGTGCGAAGCGCATCTGGATCGCGCCGCCCGAGTCGGTGCGAAGCAGCTCGCTCCCCGCCTCGCGATAGCGCGCGAGCACGTCCTCGCGCGGATGACCGAAGCGGTTGCGGTAGCCGGCCGCAAAAATCGCATAGCGCGGCGCCACCTGCTTCACGAATTCGGGCGACGAGGAGCTCGCGCTCCCGTGGTGCGGCACGAGCAGCGCCTCCGCAGTCAGGAGCTTCGGAGCGTGCCGGAGCAGTTCACGCTCGGCGGCGCGTTCGATGTCCCCCGTGAGCAGCACGCGGCCCCCCTTGGCCTCGACGCGCAATACGCAACTCCGGTTGTTGGCCCGCGCGCTGCGCCCGGAAAGAACTTCCTCCCGCGGGTGGAGAAATTCGAAGGAGACTGCGTCCCAGACCCACTTTCGCCCGGCGATGCAGGGCACGCGCCAAGTCGGCGCTTCGAGCAAAGCGTGGCCCGATGCAAGCGAGGACCACAGCATGCCGACCGGAATGGCCGCGAGCACAGAGCCGGCGCCGCCCGAATGGTCGCCGTCGTCGTGAGACACGACAAAAGCGTCGAGCCGGCCGATCCCTTCGCCGCGGAGATAGGGAAGGATGACGCGGCTGCCGCTGTCCGAGAACGCATTGAACGCGGGTCCGGCGTCGTAGAGCAGCGCGTGCCGCTCGGTGCGCGCGAGCACCGAGAGCCCCTGCCCGACATCCAACGCCGTAATCCACAGATCGCCCGCCCGCGGCCCCTGCGGCGCCGTCGCGAAAAGCGGCAGCAAGAGGACGATCCCCAGCCAGCGGGCCGGAAATCCGCGCGGAAGCAGCAGCCAGGCGATGCCGGCGAGCGCGAGGGGCAGGGTCCACGCCGGTGGCGCGTGCTGCTGCCAGACCGCACCCGGAAGCTCCGCAAGCCAACCGAGCAGCGCCATCAGAACTTCGAGTATCGCGTGTCCGAGCTCCAGGGGCCATGCCATCGGCAGCACGGCGCCGGCGAGCGCAAGGGGCGTGACGACCAGGCTCACTACCGGTATCGCGACCGCGTTGGCGATCGGAGAAACCAGCGATACCTGCTGGAACAGCACGAGCAGTAAGGGAACAAGGCCGACTGTTACCGCCCACTGCACCCGCCCCCACTGCGCGAGCCAATACGGCCGCACGGTGCGCGAAGTGCCGATGTAAAAAATCAGGGCGACCGCAGCGAACGAGAGCCAGAAACCCGGAGACAGGACCGCCCAGGGATCGAGCACGAGAACGAGGAAGAGCGCGGCGGCGAGCACCCGCGAGGCGCTCGTCGCCCTCCCGAGCCACAGTGCGGCCGCCACCACGCCGACCATGTAGAGCGTGCGCTGGGCCGGAACGGCAAATCCGGAAATGAGGCAGTAGCCGAGCGCGGTGAGAAACCCCGCGAGCGCCGCGGCCTTCTGCGCGGGCAGGGCGAGCGCCAGAGCTTCGCTGCGCCTCCAGAACCAGGACGCGAGCATCGCGAACAGGCCCGCGATCATGGTGACGTGCAGTCCGGAGATGCTCATCAGGTGACTTACGCCGGTGCGGGCGAACAAGCGCCACTCCTCGGGATCGATCGCGCGCTGGTCGCCTATCGCCAACGCGATCAGCACGCCCGCATTAGGGCTCTCGGGCAGCACGCTGCGGATCTTCTCCCGCGCCGCCTCACGCAGCCTCTCGATCCAGTACTGCGGCCGCGGCACCATGGCTGCCAGACGTTCGGGCACGACTTGCGTGCGTCCGTCGGCCCCGCGGCGTGTCGGCATTCTCACGTAGCCGGTCGCGCGAATGCCGCGCTCGAGCAGCCAAGCCTCGTAGTCGAAGCCATGTGGATTGAAGCTGCCGTGCGGCCGGCGCAGCCGCACCGTGAATCGCCAGCGCTCCCCGGTCCGCACCGGGAGAATGTTCGCCGATTCATCCGGGACGAATCCCCCGTACGAAGAGAGCACGATACGGCGCGGCACCCCGGTCTCGGGAGATTCCACGTCGAAATCGAAGCGCACGCCGCGTTCGAAGGCCTGCGGGAGTCCGGCGACGACGCCGGTGACAAGCACATCGCGCCCCTCCAGCGCCGGATCCAGCCGATCGGAAAGCCGCAGATGCGCAAGCGTCGCGGCCCAGGCGAAGCCGAGGGCGGCAAACCCGATGAACATCGCGCCGGCTCCGATGACGCGCGAGACGCGCCTGGAGAACCCGACCGCCGCGGTCGCCGCAAACGTAAGATAAAGCGCGAGCCACGCCGCCCCCGGCAACTCGGGCTGCTGCTGCAGCAAGAAGACGCCGAGCGCGAAGCCCAAGGCGGAAAATCTCATCGCGAGCCGGCGGCGCTTTCCATTCCGCGATTAACGGCCGAGAACTCCAAAGGTTGATATGCTTGTCCCTTGCCTCGAAGGAAGCCTGATAGGGCTGGACGTCTCGACTAGGAGACAAAGAGGTCAACATGGCACGAATCATCGGCATCGCCGGCAGCCTGCGAAAAGGCTCGTACAACGCGGCGCTCCTCCGCGCCGCCGCAGAGCGCGCCCCCGCGGGCATGGAAGTCGAGATCGCGTCGATCGCGGGCATTCCACTCTACGACGGCGATCTGGAGAGCGAGCAGGGAATCCCGGATCGGGTCACCGCGCTCAAGGACAAGATCGCAGCCGCCGACGGCCTCTTGCTCGTAACGCCCGAGTACAACAACTCGATGCCCGGCGTGCTCAAGAACGCGATCGACTGGCTCACGCGACCGGCGAAGGACATTCCCAGGGTCTTCGGCGACAAGCCGGTGGCGATCATGGGAGCGACGCCTGGAGGCGGTGGAACCCGCCTCGCACAGACAGCGTGGCTTCCCGTCCTCCGGACCCTCGGTACCCGCGCGTGGTCGGCAAACAGCTCTACGTCGCAGGGGCGGCCCAGGTATTCGACGCCGAAGGCAGGCTCGTCGACGAGAAGATCAATAAGCTCCTCTCGGAACTCATGGCCGGCTTCGCCGCATTCGTGAACGTCAAATGAGCCTTGTGCTGCGCGGCGCTTGCGCCGATTCGAACTCGGGAAAGAGACGTTCGTCCATGACTAAACGCGTACTTACCGCCGCGATTCTTTCGTCGGCAATCTATGCGTGGACGACAGCGCCCACAATTACCGCCGCATCCAGGCCGATCCATCCAACACACGCCAAGTAGATGTTCTTGTCGCGTTTCTGAATCCCATACCAGAACCAAAGGACGGCGGAGAGGAGATACGCACTCCACGACACGACTGAAACGCCGGCGGCCTGATGGCCGACCCATATGGTCAGAACTTGCGGAACCGTCATAAGCATGGTGAAGACTGACATGCCTCCCAACACGCGGCGTAGAACCGCCTCTGAGCGAGAACCGTCGCCTTCGGGGATCGCGGGGTCTGGTGCCATAGTCGTCTCCTTGTATCGTGTGACGAATGATTTGTGTTGAACGACAGCCGTGTCGTATAACGCTGGAACGTCCAGGTCGAACATGAGTGTAGCAACCACTCAGGCGTGGTACAGCGCCTCGAGCGCGAGCAAAGCACGCTTTTTCCCGAGACCGCCCGCATAGCCGGTCAGCGCGCCATTCGACCCGACGATGCGGTGGCAGGGCACGATGATACCGATGGGGTTTCGCCCGGTCGCCGCGCCCGCGGCGCGTGCGCTGCCCGGACGGCCCGCGCGCCGCGCGAGTTCCGCATAGGGGATGGTCCTGCCGAAGCCGACGCCTGCGATCGCCTTCCACACCGAACGCTGGAACGGAGTGCCGCGCGGCGCGAGCTTGACGGAGAAGCGCTTGCGCCTGCCCGAAAAGTACTCGGCCAGCTCGCGCTTCGCCTGGCGCAGCGGCCCATGCCGCGCGTCGCGCACCCAATCCGCCTCGATGCGCGGATGGTACTTCTGCCCTGTGAAGTAGACGCCCGTCAACGCCTTGTCGTCGGCAACCAGTAGCATGCGTCCGTGGGGGCTCGTGAAAAAGTCGTAGGTGTGCATGGTCAGTCCTTTACAAGAGAGTTCCAGAGGTGCATCACCGCATACGCGCGCCACGGCCGCCAGGCCGCGCCGGCCGCCAGCACCCGGCGCGCGTCGCGCGTTCCAAGCGCCTTCATGACGCCCAGGTCGGTATGGGGAAAGGCGTCCGGCCAGGCGAGCGCGCGCATCGCGATGTACTGCGCCGTCCATTCGCCCACGCCCGGCAGCGCGCGCAGCCGCTCCAGCGTCACCTCGACATCGGCATTGGGCATAAGCACGAGGCCGCCGTCTGCCACGGCGCGCGCGAGCGCGATCACCGTGCGGGCGCGCGCGCCCGGCATGCCCAGGCGCGCGATGCGGCCCGGCGGCGTCCCGGCAACGCGCGCGGGAGTAGGAAACACCGTGGTGAGCGCGCCGAACGGGGTGGCGATGGGATCGCCGAGCGCTGCCGCGAGGCGGCCCGCGAGGGTGCGCGCCGCCGCGACGCTCACCTGCTGGCCGAGGATCGCGCGCACCGCGACCTCGAATCCGTCGAAGGCGCCGGGGACGCGCATGCCGGGATGCTTCTGCGCCAGATCGGCCAGGGCCTGCGCCACCTCGGTCGGATTGCAGGCCAGGTCCATGAGCGCCTTCACGCGCGAGAGCACCGGCGGCAGCACGCGGGCGAGCGACGCGGAGAGGGCGACGCGCAGCGCCGGCTTCTTCGACGACAACGCGACCTCGATCCAGCCGATATGTTCCTTGCTGTCCTGCGCCACACGCACCGTGCGGCGGTAGCAGCCGTCCTCGAACGCCTCGACTCCGGGGATGGCGCGCGCGCCGAGAAAAGCACTCACAGCCGGCCAGTCGTAGGGCGGCCGGAAGCTCAGCTCGAAGTTCAGCGCATCGGCCGCGGGCGCCGCCGCGCCGCGCATGTGCCGGCGCAGTTGCCCGGGCTGCAGGCGGTAGCGCTGCTTGAACAGCGCGTTGAAGCGCCGCAGGCTGCCGAAGCCGCTGGCGAACGCGATCTGGGTGACCGGCAGCGCCGTATCGGTGAGCAGGCGCTTCGCAAGGAGCAGGCGCTGCGTCTGCGCGAACTCCACGGGCGAGACGCCGAACTCGGCGCCGAACGCGCGGCGCAGGTGCCGGTCGGTGATGCCGAGGCGCGCCGCGACGGCCTCCAGCCCTTCGGCGTCGAGCGCGCGGTCCTCGATCAGACTCGCCGCGGCCTGCGCCAGGCGCGAAGTCGCGTCCACGCTGGCGTTGCCCGGCGCGAGTTCGGGGCGGCAGCGCAGGCAAGGCCGGTAGCCGTCCGACTCGGCGGCGGCGGCGCTGGGATAAAAGCGGCAGTTCTCGCGCTTCGGAGGCTTCACCGTGCACACCGGGCGGCAGTAGATGCGCGTCGAGGACACGGCGACGAAGAAGCGCCCGTCGAAGCGGGCGTCGCGCGCCCTCAGGGCCCGGTAGCAGGTGGCGGAGTCCAGCGTCATGGGCGCCATTGTGGGCGCGGCGGACGGCGCTTGCTCGCCATTTTCGGACATGACGGCATCAGGTCCGGAAACGGCCAGCCCTGGTTTGTGACTCGCGGTTTGACCCGCCACCCGATCGATACCATAATCTTCATACGATTTGTCGATCGATAGGAAGCCCATGAAAACCGTCACGATTTCCCCCAAGTTCCAGGTTGTCATTCCCAAGGACATCCGCAAGTCGCTCAAGCTCGCCCCCGGCCAGAAGGTGCAGGCGATTGCGTATGAGAACCGCATCGAGCTGATCCCGCAGCGGCCGATGAAGAAGATGCGGAGGTTCCTCAAAGGCGTCAATACGGACGTGCCGCGCGAGGACGACCGCGCGTGACGCAGGATGCTGATTTCGACGGCGTCGAAGGCGTGAAGTACGTGGTGAAGTAGATCGTCACCGGCGACGGGTCGCTGTTTTCATTTCTCATAACGGCCGAGACCTCCGAAGTTGATATGCTTGTTCCTGCCTCGTAGGAGGCCGGACACAGCCGATGCCGCGCAAATTCTTCCGCAGATTCCTGCCGAGCCACGAGTCGATCAGGCAAAACCGCCACATCGCGCGCTTCGGCGCGCTGCTACTTCATCCCAACTTGTGGCACCTCAACCGGCGATCGGTTTCCGGCGGTGTCGCGGCGGGCATGTTCGCCGGACTGGTGCCGGGCAGCAACCCGGTACAGTTTACCGTTGCGGCGTTGCTCGCGGTCGCGTTCCGCGTCAATCTACCCGTCGCGGTGGTCGTCACGCTCTACAGCAACCCGTTCACTATCGTGCCGCTGTATGTCATCGCCTATGGAATCGGCGCGGTATTCGTCGCATCCGACGGGGCGGCGTTGAGCTATGCGCCCGATATCGATTGGTCGCACCTAGGCGCGTCGGCGCACGCTTATTTCGACTGGGTGCTGTCGCTTGGCAAGCAGCTCGCGGTCGGACTGCTGGCGCTCGCAGTGGGACTTGCCGTCGCGGGCTACGTATTCGTCCAGCTCGCCTGGCGCACGCACGTGATTCTTGCCTGGCGGAGGCGGCGGCGCGTGGCAAGCGGCTCGGCGTAGTGGGCGCTTTACAGACCGGCGATCTGTCAACTAGATTGTCACCTATTCTTTCGACCAATTCGCGTTTTGGGCGTCCCAAGCACGCGATAGCTGCCATGCGGATTCTGGAGGAAGCAGACATTATCCATGCCCGACCATAATTACTTCTCAAACCTCATCTGGCAGATCGCCGACCTGCTACGCGGCCCTTATCGCCCGCCGCAGTACGAGCGCGTCATGCTGCCCATGACCGTGCTTCGTCGGTTCGATTGCGTGCTCGCGCCTACCAAGGCCAAGGTTCTGGCCGAACACGCCAAGCGCAAGGGCGGCAAGCTCGAAGGCGACGCGCTCGACACCAAGCTCAACGGGGCCGCGGGTCAGCGCTTCCACAACCACTCGCCGCTCGACTTCGAGAGGCTCAAAGGCGACCCGGACAATATCGAGAAGCACCTCGTCAGCTACATCAAGGGCTTCTCGGCCAACGTGCGCCGCATCTTCGAATTTTTCGAGTTCGAGAACGAGATCGAGCGGATGCGCGAGGCAAACATTCTCTATCTTGTCGTCTCAAAGTTCTGCGACGTCGACTTGCACCCGAGCACGGTGCCCAACGAGCAGATGGGGCTCATCTTCGAAAATCTCATTCGCCGCTTCAATGAGCTCGCCAACGAGACTGCGGGGGACCACTTCACGCCGCGCGAGGTCATCCGGCTCATGGTGAACATCCTGTTCATCCACGATGACAAGCTGCTCGCCACGCCCGGCACCGTGCGCAAGCTCCTCGACCCGGCCTGCGGGACCGGGGGCATGCTGGCAGAAGCCCAGAACTATCTCCGCGAGCACCACACCGAAGCGAGGCTCTACGTCTACGGCCAGGACTACAACAAGCGCGCCTTCGCCACCGCCGCCTCGGACATGCTGATGAAGCAGGTGGACCACAACGGCGGCGGCAACAACGTCCGCTTCGGCGACAGCTTCACGGAGGACAAGTTTGCGAGCGAGACCTTCGACTACTTCCTCACCAATCCGCCCTTCGGCGTGGACTGGAAGAAGGAGCAGAAGGAGATTCAGCAGGAATACGACAAGCGCGGCTTCGACGGGCGCTTCGGCGCCGGGCTGCCGCGCGTGAACGACGGCTCGCTGCTCTTCCTGCAGCACATGATCGACAGATTCGAGCCCGTGCGCCCGGCGGAACACAAGCACGGCTCGCGTCTCGCCATCGTCTTCAGCGGCTCGCCGCTCTTCACCGGCGGCGCCGGTTCCGGCGAGAGCGACATCCGCAAGTGGATCATCGAGAACGACTGGCTCGAAGCCATCATCGCCCTACCGGAGCAGATGTTCTACAACACCGGCATCGGCACCTACGTCTGGATCGTCACCAACCGCAAGGAGAAGCGGCGCAAGGGCAAGATCCTGCTTTTGGATGCCCGCGACGTGTGGACGGCAGGCGGCAGCGAGGACAACAAGCGCAGCCTCGGCGACAAGCGCCGGCACATCACCGGTAGCCAGATCGCCGAGATCGTGAAGCTCTACGGCCGGCAGACCGACGGCGAGAATTCCAAGACTTTCGATAACGCCGACTTCGGCTACACCCGTGTGACTGTCGAGCGCCCACTGCGCCTGCGCTACCAGATGACCTTGGAGGACAAGGCCCGCTTTCTGGACGCCTGCCCGCACCTGCTCGATGACGTGCAGGCCATCGACGAAGCGCTTCGTCGTGATCCCCGGCGCGACTGGAACGTTGTTTGGAGCGATATCGAGGCCCTGCTGCACGAGCGCAAGGCACGCTGGAAAGCGACCGAGCAGAAGCTCTTCCGCAGCGTCTTTACGCAAAATGACCCCGAGGCCGAGCCAGTCGCCAAGGGCAGCAGCGACGACGGGTATGAGCCCGACCCGGATCTGCGCGATCTGGAGAACGTGCCGCTCAAGGACGACATCGACGCCTACTTCGAGCGCGAGGTGCGTCCCCACGTGCCCGACGCCTGGATGGACCGCAGCAAGGACAAGGTCGGCTACGACATCAACTTCAATCGCCACTTCTACAAGTACACGCCGCCGCGGCCGCTGGAGGAGATCGACGCCGAACTGAAGCGAGCTGAGGACGACATCATGCGGTTGCTGAATGAGGTGACGCGTTGACGCCGGCCCCGCACGAGCGATGGCCGACTAAGCGCGTTCGCTTCGTCACTCAGCGCGGTCCCTCGGACAAGCATCGTCGGCTGTTGTCGCGGGCGACACAGGTGACCTTTCTGCCCATGGAGGCGATTGGCGAGCAAGGGGAACTTGACCTGTCCTCTGTACGCGAAATTGAGGAAGTGAACTCGGGCTACACACAATTCTTCGATGGCGATGTTGTAATCGCCAAAATCACGCCGTGCTTTGAAAACGGCAAGGGTGCCCTCGTCAGTGGCACGTTGGGCGGGGTCGGCTTTGGCACGACCGAGCTTCACGTCCTCACGCCAGGCCCTGATTTGGACGGTCGCTTCCTGTACTTCATAACTGCGAGTCCGTCTTTCCGACAACTCGGCGAAGCAAGCATGACCGGTGCGGCTGGTCAGAAGCGCGTCTCTGAGGATTTCGTACGCGATTTCCGAATCCCGGTTCCTCAGCTCGCACAGCAACGCGCCATCGCCGACTACCTCGACCGCGAGACGGCGCGGCTAGATGCGCTGGCGGCCGCGAAGGAGCGGGTGCTCGGGCTGTTGGCCGAGAAGCGCCGGGCGCTTATCACCCGCGCCGTCACCTGCGGCCTCGACCCCAGCATCCCCCTCCGCGACTCCGGCATTCCCTGGCTCGGCGAGATTCCGGCGCACTGGGAGATTGAACGCGCGAGATGGCTGTTTAGGGAACGCGATCAGCGTTCCGAAACGGGCGAGGAAGAGCTCCTCACCGTTTCGCACCTCACCGGCGTGACTCCTCGTTCAGAGAAAGACGTCAATATGTTCGAAGCGGAGACGACCGAGGGATACAAGATCTGTCTCTCGGGCGACCTCGTCATCAACACGCTGTGGGCGTGGATGGGGGCTATGGGCGTGGCGCCTATGAATGGCATCGTCAGCCCCGCCTACAACGTGTATCAGCCGGGAGCGCGACTCGAACCGAGCTATGTGGATGCCCTGGTGCGCATGCTCATCTTCGCTGAGGAGGTCACTCGATACTCGAAAGGCGTGTGGTCATCCCGATTGCGCCTCTATCCTGAAGGCTTCTTTGACGTGTTTCTCCCAGTGCCTCCTCTTCGGGAACAGTGCCAGATCGTCTCCTACATTGCCAAAGAGACTCGGAAGTTGGATAGTCTGCATTCCGCGACGGAACAGACCATCTCTCTCCTCAAAGGACGCCGGGCTGCACTGATTTCCGCCGTGGTGACGGGAAAGATCGATGTCGGTTCGGAGAGCGCCTGACGATGCCTAGGAGTCTGCCGAACCAAGTGAGCACGCTTGGCGTCACTCGTGTAGACGTCAGGCCCGAATTATTGCGTTGGGCGCGCGAGCGTGCGGGAATGTCGGTTTTTGAATTGAGGAAACGATTCCCGAAGATTGTTCTCTGGGAGCGCGGCAAAACCCGCCCGACGCTCAAGCAGCTCGAAGGTTTCGCGAAGGCTACGCATACCCCGCTCGGCTACCTCTTCCTCCCCGAGCCGCCGGTCGAGCGTGTGCCGATTCCGGATTTCCGCACCGTCGCTAACGAGCGCATCTATCGCCCGAGCCCTGATCTACTCGATACCTTGTACATCTGTCAGCAACGTCAGGAGTGGTATAGGGGCTTTGCTCGGTCCATGGGAGACGCGCCGCTGGCCTTCTCCGGGTCTGTACGCGTGGCGGCCGATGTGGTCCGGACCGCGGCGCTGATCCGTCGCGCGCTGGCGTTCGATCTCGAAGAGCGGCGACGGATGCCGACCTGGACAGACGCGCTACGACGGTTCATCGAGCAGGCGGACGCGCTGGGTGTGCTCGTGATGGTCAGCGGCGTGGTGGGCAGCAACAATCGGCGCAAGCTTGATCCGCAGGAGTTTCGCGGGTTCGCGCTTGCCGATGATCTCGCTCCGCTCGTGTTCATCAACGGCGCAGACAGCAAGGCGGCGCAGATGTTCACACTGGCACATGAACTAGTGCACCTCTGGCTCGGCCAGTCGGCACTTTCCGATGCGCAGGCCGCATCGCCGCCCGAACAGGAGGTCGAGCGCTGGTGCAACCAGGTGGCTGCCGAGTTGCTGGTGCCGCTGGAGGTGTTCCGCGCAGAGCACAATCGCCGTGCCGACCTTCGCGCGGAGTTGGGCCGATTGGCGCGCCTGTTCAAGGTGAGCACACTTGTCATCTTGCGCCGCATCCACGATACGGGCGGTCTGAGAGGCGAGGCGTACTGGCAAGCCTACGAGGAAGAACTCGCCCGCTTGCGTGCACTCCCGAAGGGAAGCGGGGGCGATTTCTATCTGACGCTCGGCGCCAGGGCGGGCAAGCGCTTCGCGCGGGCCTTGGTGGTCAGCACGCTGGAAGGTCAGACCCGATATATCGACGCATTTCGCCTCCTTGGCTTCTCGAAGCTCGCGACTTTCCGCGAGCTTGGCCATAGCCTGGGAGTCGCCTGATGGCGTACCTACTCGATGCCGACGTCTTCATTGCTGCGAAGAACCTCCACTACGGACTCGACTTCTGTCCAGCCTTCTGGGATTGGCTGATCGTCACGAATACAGCCGATCAAGTGTTCAGCATCGAAAAGGTAGGCGACGAGATCGCGGCTGGCGGCGATGAGCTATCGACGTGGGCTGGGACGCGCGGGCCGAAGTTCTTTCTAAAGCCGGACTCGAAAGTCTTGCCGGCTCTCGGCTCGGTCAGCACCTGGGTCACCGGTCAAGACTACGAGCCCGCTGCTGTGAACACGTTTCTCCAGGTGGCCGACTACTACCTCATCGCTCATGCGCTGGCTCATGGCTACACCGTCGTCACCCATGAGAAGGCGGCTCCTCAAGCAAAGAAAATCAAGATTCCCAACGTCTGCATCGGGCTTGGCGTCAAGTGCATGACACCATACGAAATGCTCCGGTTTGAGCGCGCGCGCTTTGTACTGGGGCCGCAATCATGAACCGAACGAACGAGGCGGCGTTCGAGACCGTCATCGAAGCGCACCTGCTTCAGAACGGCTACCTGCGGATCGCGCCCGAGGGCTTCGACCGCGAGCGCGCAATCTTCCCCGAGACAGTCATCGCCTTCATCCGTGACACGCAACCCAAGGAGTGGAGCAAGCTGGAGGCGCTGCACGGGGACAAGACCGGCGAGCAGATCTTCGGCGACCTGTGCAAGTGGATGGACGCCAACGGCGCGCTCGCGACCCTGCGCCACGGCTTCAAATGCTATGGGCGGACGCTGCATGCGGCGTTCTTCAAAGCCGCGCACGAGCTGAATCCGGAGCTGGAGGCACGCTACGCCGCGAACTGTCTAGGCCTGACCCGTCAGCTTCACTTCTCGCCACGCTCGGAGAAGTCCCTCGATGTCACGCTGAGCCTGAACGGCATCCCTGTCGCCACGGTCGAGCTGAAAAATCCGCTGACGGGCCAAAGGGTTGAGGACGCGCGTCGGCAGTACAAGCAGGATCGCGATCCGCGCGAACCGATCTTCGAGTTCAAGCGCCGCACCTTGGTCCACTTCGCCGTGGACACCGAATCAGTGCTGATGACCACTCGCCTTGCGGGGACGGCGACGCACTTCCTACCGTTCAACAAGGGTTGCGACGGCGGCGCCGGTAACCCGCCCGATCCGGTCGGCCGGACCTATCGCACGGCATACCTCTGGGAGGAGGTGCTGCAGCGGGACAGCCTGCTCGACCTCCTGGCCCGCTTCATCCACCTGCAGACTGAGGAAAAGCGCGACGACCAGGGTCGCAAGGTCAAGGCGGAGTCGATGATCTTCCCCCGGTACCACCAGCTTCAGGCGGTACGCATGCTGGTGGAAGCCGCCCGAAGCGAGGGCGTGGGGCACAACTACCTGGTCGAGCACTCCGCTGGCAGCGGCAAGAGCAACACGATCGGTTGGCTGACGCATCGGCTCGCGTCCCTGCACGACGCGGCCAACCAGCGCGTCTTCGACAGCGTGATCGTGGTGACCGACCGGGTGGTACTCGACCAGCAGCTCCAAGACACGATCTACCAGTTCGAACACAAGCGCGGCGTCGTCCAGCGGATCGACGAAAGCTCGCGGCAACTCGCCGAAGCGCTCGAGAATGCCGTGCCGGTGATCATCACGACGTCGCAGAAGTTTCCGTTCGTCTCGCGCCAGTTGCTCAAGATGGCAGAGGAGCACGGGACGAGCGGCACGGGGACGCTCGTGACGCGGCGCTACGCCGTCATCATTGACGAAGCCCACAGCTCGCAGGGCGGCGAGACGGCGACCGATCTCAAGGAGGTGCTCGGGGGCGAAGGGCTTCGAGAAGAAGCGCAGAAACGTGCAGCCGAGGAAGGCCGTGACGATATGGAGGAGTTGTACCGCAGCATGGCCAAGCGCGGCCGGCAGGCGAATCTGAGCTTCTTCGCCTTTACGGCCACGCCAAAGCACAAGACGCTCGCCGTGTTCGGGCGCGATGGGCAACCGTCGCACCGCTACACGATGCGGCAGGCAATCGAGGAGGAATTCATCCTCGACGTGCTGAAGCACTACACGACGTACGCAACGTACTTCAAGCTGCTCAAGGCCTGCGAGGACGATCCGAACGTCGAGCGCAAGAAGGCCGCGCAGGCGCTGGCGCGCTTCATGAGGCTGCACCCGCACAACATCGCGCAGAAGACCCAGATCATGGTCGAGCACTTCCAGGCTGTCACCCGGCACAAGATCGGCGGTCGGGCCAAGGCGATGGTGGTCACCGGCTCGCGCCTGGAAGCCGTTCGCTACAAGCAGAGCTTCGATCGGTACATACGGGAGAAGGGCTACGCCATCAGGACGCTGGTGGCCTTCTCAGGCATTGTGCAGGACGACAAGCTCGCGGATGTGAACTACACCGAGGAGAAGATGAACCTCGGTATCCGCGAGAAAGAACTTCCGGAAAAGTTCGCGTCACAGGAGTACCAGGTTCTGCTCGTGGCGGAGAAGTATCAAACCGGTTTTGATCAACCGCTGCTCCACACGATGTTCGTGGACAAGCGACTCGCGGGCATCCAGGCCGTGCAGACGCTATCTCGCCTCAACCGAATCCACCCCCTAAAGGAAGACACGTTCGTCCTCGACTTCGTAAACGACCGCGAAGAAATCCGCGAAGCGTTCAAGACCTACTACGAAGGCGCGGAAATGGGCGAGGAAGTCGACCCTGCCCGCATGTACGCGATCAAGGGCGAGCTCGATGCGTCTGGAATCTACCTGGTCGAGGAGGTCGAACGCTTCTGCACCGTGTACTTCAAACCGAAGCAGCGGCAGAGCGCGATGGACCATCAGGCGATGAACGCAGCGCTCGATCCGGCAGTCTCGCGCTTCACCGTACGCCAGAAGGACGACGAGGAAGAGGCTGAGCTTTGGCGCGGTAAGGTGCAGGCGTTTCGGAACCTCTATGGCTTCCTGAGCCAAGTCATCCCATACCAGGACTCGGACCTCGAGCGCCTGTACGTGTTTCTCCGGCACCTCGCGGCGAAACTGCCGCGGCGCAAGAGCGGCCCGGCGTATCAGTTCGATGACGAAGTGCGGCTCGAGTACTACCGCCTGCAGAAGATCAGCGAAGGGTCGATCTCGCTGCAGGACGGTGATGCTCGGCGTCTCGATGGCCCCACCGAAGTCGGCAGTGGCCTCGTACGGCCGCAGCCGGTGGCGCTCTCGCAGCTGATTGACATCGTGAACGAACGCTTCGGGACGGACTTCAACCAGGCCGATCAGCTCTTCTTCGATCAGATCATCGAGGCGGCGATGACCGACGACGGCCTACGGCAGGCAGCCGTTGTGAATCCCGGTGACAAGTTCGAGCTGGTGTTCAAGAATCTGCTAGAGAAATTGTTTGTGGAGCGCATGGATCAGAATGAAGAGATCTTCGTGCGTTACATGAATGATGTGCCGTTCCAGAAGATCGTGACGACTTGGATGGCGTCGGAGGCGTATCGCCGACTTCGAAGCGATACGGGCGAAGCGGAGCGGGGCACGAGCTCGCGGCCGCTACCGACACGTCTCCGCATCGTCGAGCCTGCTCCAGAGGAGCGCTACGTCACCTGCGTGCCGCTCGTCCCACTCAAGGCTGCCGCTGGCGCCTTCGGTGATCCGCAGCACGTTGAGGACGACGGATTCGAGTGGGTGGCCGTCGAGACCAGGCACCGCCTGCGCCCCGGCATGTTCGTCGCCCAAGTCGTCGGCAAATCCATGGAGCCCGCCGTCCCCGACGGCGCGTACTGCCTCTTCGCCGCGCCCGTCGCGGGCACGCGCCAGGGCAAGACCGTGCTCGTGCAACTGCGCGATTCCACCGACCCTGAGAGCGGGGAGCGCTACACCGTCAAGCGGTACGAGAGCGAGAAGACCCAGTCCAGCGACTCGTGGCGGCACGCGCGGATCATCCTGACGCCTGTCAATCCCGAATTCGCGCCGATCATCCTAACCAATGCGGATGGAGGCCGGTCGCAAGTGGTCGCCGAGCTCGTCGAGGTGCTGAGAGGCGCGCAGTGAAGGCCATGCGTATACGCTGCACGAGAGCGCCCACACCGAGACCTTTGCTGTCGGTTCTTCCATTCGAGAAATTGGGCGATTGCGCAAACTCTATGGGCGCGGTCACTGGAGAAAACGAAAGGGTATTGCCCGTGTCCGACTTCCGGATGGCGCTACTCGGCTCGCGGAGGTACACTGGTACGAGGCTTATGGTATTGGGCGCAGGGAGTTCAAGATCAAGCGCTATGTCGACTGACTTCCCATGAAAACACCGACCAAGAAGTTTGTTGCCTGCCTGAAGAACAAGGGCTACGAGGTTTCGCTGGAGCCCCGAAAGATCTATCAGGTGCTTCCCGATCCCGACGCCGCGAGGCATCGGCAACTCCGCGTGATCGATGAGTCGCGAGATGATTATTTGTACCCGGCGAACTACTTTTCCCCGATCGATCTTCCCCGGCCCGTCCGTAAGGCAGTACTGGCTTCCGTCTAAGCGCGCGTTCGAGAAACGGACGCACCAGAAAGCGGCACGCCGTTCAACGTGAACCTTGGCCCTCATTCATGCCAGCTTGGCTAATTCCCGCACTCAAGGCTGCTCTGCCTCACATCGGCACGATCATTTCAGCCGCCGCGCCAGTATTCACCAGGAAGAATGCCGATGCGGTTGCCAATCAGGCGTTATTGCTGCAACAGCAAATTACTGAGCTTCAGTCCGCCGCGTCTCAGAACGCGGCGCACATCAAGGAGCTGGCGGCGCAATTGCAAAGCACAGTGGCAGCCCTGGAACAAGCCGCTTCGATTGCAGAAGCAAAGCTCCGCCGAGCACTCTTGCTTTGTGTTGCCTCGACGGCCATATCCGCAATCGCCATAGGTATCGCACTAGTCCTCATTTTCTGGCGATAAGCCCCGCAGACGCCGACACTCACCCCTCCCGCACCAGTACCCCGTCCTGATATTCGCCTGGTCTACAGACCGGAGATCTGTCAACTGAATCGACACCTTTTTCGTTCACCCATCGGTAGTTCTAGGCGTGACCGGGAGAAAAAAGGGATGGACTATGCGACGGAATACCCGAGGGTGACCTTGTGCCGCCAAAGGTGAGAGAACTGGTTGCCGAGCTTGAACGGGCGGGTTTCATAGACCGGGGCGGGAAAGGCAGTCACCGAAACTTTGTCCACCCGAAAGTTTCTAAACCGATCACAATATCGGGGGCGCTTGGCGAAGACGCGAAGCATTATCAGATCCGAGCAGTGAAGCACGCTGTCGAGGAGTCAAAATCATGAAGGAAAGTGCACGGTACGCGAAGATCGTCGAGTGGTCGGAGGAAGACCAGTGCTTTGTCGGGAGTTCTCCGGGCCTCATCTACGGTGGGTGCCACGGCACGGACGAAAAAGCCGTCTTCGAGCAACTGTGCCAAGTCGTAGAAGAAGCCATTGCGCTTTATCACCAAGATGGAAAGCCTCTCCCTCCGCCAACATCGGGCCGCGACTTCGCAAACAAGATGCAGAACGTCGCGTAAGCACGCTGTGCGCCGGAGGCGCGCAAAACGCCGAGCGCGCCGGGACTGCGGGACGCCATGACGTGTCCCGGGACGGCAGCGATACAATTGTGGTCCGCTTAGTTCCGAGTCGCCACAGTTCGTGCCCGTACCTACCTTCACAGAAGCCGGAGATCTACCGCAAGATGTGCATCATGCATCGCTACGGGAAGTCCTGGAGCGGTTTGCTCAATCCACGCCCCAACGAAAGATCGTTGGGATACGCCTGGCGCGGGTGTACGAGCTGGCTGCTGCAACCGGTCACATGAAGCGGTTTATCGTCTTTGGATCATTCGTGACCGCGAAACTCGACCCAAACGACGTGGATGTGTTCTTGATCATGCATGACACGTTCGACCTCACCCAGATGACACGGCTCATCTTCGACCATGCTGCTGCACAGGCGCACTTTGGAGCGAGTATCTTCTGGCTGCGCCAACTTGCAGCCCTCCCCAACGAGGAGGACTCAATTCTGAGCTGGCAACTGAAGCGCGATGGGACGCGAAGGGGTATTGTGCAAGTTACGGGGGTATAGCCATGATTGCAAACGATCAAGAGCTCAAGGTCACTATGGACCGTATCGCCAACTTTCAGGCTCAAGTGGCACACTTACGCAACACCGAGTCGAATCCGGTGAACTACCGGGCTGCGGTGTCTGGGTTTCTCGCGGAGATCGACCGGATGCAACTCGAAGTGCGTGAGTATCTGAGCCTCCATCCGCGAGAGCTGCCAACGACCGTCTAACATCCAGAACTGGCGCCGGCTTCCTGGCAGTTCTTGTTCTCTCAAGCCGAGCCGCCGCTCACCTTTCCGCGACGAGCACCCCGTCCTGAAGCCGAATGACGCGGTGCGCCTTCGCAGCGAGCGAGGGCTCATGGGTCACCATCACGAAGCTCGTCCCGTGAGTGCGGTTGAGCTCGAGCATCAGCCCGAACACTGCATCCGCCGTGTGGCGGTCCAGGTTCCCCGTGGGTTCGTCGGCGAGCACGCACGCGGGCGCCGTCACGAGCGCGCGCGCCAGCGCCGCCCGTTGGCGCTCGCCTCCGGAAAGCTCCCCCGGCGTGTGATCGAGCCGCTCCCCGAGACCCACTTCCTTGAGGACCGCCGCGGCGGCTGCGTGCGCTTCGGCGGGCGCGGTGCGCCGGATGAGCAGCGGCATCGCGACGTTCTCCAGCGCGGTGAACTCCATCAGCAGGTGGTGGAACTGGTACACGAAGCCGAGCGAGCGGTTGCGCACGCGTCCGCGTTCGGCGTCCGAGAGGCTGTGCATCGGCCGCCCCATGACGTCCACCTCGCCCGAGCTTGGATCGTCGAGCCCGCCGAGCAGGTGCAGCAGCGTGCTCTTTCCCGAGCCTGAAGCGCCGACGATGGCGACGATTTCACCTTGTTCGACCTTGAGCGACACCCCTTGAAGCACCCGCACGGCTTCCCTTCCCTCCCGGAAAGTCTTGCGCAGATCGCGGCAGGCCAGCACTTCACTCATAGCGCAGCGCCTCGGCGGGATTGACGCGCGAAGCGCGCCAGCTCGGATAGATCGTCGCGAGAAGCGAAAGCGCGAGCGAGACGAGGGCGATCACGATGACGTCGCCGCGTTGCAGGTCGGAGGGCAGCTCGGTGATGTAATACACCTCCCGCGACAGGAACCGGATGTTCAACAGGCGCTCGAGGAAAGGCACCACTACATCGATGTTGACCGCGAGCGCGATCCCGCCGGCCAGGCCCAGCAGCATGCCGATCACCCCGATCAGCGCACCCTGGACGATGAAGATCTGCATGATCCCGCCGGGGCTCGCACCGAGCGTCCTCAAGATGGCGATGTCGGGCTGCTTGTCGGTGACCGCCATCACCAGCGTCGAGACGATGTTGAACGCCGCCACCGCGACGATCAGCAGCAGGATGATGAACATCATGGTCTTCTCGATCTGCACCGCGCGGAAGAAGTTGGCATGGCTGCGCGTCCAGTCCGAGATATAGATGTCGCCGCGCATGCGCGCCATCAGGTCGCGCGTGACTTCTCTCGACTGGAACAGATCCTGGAGCTTGAGCCGTACTCCGGAGACGTACTCCGCCATGCCGTAGAGCTTCTGCGCGTCCTGCACGTGGATGAGCGCAAGGCCCGAGTCATACTCGAACATGCCGACCTCGAAGAGGCCCGCCACGGTGAATTGCTTGAGCCGCGGGAGAATGCCCGCCGGGGTCACCAGGCCCTGCGGCGCGATCAGCGTGACCTTGTCCCCGGACACGGCGCCGAGCGCGCGGGCGAGCTCCGCGCCGAGCACGATGCCGAACTCCCCGGGAGCAAGCGCTTCGAGCTTGCCCGCCACCATGTTCCTGCCGATGTCGGCGACTTTCTCCTCGAGCTGCGGCACGATGCCGCGCACCACCGCCCCCCGAACGGCGGCGCCGAACAACAGCATCCCTTGCGCGTTCACGAATGGTGCCGCCGCCACGACCTGCGGATGTACGGCGGCTTCCTTTGCCACTGCCTGCCAGTCGGCGAGACGATTGTCGGCCCCGGTGAGCTGCACGTGCGAGGCAACGCCGAGGATGCGCGCGCGCACCTCTTTCTGGAATCCGTTCATTACCGACAGCACCACGATCAGCGCAGCGACGCCGAGCGCGATGCCGAGCATCGAAACCAGAGAGATGAACGAGATGAAGTGGTTGCGGCCGCTGTTTCTTTTTCGAGCGCGGGTGAAGCGCAGTCCGACGAACAATTCGTAGCGCACGGGCGAAGTGTGCCATAACCGGTGCTAAACTCGAAACAGTTCCATGCATTGCCATCTGTATGTTCCGAACTTTATTTCCGTCGAGCGGGCGCACGCTGACCAACGTCTCGCGGCGGCGGAAACGCTGATCGTCCGGGGACGCCGCAGATTGACGGCCTCGACTTCGCATGAAGCCTGGTTGTTCGAGCGCTTCTCGGTACCTAGGCAGCGCGACTGGCCGGTGGCCCCGTACACGCTGCTTGCGGACGGCGGCGCGCCCGAGCGGCACTACTGGATGCGCGCCGACCCGGTACACCTACGCGTGGGGCGCGACAGCTTGAGCCTCGCCGATGGCAGCTCATTCGACGTGTCGCGCGCCGAAGCCGACGCACTCGTCGAGACGCTCAACTGCCATTTCGGCGAGACGATGTTTTTCTATCCGCTGCAGCCGGCACGCTGGTACGTGCGGCTCCAGCGGGCACCAGACGTGCACACCACGCCACCTTCTGCCGCAAGCGAGACGGCGATCGAGGAAAAGCTTCCCTCCGGGTCCGATGCGATGCGCTTTCACGCACAGATGAACGAGGCGCAGATGCTCCTGCACGAGCATACCGTCAACGCCGCGCGCGAGGCACGCGGGGAGCCGGCGCTGAACAGCATCTGGTTCTGGGGCGGGGGAACGCTAGCCGACTCGGGCACCCGGCCTTTTTCCACGGTTTTCGGCGACGACCCTCTGGCGCGAGGCTTGGCGCTCGCCGCCTCAATCCCGGCCCGCGCGTTACCGAAAGACGCACTCGCCATGCTCGCAGCCGCACGGAACGACAGCGTCGCGCTGGTGTTCATGGACGCGCTAGGAAATGCAAAAGGCGAAGCCGAAAGCGCCCGTTTCCTGGAACGCCGCGCTGCGATCGAGCACGACTGGCTCGAGCCGGTTCTCGCCGCGTTGCGGTCCGGGCAGATCGGCATGTTGACCTTGTCCCTGCCGGGCGCGGATTCTCTGCTCGAAGTCGAGATTGTGCGCTCGGACCTCCGCTACTTCTGGCGGCGGCGCAAGCCGCTTGCTGTGTATTCTTGCGCGGGCTCAACACCTCAAGGTCTTTCCTGATGTCCGCTATCGTCACCCGCCCGGTTCCGCTCCGCTCGCGCGACCAGCTCGTGCGCGAGGGCTTGCACCCGGTGCTCGCTCGCGTTTGCGCCGCACGTGGAATCAGCCGCCGTGGCGAGATCGATAACGCACTCTCCGGGTTGATTCCGCCCTCCGACCTGCTGAACGCGGAGCGCGCTGCGGTGCTGCTCGCCGATGCGATCGCGGCGGGCAAGCGCATGCTGATCGTCGCCGACTACGATTGCGACGGCGCCACCGCCTGCGCGCTCGGCATGCGCGCGCTTGCCGCGTTCGGCGCGAATGTAGGCTACCTTGTACCCAACCGTTTCGAGTACGGCTACGGGCTCACGCCGGAGATCGTGGCGCTCGCCGCAAAATCCAAACCCGACCTGCTCATAACGGTGGACAACGGCATCGCAAGCGTCGAGGGCGTCGAGGCGGCGCGGCAGCTCGGGATCGCGGTGATCGTCACCGATCACCATCTGCCGGGTGCCGAGCTTCCGCGCGCAGCGGCCATCGTC
>Ga0184637_10000583_pt1 | contig 27129 bp, 30 predicted proteins | sample PLM3_127_b2_FD_133143 | JGI IMG/M metagenome (GOLD analysis project Ga0184637, IMG submission 133143) | Groundwater sediment microbial communities from an aquifer in East River, Colorado, USA - PLM3_127_b2 | ecosystem: Environmental > Terrestrial > Soil > Riparian zone | place: USA: East River... | reverse complement strand
GCTTCCTGCTGTCTTGGGAATATTGAAGCTACATTTTCAGATTTTACTTGCCCAGTAAATACAATAAATTTTATATCAGGATATTTTTGTGCCACTTTAATAACAGGATTTCCCCACTCATATCCCTGTGCTATGATGATATCATAATCTCTATCTGCATAGTCCTTGAGAGTCGTTTCTATATTGGGAATTGATACGTTATCTAGGAAACTTACTTCATATCCATACTTGGAAATTATTTCTTGACCCGCATTATAGGCAAACGCCCCCCAGCCAGCATCGCTGAAAAGACCATCGGTTAGATAAGCTATCTTTAATGATTGATTTGCAGAACTAGGTGTTTGAAATGATTTGTTTTGTGCCTGCGCATATGCATTTTGAAAAGAGACAGAAGAGCACATTATTATTGCAATCCACGTAACCAAAACGGCAGCTAAGATGACAGACACCAATAATTTTCGATTGGACAATTTTTGCATTGAATTTCTATGATGAGACCCTGTCATTATGCTCAACACTATCTTGATCTGAGAGGGGTAGAGTAAAGATAAAAGTTGCGCCCAGCTGAGAACCGGCGTCGGCCCATATGCTCCCACCATGTGCTTCCACGATGCTTTTTGCAATAAATAAACCCAGTCCAGTTCCTCTATCGGATTTTGTTACAAATTTGGAAAATAATTTAGGAAATATTTCAGGATGTATTCCAATTCCTGTATCCTTTACGAGAACCTTAACCATATCTGATTCGAGTTGCGTTGTAACTGTAATCGATCCTTTTTTGGTAAATTTGCCAGCGTTATCAAGTAGATTTTGCATGACCTGATTTAATCTCATCCTGTCACCTTTCACATAGATTGGTTTGTTTACACCTTCATAACTTACTGTCAGATCCTTGTAGATAAACTGAATATTTCGTCTAAAATCTTCAATACTATTTACTATTAAATCGTACAAATCAATTCTTTCATCCATTAATCTTAATGAATTGCTCTCAATTTTAGTAACGTCTAATATGTCTTCGGCAAGTCTTCCCAATTTTTCAGTATTTCTCTTTATGATGTCCATATACTGATTTCGCTTTTGTTGGCTCAAATTTGGAGATTGAAGAAGGTAAATAGCATTAAGAATAGGTTGTATTGGAGTTCGAAGCTCATGAGCTGCTATGTTGATAAATTGATTTTGCGCCTCATCCTTACTTTTAAGGGATTCATTCGCTGCCATCAGTTTGTAATTGGATTCGTTTAAATCTCTAGTTCGTTTTTTGACCTCATCTTGCAATATACTGTACCATTTTCTTAAAAGGAAGACAAGAACAATTATTGCAGCTGTAGTTCCTGTGAGCAAGGAGAACATTTTTACTCCTTCGGAAAAAAGAACTGAATTTATCTTTAGATATATTCGATCTGTTGGTGTTACTATCTGAAGGAAATATACTGGTTTTGACTCCACTAGAATTGGGGCTTGAGTATTTAATCTCTCCCCCCTTCCATAATCATACATTGCATATCCAGTATTTCCTGCCAACAAATGATGGGTCAGATTGTTCAGAACCTCATTGTAATTGATAAACTGCTGGGTTTCATTTCCAAAAAAATTCTTTCCAACAAGGTCGTTACTTGCTCCAACTGCTAAAAGGTTTGCCTTCGTATCAAACGCCACTAAAAATTGTGAGTTTATATCATTAACGTTTCCATAGTTTTTAAAAAACTGGATTGTAGACAAACTAGCTACTACTGTTCCAATGTAATGACCATCATGTATACTAATTATCGGATAGGTTATCACTATTCTATATTTGCCATCTATTCCAGTAAAACCATTAGAATATACAGGCTGTAGACTTTCTCTGGTTTGTTTCATATATTCATTAGATGAAATATCAATATTCACAAACGTTTTCAAACCCTTTGATACCTCCTGGTTAGTTATGACCCCTTCTTCATCCGTAATTAAAAGGCTATCAACTTTCGTGACAGAATTAAGCTGTTCAAATTTTTCTTCAAGTATTTTCGTAACATTATCTCCAGATAACATTTCATTTTGCAAATATGTGGAATCGGCCAACTGCTGAAGCATGGCAGTTACCAGCCGCAGATCGGAGCCAATATGTTGAGAAATTGAGCTAGTCGACTTTATCTGACGATCTAATTCCTGTTCGAATATACTTTCTCTTATACTCGTTTCATTGATTCTCTGAAAGAAAAAAAATAATCCATAGGAAGCGACAGCAATTATAATAACAGATATGACACCGATATACATCAGTTTACCAGAAATTAGTGTCATTCGATATAGTGTTGTTGTCTTGTCGTGGTATTTAATTTAATTTATTGTATTTCAATTCATGAATACGAGTTTGCCAAGACTCTGATATTACCAAATCAAATTACCAAAATAATTTAGAAAGTATCGGTATGGAGGAGATGGGATTTGAACCCATGACCACCTGCGTGTAAGGCAGGTATCATAACCAGTCTAGACCACCCCTCCATAACTTGAATTCTGGTTAAACAAAGTATATTATTTAGGGGCTATTTGAATTAATCAAAACACTTGTCAGAACAACTAACTTCACGTGTTTCTAAATAAAGTATTTTTAATTCCCTCTTTGTGTATTCAAACTTTTATAAAACTGCAATACTAATTTACTAATTATGTCATTTGGAGTCGATACGCTTGGAGGTCTGAGCGAAAAGTTAAAACAATTAGTAAACGAGACTCAAGAACATTATGAATCGTTTATTGATGATACTCAACTTTACAAAAAAGGAAAAATTGGTGATAAAGAATTTCTTAGCAAAATTGCAAAATTCATGATTTCCCTATCTGCACTAAATTTTTTAGCCATTAGAGTAATACTGGAAATGAAATCTGCAACAGATAAGGGTTCCTCAATGAAAAATCCCACTGGTGGAATTGCACAGCCTTCCTCTGGTTCTGGATTCGGAGTGAATGCGTTTGTTGACAGTGGTGGAAGCGGCAACAGATCAACGGATGCAGATCAATATGTTTTACCCGAACCTGAACAACTAAGCGAACCCAGACTCAGACCTGTTGATATAACAATTAAGCCTGAAGATAAAAGCCAAAATTCAAAAAAGAATTGTATCCACTGCAAATCTTCCATTCCCTTAGCTGCCAAGTTCTGTCCCAAGTGCGGCAATTCGCAATAATTAAAAACTCGATATTCTTGTAATTTATCATGGAGATTTTCAACGGGAGAGCTGCAACTGAAGAATATATGTCTACACATTCTCTAACTTTCTCAACTCCTGAAATGACACTAAAAAAATTTGCACTTTGGTTGGGTGATCAAGTAAATGTTCCTGGAAAGAACAAGACTGTACCTCGATTGATGACGTACATTAATGATGTAAATAATCAATCAAACAAGGACGATTTTCTTCCAGATACTGATGACTCTTTCAAGCCAAGTGGAGCCGTAACTGATATGTTCAAGGATCTCACACAGGTTGCATCCGGCAACAACTGTCATAATTGTAACCATGCTCTAAAAATAGGATCAAAATTCTGTCCTAAATGTGGCTCAAAACAATAAGTGCTTGATATGAAAATTGGCCTCCTATTCTATTTGTTGCAGCTATGCGTATACGACCATTCACAACTATATGAGGGATTTAAGATTTTCTAGATGCTTTAAATTAAAGATACAGAGTTTATAGAAACATTGCATAAAAATGTAGGAATTGAATCTAGAGTTTCCGGTTTTCTTTTCCTAGCTATTGCGATAGCAGTTCTGACTGGAACCGTTATTAGCGAAATCTTGTCAACGTATAAAATTCCAATATATTATCAATTACTTTCATGGCTTTTGATATTTGCTTTGATTTTAGGAATTACTTTTATGAAAATGAAGAATATGTTTCACACTATAAGGAACAGAATGAAAAACAGTATAAAATGGCCTCTGTGGGCTAAAACTATTAATGGTTTAAGTTGGGCAGGCCCTTTTTTGATGATACCTGCATTTCATACATTTTCGCAATATCTAATACTCTTAGGTATTGGTTTTGGTAACATCTCCACTTATCTATTAATTAGGTCATATAGTAAATACGATAATAAGGAACAATTTGTTGTTGGTATAATTGCAGTACTTATGATTCCAGTATTGTTTTCAGTTGACATGTTTACTCATTCCAACCTAGTTCATCATCATATACTAGCACTTTCTAGAATATTCGTGGCAATATCGTATGGTGTCGGAGGTATCTATGCATTAATTGAAAGATGAAAAGATTGCAATATGTATTATGAGTGGTGGACTGGATTCGCTTTGCGCTGCAGCTTACATTAAAAGTTACAAGAAATATGCAATAAAGATTATCACATTTTCCTATGGTCAAAGAGCAAAACGCGAGATAGTACAATCGAAAAAGCTCGCCAAAGCCTTGAGTTCTGAAGAACACCGTATAGTAGATATTAATTTTATGAAGGATTTGTATGGTAACTCAAATGTTCTTACCAGCAATAAATTGTCAATTCCTTCCAAATTCGATGTTAGTATAGTAGTACCAATCAGAAATGCAATATTCATATCAATTGCTGGAGCATGGGCATTCAGTGTAAATGCCGATTTAATTGTATTTGGTGCACACGCTGATGATTATAATTATCCGGATTGCCGGCCGAAATTTATCAAATCAATATCAGAATCCTTGAATATTGGAGAGGAAGATAAAATCAGAAGTGGAATTAATAGAAAGGTGTCTGTATGGTCACCGTCTTTAGAAGGAATGAGCAAATATGAACTGTTAAAAATAGGTCATGAGATCCTCGGAGATATCATTTTTGAATCATGGAGTTGTTATTCTAATGGGAAAAAAATACATAAAAAAATATTGCAATGCGGAGTATGCGAATCGTGTATAAATAGGAAGATGGCATTTACTAAGGCAGGTATAGAGGATAAAACAATTTATGCAAAGAACTGAAAATAAGATGAGAGTTAGGGTTAGTGAGATATTTACCAGCATTGAAGGGGAAGGGGTATTTGTCGGAACGAAGACTCTGTTTATCAGATTTTCGGGATGTCATTTAAAATGTAGATGGTGTGACACAAAATACGCATTACCACTAGACAGTGGTATTGACTATCAACTAGATGAAATTAAAGATCTCATTTTAAAACAACTTCAACCATTCACATACAAAGTAAATTTCACAGGAGGAGAACCATTACTGCAAGTTGATGCTGTAATACAACTTGCAGATTTCATAAAAAAACATACTGACCTAAAGACATACGTAGAATCATCCTGTTTTGATTCGGAGCTATTTGGTAAAATTTTACCCTATATCGATATATGCAAAGTTGAATTCAAAACTGAGGATTCTAAGGTGGTTGAAGATGCTGCTGATTATGACAATTTGCTAGAAAATGAGCTTAGATGCCTGGAATTAGCCGTACGAAATAATAAGACTACTTACATTAAAATAGTAGTAACTAATTCTACAGATCTTCAAAGTTTCAAGAATTTGGTAGGCTACATTTCAGAGAAAATAAAACCTTCAGATATCGTGGCATTTATTATACAACCAAGTCATGGTTTGGATCAGCCAACTGTCAGTAAACTATTGGACACTTACGATATTGCCCAACCGGTGTTTCCTGAGGTCAGGATTATACCACAGCTACATAAGGAAATAGGTGCTAGATAATTAAAGGGAGAACAATGAGAACGAAAAAGACTCCATTTAATAAAAGAAAGATTGAAAAACTCGTAAGGGAGCTGATCGTGCAACTCGGAGAAAATCCGGATCGTGAAGGATTGATAGGAACTCCTCAAAGAATGGCAAATATGTTTGAAGAGATTTTTGCCGGTTATTGCATGAACTCTGAACTGGAAATTAGTTTTAGTGAAGAAAGTGATTCAATTATTGCTAAAGACATTCACTTTTATAGCATGTGCGAACATCACATGTTGCCTTTTTTTGGCAGAATACACATTGCTTACACTCCTTCTGGTAGGGTCTTTGGGATTTCGAAACTTGCACGCCTTGTTGAAAAATATTCAAAGAGATTGCAAATTCAAGAAAGACTCACAAAGGAGATTGCAGACGAGATAATGAATATGGGTGTAAAAGGAGTAACTGTCATTGCAGAAGGAGAGCATCTTTGCATGAAGATGCGAGGAGTCAGAAACGACAGTACAATAATTACTGTTGCAAACCGTGGTCTGGTTGACGAAAATGGCGCACGATCACATCTGCTAGCTCTAATATATGATTCTAAACCTAAAATGCATACAGTCTAGCAAAAATTACAATAATCCTTATAAAAAAGGACTATTTCAATAGGTAGGAAGAATGACAAATACCATATTTAGACTCCAATCCCACAAGTTCAGTGCTGACAATATCCAAACTACTCTTGTGTGTTCAAAATGTGATGAGGTCTTCTCAAAGGACTTTCCTTTGGACCTTGAAGGACAAACGATTGAGTTTAAATGTCCTGTATGTAATACTGTTGGAGAAGCTGATCTTCCGTACAAAAGTGCTGAAGAAAGAGAAGAACTTGAAGAAGATATTGATGAAGTCGAAGAGGAAGATGGTGGAGAAGAGTTTGAAGATGACTACTGATTTAGAACACTAGTAATTTTATAGAGCCAATCCGAACTGCAGATAAATTATTATTTAGAAAAATAGACTAGGCAGTTGTGCTACTGTTTAGTACCTAGCTTTGACAACTGGGCCAAAAACGCCGTCAACTGTATATCAGGATGCGATCCATGAGTCAAACGATAATCGTATTCGGCTATTAAGGAAGCAAAGTCTTCAGGATGCGATAACTTTAACGAATATACAGCTTCATACGCATACTTTAGAAAATCAAACTCAGACATTCCATATACTGCAGTTAATTCTAGTAACTTGACCCTGGCTTCATTAAACTTTCCTGACAACGCCAGTTTAACTACGTCATTTACCTGCGATTTTCCAGAAAGACCTAATGATGCAAGCACATTTGAGATGGTAATCGATCCCATTACGGATGCAGTTTGAAGTATGTTTATTGAATGACGTAGGTCGCCATTCGTGGAATCAAAAATTTGAGAAATTGCTTTATCATCATGCTTTACTCGCTCTTTTTTGCACAACAATTTTAGATGGTTTTCTATAGTCTCTTTTTCAATTCTCTTAAATCTAAAAATTGCACAGCGACTTTGAATTGGTTCAATAATTTGAGATAAATAATTACATATAATGATAAATCTAGTAGTTTCAGAACTATCTTCAATTATCCTTCGCAAGGCTGTCTGAGCTTCAGAAGTCATCTCATCAGCCTCATCTAGAATTATTATTCTAAATTTTCTTTCATCTTTGTCACTTGTCCTGATCTTCAAAACTGATGCAAATTCTTTAACTCTCTCTCGAACCATCTTTATTCCCCTTTCGTCTGATGCATTAAGCTCTAGGGTGTCTCTCTTCCAATCTTCGCCAAGTAGCTGCCTTGACAGACACAATGCAGTAGTAGTTTTTCCAACTCCGGCAGGACCCGTAAATAACAGGTGCGGCATTTCAGCAGGTTCTTTCATTAGATTCTTCAAACTCTCTATGATTTCTTTTTGATTGACAACATCATCTAGTTTAGAAGGCCTGTATTTTTCTACCCACATTAAATCGGACAAATTTTTTGCCTCTACTTGCGGCATAAAAGATGTTCTGATTATCAGTTATATATTCAGTCCTGTAAAGATCCAACTTAATAATATCCAGTTCTAAAACTATATTCCCAATATGTCATCAAACAGTTCTTTTGCTCAGGGCGAATTTCAAAGCTTAAAAAACATATACTTGTTACAGTATCTTCTTGAAGAGATTAGGGTTACTTTCAAGTCTGACGCAAAAGTATCTATTAACGATATCAACATAGATGCAAAAGAAGGTGATATCTCGCTATTGCCAAGATGGCTTGCCAAAAATTTATCCAGAAAAAAATTAATTGATGTTCAAGACAATGAAACATTAAGTTATGTCTCTAAGGCGTTGAATAGAGAACGAATATCAAAACCACATGACATATCTGGTGTTGATGTAGACTTTTACATTAGGGTCAACGATTATCTCGAAAGTCTTAATGAAAAAGAAAAAGAGACTCTTTCCGTATCACTTAATTCATTTGTAATGTCTAGATTGGAAAAAATTGTAAAGATTGCTGCTGCATCATCACTTTCTGCAGAAATGGAAACAAAACTATCAGCAGAAGAAAGACAGCTTTATAATTTTGTTCACAGCTCGTCATTGGCTTTTAAGGAATGGGTGTTAAACAGGTAAATGACTGAACAAAAACAACAGACTACGTCTGCAATTTCCGATGAATTAGAATCATTTCTACGTGCCTTTAAAGACAGGGATGGAAATTACAAGTATTTTAATAGAATAAACGACATGATGGCTTCAAATTCCACTCATGTCGTAGTTGATTATATCGATTTAGATACAAATAAACCAGAACTTACAAAATTGATTACCGATACACCTGATGAAATGTTCGACGCATTTAACAAAGCTGTATATTCAATATTAAGAGAAATTCATTATGATTATGCTCAGGAAATCAAAGACAAAATTAAAGTAAGAATTGGAAATTATTCAGTTCAAAAAGGTCTTAGAGAGATAAATGCTGAAGTAATCAACAAGTTGATAAGCGTACCCGGCATGGTGGTCAGAACTTCTGAAATCAAACCACTTGCTAAAAAAATAGCGTACGCATGTCTTAATTGTAACACATTGAATGAGGCTCAGCTTAAGGGTCTAACACTAATGAAACCTACGAGATGCACGCAATGTTCTGAAAAAGAGCTTGAAATGGATCCAGAAAATAGTTTTTTTACAGATTTCCAGCTCGTTAGGCTTCAAGAACTCCCAGAAGATTTACCAGCAGGTCAGCTTCCGCACTATGTAGAAGTCACCGTTATGGATGATCTTGTAGATCGTTGCAGACCTGGCGATAGAGTCCTATTGACTGGAATAGTCAGGATAGAACAAGAGCAATCATTACAGGTAAGGACAAGTCTGTTCAGACTGCGCATAGAAGGTAATAATATAGAATATCTTGGTGGCCTAGCCGGAAATAAAGATGCAAGAACAGTTGATAGAATAGCTATAAGCAGCGAGGATGAAAAACAGATCTTGGCTATTGCTGGTATGCCAGATGCTTATGACAAACTGATTGCATCATTTGCTCCTCATATTTACGGACATGAAGTAATAAAAGAATCTATCCTTTTACTAATCGTAGGATCGGTAACAAAAAAATTAGCAGACGGTTCAAATCGTAGAGGAGACATTAACATTTTCCTCGTTGGAGACCCAGGAACTGCCAAATCTGAAATGCTAAAATTTGCTGCAAAAATAGCACCAAGGGGCCTGTATACATCCGGTAGAGGTACTACTGCTGCAGGTTTGACAGCAGCGGTTATTCGTGATAAATCTGGAATTATGATGTTAGAGGCGGGCGCTGTAGTTTTGGGAGATCAAGGCGTCGTTTGTATTGATGAGTTTGATAAGATAAAATCTGAAGACAGATCTGCACTCCATGAAGTAATGGAGCAACAAACATGTTCTGTTGCTAAAGGGGGAATAGTGGCTACACTTAATGCTAGAACATCAATCCTCTCTGCTGCTAATCCTAAATATGGTAAGTATGATCCATTTAGAAACATAACGGAGAACGTAGCGCCACTTCCTATACCGTTACTAACGAGATTTGATATCATTCATGTCATTATAGACAATACTGAGGCGGAAAAAGATAGTCGCATTGCGAGTCACATACTTGAAATTCACAGAGATATAGAACACGCAGCTCAGTCGCCAATTGAAATAGATCTATTTCGTAAATATCTAGCTCATGCCAAACAAATTGAACCAAAATTAACCGCGGACGCAATTGAAATTTTAAAAAAATACTACTTACAGATGAGAAATGTTGATTCTGAAGGAATGATTACAGCAACTCCTCGTCAGTTGGAGGGTCTGGTACGACTTGCGACTGCTAGAGCCAGATTGTTATTGAAAGACAGCGTCGACGGCGAAGATGCCGAAAGAGCAATTTACCTTATTTCTCAAATGTTAGCAACCGTAGGGATAGATGTTAATACGGGAAAAGTAGATCTTGGAGTTCTTCACGGAAAACCGTTTAGTGATACATCGAAATTAAAAATATTTAATGATGTATTTAAGGGCTTAGTAGGTGAGGACAGAAACGAGGTAGAAGAAAAGAATTTCATTAATGAACTTGTGAAAACAGGAAAATTCACAGAAGATGAAGCCAAGCAGTACTTAGGAAAAGCAAAGCAGAGTGGAGACATTTATGAGACAAGGCTTGGATTTTACGTAAAAACTTACTAAAAAGCCTACTCATTTTATAAAATCACTTATCAGTCAAAAAAAATTAGTGAATCCGTATTCCCAAACGTTACTAATTAGGAGTAACTACATTGATGTAAATGATCTTTCATCACAAATTTTTGTTATGGAATTTCGAAAGATAACATCAATCGATAGAAATCTAGAAATCAATTATCCAAGAATTCGAATTCAGGTAGAATTTTATCAGAATCAATAGTTGTAAATTGCGATTTCACAGAACTTGAATATTACCAGTATATTAATTAGATTGGTTGAATTCAATCTCACGTATGGAAAAATATTTACAGGATCTTTTAAAATTATTAAAATACGATTCATTATACCCGCCTCAAGAGCTTGCATTATCAAAGGGTGTAATGAATGGTAACAATGTACTTGTTACGACTCCTACATCAAGTGGGAAGACATTAATCGGATTAATGGGTATGATAAATATTCTTAATAAGGGAAAAAAGGTAGTATACCTTACTCCGTTAAAAGCATTAGCCACAGAGAAATTTAATGAGTTTAAGGTTATAACAGATTTGAGCTGTTTTAGAAATAGGAGAGTCAAAATTGGTATTTCCACAGGCGATTATGACTCTTCTGGAAGCGAATTAGTAGACAAAGATGTTATTATTTTAACAAATGAAAAAATGGATTCAATCTTGAGACACGACCCAAATTGGATTTATAATGTTGGTCTATTCATTATTGATGAAATCCATCTTCTTACTGAACGAGAACGAGGTCCAACACTGGAAATCATACTGACAAAGATCAAATTGATGCCACAAAAACCCCAGATAATTGGAATAAGTGCAACAGTATCAAATTCAGATGAAGTGGCCGAGTGGTTGACATGCGAGCCAATTCAAAGTAATTGGCGTCCCACTGAATTGATAGAAGGAGTGTATAATTATGGTAAAGTTACCATGAACGATGGTACGAATTATGATATTGATAATATTGGAATTTCTGATAATTCAACTAGCGCCATAACTAGTCTCGCAATGGATTCGATAACTAATGATGGAGGTCAATCACTTGTTTTTGCAGAGACACGTAAACGCACCGTGTCGCTTGCAAAAAAGACATCGGAAATAGTGGCAAAGTTTCTCGACAAAACTTCTTTAAAGTTAGCTCAAAAGACAGGAGTGGAAATTTTAAAGGAAGGAGATGATACAGAGCTTAATAGAACACTTTCAAGTACAGTTGCAAAAGGCGTTGGCTTTCATCATGCAGGTTTAGGAGCAAAGAGCAGGCAGATTGTTGAAAAGGCGTTCAGAGATGGCATCGTAAAAATTCTTTTTGCTACACCGACACTTGCTGCAGGAGTTAACCTACCTGCCAGACGAGTAATAATTACGAGTATTTTTAGATATGATTATCAATATGGAGGTAATGTTCCAATGAGTGTTCTACAATACAAGCAAATATGCGGACGTGCAGGAAGGCCTGCTTATGACAAATATGGAGAAGCAATCATTATCGCAGATTCAAGAACCAATCCAGAAGACCTCTATAATCATTTTGTATTGGGAGTACCGGAACCAATAGTCTCTCAATTAATGGATGAAAGGGCCCTAAGGGTTCATGTATTGGGAGTTATTGCTTCAAAACCTAAAATGTTGTTGAAATCTGAATTACTCTACTTTTTTGAACAAACATTTCTGTCTAAATATCAAGGAAATCAAACCATTAGCTTTGAAATTGAATCGCTCTTGACGTATCTAAGCGATGAAAAGTTAATAATCATGAGAAATGATTTACTTATCGCTACTAAATTTGGTAAACGCATTTCCCTGTTATATATTGATCCAAAAACAGGAATTCAATTCAAGAAAAATTTAGATTCTTATAATGGTAACAAATATGATATCAATGATATCAGTTCTAACAAACTTGAAAATAATGTAATAAATTTCTTATATTGGATTTGTGATTGTCATGATTTTTATCCAAAGCTAACGTTGAGGCAAAACGAAACCGAATACTTTCAAAGGCTATTCGAGAAACATAAACTAGGTTCATATGGACTATCAAATTATGACTATTCATTAAAGAATTTAGTTATATTGTTAGAATGGATTGATGAATTAAGCGAAGCGAATTTAAATGAAAAAATTGGAGTTGAACCCGGTGACCTTCATAGAATGGTTGAAACAACATACTGGTTATTATATTGTCTTTATGAAATCGCAAAATTAATCGAAAGAAAAGATCTTTTGCCGGAAATAAATATACTACGCCTAAGAATTAGACATGGTGTAAAATTAGAATTGATTCCACTTATACAACTTGAGGGAATTGGAAGAATCAGGGCAAGGTCTCTATATAGGGCAGGAATCACAGATGTAGCTATGATTGAAAAAATCTCAGAATCAAAATTAGGGTCCATACCAAAAATAGGGGTTAAACTGGCAAGAAAACTAAAGAGCCAGATCAAGAGTTAAAAATGAGTATCAAAAGACATCTTTTATAATTACAATAGGTGATTTGATTTACTTCTAGATATTGCGATTTATGGAATTATTGTGTCTGCTGTTTCCTTTCTAGTCATATTTTTTATCACACCATCTTTTATTAAATATCTAAATAAGAAAGGCAAAGTAGTAGTGGATTACCATAAGCCTGGAAAGCCAAATGTTCCCAGGCCTGCTGGGCCGGTCTTGCTCATAGGAATTGTAATTTCTGAGATAATATTATATTTTTTAATACAGGACATAAAAATAATTTCTGTTGTACTATCAACAATCATCGCATTTATTATAGGATATATTGATGACAGGAAGACCATGCCAGGTTGGTTTAAACCTGTAGCTTTGATTTTTGCTGCTGTTCCAATAATAGTTTTAGGAAGTCATGGTAATTCTCTTGGATTGATATTTGATAGTGCTTTCATACCAATACTGTATATCCCACTGATTTTAGCCATAATGCCGATAGTTGGTAATACAATAAATTCAATTGACGTGTTTAATGGTGTGGCTAGTGGATTTATTATTATCACAATGATGCCATTATTAGTGAGTGTTATTTTATTTGGTAATATTACTGTGTTTCTCATGGGTTTGCCATTACTCTTTGGCACTATCGCAATATACCAATATCATAAATATCCAAGTAGGATTTTTCTTGGAGACTCAGGAACATTGTTATTAGGATCAATGTATGCTGGTTTATCAATCGCAGGAAATTCGGAAATTATTGGGGTAATTGCTCTTTTGCCAGCAGTAATGAATTCTTTCTTGTTTCTAGCCAGTGTCAAAAAAATAGTAGAACACAGGAAGGTCAAAACCAGGCCTGTCTCAATATCCGAGGACTTTAGATTAGTGGCATCTAAAGAACGCAGCGCACCAGCAACACTAGTAAGACTTATTCTTGCTAGAGGTCCGTTGTCTGAACAAGAAATAATAACTAAAATCCTTATATTAGCAACGTTTTCATCCGTATTGGCATTTATTTCAATAGTTATACAATATTTCTTTATGAAGGGGATAATTTCTTTATGAGATTATTTGATCTTTTAATGCTTATTTTTATCATGTGGATAATGATCATGATAGTATCATATTTTTTGATATTCATAATAGGACCATTACATATCGAAATATTCCACAATTCTTCTGATAGATTGATTACCTCTATGATTAAAGCATCATCGGCCATCGGACTCGTAGTTGTGTTAATTTTATTGTTGGGTATGCTCAAGACAAAGTACTTGCAAAAAATATTACTGAGAAAGTAAAACATGAAAAAACCAACATCCAATTATTTTCAAAGTTCAGTGAAATGAAATACGTGCGTAATAATAAGATCTAGAATTAGATTGCATTTAATATTTAATATTAAATGAGACCTATATCTTTGAAATTTTGACCAAGTCTTTGAATTTTACTTCCATTCCATACCGCTTTTCCTCATGTTTCATGTGATTGTATATCTTCAGTAACTCAACGGCATTTTTAAAGAGGTTAAATTTACCATTAATTTTCATTTGAATAAACTTGAATACGAGAGCATAAATTTGGAACTTCTTTAATACTGCTGTTCTGTATGCGTTAAAATCGGTGATATGTTTGATGAATAATTGGGCACACCATGTTGATGGAATAATTCCTTCACCAAGCAAAGGATACACCGTCCCTATTGATTCACCAACTCCAATCGTTTTCCGACCATCAGTAAAAGGTTCGGAATCTTTCGGTGGACTTATTCTAACAGGACGACCGACTTTCTTTATTATTTCGCATTTATGTTTTTTTAAAAATTGGTCGACAAATACATTGTTATTTTTTCGTTCATAATCACCAGCACCAATATGCGCATAGCCATTTTCTAGTGGGAAATACCAAAAATAACCCTTCATTGAAGGGAAAGCTTTCAAATAGAAATCATCAAAAGGAGTGTTGTCTTGGTATTTCACCTTGTACTGAATACATGGTATCCACATTTCGTTATGTGGACGTGGTAAATAGTTACGGTGAAAACCCGTAGAATCAACTATGATATCAAACTCAGATTCAAGAATCTCTTTCTTTGGAACGACTCCAAACTGGATGTTTGTACCTCTTGTCATATCCTTGATTAATTTTATTTTGTCATAAGTAACCATCCCTTTCAATCCAACATTAATGCTGTTGTCGGCCTTACTACTATGACCAATATCAACCATCATTTTTTTTCCCTCATGCAAAATGTAGTCATCAAAATTAAGACCGCATTGCTTAACCAAATCTTCCATAACGTTTTCACAAGTCGCCCAGGCACAAACTGCATCATGCTCTTCAACAGGCATTCTTTCAAATCCCTTAACGTAATTATCGTGATCATTACCGAGTCCATTCATAAGATAAGCTCCTGCAACTCCCATGCCAACGACTGCTATCTTCATTTGGTAACGACAAATAACATATTGGTAAATAAAAACGTGCTGTTTTTTGCCCGCCTATTTTATTTCAATTATTTCCTGGGTTGGGTGATAAGTTATATTGGTAATTGAAATAGAATTTGGCAAAGAGTAAATGTCAAATATTCCAAGATATGCCAGGATCGGGATGCTTCTACTAGTCATGGGAGCTATACTCGTAGGAATTGGTACTTATCTGAGCAAAGGTTCTTTATCACTTTATGGATTTTTAATGGTTATCTGTGGATTTATCATATATTTTGCCTCTTCAATCGCAGCCAGACGGAAAAAAATGCAATCATAAATACACTTAACATGAGCTAAATTATACTCGATTATGCAACTTAGATTTGTGCGGCGTTTAGAAAATAGAAATGTTTTGATTTTTAATTAAACTTATAAATTGTAACAAGCTATCGTACGCTGAATCTAATTGGAAGGTAGTACTAAAGGGAATGAAGACAATTTTGATGATCTAGACACGGTCTTTGTAGAAAAATCAGAAATCAAGAGTGAAACTACCTCCGATGTGTCCGAGAATATAGATAAAGGAGATGCAGTGCAAGCTGACGCTTCTGAATTAGATACAAACGTGGAAAAATCAGGGGGCATTGAGACAAGCACTGAAAATTCTCAAATACAGTCTGATAGTCAGGAATCAGATTCAAAATTTTTTGCAATTAGGACGACAGGTGGTCAGGAGCATATTGTGGTAAATCTAGCACAAAATAGAATAAATTCAAAAAAAATTCCTGTGCGTTCCATATTGTTACTTGACAGCTTTAAGGGATACATAATAATCGAAGCTCCAAACTCCAATATTGCCTATGATGCTCTGATTGGAGTAAGACATGTAAAAGGACAGATCCGTGGAGAGTTACCTTACAAAGACATTGAAAATTATTTGGTGAAGAGACCGGTAGTATCCGAATTGAATATAGACGATACCGTTGAAGTCATTGCTGGCCCGTTTAAATCGATGAAGGCAAAGATAACCAGAGTTGACTATGAAAAGCAAGAGGCAACCGTGCTTCTACTGGATTCGCCATATCAAATACCCGTGACGGTAGACGCAAATTATCTTAAAAAGGCCTCATAGGCTGGTGCATACTATTAAATTAAAGAGCATAACTCTAAAACTAGTCTGACATGGAACAAAAAAAGACAATTTCTGCTCTTGTAAGTGGTGGCGAGGCTAGTGCCGGTCCTCCACTTGGACCTGCCTTAGGCCCGCTGGGTATTAACGTATTGCAAGTAGTAAATACGATAAATGAAAAAACTAAAGAATTTCACGGAATGAAAGTTCCTGTAAAAGTTGAGGTCGATCCAGATACTAAAAAATTCAACGTTGAGGTCGGTGTCCCACCAACTACCGCACTAGTAGCAAAGGAAGCTAATATATCTAAAGGATCAGGCACAGCAGGAAAAGACTATGTTGGAAATATTTCCATGGAAGGAATTGTAAAAATAGCTAAAATGAAAATTGATGTTTCATATGCAACCACAATAAAATCAAGCGCGAAGGAAATTATAGGTTCTTGTGTGAGCAGTGGCATTAAAGTAGAAAATAAGCCAGCAAAAGAAATATACTCTGATCTGAACGACGGAAAATTTGACCAAATACTGGTCTAAATTCATTATTGCTTTTATTTGTAGCAAGTTTAAAATATCCCAAAACTGAATTTTAGATCACATTCTAGGAGATATGATATAATAAATGTCAATTCAACAAGGTTCAGCAGGCGGTATGCCTGTTTTAATATTGAAAGAAGGCGCAAGTCAAACAAAAGGACGCGATGCACAAAAAAATAACATTGCCGCTGCAAAATTGATTTCCGAAGTACTAAGGACCTCTTTGGGTCCAAGAGGCATGGACAAGATGTTAGTAGATGGATTAGGGGATGTAACAATAACAAATGATGGTGCAACAATACTAAAGGAAATTGATGTTCAGCATCCAGCAGCGAAAATGATGGTAGAAATAAGTAAAGCCACAGATAATGAAGTAGGTGATGGAACTTCATCAGTAGTAGTTTTAGCTGGCGCATTGATTGAAAAGGCCGAAGAATTAATCACAAACAATGTTCATCCAACTATTATTGTTGACGGGTATAGAAAGAGTGCCATAAAAAGTATTGAATTCTTTAATAGTGTAGCACGACAAATAGAAGCGGGCAATAAATCCGAGTTAATCAAAGTCGCAAGAACATCGATGCAAACTAAACTTGTTTCGAAGGAATCTAGTGAATTGGCAGAATTAGTTGTTAATGCAGCTTTACAGGTTTCAGAACAGAACGATTCTGGATATCTTGTAGATATTGATGATGTCAAAGTAGAAAAGAAAGCAGGCGGATCATTACGAGATACAAAACTGATTAAAGGAATCGTGCTTGATAAGGAAGTTGTTCATGGAGGAATGCCAAAGAGAATTGAAAAGGCAAAAATCGCACTTGTCAATTCAGCCTTAGAAATCGAGAAAACCGAATTTGATGCCAAGATTAACATTAGTTCACCAGATCAGATGAAGATGTTTCTTGACGAAGAAAATAAGATTCTAAAGAATATGGTAGATAAAATAATTTCGTCTGGTGCAAATGTAACTATCTGCCAGAAAGGCATTGACGATGTCGCTCAACACTATCTGGCAAAATCCAATATTTTGGCTGTTCGCAGAGTAAAGGAAAGTGATATGACTAAATTGGCCAGAGCTACAGGTGCCCGAACTGTTAATAACCTTGAGGACTTGAGTTCCAAGGATCTTGGTTCTGCAGATCTCGTAGAGGAAAGAAAGGTTGAAACTGATAAGTGGGTTTTCATTGAAGGTTGTAAACACCCAAAAGCAGTTACCATTCTTGTCAGAGGAGGTTCACAGAGGGTCGTTGATGAGGCGGAACGGGCATTACATGATGCCCTTATGGTTACCAAAGATGTTATGGAAAAACCATTCATAGTCGCAGGTGGTGGATCCCCCGAATCTTTTGTTGCAGGAAAATTAAGGGACTGGTCCTCGACATTATCTGGAAGGGAACAATTAGCAGCAGATAAATTTGCAGAATCGCTCGAGGTTATTCCACTCGCTTTAGCAGAGAATGCTGGTATGGATCCGATAGATACACTAACGGAATTACGTTCTAAACAAGCTAAGGGATCGAAGTGGAGTGGAATTGATGCAAGAAGTGGAAAAGTTGTAGATATGTCAAAACTAGATATCGTAGAACCACTCAGTGTCAAGGAACAGATTATCAAATCAGCAACAGAAGTTGCATCCATGATTCTTAGAATAGATGACGTAATAGCTTCAAGTAAGTCTGGAGCTGGCGGTCCTCCTGGTATGCCTCCAGGAATGGGAGAAATGTAGGCAATAACAGGCATAGAAGATAAAGCCACTATCTCTTTTCTTGTTCATTTTTTAATTCTATTTCAATTACCTGCTTGACCCATTTTCCGGTTTGACTTATTTTTTGCAGTCTGTTTAGGTATTCAATCCAGGAAATTTCGCCATAGGACTTTTTCCAAGCTTCATAATGACCCTTTAGAGACTGTAATGCCTCATAATGATATTCACAATATTGTCGCTCGACGGCCTTCCTCATACATAGTATACACCTCGATTCAAGATTGCTTGTCATTGTACTTTACCTGATATCACCCACTTCATTGCAATTGCATCGAAAGTATATGTTGTAAATTGTCTACTTGTTTCAAGATTTTTTACTTGTATGTGTATAGAATCTGTCATATGTTCAATTTTTTCAATGGCATACTCAAACTGTGGACCGATGTCATTGGTTAGCAAAAAAACTATCCTTAAATTTATGTCGGCCGATATTCCAGAAAAAGATAGTATTATTTTTAATCCTTTGCTACCTCTTCTGCGTTTCATTTCGTTAAATAAGGCCTTAATTATCTGCCAATTATCAAAACCAAATAGTCGAAAGAAATTATCATCGTAGGGCACCGGGAATTCGATTTTTAGCAGAGTTACATACTCAGATTCCTCTACCAAAATTTTTTCATCTACGGCGGAAAACTTAGACAAGATATTATAGATTACTTCTATCTCAAATGGTGATAATCCAAAGTATTCGAATTTAGTCGCATCATTCAATTTAGATATTGATTGTATTGCAACGGACTAATCTTTTAACATGGAGGAATTTCATTGTCGCAACTATTTCGGTAGATTTTTAAGTGTACGTTAATACAATTTCGTCGACGATTGAACTCAATTAAGATTCTCGAAAAGGATAATAATCATATTGAAATTGAATTTAATGATATTCCAAGACAGTATGTCAATGCATTAAGAAGATTGTCTATCAGTCAAGTTCCTACTTTTGCAATTGATGATGTAGTGATACTAGAAAACTCATCCGTCATGCATGATGAAGCTATTGCCCACAGACTAGGGCTGATTCCATTGCGAACAGATCTAGAGAGATTTGTAATGCCGCACCTCTGTGATTGTAAGAGCTCTCTTGGCTGTTCAAAGTGCAGAGTATTGCTAGTTCTAGATGCTGAATCTCAAGACAAAACTAAAGTTATTACTTCTGCAGATTTAATATCTGAAGATGATGTGGTGAAACCTGTCAATAATGAAATACCAATAGTTGCTCTGGCACCAGGTCAAAAACTAAAGTTTGAGGCATACGCACGACTAGGAACCGGGAAAAGCCATGCAAAATGGCAGCCAACTTCCGTAGCTGTAGTGAAAGATAGCAAGAAAGAGGATGATTGCATACTGGTAATAGAAACAAATGGTGCATTAACACCAGAAGAGATTGTATTAGAAGCGGCAAAGATACTAGGCTCAAAACTAAAGGAATTTGATAATGTTGTTCAATCTTTATCGGTACCAAAGAATATTTAGATATAGATTTATTTGGGGTTTAAGGATAGCGAGTATATTTCATGTTTCCTGATACTTTAAACAATGCGATTTGGACCCTGAGGAATGCATCAAAGCAAAATAAAGTGCCGATTTGGAAAACTGTAATTAAAGAGCTTTCCAGGTCGAGATCTAATAGAAGGCAAGTTAACATTGGTCAACTGGCTCATGTTACTAAGGATAAAGAAGTTGTAATAGTGCCAGGCAAAATATTGGCTTCTGGTGACATTAGTCACAAGCTAACAATATGGTGTTTTGCGATATCAGAAGCAGCTACAAAAAAAATACTTGACGCAGGTGGAAAAATTCTTGCTCTGGATAATTTGATAAAGAAATACCCAGATGGTAAGGGGGTAAGAATAATTGGCTAAGCAACTTGCTGAACAAAAACAAAGGCCTAATCAGATTTTTACTATTGACGCGAAGGATTGTATTGCGGGAAGAATGTGTTCCCATATTTCAAAACTTTTGCTCCAAGGTCATCATGTCAGAGTTGTAAACGCTGAAAAATGTATGATTTCCGGGAATAGATACAAAACTATAGAAGAGTATAAAGAATATCTAACAATTTCGTCTGCTACAAATCCTATACACGGTCCACTTCATCCAAGAAAGCCTGATAGAATTCTTACAAGGATGGTCAGAGGTATGTTACCAAAAAGAAAATCTAGTGGATTGACAGCATTAAAGAGATTGAGAATCTATGTGGCAATCCCACCAGATCTAAAGAATGCAAAGCTTGAGACATTTGAGGATTCTAAAATTAGAAAACCATCATCATATTTTATAACACTTGGCGAATTGGCAAAACAGATTGGTTGGAAGGGGTTGGATAGTTATGAATAAAATAGATCTTTATCCAGGACAAAGAAAATCAAGCAGAGCTGTGGCCACAATTTCAAAAGGTAGCGGAAGAGTTAGAATAAACAACATACCGGCTGAGTTGCTAAATTCCGAAATGGCAAGAGAATTGGTTCTTGTTCCGCTTAAATTGATAGGTGAATATAGAGACAAGGTAGATATTAGTGTCAAGGTGCACGGAGGCGGTTTTATGGGACAGGCGTTTGCAAGTACAGTTGCAATCTGTCGAGCATTAACAGGTACCGGAAAGGGTGGAAGAGATCCAAAAGACCACCCATTTGCAAGAAGTGTACGAACAGAAATTCGTAAAAGGATTACCGAATTTGACAGACACTTGTTATCAGGCGATCCCAGACAAACAGAATCAAAGAAATTTGGTGGATCTGGCGCAAGACGCAGAAAACAAAAATCGTACCGTTAAATTTTTACTCTATTTTTTTTATTGTTGGTAGTCGAATGTTACTAGCAGTCTAATTACTTTATTAGCCACAGATAGGGAACGGCCAGATTATTATCTTTTTACAATATCCCTACGATCTGGAGCTATATAGAATTCAGATAACTTTTTGTCATAACATACACCACAGAGATATCCTGAAATGTTCCACTCACTCATTGACTTGTACCTAAAAGTCAACTTGTTACCACACAGGGCACATTTTAGCTCATTTTTATCCATCAGTATGAGTCCAATCTAGAGTAAATTAAAAGTTGTGAAAAAAAGTCAATTATCATAAGGCTGTCTTTGTAGTTCCATCCATCATCAAATTATTCATAATGACGACATTACAAGCAATATTTTAAATTAGGACCTTAAGGTCACCATACACACATTACAATGAACGCTAAAGAATCATATCACAAAGTGTTTGATCTTCTTGAAAAGCATCATAATTGGTTTAAATCCTCCATACCTCTAATTGCAAGTGAAAATATTCCAAGTCCTGCTGTACGAGAAGCGATTGTGTCTGACTTTGGGAATAGGTATGCAGAAGGATGGCCTGGTGAACGGGTCTACGCTGGATGTATCTACATTGATGAAGTGGAAATCATATGCAATGAATTAGCAAAAAAGGTTTTCAAATCTGAATTTGCTGACTGTAGAGCCACCTCTGGCGTAGTTGCAAATCTTGCAATATATTCTGCTTTTTCTAATCCCGGAGACTACATGCTAGCTGCATCTATTCCCACTGGGGGACATATTTCACATGGTAAGAAAGAACACTCGGGAACAGCTGGTCTTGTGCACGGACTAAACATAGAACACTATCCTTTCTCCAAAGAAGATATGACTATTGACGTTGATGCCACCAAGAAAAAGGTCAGTGAAATGATTTCAAATGGCAAAAAACCTGCTATTGCAATGTTTGGAGGAAGTCTATTCCTTTTTCCTCATCCAGTTAAAGAATTGGCTAGCTTTATGCACGACAATAGCATTTACATCAATTATGATGGAGCTCATGTAGCGGGATTGATAGCCGGAGGACAATTTCAAGATCCAATTGGAGAGGGAACTGATTCTATGACAATGAGCTCCCACAAGACTCTCTGGGGTCCACAGGGAGGAATAATCGTTTCACTAGAGCGACACGCAGATAGCATAAAGAAAGCTATTTTTCCAGGAATTACAAGCAGCCATCATCTCCATCATGTAGCAGGAAAAGCTATAGCATTAGCTGAGTCCTTAGAATTTGGAAAGGAATATGCAAAACAAGTCATAAGCAATGCAAAAACACTTGCTGAATCACTTGCAAATTTTGGTTTTAGAGTTTTAGGAGAAAAACGTGGATACACAGAATCACATCAACTGGCTGTAGATGTTTCCAATTTTGGGGATGGAGGAACTATTGAAAAAGAATTAGAGAAAGCAAACATTATTCTAAACAGACAGCTTCTACCTGGTGATATCAAATCTGGTAAACATTATATGCACCCAAGTGGAGTAAGGATAGGTGTTCCCGAAGTAACCAGATTAGGTATGAAGGAAAGTGAAATGAAAGAGATAGCATCGTTTATCAAACAGATTGTAATAGACAAATCAGATCCCAATAAAGTTGCTAGTGCTGCGTCTAAGTTTCGTGAACAATTTCAAAAAGTACACTACGCCTTTGAAAATGCAACTGATGCCTACGAATATATTAAAATACGAACTTGAGGATAAAAGCCTTCATCGTTAATTGACTATCATAGCATGACAGATCTAATTCTAAAAGATGTTAGACTTGATTTATCCGATTTACATCTTATCAAATAGATTTTATAGTGTGTAACTTTGTTGACTAAATTACTTAGAAAATCTAGGATTTTATTGATAGTTCATAGATTACCGTTATTTTTCGTTCTAATAACATAATAATCTATATCTACCGTTAATAAGCATTTGAAAATATTTCAAAAAAGAATCTAATAGGCAATAAAAAATATATATAACATGTCTAATTTTATAATATTTATGTTAAATTGTATCATAATATGAAATGAATATAGTGTATTAGTTTATTTACGATGAATCTAACCCTAGAACCAATGAACAAGAAACAACCAACGAAAACTGTGTTTCTGGTAGCATCGCTGTTGACCCTAATGTTTGGAGTTTCCTTTGTTGCTTCTAATAGTCCATTATATGCCGCCAAGAATATCTGGAATGATGATGACACTATGAAGGAGCTTGTGAAAGATATTGACAATGGTAAGGATAATGACGACAGTATGAATTGGAAGGAATTCAAAAATTCAAAAATTTTCAAACAAGAAGATATTGAAACACAAGGGTGTATAGAAAACAGACAGGATCTCTCAAATAATCTGGCAGATTATGAAGTGCTTCGATGCTTTGAAGATTCAGACTATGCTTATTGATAACTAAAATCTAGAGCTAGCTCAAGCAGTCAGTCCAACTTTTTTTTAATTTCTTTCTTTCTCGATATCAATACATTTACCAAGATATAGTATCATAAACTTAAATAAGCAAAAGATCACATCTTGCTAGATTATATATATTAAACACGCCTAAATTAATAATATTAAATGTTTACAAAGATACTGGTGCCAGTTGATGGATCGGATAATTCTTACAAGGCGTTAGAGGCTGCATTAATTCTTTCAGAAAAATTAGGTTCAAATATTTCTGTAGTTAATGTAATGGAACAAGTACCTATAACCCATATCGAATCAGAAAAGCTGCTGAGCGAACTACTAGAAGCCTATAAAAAAGAAAATCAAGAAATATTATCAAAATGTTCAGAAATTGCTCATCAAAAAGGAATAACTATCAAATCAGTTCTTCTTCAGGGAAATCCGGCTCCAGTTATTTTAGATTATAGTAAAAAAGAGAATTTTGACCTTGTAATTATGGGAAGTCGAGGAATGGGGAAGTTTAAGGAGTTAATACTAGGTAGTGTGTCAAGTAAGATTGTGCATCATTCGCCATGTGCAATTATGATAATAAGGTAAATTTGGGTGTCTCATGATTCATGTTTATTTCTAATTTGCTCAAGAACTTGGAGATTACGATGGATGACATTATCATTACTGTGATTTGAAGATAGAAAATTGTCCCCAGAACTTGACTCATTTACAATCAGTGAAAAAGAGGGTCTTTACAAGGCCGTTTTTTCTAGAAGAGATATCAGATCTCATTTTGTTGATAAAAAAATTCCGGATGAAGCGCTTGCAAAAATTCTAAATGCAGCACATCATGCGCCATCCGTTGGCTACTCACAGCCTTGGGATTTTATTCTAATTAAGAATAAAGACACCAAACTAAAAGTTAAGAATTCCTTTGTTCGAGTACGAGAAAAATCTATTTCTTTGCTTGATAACGATTTAGAAAGACAAGATAAATATGTTAAACTAAAATTAGAAGGCATTCTGGAATCTGATATTAATATTTGTGTGACATATGATCCTGAAAGATTTGGACCTTTTGTTTTAGGTAGAACGTCCATACCAGAAACAGGTGAATATAGTGTTTGTTGTGCAATTCAGAACTTATGGTTAGCAGCGAGGGCGGAGGGAATAGGGGTAGGTTGGGTAAGCATACTTGCAATTGATGATTTACGATATATTCTAGGAATACCCAAACATGTTAAACCAATAGCATACCTATGTCTCGGATATGTCAATAAATTCGAAGATAAACCCGATTTAGAAAGGGTTGGTTGGCTAAAAAGAACGTTACTTTCGAAAGTAATTCATTATGAAGATTGGAATAGCACAGAATCGAATAGTTGGAATAATACAAACAATATCATAAAGAAATTGGATGACAATTCAGTTTAAGTTTAATGTTATGTATGTTATTAAATAGTAATAAGTGATTATTAAAAAAAACTGCGGTCAAAATTACATTTTACAAATATACAATAAAGAAACTAGTTTCTTGTACTGCCTTTAGAGTTTATGTTGGTTTTGATATGTTTGCGAAGTACTTTTTTTATGGTTTTGGTAACAATAGGAATTATTCTGGGATCATCAACCTTCGGAATTATGTAATCATATCGAAGATGAATATCTTCAACTATATTCGCAATAGCATATGCTACAGAAACAAGCATAAACTCGCTTAGATTATTTGCCCTAAGGTCGAGAAGAGCTCTGATTACAGAAGGAAATACTACAGCGTTGTTAATCTGATTAGGAAAGTCCGACCTTCCTGTTGCAACAATTTTTGCACCATATTTTAATGCAGAACTAGGAATTATTTCAGGATCCGGATTACTTAGAGCGAAAACAATCGCATCCTCACTCATGGATTCTATCATATTTCTACTCAAAAGATCAGCCTTTCCAGAAACTCCAATAAAAACGTCTGATTCCCTAATTACGTCTTGCAGCGTCCCCCGTAATTTTCTGATGTTTGTGTTAAGGGATATTTCTTTCTTGTATGGGTTATTATCAGTAATATCAGGTCTTCCGCTATATATCGCTCCCTTCGTATCGATAACTATAATATCCTTACATCCTGCTGTTTCCAATATCTTGAATATTCCATAACCTGCTGATCCCGACCCGGATATTACAACACGTACCTCATCCAGTTCTTTCTTTACCAACTTGAGAGCATTTATGAGACCAGCAAGAGTAATTATGGCAGTACCGTGTTGGTCATCATGAAAAATGGGTAATGATATTTCTTTACTTAGTCTTTCAACAATTTCTAGGACCTTCGGCGATTCTATATCTTCTATATTAATTGCGCCAAAATTTGGCTGTATTACTTTGACAAACTTGATAATTTCCTCTTTATCTTGAGTGTTAATACATAATGGAATTGCGTTTATGTCTCCTAAGGCTTTGAACAAAACAGACTTTCCCTCCATTACTGGTAGAGCAGCTTCTGGACCAATATTACCCAGTCCAAGAACTCTTGTTCCATCACATATTATTGCTACATTATTCCATTTTGAGGTATAATCATAAGCTAATTTCTTACGATGACCTATTTCTAAAGCTACATAAGCTACACCAGGAGTGTAAATCAACCCTAGCGTACCTTTTTCGTCAAATGCATTGTCTAAAGAAACTCTACTTCGGATCTCTATTTTTCCTTTCAACATTTTGTGAAGGTTAATCGAGTCTTTTTTCACTGTCAAATGAATTCCATTCTGAATTCAATTATATTTTATTTTGTTTTTGGTATTACATTAGCAAGTTATTCATGTCAGAGTAAATGGAGAGAGGGTTTAACCCCATCTCTCCCCCCCTATCAAGTTATACATGTTTTATAAATCAAGATTCTGAAGATTCACAAGTGTCTAACCATATAGTATCAATAAGAAATAAACGAATCAATGGTGCGGAATTGGAATCGCAATATGTTGTCAAGACGGGAAATCAGAATGAGACTGAGAAAAATATTACAGATAGCATAGAATATGAAATCGAATGTCCAAGGTGCTATAATGTTATGACTCTATGCTCAAATTTTGATACTCTCTTCTATAGTTGCGAAGAATGTGATTTCTCGTTATATACATTCAAGTAATTCTAGACAGATTTCAAATATTAAAAATTATTTTGACTTGGTATGAATAATCTCTCTCTACCTGTCTCTCTACCTGTCTCTCTACCTGTCTCTCTACCTGTCTCT
>Ga0184637_10000582_pt1 | contig 27156 bp, 28 predicted proteins | sample PLM3_127_b2_FD_133143 | JGI IMG/M metagenome (GOLD analysis project Ga0184637, IMG submission 133143) | Groundwater sediment microbial communities from an aquifer in East River, Colorado, USA - PLM3_127_b2 | ecosystem: Environmental > Terrestrial > Soil > Riparian zone | place: USA: East River... | reverse complement strand
CTGATGAAAAAGGCCCATCTGCGGCGAAGGCTTTCCTCGGAGGGGGCCTCGACGGCCCCCTTCCGAACCTCCCCCCAGAGGTTGCGCCGGCGAAGCCGGCGCTCGAATCGCCGCCTTGCATCTAGACCTTTTTGATCAGCCTGCAGTCGGAACGGTGTCGCCCTTCGGGCCTCGTCTGGCTCGTCACTTGGACCGGCCCGACAATTCTTGCGTTACGGTTAGCCCGGATTAGTCGGAGGCCCTCTATTTTCCTGACAAGCCCCTGGCCCAGCCTCCAGCCGGGGGGGATTTCTTCAGCATCTCGTGAACGGCCGGCGACGGACCGGGGTAGGCCGTCGTCCTCTCGGTCGGGTGCGGTCCGGCGTCGGCAATGCTCAAAAGCAGCTCCGATCTGTCAAGTCCCAAGGGCCCACTCCAGCCCAGCACCAGGTAAGGATTCACACCCAGCTCGTAGATGAATTTCGCGTCTTTCTTGCGGATCGCGTCCTTCTCTTCCTCGGCAAACCCGTACCGCTTCATCACCTCTTCCTGGTTTGTTCGGAACTCCCCGGCCAACTGCTTGTCGTGCTTCATGTCGAAGAAGAGTTTGCCGACCTCGTACGCGCCCATCGTCTTGCCTCCGTCCGGCTATGCCTCTAACCAATTAGCAAATTGTTGGATTCCCCCCCTCACGGCCACCGCTCCGCTCCGGAAAGGGACAGGTTCCAAGGTCATTGTCAAGCTCCCCCCGCTTCGGTGTCAAGCGCTTTCGCCGCGGCCGGGATGGCTCAATCCCCCACGGCCGACGCTGTGTTATCATCGGGGCAACGCCCGGAAGACCCCCCTCGGCAACTTGAGAGAGAGGACCCTGATATGGCGCACCGGATCGTTGGAAAGCCCATTGGACGGCTCGACGGGATTGAGAAGGTCAGCGGCGACGCCCGCTATTCCGCTGATGTGAACCTCCCCGGACTGGTCTGGGGGAAAGCCCTCCGAAGCCCTTTGCCCCACGCGCGCATTCTCCGGATTGACACGTCCAAGGCGAAAGCCGTGGGTGGCGTGCTGGCAATCCTCACCGCCCAGGATCTCCCGGACGTTCTGGTGGGACGGCGCATGTTCGACATGCCGCCCCTGGCCCGTGAGCGCGTCCGATTCGTCGGCGAGAAGGTCGCCGTGGTCGCCGCGCTCGACCCCGACATCGCGGAAGAGGCTCTCGCGCTCATCGAGGTCGAGTACGAGGATCTCCCGGCCGTCTTCGATCCCCTCGAGGCGATCAAAGACGGCGCGCCTGTCCTGCACGAGAACCCCGGAGCCTATGAAGGGGCCCTGCCCGAGCGACCCCACCCGAATGTCCAGTCGGTCCTCCGCTATCGCTTGGGTGATGCGGAGGCCGGGCTCCGAGAAGCCGACCGGATCTTCGAGCACACTTTCCACACGCAGCTCGCCCACCACGGCTATATCGAGCCCCACGCCGGAGTCGTGGCGATTGACGAGGAAGGCCGGGTCCAGGTCTGGGCCTCGAACAAGATGCCCTTCCGTCTCCGGGAACTCCTGTCCCACGCCCTCCAGCTTCCCCAGGAAAAAATTCGGATCAACCTCACCCCCATCGGAGGCGACTTTGGGGGGAAGGGCTCGCTGATGGATCTCCCTCTCTCCTACCATCTGGCCCGCGTGACCGGGCGGCCGGTCAAGATGGTGATGAGCTACACCGAGGAGCTGATGGCAGGCAACCCGCGCCACCCGTCGGTCATCACCCTCCGCACGGGCGTGACACAGGACGGGCGGATCGTGGCCCGCCGCGTTCTCGCCTGGTACAACGGCGGGGCTTACGCGGCCTTCAAGCCAACGCCCAGCGTGAATCTGCTGGGAGCCAGTATGGGGGGCGGGGTCTACCGGATCCCCCATCTCCTGATCGAATCGCTCTGCCTCTACACCAACAACGTTCCCTGCGGTCACGTCCGCTCGCCTGGCGAGCCTCAGATGGTCTTCGCCGAGGAGTCTCACATGGACATGATCGCCAAAGAGCTCGGGCTTGATCCGGCCGAGTTCCGGCGGCGGAACCTCCTCCAGGACGGCGATCTCCTCCCGGACGGCCACCCTCTTGAGCACGTGCGGGCCCGGGAAACGCTCGAGGCCGCGCTCAAGGCGAGCAATTGGCTCGACCCCAAGCCAGGGCCGTGGATCGGACGCGGCCTGGCCATGTCGCATCGCCACATCGGGGCGGGCTTCACCAATGCCCGGGTGCGCCTCGAGACCGACGGAAAGGTGACCTTGTCGATCGCGTTCCCCGATACGGGGACCGGCGCCTACCTGGTCCTCCGCCAGGTGGTGGCCGAGGTCCTCGGCCTGCCCATCGACGAGGTGGAGATCGAAGTGGCCACCACCGACGCCTTCACGAAGGATTCCGGTGTGGGCGGCAGCCGGGTCACTCACACAGGCGGCCGGGCGGCGTATCACGCGGCCGAAGGGCTCAAGGAGCGGATCTTCGCCGAAGCGGCGACACTCCTGAGCGCCGATCCGGCCCTGCTTGAGATCAAGGACCACCTGGTGTGGGCGGAGGGCACGCGAGCGGCCTCTTTCGCAGCCATTGCTCAGGCTGCGGCAATGCAGGGCAGGACCCTGGAGGTTTCGCATTTCTACGATGCGAAGGCCCATGGGGCGGTCACCTCCTTCTGCGCCCAAGTGGCGGAGGTCGCAGTTGACCCGAAGACGGGTCAAGTGACCGTGCGTCGCTTTACGACGGCGCATGACGTGGGCACCATTATCAACCCGATCGGCCACCAGGGACAGATCGAGGGTGGACTGGTCCAGGGGCTCGGGTTTGCCCTGATGGAGGAGCTGAAAACCGAGGACGGTCGCATCAGCACTCTCAGCCTGGGCGATTTCAAGCTCCCGACGATTCAAGATATCCCGCCGCTCACCACCGTGATCCTGGAAGACCCCGTCGGGCCGGGGCCATTCCGCGCCAAGGCCATCGGCGAGGGAAGCATCAGCCCGGTCGCGCCCGCCGTCGCCAACGCCGTCGCCGATGCCTGCGGGGTGCGCATTCTCGACCTTCCCATCACGGCCGAAAAGGTCTACTTCGCGTTGAAACAGACGGTGAGCCAACTATGAACGTAAGGCTCACGTACTGCAGAACCCAGGTCGGGAGGGCCAGGTCTTTCGAGCGCCGGCTTTGCCCGACCCGCCTGACGGCGGGTGCCCGCAAAGGTACGCTCGCTCCGCTCGCAACTTCCGAGAGGAGAAGCTGGGGGGAGGTTCGGCCCCCCGGCGGGGTGGTGCGGCTCGAGCGCAGCGCGCGCGAGACGCGACGGGGATACGAAAAGGGGGGCGTGCCCCCCTCCGAGTCACGATCGTGACTCGCCTGATCCGCCTCACCGTGAACGGAAGACCGCACGAGGTGGAGGTCCCCACCTACCGCACGCTCCTCGACTGCCTCCGGTACGATCTGGGGCTCACCGGCTCCAAGGAAGGGTGCGGCGTGGGCGTCTGCGGCGCGTGTACGGTTCTCCTGGATGGGAAGATGATCAGCTCCTGTATCGCGCTGGCAGTCTTCGCCGATGGCCGCGAAATCACCACGGTCGAAGGGCTCGCCGAGGATGAGCGGCTCCACCCCGTCCAGCAGGCGTTCGTGGACTTCGGGGGCTTTCAGTGCGGGATCTGCACCGCAGGTCAGATCGTGGCCGCCAAGGCCCTCCTCGACGCGATCCCGAACCCCAGCGACACGGACATCCGGGAGTGGATGCTCGGGAATCTCTGTCGCTGCACGGGGTATTACAAAATCATTGAATCCATTCGGGCGGCGGCCGAGCGGAGTCACACGTGAACGCCTTTGACTATCGCATGCCGCGGACCCTCGATGAGGCCCTCGCCATCCTCCGGGAGTATGGCGAAGAAGCCAGAGTCATCGCGGGCGGGACCGCCCTCGTCACGATGATGCGCCAGCGTCTCGTTCGCCCAAGTTGCCTCGTGAGCCTGCGTCAGGTCCAGGGGCTGGACCGGATCGAGGCGACGAACGGCGCCCTTCGCCTCGGTGCCCTGGTCACCCACCGAGAAGCGGAAACCTCGCCCCTCATCCGCGAGCGGTTGCCTGTCCTGTCCGAGACCTTCCGCCGCGTGGCGACGATCCGGATTCGCCACATGGCCACCATCGGCGGCGCGCTCGCTCACGCCGATCCAAATCAAGATCCGCCTGTGACGCTCATGGCGCTCGGGGCCAGAGTGGAGATCCGGGGAGCCGGGGGCCAACGGGAGCTGCCCCTTCGAGAGTTTCTCCGCGACTACTACGAGACCGCGCTCGAGCCCGCGGAGCTGGTCACCGGGGTCACCGTCCCGCTTCTCCCCGCGGCAAGCGGCGCGGTCTTCATCAAGTTTCTCCCGCGCACCGCTGATGATTATGCGACCGTGGCCGTCGCCGCCACCATCACACTGGAGCCGGACGGCGAGCGCTGCCGCGAGGCGCGGATCGCGCTCGGCTCGGTCGGGGTGACGCCGCTTCGCGGGCGTGCGGCCGAGGGGCTTCTCTCGGGCGAGCGGCTCAGTGAGAATCTTCTCCACGCCGTTGGCGAGGCGGTCAAGGGAGAGGTGGATCCCCTGAGCGACCACCGAGGATCGGCCGCCTACAAGCGCGAAATGGCTGCGGTCATGGTCGGGCAGGCCCTGACGCAGGCTTGGGAGGCGGCCCAGCGCTCGGTGCGAGGAGCCCGTTGACGTTCACGCAGGAGTGCGTGATCCCGGTGGAGCGGGAGCGCCTGTGGGACTTCCTGATGGAGATCCCGAAGGTGGGGCGTTGCGTCCCCGGGGTCGAGACCGTCGAGGCGGTGGATGGAAGCGCCTACAAGGGGAGCCTCAGGGTCCAGGTCGGGCCCATCCGCCTCTCGCTTCAGGGGACCATCACCGTCGAAGAGCAGGATCGGAGCGCCTGGCGGGCGCGAATGCGGGCCGAGGCCAACGACCGGCGCGTCGGCGGGGGGATCCGCGCCCGACTGAGCCTCACGTTGGCGCCGGCCGAAAGCGGGACGCGCTTGATGATCGACACCGACCTCGCCGTCCTCGGCAAGATCGGAGAGTTCGGTCAGCCCATCATCAGGAAGAAGGCCGACACCCTCCTCGCGGAGTTCGCCCAAAACCTTCGCGCCGCCCTTGCCCAGTAGGGAGACCGCGCCTCTGCGTTGGCTGACCTCAGTGCTCGAGGTGACGGGGGCCGCCCTCCGCCTGGGGCTGACTTCGTTCGGAGGCCCGATCGCCCACCTCGGCTACTTCCGGGATGAGTATGTCGTCCGAAGGAAATGGATCGATGAGGCCCGCTATGCGGATCTCGTGGCGCTCTGCCAGTTCCTTCCCGGCCCCGCGAGCAGTCAGGTCGGCATCGCTATTGGGATCAGTCGCGCAGGGTTGCTCGGGGGTGTCGCCGCCTGGGTCGGGTTCACGCTCCCGTCGGCGATCGGTCTCGTCGCCTTCGCGTATGGCCTGCAGGCCATCGGCCCGGCCGACGCCGGGTGGCTGCATGGCCTGAAGATAGTCGCCGTGGCTGTCGTCGCGCAGGCCGTCTGGGGGATGGCCCGGACGCTCGCCGCGGACCGGGAGCGTGCTTCACTGATGATCCTGGCGGCGATCGCGGTCTTGGCTTCTCGAACGGCGACCGCGCAGGTGCTGGTCATCGTGCTGGCCGGGCTCCTCGGGTGGTGGCTCCTCCCGGCGCCCGGGACATCGACGACGACGGCGATACGCGTGCCGATTGGGAAGGGCCTGGCGATTGGCTCGCTGGGGGTATTCTTCGGGTTGCTCATCGGACTGCCGGTGCTGAGGGAAGTCGTACCCTCTCAATCCCTGGCCGTCTTCGACAGCTTCTTTCGGGCCGGCGCGCTGGTCTTCGGCGGAGGGCACGTGGTGCTCCCGCTGCTTCAGGCCGAGGTAGTCCCGCCGGGCTGGGTGACGAACGAACAGTTCGTCGCCGGGTACGGCGCCGCGCAAGCGGTGCCCGGCCCGCTCTTCACGTTTGCGGCCTATCTGGGTGCCGTCATGCATCAGCCGCCGAACGGCTGGGCTGGCGCCGGGCTGGCGCTCGCCGCGGTGTTCCTCCCGTCGTTCCTCCTGATCGTGGGCGGCTTGCCCTTCTGGGAGCTCTTGCGTCGGCGGGCGAGCTTCCAAGCGGCGCTGGGCGGAATCAACGCCGCCGTGGTCGGACTGCTTGTGGCGGCCCTCTACGACCCGGTGTGGACCAGTGCCATCAAAGGTCCCGCCGACTTCGCCCTGGCTCTGGTCGCGTTCGGTCTGCTCACGTTTTGGCGATTGGCCCCCTGGCTCGTCGTCGTGCTGACCGCCCTGGGCGGCGTCGCCATCGCCACCCTGAGATGACGGGTGACGATGCCGAAGCCCCGTTGGCATGCCTTGGAAGAGGCGCTTCCCCCGGGACAGATCGCGCAGTTTGAAGCGCGCGTCCCGAAGGACATCGTGCCGTTCCTCGAGCGCGCCCCATGACCCTGCCCGAAGCGACCGCGCGAGCCCGCGCGGGGCTCACGCTCGACGGATCCTATGGAGAGGGCGGGGGCCAGATCCTCCGCACGGCGCTCTCCCTGGCGGTCGCGCTCCGGCGGCCCGTTAGTGTGACCCGGATCCGCGCGCGCCGACTGAAGCCGGGGCTTCAACCCCAGCACCTGACCGTGGTCCGCGCCCTCGCCGCGATCAGCAGCGCGGAGCTGTCGGGCGACGCGCTCGGATCAACCGAGTTGAACTTCGCTCCCCGGGCCCTGCGTGGAGGGACTTATCGGTTCGATGTCGGCGCCATCAAAGGCAGCGCAGGATCTATCTCTCTGCTCTTTCAGGCGCTGCTCTTGCCCCTGGCCTGTGCCGACGTTCCGTCTCGCCTGACGCTCGTGGGTGGCACGCACGTGCCGTGGAGCCCGCCCGTGCACTATGTCACCCACATCTTCCTCCCCGCCCTCCGCCGGATCGGGGTGAAGGCGGACATCGTCCTCCGCCGCTGGGGGTGGTATCCGAAGGGCGGCGGGGAGGCCGAGGCGACGATCACCCCGTCACCGACGCTCGGCGGGCTCCTACCCGGGGCACAGGAATCCCCGCCATCGATCACCGGACTCTCCGCGGTCTCTCGCCTGCCGCGCTCAATCGCCGAGCGGCAGGCTCGCCGCGCCGAGGAACGGCTCTCGGCCGCTGGCGTCGCGGCGAAGATCCGTATTGAAGAGGATGCCACCGCGCTCGGTCCCGGCACGTTTCTCTTCCTGGCTGTGCCCGGGCGGGCCGGTTTTTCCGCGCTCGGCCGGCGTGGCGTGCCGGCAGAGCAGGTCGCCGATGAAGCGGTGGACCAGCTCCTCGCCTACCTAATGAGCGGCGCGGAGATCGATGACCACCTGGCTGACCAGGTCGTGCCGTTCCTCGCCCTCGCCGGAGAGCCGTCAGTCTTCACCTGCCCGACCCTCTCGCCCCACTTGAGGACGGTCGCCTGGGTCGTCCAGCAGTTCCTGCCTGTCAGGATCGACTTGGAGGAGGGGCCCCCGGCGCGGGTTCGGATTACTCCCCCCGGAACCACGTGAGCCGGTCATCCCCGCCCGATACGGTTGACGCGGTCCCATTCGACAGGTCCTTCTGGTAGCTCTCGCTTATCGCCGCTTCGGGGCATCCCTTTGACACGTGGATGACATGCAGGTATTCTGCCCACATGTCCAAGATGATCAGCTCCGCCACGTCCCCCGAGCATCTGCATCGGAAGCTCAAGGCCAGAGCGGCCCTCGCTGGACTCTCGTTGTCCGAGACCACAGTACGATGAAACACTTCCATTCCTTCCGGCTCGATACCGTCAACGAATGCCTGTGGCGAGGGGGTGAAAGAATTCCCCTGACCCGCAAAGCCTTCGCCATCGCACGCCACCTCATCGAACATGCAGGCCGATTGGTCACCAAGGAAGAGCTGATGGAGGCCGTGTGGCCGGGGATCTATGTGCAGGAGGAGAACCTGAAGGTTCACATTCCGGAGCTCCGTCGCGCGCTGGGCGATCAGGCCAAGAATCCTTCCTTCATTGAAACACTTCATGGCAGAGGCTACCGGTTTATCGCTCCCGTGACGGAGGGCGTGCCTGCCGTTTCCGCGCCCGCCATCGATCGAATGCCCAGACACTTGTCCGGTCGTGAGGAAGAACTGAAGAGATTGCGGAGCTGGTTTGAGCACGCCGCGCGCGGGGAGCGTCAGGTCGTATGAGGGAAGTAAGGCCGGTACCAGCGGTGGAGGCCGAACGCACACCTTCGGGGTAAGACGGGCCGGCAAGAGACTGAAAAACTCGATTGTCTTTCAGCACCCCGGTATCAAACTCGCCGGAGGGAAACCAACACCGGCAGAAGACTGAGACCCGCTTCGGGACTACCCGGTCCCGTACTTTCGCCTTCCGTACTCTATCAGTCTCGGAATCGCCAATCTTGCCAGCTCGTAATATTCCTTATTGATCTCGATTCCGACCGATCGATATCCTACCAATGCCGCCGCGGCGAGGGTTGTCCCTGCTCCCGCAAACGGATCCAAGATGCGTCCGACGCCCAAGGGAAGAATTGCTCTAACAATCTGGATCATGAAGAACAGTGGTTTCAAGGACGGATGAGGTGCGATTTTCTTCTCAGCCGCAGGAGTCCGTTCTGAAGGAATCAGATCCACGAATGGTTGTTCTCCGGAGGGCCTGCGGAGCGCACCCGTCTTCCATTTTCTCAAGTTTTCAGCGACCGTCCCTTCCAACGGTTTCCTAAACAGTCCCCACGGTTCCCAGCACGCTCTGGGTAGCACCGAAACTTCGACAAACTCCTTTTCAGCCCCCTTGGGTCTGTCTCCACCCCTTAGCGTTCGCACGACGCGTGCGATTTCTCCTCTCATCTCAAATCCTGAATCAAGAAGGGCGGGAAACACGTGTCGAGTCATCAAGGAGTTTGAAGCAATAACCAGATGACCTCCTGGGACGAGAATCTGGAACGCCAACTTTCCCCAGCCGCGGAAGAAACTCTCCATTCGCCTTCTGTCATCTTCAGTGTGAACGGTAAACCTGGGCACGGGTCGTCTCGTGTGCCCGCCCAAACTGGGAGGAATCCTCCAAATCCCTCCCCGACCATTCTTGAGCTTCACGAGGTTCTCGATGTCGTACTCGATCAACCCGTAGGGAGGATCGGTGACGATCGCTTCAAAACTAGCCTCCGGCTGTCCTGAAATCCATTCCAGGCAGTCGGCGTGAATCATCTCAAAGTCGCCCGTCTTGCTATCCAGGACTCCGTGAGACGGATGGCTCGAAACAACCTGAAAGGCCAGCTGCGTGTCAGGCGCCTGCTGGCTCCGGAAAGGGCGATACGACTTGGATTCTCTGAAAAGGGAAAGAGTTTCCTTGGGGTGGCTTCTTGCGTAAGCAAGTATCTTGGCAGGAACCCTCCCTGCAATAAGCAGGAGCTCATTAGGATCCGCCTTGAGAATGCTTGCAGCCTTAACAATGAATTCCTCGGACGGAATTACCCGACCTGCTTCGATGTGAGAAATGTAGGTGTGACTTACTTGGAGCCGGGAAGAGAGAGTGCGGATGCCGATTTCTCGCCCCTCGCGAATGGTTCGTAGTCTACTTCCAAACTCGGACCTACGCACCATGCAAATATGATATCGAAGGGTTGACAGATTTGTCAACCACAAAATGTTGGGTTTTCCTAGAAGGCGCTGCCGCCGATGGCCAGCCGGTGATGAGCAAGAAGGCCGATGCCCTCTTCGAGACTGCGGGGCGGACCCCGCTCAAGGCCTTCCAGGACGGTCTCACTGCTCAACGGGAGGAGGTGAACCCGGCGGCGTAGCAACGCCTTACCACCGCCACCGGGGCCACACGTTTGAAGGTTCGATCATTTCCGGAGGGCGACGGCCCTATAACCCGTTAAAAAGCCCGAGTCAAACTGAAATGAAATATTGGCTCTCAGTTGGGACACCGCAAAACTGGAAAACGGCCTTTGACTTGGGTAACACCTGGGGGCTGAAAAACAAAGGCTCTCAAGCAATGGCTTGGAAACAAGTTCAGATCGGAGACGTTTTGATCTTCTATGCTGTGTCGCCGGTCAAAGGTGTCATTGGCTACGGAGTTGTCCAACAGAAGCTGAAGCAGGATACGCCGATGTGGCCGGAAGAAACGGCTAAGAAAGAAGTGATCTGGCCCTTACGCCTCGTCTTTGAAGTGCGATCGTGTTTATCGCCAGACCGGTGGCTCGAAGACAAGGTGGTCAATGATAGAGTGAACTTCCGTGCCAAGATGGGTTTCAGGTCAGTACGTGAAGATCTCGCAACAGAAGTGTTAGCGCCATTCCAGGCCTTGGCGACCTCAGCCGAGGCAGAGCCATCGCTTCACCGTCAAATCGTGGACTCGTTGTTAGAAATAGGCAGGCTGCAAAACTACCTCTGCCAGAAAGAGTACCCTATGGGCAAAGCGCGGCTTGACGCAGTGTGGAGGCGAGTCCAGCGCTCTGTGCCAAATTTTGTTTTCGAGGTGCAAATCGGCGGTAACATGTATCAGGCGTTAGCCAAGCTAAAGCACGCCTACGATATCTGGAACAGTAACATTTATCTAGTTCTCCTGGATACAGATAAAAAGCAATTGGACGAACTTCTTTCAGGCACCTTCCACGAGATTCAAGACAAGCTTCGGGTAGTTGACGATGCTACCGTTAGGCGTCTCGCGAATCTGAAAAAGGAGATTCGCGATATCGAATCGCGGCTTGGGATCGCCCTACCCGCACCTTGACAAACGTTTTCAAGGCCATATTGAACCGGCGGCAATCACGGGTGCCGGGCGACCGCGGTGGTAGGATGAGGTTGGTCCAACAACCCATCACCACCAAGGAAAGCTCTACCTGAGCCTGGCGGAGCTCCAAGACGACTTCGACGCTTGGCTCGAGACGTACAGTACAACACGGCCCGGCCCCACCATGGCTATCGCACGCGGGGCCGGACGCCGCTGCGGGCCTTCGTCGAGGCCCTCGCAGCCCAACGGGAGGAGGCGACTCCAGCGGCGTAGGGGAATATCATCATCGCCATCGGGGTGTCCAGAGATCTCCGACTAGGTACACCTGAATGGAATGGAATCCCTGGTTTCAGTATGCATGTTCCCGGAATCGGCCGCCCAGGGAAACCGGGCTATATCAATCAATGGGACCAGCGGTTTCCACCTAAGAAGTCCTGAACCACGAAACACTTCTAAAAGTCAGAAGGCGCTGCCGCCACCACCGCCGCTCCCGCCGCCGGAGCTACCGCCGCCGCCGGAGCCCGAGCTACCGCTCGAGCTGCGCGGACTGCTGGCGAAGGTGCTCCCGGTCGCGGCGGCCATCGACCCGAGCGAGCGGGTAAAGCTCGACGGCGTGAAGGCACCCGTCGGTGACGGCCCCGCATACCACTCCGGCGGCTTCGTGTAGAGGCCCTCGAACGCCTTGGCCCACTGCTCCTCCACGCCAAATGCCATGGCGTAGGGGAGGAACTTCTCAAAGGTCTCGGGCGTGTCGAGCTTCAGCCGATCCCGCTCGGCGCGGGCCAGATACTCTTCGAAGCCGAGCGCATCGAGTCTCACCTGGGCGCCCGCCACGGTCCACGCCGGCATGATCCGGCTGAAGACAAACGCCACGATGATTGCCAGCGCCGCCGCGACGCTGGCGTAGAGCGGATTGGCCCCCAGCGCCGCGACGCTGACGATCGCCGCCGCGACGCTCCCGCCAGACACGAAGATCCAGGCGATGTTGGACAGGACGCGGACTCGATCCGGCCTGAAGCGGAAGTAGCGCCGCGCCTTGAGCGAGGCAAAGACCTGCTTGCGGATCTTCTCCAGGTCCCGGTAGAAGTGGTTCTTGAGACTGTTCAACCCGACCGACGATTTCCCCCCGCTGAACAAACCGTCCAGCATCTGACGCTCGAAGGGGGCAAGGCCGCTCCACTCCGAGGGGGTTTTCTTCCGGTGAAAGGTGTATGACGTGCTGTCGAAGAGCCAGCCGCTCTCCTTGGATTCCTCGATCTTGAGGAAGCCCCGGACCGCGAGGTCCACGAGGAGCGCCGAGATGTCACGCTGATCCACCCTCCCATCTACGACCGCGCCCAGCTCGGACGGACGCAGATCTCCAGGCGGCTCGTAGCGCGGCATGATGGACTTGGTCAGCCCGGGGTCCCGCCCGACCCGGTACCAGACCAGGAAATAACCGAAAAAGACGATGACGGGCAGGAGGAAGATGGCGTATTCAAGCAGGAGGGCCCAGGCGCGGGCGGCGACGCTTGGCCCGGCCACAACGCCCTTGGGCCATCCCACCGCTACAGTGAGCCCTTCTTTGTAGCCGAGCCCCCGGGTCGTCCCCAGCTCAACGACATTATTGGTGATGGCAAGCCGGTAGTCCTGACCGCGGGCCCCATACGGGCCGGTATAGGCGGTAGCCCTGAGCCCTTCCGCCGCGCCCGGCGGCAGTGTGATGATCGCCGAAGCCCGGCGGATCGGGACCGACCATTCGTTCCCGGTCACATTCCAGTAGAGCTCGTCGTGATCATCGAAGTAGCGGACCGCGTTCGACACACGGTAGGCGATCACCACGGTGCGAGTCGTGTTGATTGCGCCGGGGATGTAGATCTTGAACTTCTTATAGTCGCTCTCCCGTGACGTCTCGTACTTGAGCATCGTCCCCCGGTCATCTCGGATTTCCTGAACGGTGAGATGCAGGAACTTCTTCCCCCACCCCTCCTTGCTCTCCACGACCGGAATCCAACGGTAGATCCCGTTCCAGCTCCCGACGAAGCGGAGGGCGATCGTTTCCCGGACATCTAGCGTACCCGCCGGGTCCACGGACAAATCGAGATGAAACGACGCGATCTCCCACGACTTCGGCTGGGCAAGCGCACTGACGGGAAAAAGGAGGAGTGCGAGGATTGCGAGGAAGCGACGCACGCTACGGCTGCTCCGACGTTCCGGTCGCCGACGTCAGTTGGAACGGCACTCGCTGGATGCTGAAAACCACCGTTCCCAATGCAGGCTGATCAAAAAGGTCCAGATGCAAGGCGGGGAGGAGCGAGGAGGGAGGCGTATTCGGTCATACGTTGCACCGACGAGCGACGAAGCCAACGCCGCAGATGGGCCTTTTTCATCAGCCTGCTAGAAGCGGACCTGGACCGGTCGCCCCTCTTCCGGCGTCTCCAGCTCGAAGAAATCCCGCATCGTGAACCCGAACGTGGACGCGATCAGGTTCGACGGGAAGCTCTGGATGCGCGTGTTCAGATCCCGAACCACCGCGTTGTAATAGCGGCGCGAGAGCTGGATCTGTTCCTCGATCTGCCCCAGGTTCTGCTGAAGATTCATGAAATTTTCGGTGGCCCGGAGCTGGGGGTAGTTTTCAGCCACGGCAAAGAGAGAGCGCAGGGCCTGGGTCAATTGCCCTTCAGCCTGGGCGGCGGCCGCTGGCCCCGACGCCCCCATCGCCGCGCCGCGTAACTCGGTCACCTTCTCCAGCACGCCGCGCTCGTGGCTCATGTATCCCTTGACCGTCTCGACCAGGTTCGGGATCAGGTCGTGACGGCGCTTGAGCTGCGTCTGAATATCCGCCCAGGCCTCACCCGATCGAACGCGGAGCGAAACCAGACTGTTGTAGATCAGGATGCCCGAAAGGATCACCAAGCCGATGATCCCGAGGCCGATCCAAAGCTCCATGGCGCCCCTCCCTTGTGAGGGTAGAATCAAAGAAACAACCTATCTTACCCCATTTGGTCTTTCATCGCGAGCGCGCCTTGACGACCAGCGTGACGTGGACTAGAGTCCCACTATGCCCAGTCCGTGGGAACTCGTCAGGTACTTCCTCTATCTCGGTAGCCTCGGCTTCGGGGGCCCGGTCGCCCTCGTCGGGTACATGCAACGCGACCTGGTCGAGCAGCGCAAATGGTTTACCAAGGAACAGTACATGAAGAGCCTGGCCCTGTCGCAACTGGCGCCGGGACCTCTCGCCGCCCAGCTCGCCATCTGCTTGGGGTACGTCCACTCGAAGCTTTGGGGAGCCACGCTCGTAGCGCTGGCGTTCGTCCTCCCCTCCTACCTGATGACCCTGGGCCTTAGCATGCTCTATGTCCGGTACGGGGGACTCTCCTGGATGCAGGCCGCGTTCTATGGCGTCGGGGCGGGCGTGATCGGCATCATCGTACTGGCGGCGTACAAGCTGACTCGCCTGACCATCGGCGCCGGCTGGCTTCTCTGGATCGTTTTCGCCCTCATGGCGGTCGTCACGGCCTGGACCGAATCCGAGATCGCCATTCTCTTCATCCTCTGCGGGGTCGGGGTGATGCTCGTCGAAGCCCCCCCTGGTTGGCTCCGAGGGCTACTCGGCGCCAGGACATCTCTGTGGGCCGTGGCCCCTCTGCCCGCCTCCTTGCTCACGGGCATGGGTGACCCGGCGCCGCTGGGAACCCTCGGGCAGATCCTCTGGTTCTTCGCCAAGGCCGGCGCGTTCGTGTTCGGAAGTGGGCTGGCGATCGTGCCGTTTCTCTATGGCGGCGTTGTGCAAGAGTACCGGTGGCTGAGCGACAAGCAGTTTCTCGACGCCATCGCGGTTGCCATGATCACGCCAGGCCCCATCGTGATCACGGTCGCCTTCATCGGCTACCTGGTGGCAGGGCAGGTCGGGGCCCTCTTAGCGGCCATCGGGATATTTCTCCCGGTCTATCTCTTCGTCGTGATCCCGTACCCGTGGTTCGACCGCTTCAGCGAAAACCCCCGGGTGAAGGCCTTTGTCCGGGGCGTGACGGCCGCTGCGGCCGGCGCGATCGCCGGGGCCTGCTTCGTCCTGGCGCGCCGGGCCATCATTGATCTTCCGTCATTGCTGATCGGACTTGCCACCCTCGCCCTCCTCTACCGCTTCAAGATCCCGGAGCCCGTGCTGATCATCGCGGCCGGCGGTCTCGGTATCCTGATCTTCTGGACACGAGGATGAGCGTGAGGTGGCTTCTCACGCCGATCGCTCCCCCCGAGGCTTGATGTTCCTGAACATGAAGTAGATCAACAGATCGTACACCGTCTTCAGCACCCCACTCAAGACGAACGGCGCCGACACGGAAACCGCTTGCATGACGTATCCGGTCATCGCCGGGCTGACCGCCTGCGCAATGGTGCGGGTCGTGTTCGTGATGCTGGCCGCGGCCTCCCGCTCATGATCTTCCACCACCGACATCAGATACGCTTGGCGAGTCGGGACATCCATCTGAGAGAGGAGATGGCGCGCCAACAGGAGCCCCACCGCGATCGTGACGGATGGGGCGAAGGCCATGGCGATCAGAAGGCCATTCGAGATGAGGTGAGAGAAGACCATGGTATTGATCAAGCCGATCCGGTTTGCCACGTTGGCGGCCACGAGAAGGGAGACTGCGCTGAGGAGCTGGGTCCCCAAGAAGATGAACCCCAGTGACACGAGGTCCACCCCGAAGCGCACATAAAGCCAGTAAGAGATCAGGCTCTGCATGGCAAACCCGCCAGCAAACGCGTCCAGGGCGAAGAGGGCGGCGAGTCGTCGGATCAGGGCACCCGAGGGGCGAGGCGCGCTGGCTGGGCGCGGCGGCGCGGCGTCGTCAATTTCGCTCAGCCGCGCGTACAGCACGAGCTGGGCCAGAGCACACGCGAGGAGGAGCCAGAAGACCGAGGTGTACGGAAGCGATCGACCCATCCACTGGCCGAGGGCCTCCGGCGACCCGACCATCAGTGATCCGAGCGCGGCGGCCCCGTAGCCGGCGAAGTGATAGACGCTGAATGCTCTGTTGAGCTGAGCCCCTTCGGGGACGGCCCGGGCCACGACGATCTGCTCCAGGGACATGAAAGGTCCACTTTCGGTCATCCCGACCGCGAGACTTGTGAGCACCGCCCCGACGACGGCAATGAACGGGGTCCGCCCCACCAGAAAAAAAATGCCACCGCCGAGGAAGAGCACCGACACCGCGAGGAGCGCCCGCCGCGTCCCCCAGCGTTCGGCAGGACGGCGGATGGCCCAGGTGAGTCCGGCGCTCGCCAGGAGCGTGAGCGTAATCGCGATACCGATGCCGTCCGCCCCCATCCCGAGACGGGTCAGGTGAACAGGAAAGAGAATCCCGAGAAACCCGTAAGAGAAGGTCCGGACGACCTTTACGGCGAGGACGCGACGGAGGTTCTCCCGCCGGGGCTCCCCCGTCACGGCGGGTCGGGGCATCAACCGCCGCGCGCCTGACTGAGGCGTTGGCGGCAATACGCGTAGAGGGCGTCGTATGCGGGAAATTGCTTGGCGAGGTTTTCGTGATCGTTCAGACTGATCTCGCGAAAGCCTGTGGCGACGGCGTAGAGCCCCCACGACTCCGGCGTGAGGTCGCGCGCCGAGGTATCGGCGCCACGGACAATCTTGGCGAGCTCATGGAGCGCCGGATCAGTCAGATGGTATTTGGCGAGAAACGCGTCAAAGGAGCAGAGGTCCCCGTGATGACCAAGCTCGACCCCCTCGACATCGTAGGGGATGGCTTCCTCCTTCGCGGCCACCTCCATCACCGTTTCTCCCGGGACAAAGAGAAACTCTGCCTGAGCGTCAATGAACCGGCGGATCAGCCATGGGCAGGCGACGCGATCGACCCTCGCCTTTTCTCGGGTCACCCACTTCATCGTCGTGCCGCTCCAACTGACTTCGCCATACTTCGTTGGACTCGGAGGGGGACATGTCCCCCTTCCGAACCTCCCCCTGAGCTTGCGCGGGCAAAGCCCGCGCTCGAACGGCGCCGTCGCCAATCGTACCTTTGCGGGCACCGAGTCCCGCCGCAGGCGGGCTTGGTCGTCCGGTTGGCTCCTCCCTCGGGCCTTGTCTGGCTCGTCATTTGGACCGGCACCACCGTCCTTGCGTCCCGGTTAGCCCGGGGTGGTTGGCACCTCCGCAAGCCGCGCCGTCACCTTGGCGAGCGGCAGGACGTCGCCGTGGTTACTTCGCTGGATATTCGAGGAGCTCCGTCGTATACTTCCCCGTGCCCAGGTAATGGTTGGGACCCCGTTGATCCAGCCGCTTCACGATCAATCTCAATTCTGGCGCATACCAGACGGTTGAGCTGCTGAACGGGTTGCTCCCTTCCAGCCGAAAGGCCTTGTAGCTTCCGGCCGGCACTCTCACTTCTTCGTACGCCTCGACCTTCCACGAATACGCGACGTCAGAGAAGCTCAGCCCCCGGTCCCGATCATTATAGCTGTACTTGGCCTCCCACGATTTTCCGACCCACATGGGGAAGGAGAACCCCTGATCATTGGGAGAAGCCGAAGCGCGCTCCTTGGCCTCGCGGACAGTAGCCACCCAATTTCTCGTGGCCCTATCAATGAGCAACACGTTCGCTCCGTCGCTCATGCGATAGACCGATTTCCCCTCGTACGTGGCCTCGTCGAGCGCGGTGTAGAGCACCCTCGTGGTGGCCCCGGCCTGATCCACAGTCTGATACGCCCATTTTGTGCCGGGACTTGGAAACCCTGCCTCGGCCTTCACCCCCTCTGTTGGCGGTGGGGTCGATGCAGTCGCGCAGCCGCCGAGGAAAGCGATGAGCCCGATGAACACTAGTCTCTTCCCCATGATTCACCTCCATACTTGGAATGTATTCGTGGCAATGTCAATCCACCGAGAGCTTCGGGGAGAAGCGGGCGAGCAGGCGGTCCACGAGTCGCGGGGCCAGGGCGTTCATGACGACCAGGAGGCGGGCGGGTAGATACGGATAGACCTCGGGGCGGGGGTGCTTGGCGCAGCGGACGATATGCTCAGCCACATGGGCTGCCGACTGGATCGGTCCATGGCGGACATGTCTTCGGAAAGCGGGGTTCTTGACGATCATGGCCTCGACGAATTCGGTGTCGGTCCCCACAGGACAGATGACGCTCGCCTGAATGCCACTACCGGCAAGCTCCACGCGGAGGCTCTCCGTGAGCCCCACTTGCGCGAATTTCGTCGCCACGTACACGGCATTCCGGGGGGTCCCTCGCTTGCCCACAATGGACGACACAGTAATGATATGGCCGGACCCCTGGCGTCGCATGATGGGAAGCGCCGCCTGGATGCCATAGAGCGTCCCCAGGAGATTCACCTCCACGAGCCGGTGAATCTCGTCCTCGGTCAGCTCCTCGAAGCGGCACACGTGGCCGAAGCCCGCGTTGTTCAGGAGGATATCGAGGCGGCCCCACCGCTTCAGGGTCTGGCTGACGAGAGCCTCGACATGGCTGGGGTCACTCACATCCGTTGGAACAGCCAACGCTTCTCCCCCGCTTTCGTTGATCTGATTCGCGAGCGCCTCGAGCCGGTCAGCGCGGCGTGCGGCCAGGGCCACGCGCGCCCCTTCCCGGGCAAAGGCGCGAGCCGACTCTTGACCGATCCCGGCCGACGCCCCGGTGACGATGACGACGCGATCCCTCAAGGAGACTGCCATGAGACTTCATTCTATTACGGCGTCCACTTCGACTTCAATCAGCATATCGTCGGAAATGAGTTTTCTCACCTCGACCATCGTTGTGGCCGGCGGATTCGCCCCAAAAAACTCCTGATGCGCTCGCCCGAACTCGGCCCAGCGCGAGATATCGGTCACAAACATCCGGGTCCGTGTCACCGCCGCCCGGCTGACCCCCAACTCTTGGAGGGCGCGGTCAATGATCTCAAAACATCTTCGCGCCTGAGCGTACGCATCTCCCGGGGCAAAGGTCCCGCCCCCCGGGGCCACGGGAGCCGTCCCGCTCACGAAGACGTGATTGCCGGCAAGCACCGCCCGGCAGTATCCCACTCTCTTCTCCCATTCCGCCCCGGAGAACACCCGCCGAACACTCATACGGCGAGCCCCACGGGATCGAACCGGTGCTCCTGCGCCAGGAGCCGCTCGTAGCGCACCCCTCGCCGGTCCAGCTCGGCGAACAGCGGCTTGAACCACTCCGGATGCTCGTAGAAGATCGCCATCCGGCCGCCGCTCTGGAGATTTCGGTCAGTCATCGTCAAACGCCCTTATCGACGAGGGTGAGGCGAACCCCGTGGCTCGCCGACGGGCCGAGACTGATGGCCGCCCTGACGTCATCACTCATGGAGCGATTCACCATCGCAAGCGCCAGGACGGACAGTCCCGGCTGAATCGGGGCAAGGCTCTGATCGCCCGGCTGACGGAATTCAAGGAAGACGCTGCCCCTGGTTGGCAGAACAGACACCAGTCTTCCCGCATCCTCGTTCCGGATTTCAACCCCCAGGAGATCCTGATAGAGCCGCGCGGCAGCCGGCGGATCCTCCACCCCCGCAACCAAATACTGGACCCGGCACGCGGCCATGGGAGTGGCCACGTGCTCCAAGGGGGTGGCCAGCTCGACGAGAATGCCGGCCGTCGCCTGTGGGTGGAGGAACGCAATCATCCCCGCAACCCCCCTTCGTGGCGTCTCGTCAATGAGCGCAACACCCTGCTCCCCGAGACGAGCGAGCTCGCGACCGATGTCGTCGGACTCGAAGCAGAGGTGATGCAACCCCTCTCCCCGACGATCGAGGAAGCGGGCCACGCCCGTTCCGGAAACCGTGGGCTCCAAAAGCTCGACCTCGCTCTCGCCGGCCCCGAGCAGGGCAACCCGGACTCCTTGGTTAGGAACCGGAGCGAGTCGCGTCAGCGGAAGGCCGAGGTGATCGCGATAAAAGCGGAGGGCGGTCTCGAGGCTCCTCACGACAATCCCGACGTGATGAATCTTGGTGATCATCGCCTCGTAATCATCGGATAAAGGCCTCTGGACGTCCGGCCAGGGCATCTTCGATTCGGATGCGATGAAGAGCGACCATCGTATCGGGAAGCCCACGCGGATCGAAATAGCCGAGGGCGAGAGTCTCCGCACAGGTGGTGAGATGCCCCCCGATGACACCGCACTCGAAGCAGACATTGACGTAATGCCAGACTCGGCCATCCGGGTATCGGACGATCTGAAAGGCCGGATCCGAATAGACGCCGATGAGGCGCCCGGCTCTGACGGTCAGACCTGTCTCTTCTCTGACCTCGCGCACGATGGCGTCGGTCACCGACTCTCCGATCTCCACAGAGCCGCCAGGAAGCCCCCATTGGCCACTGTCTGACCGCTGCTGGAGCAAGACTCGAGCGCCACCATCCCAGATCACGGCAGAGACGCTGGGACGAATCGCCTGGGCCTTCGATCGGTCGGGCTCGATCTTCATCTCCCCTATTCTACGCGAACTGGCTGGCAACCTCCCTTCCGGGACCCTGCCTTGACGCTTTATCTGTTCGGGTGAGTTCTACGCGCGAGTGAGCGCTTGACGGACCCGCCGTGCTCAAACGGCCGCCTGAGTCTTAGCCTTCTCGCGAACGGGCCAGGTTAGGCCTGCTTGAAGAGCCGCAGATAGTCCTCGAGCGGAGCGGGCGGAATCCGGGCGACGCCCAGGTTTTCTTCCACGTGGGCGGTGAGCTTCATTCCCACGAGGGCGGTGCCGAGACCGGGGGTCGAACGGACAAACTGAAGCGCCCGCTGGGCATCGGTCTCCAAACCCGCGAGGGACTCGCTGAGGATGGATGGGAGCCGTCGCGTGAGCTGGCCCTGGTAGATCGAGGCCGAGGCCATGACGTACAGCCCGAAGTGGCGCGCCGCTTCAAGAAGGGAGACTCGTTCTTGCCCGAGCGGCTGGTTCCGGTGGGTAAATGCCTCTGGCATGGCCAGGTTGAACGGGACCTGGAGCACGCGGAAATGATGTTCCTCCCCGGCCACCTCGCGCGCCAGCTCCACCAGCTCCTGAAGGGAGAGGTAGTCCGGGGCATCGGGCGGCTGGCGGTAGCCGTTCCAAGTCGCGGTCCCGTACCAGCGGATCGCTCCCGCGGCGTGAGCCGACTCCAGCATCTCGAAGCTGGCCCGCATGCGCTGGAGAAATTCGGGCCGGGGAATTTCGGAAAGCTGGGTCTCTGGGTTATGGAGGTAGTAGACGTCAATCGTGGCGAGCCCGAGGTTCTTCCGGCTTCGCGCGAGTTGATCGGTCAGGTAGCGTGGCGTCATGGCATGGAATCCGGCCACGACGTCCTCGGGCTTGAGAATGCCCGGGCGGATGTAGGTCTCCAGAACGTAGGCGGAGCGATTGGCCGGCAGGGCGCCGTCAAACGGGATGAAGCCCCCTTTGGTGGCGACAATCACTTCTTCGCGGCTGAGCGTTCGGCGCTCGATGAGGAGCCGAAGGGCCTCGCCGATCACTCGCTCGCTGCGCTGGTGGCGGTAGTTAATCGCAGAGTCGAGCACGTTGACCCCCAGCTCCACCGCCCGGATGATGGCGGCCCGGTAGAGGGCGTCCGTCGATTCGTCGTCGTCACCCAGGTAGGTGCCGAACCCGACCGAAGAAGGCGCGAGACTCTCCCAGGCTCGAAAATGCTCGACGGCCACCAGGCTCGCGAGGCCAGCTCGGTACCGGGCGGTTCCTTCCCCGGTCGCGTGACCCGGGATCAGGGTCGCGCTCATTCGAGAGAAAACTCCTCTCCGTTCAGGATTGGTTTCCCTTACTTCTCGATCCCCAGCGCCCGGTCCACGGCAAAGGGGCCGGGGCCCAGCATAAGCAGGGCCAATGCCATCACGGCAAAACTCAGGGCAAGCTCGAAGCCACCCTTGCCCACATCAAAACCAAAGGCCCAGTGGGCCTTCACAATGGCCACCGCCATGTCAACGATGACGAGCCCACACGCGGCGCGAGTCAAGAGCCCGAAGAAGATCGCGATCCCTCCGAAGAACTCGGTCAGTGTCACGACCCACGCCCAGAGGATCGGCGGGGTAATTCCCAGCGACTTAAAATAGGCGGCCACGCCGGCCACGCCGCCGCTGTCGATGATGCCGAGCTTCTGGGCTCCATGAGCCATGAACAAGCCCCCAAGGAGGAGGCGGAGGAGCAGGGGAACCCATCGGGTAAGTCCATCTCCCCGTGTCGCCATGGTTTGCTCCTTTCCTCACGCTAGCGCCGTGGCGATAAGCTTCGCATTTCTTCGTTCTCGGTCGTTGGGACTCCTCAACGTACAAGCGCGTACGCCTCCGGGTCCCTCCTCCCTCGGGCCTCGATCTGCTCGCTTCTCACCACGGCGCGACAGGAACGTGCAGACTTTGGCCCGACAAGCCTAGCGCCAGTCGTCCAGGACAAAATCCTCCGGGTTTTCGTAGTCCTCGTTCTTTCCTCGCTTCATTCTCACGAGGGTGGAGTCAATCCCGTAACCCGCCTCGAGGAGGGTCTGAAAGGCGCGCCAGTAGGCAGTATACACGGGGCAGATGATCCTCTGGACGCTTTGGGCCATCCCCATCTCTTCGGCGGCCGCCAGCAGCTCGCGGAAATATTCCGGACGCCGACGGGCGGGGTCCACCGCCAGGAACTTCACGTAGAGCGCGCCCTGGGGCGCTTCGCTCACGCCGGGCGTGTGGCAAATGGCGAAACCGAGGAGCTGCCGGTCCCGCTCAAGGAGGAGGGTGTCGCCGAGGGCGAGACCGTCCACGATCTCAATCTCCTTTGTCACGTCCATCCCCCGGTAAATCTGCTGGGTGATCTTCTTCATCCGGAGGATCGCCCCTTTCTTCTCCCGCTCCGAGAGGGTCGAAAACCGGCGCACCCGCGGGCCGGACCGAGGTTTCACCCCTTGAACGATTTCTCGACGGTCGAGAGGTTTCCCGGTGATGGCGACGAGAAGCTTCGGCTTGAATTCGAATTTCTGGTACAAGACAAGATGCTTGGGACTCCCGGGAGAGGTGACCAGCCCCTCCAGGGTCACATGATTCTCTTTGAAGAAGTCCAGGGTCGTCTTGAGCATCTGCTGGCCGATCTGTTGATTTTGATAGCTCGGGGCGACGGCGAACGGGCCGAAGAGCCCGATAGTGCCCCACACCACCGTGATGGTGGCCCCGACGATCTTCCCATCCTCATCTTCCGCGACGAAGCATCCCCACGGCTCCATCAGCCATCGGTGGTGGACGTACTGGGCCCCGCCAAAGACCTGCCGTGGCCGCGCGCCAAGGATCTGCTCAAAGAAATCTCCCAAGGCAACCTCGACCACCTCGCGTATCTTGCTCAGGTCCCCCTTGCGCACCCTCCGGATCCTGATCACGGGCGCCTCCTCCCCGAAGTGGAGCCAGTTGGTCGCTCAAAGGTCTTAAGTCCGCCGCGCCACCTCGAGCCCGGCGAGATCCTCAAGGACGGTGATGATTCCGGAGTGGTCAAGCTCGCCCCGTCCCTTAACCCTGAGGGCATTGAAAAGCTCTTGAACAACCGCCGTGGTGGGAAGGGGCACACCCAAGGCGCGCCCCGCTTCCATGATGAGACCGAGGTCTTTCAAGTGGAGGTTCACCTTGAACCCCGGCTTGAATTCGCGGGCGAGGTAGTTCGGGGCCTTCTGGTCGAGACAGCGACTCCCGGCCAGACCTCCGGAGAGGGCCGTAATGGTCAGCTCCCGGCTGAGTCCCGCCTTCCCCGCCAGGGTGAGGGCCTCAGCAATGGCGGTCAGATTGATGGCGACGATAATCTGATTAGCCAGTTTGACGAACCCGCCGGAGCCGATCGGGCCGAGATGCGTGATCGTTTTCCCGAGGGCCTGAAAGACGGGAAGCGTCTCATCGAAGACAGCCCGATCGCCTCCAACCATGATGGAGAGAGTCCCCTCAATGGCTCCCTTCTCCCCTCCCGACACTGGGGCATCGAGCATTCCGACACCCTTCCTGGACATCTCTGCCGCAATTTTCTGGGAGACGAGCGGGGAGATCGTGCTCATGTCCACGAAGACCGTCCCTGGCTTGACGCCTTCGAGGAGGCCCTGGGGTCCAAGGGCCACCAGCTCAACATCAGGCGAGTTGGGGAGCATCGTGATGATCACCCGGCTCCTCTCGGCCACCTCCCTGGGATTCTGAGCCGATGTGGCTCCCGACTTGGTGAGCTCCTGAACCGGGCCCGGGCTCCGGCTGTGGACGATTAAGGGATAGCCTGCCTTGAGAAGATTTCTGGCCATGGGGCGCCCCATGATTCCCAGTCCGATGAACCCGATCGTTTCAGTCATCCGCCCCCCCTATTGAGCTGAGTCTCGGCTCGAAGTAAGCCACTGGTCACACAAATAATGGCTCCATCTAGCACATTCGCGAGAGAGGCGTCAACAATCTTTTCAGGTGGATAGAATCGCCTGTTTTTTCGGTATGTTACCTTACAGAAATAATATGAAACTGTGGTTTAGAAAGACCTACGCCGTTTGTGGCCAACGCAGCGGCCGCCTAGGAAGCTTGTTGGGGAAATGCCGAACACGTCGAGCCGCCCGACAACTCGCCCCACTTTGGCGCTCGATTCGAGTTAGACTTCCACTTCGACCTTGAGAACTCAACTATTTCTTGGCTGCTCATCCCACTTTCCTCGCCGGCTCGTTTTACTCCGACGGGCTCTTATCGGGACCTCCAAGTAATCCGTCCTAGCCGTAGAGGCTGATCAAAAAGGTCCAGATGCAAGGCGGCGAGGAGCGAGGAGGGAGGCGTATCCGCGTAGCCAACTTAGGGCCGTGGTGAGACGCCAGCCTCACAAGGCCCGAAGGAGGAGGGCACCGGAGTGTACGTGGTTGGTACATGAGGATGCCCGACGACCGAGAACGCCGTGAGGCGAAGCGTATCGCCGCGGCCCCCCTAGCGCTGGGAGACCTCCCACAGCCCATCCCAAAACAGCCGCTCAAACCCCTGGAGGAGGCGGGCCGCCCGCTTGATGGTCCGGGGTTCGGCGCCCCGGGCCATTCCCTGCTCCAGCACGGCCATGGCCTCCTCTTCGAACCCGGGAGGAGCTGTGGCAAAGAGGTCAAGGAAGGCCACCTCGGGAGGCTTCAGTCCGTAGCCCTCACGGAGAGCCCGGGACAGACGGCCACAGTTCGCGCCCCAGGCGGGAAAGTTGACGAGAAAAGCCGCCGCCACTTCGGCCGCCGTGGCGTAAGAAGCCAGCCACGCCAGGTATGCTGGGTAGGTCTGGGTCATCGGCATCGGCTCGTACGACAAAAGCTCCGCCTCGCCCATCCCGAAGGCGCGGGCCAAGGGGCGGAGGGCCTCCCACGCCGCAGATTCCCCCTGGAGGACCTTCAGAAAAAACTCCCGCGAGCGCTGGGTCCTTGAGCGATGAACCAGCAGGGCCACGCTCCGGAGGTCGCTTCCGATAATGGCAAACTGCTCTCCGCAGAAAAACCGGAAGCGCTCCCGCCTGACGTTTCCATCCTCCACCGCCTTGACGTAAGGGTGCTCGCGGATCGCCTGCTCCACGGAGCCAAGGTCCTGGCGGATCTCCCAGAGGAGTGTGGCGGAGTCGGTCATCGCGATGTCCTTCTCATCGCTTGCATCGTAGCACACCACGAATCATTTGACACAACCCCACCAAGGTCGGTAGAAGGAAGGCATGGCACATCGTGTCCGGTGGCGGATTGGCGCATGGCTCTTGGTGTGTCTCCTCACCTCTGGCTTCTCCGTCACGGCTTCCGCGGCGCCTCGCACGCTTGTGGTCGGTCTCGACTCGAATCCCACCAACCTCGATCCCCGCTTCGCCACCGACGCGGTTTCCTATCGCCTCACGCAGATCCTCTACTCGAGCCTGGTCCGGATTGACGACAGCGGGAAGATCGTCCCCGAAGTGGCGGAGCGGCTGGAATCTCTCGATGACCGTACATGGCGCGTCACCCTCAAGAAGGGGGTCCGGTTTCATGACGGCGGCGAGCTCAGCGCCGAAGACGTCAAAGCCCTGCTCGATTCCATCCGCGATCCGGCGACCGGTTCTCCCCAGTTGAGTGGGCTGGAACTCTTACGGAGCGTGGAGGTCGTCGATCGCTACACCCTGCGTCTCCGCCTTCGGAGCGCGTTCGCGCCGTTCCTGGCCAACCTCGCGATCGGGATCCCCCCCCGTCGCCGACTGGCCGACCCGGAGCTGGCGCGGCGCCCGATCGGCTCCGGCCCATTCCGCCTCGTCCGATGGAGCCAGCGGGAGCGGTTGGAGGTGGAAGCCTTCCCCGGGTACTTTGGCGGGCGCCCGCCGCTTGACCGGATCGTGTTCCGGGTCGTGCCGGACACCACGGTCCGCGTCCTGGAGCTCGAGCAGGGAGGGCTCGACCTCGCGGTGGGACCCCTTCCGCCCGAGCTCCTTCCCCGTTTGAGCCGCCGTGGGCTCAAGATCCTGGAAGTGGATTCGATCAACAGCACCTACCTCGGGCTGAATCTTCAGGATCCCATCCTCCGACAAAAGATCGTTCGCCAGGCCCTGGCCCACGCGATCGATCGCGAGAGCATCATCCGCCATTTCCTCGGCGGTCACGCCGAGATCGCCACGGGCCTCCTCCCGCCGCACCACTGGGCCTACGCCGGGGACGGGCCTCGCTATGCCTATGACCCGGCGCGGGCCGAGCAGCTTCTCGAACAGGCCGGACTCCACCGGAACGCTCGCGGCGTGCGGGTTCACGTGACATATAAGACCCCCACGAGCGAGGGCGCCATGCAGGCCCTGCCGGAGATCATTCAGGAGATGCTCTCGCGGGTGGGGATCGAGGTGTCCATTCGAAGCTATGAATGGGGGACCTTTTTCGGCGACATCAAAAAAGGGAACTTTCAGCTCTTCCACCTCACGTGGGTCGGGATCGTGGACCCGGACCACTACCACTATGTCTTCCATTCCCAGTCGTTCCCGCCACGGGGGGGCAACCGCGGGCGATACCGGAACCCGATCCTCGATCCCCTTCTCGATGCCGGGCGGACCACCATTGATCCGGAGCGCCGGCGGGCGATCTACGCCCAGGTCCAGCGTCTCACCGCCGAAGATCTCCCCTATATCTTCCTCTGGCACCCGAAACAGCTTGCCGTCATGCGCGAGACGGTGCGAGGCTTCCACCTGACGCCGGCCGGTGACTTCACCTCCCTCCGTGAGGTCTCGCTCGCCCCGTGAGCCTTTACCTCAGGCGCCGCCTCCTTCTGACGGTCCCGGTACTTCTCGGTGTTTCCACGCTCGTCTTCCTCTTCGTCCATCTGATCCCCGGGGATCCGGTCGAGGTCATGCTCGGCGAGCAGGCGCTCGCCACGGACAAGGAAGCGCTCCGTCGAAACCTGGGGCTGGATCGGCCGCTTCACCTCCAGTACGTGGGGTTCATCAAGGGCCTCCTCACCGGAACCCTCGGCCGGTCCCTCTTCACCGATGAGCCCGTGGGAGAAACCCT
>Ga0184637_10000581_pt1 | contig 27167 bp, 37 predicted proteins | sample PLM3_127_b2_FD_133143 | JGI IMG/M metagenome (GOLD analysis project Ga0184637, IMG submission 133143) | Groundwater sediment microbial communities from an aquifer in East River, Colorado, USA - PLM3_127_b2 | ecosystem: Environmental > Terrestrial > Soil > Riparian zone | place: USA: East River... | reverse complement strand
TCGCGTCGAACACCCACACGTCGGCGCGGCCGACGCCCTGCGTCGTGAGCTGCGGATCGCCCGCACCGGTGACGCCGAAGATCGACGCGTCGGTGCGGTGCTGGCCGCGGTGCGCGGTGCTGATGAACGCGCGGTTGCCGCCGGTGCCCGCGAACACGATGTCGCGCGGCTCGTCGCCGACGAGCAAGGTGCGCACGACCCGCGGCGGAGTCGCGGCGAGGTCGACGATGCTCACGCTGTCGGAGAGATGGTTGACGACCCACACCTCGGTATTGGTGCGCGCCGCTACCGCGACCGGCTCCATGCCCACGGGCACCGAGACGTCGAAGCGGAGCGTTCCACCGGCGAGCACGTCGAATACCTCGAGCCGGTTGTCGGGAATGTTCGTGACGAATAGACGGCTTCCGTCGGGTGACAGCGCCACCGGTCGCACGGGACCGCTCTCGAACTCGACAAACGAAGGCTGAGCGATCGCGGGCAGAGCGGCGAGCCACAGCAGACAGAGAGCCAGAACAGGACGCTGCACAAGCCACTCCTTCGGCCGAACCAAGCAACGCGGATCAAAGGCTACGCGGACGAGCCACACCCCGCGAGGCGGCCCCGTCGAATGACCCATTCTTATACTCCGAAACGACCCTGGAACGGGAGCGAAATCCAACGGTTAGATAGCGGCTCGGCGCAGCCGGGAGCCAGGGAGCCGCCGGTGAAGCGCCCCGGGGGACCCCACAGCCGCAAGAAAAGGGGCATGCTGGCCCGGAGCCCCGATCCAGCCCCGGGATCGGGACGCCGAACCGAAGGAAGGCATGCCGCCGGTCGCCCAGCCCGATGCCGAGCAGCGCGCGATCCTCGCGGCGGTGGACGCCGCCGCCGAGCCCGCCCACGCGCTCGCGCGCTGGATGGCCGACCACCCGGAGCTCTCGCTGGAGGAGCACGCCACCAGCGAGCGCTATCGCGCCCACCTCATCGCGCTGGGCTTCCGCGTCGAGGCGGGGGTCGCCGGCCTGCCGACGGCTTTCCTGGCGCGCCGCGGACGCGACGACGCACCGCTGTGCGCGGCGCTGCTCGCCGAGATGGACGCGCTGCCCGGGATCGGTCACGCGTGTGGTCACAATCTCTCCGGCCCCGCGAGCCTGCTCGCCGCCCAGGCGGTCGCGGCGGTCATCCCCGACGCCCAGGTCCGGCTGCTCGTGGTCGGCTGCCCGGCCGAGGAGATCGGCGTCGGCAAGCGACGCCTGGTGGAGGCCGGCGTGTTCGCCGAAGCCGACGTCGCGCTGATGGCGCACGCTTCCGACATGCGGCGCGCCCACCGCCTGTTCCTCGGCAACCGCAAGGTCGAGTTCGTGTTCCACGGCCGCGCTGCGCACGCCGCCGCCTATCCTGAGCAGGGCATCAACGCGCTCGACGCGGTGATCGCGCTGTTCGTCGGCGTGGGTCTCTTGCGCCAGCAGCTGCCGCGCTCGGCGCGCGTCCACGGCATCGTGACGGACGGCGGCAAGGCGCCGAACGTGATCCCCGAGCGCGCCGCCGCGCTGTTCTGGGTGCGCGCGCTCGAGGACGCGGTGCTCGACGACGCGTACGCGCGGGTGGTGCAGTGCGCGGAAGGCGCTGCCGCAGCGACCGGCGCGCGCCTCGAGATGTTGCGCGGAGCCGGCGAATCGCCGCCGATGCAGCCGAACCTGCCGCTCGCCGACGCCTATCGGCGGCAGCTCGCGCTGCTCGGCCTGCCCGAGTCCGATCACGCGCCCGAAGAGTCGATTGGCTCGAGCGACATCACGCACGTGTCGCGGGTGGTCCCGACGATCCATCCGAACTTTCCAATCGGAGTGAACCTCTCGCTGCACACGCGCGAATTCGCCGAAGCGACCACACGTCCGAGCGGCGCGGAGGGCATGCTGGAGGCCGCGCGTGCGCTGGCGCTCACCGTGCTCGAGCTCGCCCGATCCGAGGACACGCGCGCCGCGGTCGCGGCCGCGCGCCCCCGCTGACCCGCGCGCCGAAGCGTTCCTGCGGATTGCGCGGCGGACGTTCCCGGGTCACAGTTCTGGCGCGAGACGGGGGAAGATGGGGGAGGCACGGGCGCACAGAGCGCACGCGGTGCATAGCGCCGCCGCGTCCGCGGATCGCTATGCGGTGCCGCGACGCCGGATGGCGGAGCGCCTGGCGCGCGCCGGCGTGAGCGATCGCCGTGTGCTCGAGGCGTTCGCCGCTGTTCCGCGCCACCGGCTGCTGCCGGAGGCGCTGGCCGGCCAGGCGTATCGCGAAGCGGCCCTGCCGATCGGGGATGGCCAGACGATCTCCGCGCCCGGTGTGGTCGCCGCGATGTCGCAGGCGCTCGCGCTCGAGGGCACCGAGACCGTGCTCGAGGTGGGGACTGGATCGGCCTACCAGGCGGCGATCCTCGCGCGGCTGGCCGCGCGCGTGATCTCGATCGAGCGCGTGCCGCGCCTGGCGGCTGCCGCGCGGCGCAGCCTCGATGCGCTCGGCGTCGACAACGTGGTGGTGTATCTGGGCGACGGCAGCCGCGGCCGGCCGACCGATGCGCCGTTCGACGCGATCGTCGTCACGGCTGGCGGCCCTCGCGTGCCGGAGCCGCTGCTCGCCCAGCTCGCCGTCGGCGGGCGCCTCGTCGGACCCTTCGGCGAACGAAACGAGCAGCAGCTGCTCCGGATCCGGCGCGTGGCGGGCGATCGCTACACGCGCGAGGTGATCGGGCGCTGCCGGTTCGTGGATCTCGTGGGGGCGCACGGGTGGGGCGAATGACGCGGCGCAGCGCAGCGCTGGGTTGCTTCGGCCTCGCGGTCGCCGTCGCGCTGGCCTGCGCCAGCGGACCTCCCGAGCGCGGGGAGGCCATCCACATCGTGCAGCCGGGTGACACGATCTATCGCCTGTCGCGTCACTACGGGGTGTCGGTGGGCGAGATCGTCCGCGCCAACGACATCGACGACGTCTCGGCGGTGGCCGTCGGCACGCGCCTGGTGATTCCGGGCGCCCGGACTGGGGCCGCCGGCGAGGCATCTTCGCTCGCGAGCCTCGCTCCGTTCGGCGGCGCGGACCTGCGGGAGCAGGCCTGGCGCGAGGCCTCGCTCGAGTTCGCATGGCCGATCCACGGCCACTTCTCATCGGGCTTCGGCTGGCGCGGCTTCGGCTCGCACGACGGGATCGACCTCACCGCGCCGCCCGGCACCCGGGTGCGCGCGGCCGAGGCGGGCCGCGTCACGCACAGCGGCTGGCTCGGCGATTACGGGCGCGTCGTGATCGTGAAGCACGCGGGGCGCTATTCGACCGTCTACGCGCACAACCGGGCCAACAAGGTGCGCAAGGGCGCGTTCGTCGAGAAGGGCGACCTGCTCGCCCTGGTTGGCTCGTCGGGCAACGCGAGCGGTTCGCACCTGCACTTCGAGATCCGCCGCGATCGCCGCGCCGAGAACCCGCTGCGCTACCTGCCCGAGGCCGCTCCGACCGCCGCGCGCTAGCTTGCCCGCGTGTCCCCGTAGCTCAGTAGGATAGAGCGACGGTTTCCTAAACCGTGCGTCGCAGGTTCGAGTCCTGCCGGGGGCACCAAGGAAATCAGCGGGTTAGACGAGAGCCATCGGGACGCGGAAGCGGGAAACCTGCGAAAAACCTGCGAGAGCTAAGTGGACCAGGGAAACACAAAAGGAACGCCGGCCTTCTTTGTTCCGGCGGCCACCCCGGAAAATTCCGAGGAGGTGTACGCTGACCTGGCTCGAATCGCCGGAGCGGAAGTCCCGCCGCTGAGAGAGCGTGTGTACTCGATCGAATTCGTACACGACGGCGAGACGTGGACCGCGACGGTCGGAGAGAAGCTGCGCGGACTCAAACCACCGAGACCGAAACGCCGTCGCCGCCCTCAGAGCTTGGATGCCCCGACTCCGCGGCTGGCAAAGCTGGGAGATCCGGCGATCGTGCTCGCGATCTTCCGTGGCCCCTACACGTTCGTCGTGGTTACGAATCACCGAATAGGGGGGTGGAGCGTCGGATCGGCTTGGGAGAATCCGTTTTTCGCCGGCGAACCTACAGAGGTTGTTAGGTTCTCGGCGCCTCAGTCGCCGTAGAGCGCTCGCCCGAGCCGCCCGGTCGCACGCTCCTGCATCCCCGGCGACACGTGCGTGTACCGGTTGAGCGTCATGTCGGTGCTCGCGTGGCCGAGGCGCTCGGCAACCACCTTCGGGTTCTCGCCGTCCGCCGCGAGCAGCGTCGCGCAGGTGTGCCGAAGGTCGTAGAGGCGCACCGACTCGGGCAGCTTCGCGGCCTTGAGAATCGGCTTGAGGTGTCGCTTCGCAAGGTTTCGCGTCTCCACGGGATCCCCGAACCGCCCGGCGAACAAGAGCCCGCGGTCCAGGTAGTACTCGGACGGCTTCCGCGCGAGCGCGGCCTTTGCCTGAGCGGCGCGCAGCCGCCGCAGCTGATCGACCACTGCAGGGGGAAGCGTGATCGTTCGCTGCCCGTGCGCCTTCGGTTCCTTGAAGCTCCACGCGGCGCGACCCTCCGCCGGCTTGCGGAGCCACTCGAGCGCGCGCCGGATGTGCACCTGACCGCGCTCGAGGTCGACCGCATCCCACCCGAGCGCCAGGAGCTCGTTCGGGCGCGCGCCGATGCTGAGCGCGAGGTGGAAGTAGACCTCGATCCAGAGCAGCGCGCGTGAGCCCTTCTCCGCAATCTCCGCGTGCTGGTGATCGGCCGCGGCCCGGAGCAGCGCGCGCGCCCCTTCCGCGGACAGCGCGTCCGACTTGCCCTGTTGCTTGCGCGGCAGGTTCACCGCGTCGCAGGGGTTGAACGCGAGCAGTCGCCACGCCACCGCCTGAGCGAGCGCTTGGCGGAGCGCGGTGTGCGTCTGGTGCACCGTGCCGCCCGTGAGTCCGCGCCTCGTCATCGCGTCGTAGACCGACTGGACGTCGAGCGGCGTGAGGCTGGCGAGCCGGCGACTCGAGAGGGTAGGGCGCACGTGCTGCGCGAGGTGGTACGTGTAGCCCTCCGCCGTGCGCGCCGAGACGCTGGTGCGCTTGCTCTCGAGCCACCGATCCAAGTACGCGCCGAGCGTCTCACGGCTCGGCAGCGTGAGCGTTCCGGCGTCGAGCTTTCCGAGGAGCTCCGTTCGCTTGCGCTCTGCCGCGCGCTTCGTGCCCTTCACGCGGGCGTACTGATATCGGCGCCTGGTCCCGTCCATCCCTGCATAGACGGAGACCTCCCAGAGTCGGCCGTCGGCGTCGAGCTGTCGGACAGAGCCGCGCTCGCGGTGCTCGTTCTTCTTCATGCCTGATCCTCCGGCGACGTGTCGGCCTGCTTGTCCGTCGACATGCGCGCGTAGATGGCGGCTCTCATTCGTTCGGCCTCCGGCATGTCTTCGATTTCCTTCGATGCGAGCGCGAACCGATCGGCGTGCTCGCTCAGGTCGTCAGCGGCGAAGCGGCAGACGCGATCGAACCACTCGGCCAATGCCTCGTAAGGAACGCTGCCATCCGGGTTCGGCGGCGGCGGTTCGCTGAATCCCGCCCGCTTCGCGTATGCGACCGCGACGGCGAGGCGCTGCATTTCCTTGTTCACCGCGTCACCTCCCGCACCACCCGCAGCAGCGCCGAGCGGTAGAGCGCCTCACGCGTCCGCGGCGCCAGCGTCCCGAGGCGTTCGATGGGCTCGAAGAGCAGCTCGGCCACCTCCGCCGGGTGCGGTTCGCGGCCGGCGCGGCAGAGCTCGGCGCGGCAAGGTGCCGCAGCAACACGAAACGGCGCGCTCGCGGCCTCCCGCCGGGGAGCCCGCTCGGACGGCTGCGCAGGATCGCGCAGGAGCGACGATCGCGAGCGGGCCCGATCCGTAGCCCCTCTCGAAACTGCCTGACGCCAATCGGTGTCGGCAGCCGCGGCGACGGTGGCGGGCAGCTCGGGCGTCACGCCGACGCCTCCGGCCGCGTCTCCGCTAGGCAAAGCTCGACGGACACCCCGAACTCGTGGAGGTGGTCTCTCAGGTCAGCGAGTGCGAACGCGAGGTTCGCCACGCAGTCCCGGAGCTCGTCCTCGGAAAGAGCCTCGATCCTCCGAAGGAATGCCTTCATGCGTCGCGCCTTCACGAGCGCGGCCGACGTCTCGCTCAGCGGCATGGTCGTGATCGTCTTCGACTTCTTCGCAGCCATCACGCGCGCACCTCCCGCTCCCGCAGCACAGCGAGCAGCTCTTCGGCGCTCATGTCCTTGAGCGCCTCATAGAGGTCGTTGCCGCCCTCGAGCACGAGCCGCGTTAGGAAGTCTTCGAAGCTCTCTTGGTTCGTCGTCATCACGCGCGTGCCTCCGCGGTCGCGTCGAACGACTGAATCCGCGACTCAAGACGGTGCGCGATCAGGTCGAGCGCGTCAGCCGCGGGCTCGAGATGATTGGGGCCGTCGGGGTGCTCGACCCGGAGCAGCGCCAGGAGCTTGAGCGCATTGCCGGTCGGATCACAGGTATCGATCTCTTCCTCGGTGATCTCGACTTCGCGCCCATCAAGCAACGCAGCGGCCGCCTGGAGCAGGCTCATCACGTCGTTGAGGAGCCAATGCGCCGCTTTGGTTGCCTCGGAATCGTCACTCTGGAGCACGGCTTGGACCAGGACGCACGCGCCGGGCGCGACGCCGATCAGGTCAGGTACGCAAGCCGTGTCGACTCCCAGCACGAAGAGCCGCGCCTCGAAAGGCGGCTCGACGCGCGGCTGCGGATCCTTCTTTTTCTTGCCCATCACGCCCACACCTCCGCGCGGTCTGCGAGGTAGCGGACCGCCAGCTGTGCTCGGGGTTTCCGCTCCTGTACGAACGGGCCGCTGAGCATGAGTGCGAGCAGCAAGCTACGGCCGATCGTGCAGTGCGCGCTCGCCAGCTTGGCCCGTGCCGGCTGACCCTCGGCCAGGACTCGCGCCAGCGTTCGCAGATCGTGTGCTAGGTGCCAAGCCGCCCAGCGTGCCTCTTGGAGCATGTGCTCCGGAAACTCGATCGAATCGCGCGCCGGCATCACGGCGAACCGCACGCTTTCGTACATCACCGCCCCGCCCTCGCCAGCGAGGAACTCCCGCACGGAATCGAGGTCGGGGAACGCTGCGGGATCCATGAGCTCGAGCTCGAAGGCCTTCTCCCTTCGGTTCGTCGCGTGCTTGCGGGCCATCACGCGCGCCCCGTGAGCTGCCGAGCGCTGTGGCGCGCGATCCATTGAACGTCACCCGCCATGTTCGCCGCGGTAGTGATCTTCGCCTCGAGCAGCGCCGCTGCCTCGCACAGAATTCGCCGCGCCTCATCGCCTCGCTGCCCGTCGTCCCCGAGCGTTGGGATCTGCAGCAGGTGCACGAGATCGATCGGAGCGGCTTCCTGCTCGTACCGCTCCCACTCGAAGCGACTGGCCTCACCCTTGAGCACGCGCGCCGCCGCTTTCGCGGCGTCCGCGATGTCATTTGCGAGTAGGAATCCAGCCGACACCCGTTGTTCCTGGTTCCCGCCATTCAACGCCTCGTCGAGCAGGTCGGCCATGCCGTGGAGCCGCCCCTCGAGCCAATCGATCACGGCGGAGACGGCCGCCTCGTTCCTGCGGTTCCGCTTGTGTTTCTTCGCCATCACGCGCTCGCCTCCACGCCTGCGTGGCGGCTGGTGTCTGCCGCGAGCTCTCGGACGATCTCGGCGAAACGCGCGCCGATCGCCTCGCGTGCGGGCTGCGACTCGGGCATCGCGAACTCGCGATCGAGCAGGATAAGCCGCTTGAAGTCGACGAGCTCGGCCATTCCGGGGCGATCGTCGATCTCGAGCTCCACATCGCTACCGCCGAGCGCAGCAGCGGCGGCCTCTACCAGTCGCCGCAGGTCCTGGGCGACCCACGTCGCCGCTTCTCTGCTCTCCGACTCGCCGCCGATCAGCGCAGATTCGACGAGCGAGCAGAGCCCGGGCGCCACGTCGCGCAGGAAGTCGCGCAGCTCGTCGCGGCCGTGAATCGCGCACACCGTCTTGAGCCGGCCCTCGTATCGCTTCCCCTTGCCGTTCTTCTTCTTGCCCATGTGTCCTCCGTGTGGGGAGGCGACTACTTCCGGCGCGCTAGGTGGCGGAGCACGAGCCGGCGCACGTACGCGCTCAGCGACTCGTCTCCGCGGGCCTTCTCGAGAGCCTCGAGCTCGTCGTCGGCCAGCGCGACCATCACGCGGTTTCGAAGACGCTCACTCGTCGGCAACGGCTTTCGGCCGGCGCCCGGTCGCATGCCGCCTCTCCCCTGTTGAGCCGCCATCCTGACACACCCCCTGATATATTACAACCCACAATCAATCAGCGGACACACTCAGCCCGATTCCCCTGCGCCGACGCCTGATTATCCGCGACCCGATCGGCCCCCGTCAGCCACCTTCGCCCAAACGCCGTTTCCGTCTCGTAAACCCCAGGACGCCCGTCACGCGCCGGCTGCGACTAGAATCGCGGCCACCGAGGAAGTGCCTCGACGAGCATGGGCGTGCCCGTCGAGGCGTCCCTCCCAGCGGCCGAGTCGATCTGCGCGCGCCGAAACGGTCGGTGCGATCGTTCCCGCGGCGGTCGCTGCCACTCCATGCGCGGCGCTGGCGGATGCGGTCGGCTGCGTCATGCGGCTTCCACTTTCGGGTCGGCCAACCGCACGAGCGCGCGGACGATGGCGGGATCCGCAAGCGCTGCGCGCTTCAGCAGGTCGACCGTCGGAAGGAACTTCGGGCGATTCGGCGCGGTCTCGATCGCCGCGCGCACCAGCTCGCCGGGGATCGTCTGGCATTCGATCAAGTGCCGAGCGATCGATTCCACCGCGCCCCACCTCGAGCGCAGCAGGAACTCGGCCACGGTGAAGGCGCGCTCCACGCACTCGATCACGCGGCGATTGACGGCGCGCAGCGCCTGCTCGGTGAGGGATACCGGCGCGGCGGCAAATTCCGCAGAAAGGCGCGCCGCGAAAAGGCGCCCGATTCGACTGCGGGGCGGCGGGGACGCGGGCTTGCGTTTCGACTTCGCACGGCGCGTCATGGCGCCCTGGGCGACCTCGATTTCCCAGATCAACGACGCGAGCCGCACGAGCGACGCCGCATCGGAGTCCTCGGCCTTCTCGTCGAGCTCGGCGTGGCCGAATGCGATCCGCTCGGCGGAAAAGCCCGCGGCGCTCACGCGCATCGACTGCTCGTAGAGCTCGCGGAGCGCGATCGGGTTTCCCTTCGCCGCGGCGAGCGCGGCGTCGGTCGCCTCGAGCTGGCAATGCCCGCCGCCAGCCGGGGCTGGACTCATGCACACGTAGCGCACCTCCGGCAATCGCGACTGAAACGACGCGACCAAGGCGTGTCCCGCTTCGTGAATTGCGACGCGCTCGATACGCGTCTGGTTTGTGAAGTCCATGCTAGTTCTCCTGTTTAAGTGTCACGGATGATTCCGCGCGGTCGTCCACCCGACCAAAGCCGACGCTCCTGCGAGTCTGCCATTTCCTTCGCGTAGTAACTGTTCTCGCCGTATAGATCCTCGGGGTTTAAACCAGAGCGACGCGCGGAGACGAGGTGCAGCACGCCCGCCACGGCCACCGCGACGTCGTCGTGTCCGTTCGGTGGGTGCGAGATCTGCTCGCGCCCGCCTCGCGCCGACCGACGCTCCAGTGCGAGAAGCTGGCCGATCAGTCGCGGGTCGTCGGGCAGCTCTATGTCACCGGCCAGGAGGGCCGGGACCATCGATCGAAACAGCTCGCTCGCCGTGAGCTCGGAAGGCACATACCGCAGCCCTTCGGCCTCCCAGGCGCCTGAAGTCCAACTAGCAGAATAGCGGTCACCGCTGACTTGCCGAACGCCATATGCGCGCACCAGTGCAGCAAAGTCGCGGGTAACCTCGCGCGGGTCGAACGGTGCGCGGCGCTCCTCCACGCGGTCGACGATGCAGATCGCCCGCCCGTCTCGCTGCTCTCGGTGCGCCAGCGCCAGCGTGTAGCTGTCGGCGACCCCTCCACTGCTATCTGTGAACGCCACGTAGGGGACGTCCGCGCGAGCGGGCAGCGCGCCACCGTCGCGCACGCACGCTTCGACGGCCTCGCGCGGCAAAAAGGCCGACACGTCGGTCCGGAACGCGGCGCCGTACTCCGTGGCGGCGTTCACCGGGTCGCGCAGCTCCTCGCGTGCCACTTCGGCCGCGAGCCAGGGGGCGTGATTCATCCGGACCGAGGGGGCGTGCCACACGACCGTGTCGCCGGGAGTCGCCCAGTAGTCTCGATACATCTCCCACGCGGCACCCGAGCGGGCCCACGGCGTGGTCGTCGCCATGAGCACCGAGTCCGGCATCGATGCCAACGTGGGGCGCACCGCACGAAGCACCTCGGCAGCCGGGTTGCTGGCGCCGTCGTCGTCGATCCAGTGCGCGATTTCGTCGGCGACGACCGCACAGGCGCTATAGCCGCGGAGGGTTCGATGGTGGGCGCTCATCACTTCCACACGCGTCCGGCCGAAGTCGAGCACGGTCGCAGTCTCTCGTCGCACCTGCGCGCGAATCATGGGCGATGCGTCGACGATGCCCTGGCAGTAGTCGCGCATCGCCTTCGCCTGCGTTCGGCTCGCGGAGAGCAGCAGCACGCGGCCCACCTCACCGCGAGCGAGGTGCGGCCATTCGCGCAACGTGGCGAGGCCGACAGCGAGCGCCGCGGCGAGACGACTTTTCCCGCCGCGGCGCCCACAGAGGATCAGCGCCTCACGGGCGGGCTGGAATGTCGTGCGCCCCGTGCACTCGAAAACGAGCTCTAGCTCCGCGGGCGTCAACGTCTCGGTGTCGCCCTCGAGCACCTTCAGCAATGCGACATGGGAGGACCAGCTCTCGAGCGGCTCGAAGGTCGCGCCGAGCAAGCGCTCGTCGGAGAATGCTTGCCACAGCTTCACACGAGTGCTCGCATTCCGTCGCGCAGCTCGATCTCGGTGCGCTCCCGGCGGTAGGTGTAGTCGCTCAGCGCGCGGCTCCACTTCTGCAACTCGTCCGAGGCGGCGGGAAGTTGCTCGGCGATACGCTCCCGCTCGAGCCCGTCCCGGGTGGTCAGGAGAGCACGGCGCAAGCGGTCAAGAGTCTCGGTCGCGCTGCGCACCAGCTCGACCGCGAGGCCCTCGCGGAGCCGCAGCGTCGCCGCCTCGCCGAGCAGACCGAGCATCTGCTGCCCGTAGGGTGTCCGCGAAAGCGCCGCCTCGAGCGCGTTCACCTCGGGCGCGCGTTCGGGCTCGGCGGGAGTAGCCGGCGAGGCCGACAGCTCGTCATCGCCCCATCCGACGATACGGCCGCCGTGGCGGCCTTGCCGCGGGCCCAGGCCCTTCGGCCGCGGCCTCTTCGTTAGATCGTTCACGCTTCACCTCTCGAGCCGGCTCGCGCCAGCGCGCGCTCGAGGCGTTGCTCACCTAGGGCAAGCAAGTGCGCATCGCGGCCGAGCAGCGACCAGAGCGTGATCGGATCGCGGCCCTCGGCGGCGGCGTCCTCGCGATCCGCGATCGCGAGCTCAACCGCCGCGTCGGCGATCTCGAGGAGCTCGGCCTGGTCGGCGTCGAGCGTGTGATCCCTCATCGTTCCCCCTCCACGGCTCGCTGGCGATCGGGCGGCGGCGCGGGCGGCCGGCCGCGGTAGAAGCGCAGCGGCGAATCGGGCTTGATCGCCGGCGCGATCGCCACGAAGCCGGAGGCGCCGGTCGCCGGATCGACCAGGCGGATGAAGGGCGCGGTACCGGCTTCGATCGCTGCGCGCACACTCACTCGAAGGCCCTCCACGGTCCGCGCGCACAGTCGGCGGGCGTCGGGTGCGAGCGGCCGCGGGTAGCTGTCGACTTGTGCGACAGCCTCGATTTCGTTTCAGGCTGGGCAACTTGCCCAGGCTGGGCAGCCTTTGCGGCGGAATGCCGCGAAAGATCGAGCGCGAGCTGGCCGCGCTCCTCGAGCGCTTCGCGCTGCCGCTGCGCGGGGCGCTTGGCGCGGGGGAGCGGCGCTTTGCTGCGGTGGATGCGCGCGCTCATTGCGGCACCTCCGCGGCAGCTTCCGAGTGGCGGCGGGCCCGGGCGGCGGCAGCGCGCTCCCGTATCTCGAGCTGGATCTGCTCGAGCACCTCGTGCGGGTCGAGGGCGTGCTTCAGGGCGAGCTCGTGCTCGAGGCCGCAGGCCTCGCGATAGGCGCGGGCGTAGCGCGTCACCGGCTCGATCAAGTCGAGCCAGCGATCGAAGAGCGCCTGAGGATCGCCTGCGAGGCGCGCACGGTGCGCCGACTTGCGGCACGGCGCCGAGCAGTATCGACGTCGGCCCGATCGCGAGATCGGTTCACCGCAGGTGCGGCACTCGCTGGCCGGGATCCATCGCACGGGACGATCGCCTTTCGTCACTGAACCGCGTGTGTCAGCCACGATCGGGCACCTCCACGTCCTGCGGCTCCGGGTCGGCGCCGATCGGCGCGCTGGCGGCGATTGCGGGCGTCTGCTGGCGCTGCGCGAGGTAACTCCGAAGGTCGATCGAGTCGGGCTCGAGGCGGTCGAGGCCGAGCTGGCCGAGTAGCCGAGCACGCGTGGCGGCGAGCGTGCCGACGCGTGCACCCGCTTCGCCGTCGAGCGCCTGCGCGTAGCGGCGGAGCTCGCCGCGCAGCACCAGGCCCATGCGCACGACGTCCTCGAGGATCGCGCGGCGCTGCGCGCTGAGCGGCCGATGATCGTGGTTCGTCCGGCCGTTCTCGAGGAAGCGCGGTCCCTCGAGCGCGGTCAGCAGATCGAGCGCCTCGGCATCCGCAGCGTGGGCCACGTCCGCGAGCGATGCGTGCGCGGTCCCGTCACGAGCGAGGGCGTCGAGGTCCGCCGGCCGCACCATCCTGATTGCGCGCTCGAGGGCACGCTTGCGGCGTTGCCGTTCGCGCTCGCGCGCCTTCACCTGTTCGTAGGTCAGCGCCACGAGACGCTCCGATCTCGCAGGTTTTTCGCAGGTGCCATGCGAAAAGCGGATGCAAAGCAACGGTTTACAAGAGGGTCACGGTTCCGTGAACCGTGAGTCCCAAGTCCGCAGGTGCTTGCGAAGGCCGCGCTGGCACTCGAAATCGGGGCGGGGCGGGGCGGCGCGTGCCCTTCCGTTCGGGCGCGAGCGCGGCGGGCCGGCACGGACCCACAGACAAACAGCTCCACACAGCTGATTCCCTTAAAGTCGCCCAAGGAAGAGTTTCTAAAACTTCTTGCAAAAGAGCTGTGATCAGCTGTGGGCTGTGGGTTCGCGACGGTGAAGTCGATCATCTCGCCGGCTCCTGCGGATCGGCCACGATCCCGGCGCCTTTCCACAGCCGGCGGCCGTCCGTCCCTTGCGCGAGGTGGCAACCCTTGGAGGTGAGCCACTGATGAAGCTCCGAAGCGCTCACGCGGTCGGAACCTGTCGCCGAGAGCCACCGGTCGTACGCGCCCCGGATCGCGATTGGCGTCGCCTGATACGTCTGCGGGTCGCCGAACACCAAGAACTCGTCAGCGAAGCCTGCGAGCCGGTCCATCGACTCGCGGTAGTCGCGGGTCGCGTCGCGCACCGCGTCGGGCGTGGACAGACCGTGCTCGCGGTACTGGCGCAGCCCCTCAACCGCCCAGGCGAGCACCGCGGATCCCGCCTCGCTGGGGTCGCGCAGCCGATCGCGAATCGAGCTGTCTTCCTTTTCCTCGTCGATCTGGTGCGTGAAGGGCACCTCGCGGACTCGCCGCCACACGGCATCATCGTCGGCGGGCAATCCCGGCCGGTAGTTCGATGCAATCCAGAGCGTGAACTGCGGCGCGAACGTGATGGGCTTCGAGTACATGCCGCGCGCCGTGATCGGATCTGCCCCCGAGAGCGTCTTGAGCAGCGCCGCCTCGATGCGCAGGGATCGGCTCGTTTCGTAGATCGACACCATGCGGACACCGGCAAGGCGCACGAGCTCGGGCCGCGGTCCGCTGCTGGCGCGCTCGCGTACGGCGAAGTCCTCGAGTCCTGCGGTCGCGGCGTAGCTGCCGAGCGCGCTGGCGATCGCGCCCTGGATGGTTCCTTTCGCGGTCCGCGTGAGGCCGTAGATCACGAGCACCAGGTCGAGCAGCTCATGCCCCGCGAGCGTGATCCCCGCGAGCATCTGGAGGTACTGCCGCAGGTTCTCCTCGGCGAGCGCCTTCTCGAGCACTTGATCCCAGAGCGCACAACGAGCATTCGGGTCGTAGGCCGCGGGCGTCATGAGTGTGAGAAGGTCGGCGGAGTCGTGATCGCGGAGCTCGAGCGTTCGTAGGTCGAGCGTCCCGTTCGGGCAGTTCAGCAGGTACGGCCTCGCGTCGAAATTCTCTGCGCGCACGAGCAGCAGGGGGCGCGCCGATTTGAGGACGGCGACCGCATCTCGCGAGCTCTGGAGCTTGGCGGCCGCCTTCACGTAGGCCTCGAGCTTCGTCTGCGAGACCGAGCTGCGCGCCTCGAGCATCGCGTCGGAGATGCCCTGCGTGAGCTCGAGCGCCTTCTCGTCGGAATGCCGCCGCCAGCGCGGTCCCTCGTTATGCGCCCACGCCTGGTCCTCGGGAACCCAGGCGAGCTCATGGCCGTGCAGTGCTCGAAGACGCCGCGCGTGACCGCGATCGGTCAGCTCTTCGCCCACGATCACGCGATCGGGACTCTTCCGCTTCTCGGCGACGAGATCGACCAGCGTCATGCGGCCGACCCTTCACGGCGTTCCGCCATCGCCAGCCCGAGCGCCTTCGAGACGGTCGAGGTGTAGTAGCTGTTCCGCTTCGCCGGGAGCTGCGCCACGCGGCGGCTCTCGCGGATCGCGTACTCGATCTCGGCGCCGGTCAGCTCCGCGCGCGCCAGCATGCACGAAAGCGAGTAGTCGACTTCTGACTCCGAAGCGCCGGCAGCAGCCCCACGCAGTCCTACCCGCGAGCGCTCATGGAAACGCCGATAGGCGAGATCGGAGCGGGCGATCGCATTCGCGATCCGGATCTCCGCTTCCTCGGACGGAGGCTCGCTGGCGCGTTCGTACTCCACGCGCCCGTGATTGGGGCCACGCGCTGCGAGCTCGAGAATCCAATGCGGCGCCGGAGGGAGCGGCGTCGACTCGAGATCATGCACTACATCCCAGTGGTACCGTTTGCCGTTCGGATGAACGGACGGCGGCGCGACGACATAACCACCGTCGGCTTTCAGGTCAACGCCGGAGAAGCCGCCGAGCCCGACCCGGCAGCTGATCTCGCCAGCGCCGGGCGGATACGCGAGATTCTCCGGCGGATAGGCGAGGTCGTAGTGCTTCCCGTCCGAGCCGGTGTGCACGGTCGGTGCGCTGGGCAGCGGACCGTACTTCTGCTCGAGGTCAGCGAGTGAGTCGTCGCCACCGTGTCGCGGGTCAATGTCCAACACCAGAAGGCGACTCGCGCGCCCCGTGCGAATCGCGACGCCGCGGTGCGCCCTGCGCCACCACCACCGGGTGATGATCGCGGGGTCCCGCGTTGCGTCTTTCCAGCCGTGTGCCGTCGCGGGTTCTTTCGTGCTCGGCACGAGCGGGAACACGGCGAACCCGCGTTGCGCATAGCTGAGCGCAACCTGCAAGTTCTCGCTCACGCCGCCCACCTCTCGAGCAGCTCGAGCACGAGCTGAGCGACACGTTCAGCTTCCCGCTGCTGCTCGAGATCGTCGGCGAGAATGAACACGCGCGCCGGGCGCTCGAGACGGATCAGCAGACCCGGCGCAGTTGACAGCTCACCGATCGGATTGGTAGCTTGCCCGTGCTGGTGATCGGTTTGATTCTCAGGGGCCCGCGTGTCGCGCGCGGGCTCCCCTCTACCGCCCGGCATCGCGTTCGCCTTCGGCTACGCGCCGGCAACCGCCAGCACGGACCCATTCGCGGAGCTGCTCTGGATCGAAGTACAGGCGCTCGCCGACGTAGACGACGCCGCCAACGCGACCCTCGCGCGCCATGCGGCGCATCGCCGGAGCCTTGCGCCCGCCTGGGAACAGCCGGCCGGCTTCGTCGGCGTCGATGAGTGTGGGAATGTCCGCCGCCATGCGTCGCTCCTCCGTAACGCCGCGAGGAACTGCGAGTCCTCACGTGACGAAGCGCAACGTGGCGCTCAATGGAAGGACAATCTACGGGAGATTATTCCTACTAATCTCCAGTAAGAGTCCATCGAGAGCCTCGAACGTGGGTACTGGCGGGAGCGCAGGGCACCATTCAAGACTCCCGAGGCGATCGCGTGCGCCGGCCTCGTCGATCTCGCCATGGATCGCCCTGCGATAGAAGAGATTCTCCTCGATGAACTCCTCGCGCGCCTGGCGCACCCGTCCTCGGATCGCCTTCCCGTCGAGCTTCTCGCGCAGCGAGTGCGGCCGCTCGTGCAGGTGCCTCGCAAGCGCGACCACAGCGACCTCCCGCCGCCGGTTGGGGAACTGCTGCATCAACTGGGTCGCTGCGCTCTCGAGCTCGAATGGGATCCCGCCAAGGTGTCGATCTTCCCAGGCAAGAGCTGCATAGGCGCCCGCGATCCAATCCAGCGCCATGTCGCGTGTAGCTTCCCGGCTCGGAATCAGTCCCTCTCGCCGGAGTAGCCTGCGCACGTCCTTGTCCTCGGCCGCGAGCTCTCTCAGCGCGTGTGTGGTCGCGCGCCAGTAGCCGCGCGCGTGGTCGCCGTCACGAAGTCGCCAGAGGAGTAAAACCGCGTCGTCAGCTTTTAGGCGGATGATGATCTCGGCAGCCTTCTCGAGCTTCCCGTTGAGCAGCTCCGATCGGATACTCGCGAGTTGCTCGTAGACTCGGTGCACACCGGCGGGCTTCCCATCGATCCACACCGGCTCGTCGGCCCGCTGATCGGACACGCGCCTATCGCTGCCACTCATGCGGCAATTCCACCTGCGAATCCACCTGCGAAACTTTCGTTTCGCGCCGTTTCACCCCGTATCGAGGCGAAAGTTAATGTTTCGCGGCGTGACCGCAACCCTAGACGAGACGAGCACTTACGTTACGCTGCGTTGCTAGTGGTTTCGCCTCCTGGCACTTTCCTAAACCGTGCGTCGCAGGTTCGAGTCCTGCCGGGGGCACCAGAAATCGATGCGGGATCAAGCTCTTGGGATCGCGCTCGCTCGCGACGCCTGACGCTTGCTGCTTCCTTGTAGCTTCCTCGCGATCGAGGAGTGCCACGAAGCGTGGCGCATGCTTCTCGCAGCTCCGCTGCGTAGGGCAGGCTACCAATTACGAGTTAGCCGCTCAGCGCGGCCGGATTACAGATCGAGCGGCAGCTTGTCCTCGACGTATGCTGCCCCTGTAGGCGAAAGGTGCACCTCGCCAGAGTGCTCGTTGTAGTCCACGAGTCGCTCTCTGTGGGCTCGTCGCAGCACATCGCGCCGATAGACCGATGGATTCGAATGCTCGACCCAATCAACGAGGTCCCTTTCGTGCACTGAGCCCGTAGTCGAGTAGAGAAGAAGCAACGTCTGGTCTCTCATCGAAAGATCACTGCGCAGTACCCTCTTTCGCTCGCCCACTTTCCAAACGATCGGAACCGTCTTCTCGACGAGACCCTCGACAACTTCCGTAGCCTCCTCAGTGCTGAGCCCGTGGAAAACGCGGACAAGCTCGGCAACAAGCCACTTTGCGGACTCAACAACAACCTTAGCGTCCATGTGGTTTGGATTGACGTCACCGCCCACGTGGCCGACGCCGCGGTTGTTTCGGATCTCGTAGAGACCAATAAGCATCCGTGGAATCTGGATCCGGATTGAGCGCGGGAAGACGCTTGAGTCGGCCTTCTCAAGAGCGCGACAGTCGTCCACCATGTTTCGCGGCTTCTTAGGCTGTGGTGGCATCTTCCCGTCAACCTGTCCCTTGAGAATCGTATACACGACCTCGCACAGCTTGCCGCCGTTCAGCTCCGAGGGCTCCCAGCGCCCTTCCCGAAAGTTCCGGACGATCTCCGCGAACGCGTCTAGCAAGGCCTTCCGAAGCCCCGCCGGTATCCCCGAGAGAGCAGAGCTCGGATCCACGCGCTACCTCCTCTTGCCCCGACGCGTGCCCTTTTTTCTGCGCACGCGTCCCGCGCGCTTCGGCTTCTGCACAGCCTTGACAGATTCCCGAACTGGGAGGGCTTCAACATAGTTGTGCCCGTAATGGGATAGGACTATCGAGTCTTTGCCAGTTCCGCTGTTGAACAGACCTTTTCGACGCGCATTGTCGAGGTCCCGACGGAAGTTGCTCCCGTCGAAGTTTCGTCGGGCCGCCCGGATCACTCTCTCTAGGTCAGCGCGTGTACTCGCCGTGGCGTGCTCGCGTTCCTCGCGGTAGCGCGCGGCCACGGCGAGTTCCTCTCCCTTGGTTCGGGGCTCCTTGGCGTCGAAGTAGGATTTTTCCCCCACCCCTGGAGTTCGCCCTCCGGATCCGGCTCCACCTCCGCCTGATCCCAGCTCGACGTTCACGTCCCCGCCCAAGAGTGCGAGGGCGGCCTGAATCACCTTGCCACGGTCCTCCGGTTTGAGCGGTTCCAGGATTCCGAAGATCTTGCCCGCGGCGTCCACCGTCTTGGTCTTCGCTGCCATCCTCGCCTCCTCAAGAAGCTCCGAAGACGTTATCCTACGTCAATCACATCATCAAGACGTTCATTCACGTCGTCAATCGATGGATGCCCTAACCGTTGAGCGGGCAGCGGAGGTCTTGGTTGCCTGGGAAGCCGATTCAAGAACAGTTCGGTCAGCAAGTCATCGAAGCCTTCGCGGAATTTGCGCGGTCCGATCTGAAGTCGCCGGGGGACCTTGCGGCGGATGAGTTCTCCCACATTGCTGACGCGGACCTACGTCGACGTCTCTCAGAGGTGTTCTACGGCGTCCGTTGGATCTACAAGCTCGGCCTCGCTCTACTCACCAAGGACGCAGAGCGTGCTGCTCACGTCCGCGCGCAGATCGTCGACTATGCAAGCATCACGGAGGGTGTTCTTTCTCACTGCCTTGCTCACGCGATCCGTAGGGGACACACACAAGGAACCGCCTACACCTTCCGGGACCCAGATAAGCAGCTCCACCCGATTCAGTGGAACATTGCTAATCCAGAGCCGATGCTGAATCGTCAAAGCCTCTGGTGGTTCATTCGTATCGCACGCGAGTTTGGCATCATCAGTGCTGCCCTCGCAGGTGAGCTTCAGTGGCTTCGCGAACAGCGCAATACGGTGCATCTCCGGCAGCGGTCCGCCTTGGGTCAGACCGCGTTCTTGAACCAGTCCAAGAGAGCCTTCGGCACGGCAACGCAAACCATTCACCAGACGAAGACGTGGAAGGCAACTCATCCGTAAGAGATGCACTCATGGCGAACGGTTGGGCGGCGGGGGCTAAATGAAGCGAATCTCTCGAGACCCTCAAAAGTTTGACCTCATGAGGATCATCGACAACTACGCGCGCTCGCGCGGGCGCGATATCCGCGACCATGCGAACCAGGAGGCGCTACTCGTCGACCTCGGCAAGCAGATCGAGGCGAATCGAAGCAACGACATCCTGATCCACGGGCTTCGAATTCAAACGATGTTCGCCTATGTCGCCGCCGCGCTAGGCACATGCCGTTTGATCAAGGAAGAGGACGCTGGCGACCTTTACTACGTGGAGTCCGAGATCCGAGCGCCCGATTTTCGGATCGTCACACTTGAAGGCAGGCAGTTTCTCGTCGAGGTCAAGAACTGTCACTCGTTGGATCGAGACTACCGATTCACGCGTGTCTATCTCGACAGCCTCAAGGCGTATGCTGGGATTCTAGAGACCGAATTCTTCATCGCGATCTACTGGTCCCAGCTAAAGATGTGGACACTTCTCTCCCCAGAAGACTTTGAACTTCGCGGCAACGTGTACGTGATTGCGGTCTCCGAGGCGATGAAGCGCAACAACATGAGTATGCTCGGCGACTGCTGGATCGGTACGATTCCATCGCTGACTCTGAGGTTCCTGTCAGACCCCGCTAAGCCTCGATCGGTGGATGCATCTGGGCAAGCGGAGTTCACGATTGCAGGGGCGGAGTTGTATTGCGGCGAGCAGGTCGTGGAAGATCCCCTTGAGAGGCAGCTCGTGTGGTTCTTCATGAACTACGGTAGCTGGCCAGGCCACGAGCTTTCCCCGGAGGTCCGCGAGGGAGAGTTCATATCAATTGGCTTCCGCGTTGAACCGGAGGGACGATCCAACCCCGACGAGGCGTTCGAGCTGGTTGGCGTTCTCAGTCAAATGGTGTCGCGTCAATTCAATGACATCACGGCTCCCGAAGGATCCGTGAAGCTGCTCTCGCCAGAACGCGATCCGGATACGTTGGGGGTTCTCATCCCGCCGGGTTACGAAGGCAAAGCTCTACCGCTCTGGCGGCTCATACCCTCTCCCTCCCGGTCCGAGCAATGAAGCCAGCCGCTCAACTAGCGTTGCAGCTGCCGAGCGACAGCGAGTTTCAATCGGGCAGCGGTATCGTCTGGCATCAAATGCCGGCGCTTCGAGCGAGCCGCGGCGGCGCTGTGGCTCGCAGCTGAACGCCGATCCGTTGGGCCGCAAGAGCAAAACGTTGAGGAGACGCGAATGGCCGCACAGAAGAAGTACGCCGAGCTTGTAGCTCAAGCGGAGAAGGCTGTATCTGCGGTCAAAAATCCCGAGCTCAAACGCGCTGCCTTTGAGAAGGTCCTGGACGATCTCCTTGCTGCGGGCACACCAGCCCAGACAAAAGACGTGGCCCACCCACGTCGGGGTCGGCCGGAGACGCGACCTGCTCGGCCGGAGACGCCACCTGGTCGGAAGCGCAGCAGGGGTCCCTCAGGCTACATCGAGGGGTTGATCGACGACGGCTTCTTCAAGAAGCCGAAGACCATCTCCAACGTGAAGGCTGAGCTCGGAAACCGTGGACATCACATCCCCCTCACGAGTCTCAGCGGCCCCCTTCAGAATCTCTGCAAGCGCCGGCTCCTACGGCGCCACAAGGCAAAGACGACGGGCAATAAGCAGACCTACAACTATTCGGATTGGTGATCCGATGGCCCGCCGCCGTTCGGCCGCGCCTGCCGAGGCCACGCCCGCTCAGCGTCTGGAGCAGTTGGTCCACGATGCACTTGCTGCAGCGCGGAAAGCTCGCAAGCACCGACAGAACCTAGAAGGCGACAACTTTTACGCGAACAAGCTCGCAGCGCTTCGTGCCGATGCAACCAACCTTTTTAGGGAGTTCTCATCCACCACCGCCGGCGACGCCACCGCGCTCGCTGAATCACTCGACGCCGTGTTCTCGCCTCGCACGCCCGCGAAGCAGCGAGCCACTTTGGCGCGCGACATGGTCTTTTCCCTTCGGACGACCTGGAGGGGCCACACTGACGCCCCCTCACATGGTCCAACCGAGGATCTCTTTCCTCTGAGCATTCTCTCGCAAGCAGCCCGTGGCTACCTCGTTACGATCGGTCGTCAGATGAACGGTTGCTGCGCAGCCGGCTGGCACGATGCGTGCCTCGTCATGATGCGCCGTCTCCTGGAGATCTCGATCATTGAAGCCTTCGAGGCCAAGGGAGTAGCAGACGAGATCAAAGACGCGAATGGAAATTACCTCCAGCTCTCGGATCTGATCGGGCGCGCGATGTCTGCAAAGGCGATGACTCTTTCACGCAACACGCGTCGGGCTCTTCCCGAGCTGCGAGACCTCGGTCACATGTCTGCGCACGGCCGCTATTTCAACGCTCGGCGAGAAGACGTCGAGCGCATTCGACAGCAGTGTCGCGTCGTGCTCGAGGAGTTCCTTCACCATGCTGGGCTGGTCTCGTAGCCGTCGCGACACCGCAAGGTGCTTGTCGGCAGTGAGGTCTGCGACGCGGCCCGCGACGCCAAGCATCGTTCAAGCCGTCGCGGGCTGCTGAGGCGACCCTGCACCCGCGACCTCGCCATCCACCGCAGCGAACGGGTGGCGAGGCGCCGCTCGCGGCGCCGCGACGAACCGCGCCAGCAGGTCGGCCGGCACCTCGCCCGGCCGCAGCCGCTCGGGCTCGACGTACTGGTCGCCGCCGGTCCACCGCGCGTAGTGGCGGGCGGTGACGCTCCAGTCGGCGTGGCCGAGCTGGCGCGAGACGTACGCGGGGTTCACGCCGCGCGTGAGCAGGTGGCTCGCGTAGGTGTCGCGCAGGTCCTTGACCGCCCAATGGCCGAGCCCGGCGCGCTCCAGGATCCGTCGCCACTCCCGCCCCCGGAAGTTGCCGCCGTGGAACTCGCGCAGCACGCGCGCCTCGGGCCCGGGCTCGAACTGCGCCGCGCGCAGCTTGAGCAGCGCGGCGCGCAGGCGGCGCGACATTTGAACGCGTCGCGCCCGGCCGCTCTTCGGCCTCGCCTCGTAGTCGGCGCCCACGCGCGCGCGGTCGATCGCGATCGATCGAGACGCGCCGTCTCCGTCGGTCCCGAACGCGACCTGCCCCCAGGTGAGCGCCTCCGCCTCGGCCACGCGCATCCCAGTGTCGAGCAACAGCAGCACGGCGACCGCGCTGCGGAGGTCCTCCGCGAAGGCGGCCTCGACCAGCGCGGCTACGTCGTCCGGCCGCTCGATCGGGTTGGCCTTGCTGTCCATCTCGGCGCGCCCGGCCTTCGTCTTCGAGGCCTCGCGCAGCATCTCGCGGAACGCCGGCACCGGGTTCTCGTCGGCCCAGCCCTCGGCCATCGCGCGCTTGACCACGAGGCTGACGGTGTTGATCGAGTTCTTGCCGTGGCTCGCGCTGAGCCCGCGGTCGGCGATCTCCAGCGCCCACCACGACTCGAGGTCCCGCGCGGTGATCGAGTCGACGGGGCGCTCGCCGAAGGCTCGCATCAGCGCGCCGTCGGGCCGCAGGAAGCTCTGCTTGTCGTGGAGCGTGTTCTCCGAGAGCTTGCCGAGACGCGACGGCCGCTCGAGGTAGAGCCGCGCCGCCTCGGCGAACGTCGGCACGGAGCCGGGCGGGCGGCGGCGCGAGACGGGCGCGAGCTCGGCCCGGCGGGCCTCGTAGGCGCGCTTCCACTGCGCCGCCTCGGTCCAAGTCGCGCAGCCGGTGTCGACCATCGCCCGCTCGCTGCCCTGGCGGCGGTACCAGATCGAGCCCCGGCACGCGACGAGGTGCCGGTACTCCCTTCCGCTGGGTCGCCTTCGGATGGACATGGGGGTTGCTAGTTGTGCGCCTGGTGCAGGATTAGGGGGCGCGGGAAATGGCGAAGTACACACGAATGCGACGGCTCGTCGCGCGGAGAAGGACACCACACCGCGAGTGGGCGTGATGGCCGCTAATCGCCCGGGTTCTTGGCCAAGGGTTTCGGCGGCTCCGGTGAACCGGCGATGGCCTACGAGCGCTTCGCTCGGGCTTCCCGCAGGCGCTTCCAGGCCCTACGCAGCGTTCGTTCCGAGACGCCCCAGCCCAACTTTCCGTCGAGATAGGCGTACGTGGTCGTCAACGACAGCAGCTGGCGCGGCAAATTGGGCAGCTTGATCTTCCCTGACTTCACGTCGCTTCGAAACTGCTCGATGAGGTAGCCAAGAAACAGAAGGTAGGAGTCATGCTCCTCCTCACTGAACACGGTCCCGCGCCCCTTCTTGCTGAGGCCGATGGCTCGCACGATCGCCCCGGCAAAGTCGGCGCGGCCGTGATGGCAGTGCCCGGCGTGCAGGATGGCTTGGTTGATCTTCGCCTGCGCTCGAAGCAGCCAATCGGGAAGGGAGAGCCCGTACAGGTGGGCGTCCAGCACGCCCTGCAAGACGATCAGCGGATTCTTCGTGCGCTCGTATCTGCGCTCGGCGTCGAGGAGCTCGCGGCGCTTTTTCTCGATCGCTTCCGGGGAGAAGTCGTGCACCTCAGATTGGATCGGCATGAGGGAAGGCCCGCTGAAGCGCCGATGGAACAGGTTGGCCTCCCGCCCAGGATCCCCCAGCATCGGTGGCCAAGAAGTCGGCCTGTTCGTGGACGCCGCGCTTCCTGAGAGCGTGCTGAACTAGCTCCCCGTGGAGCAATCGCAAGCGCACGCAGACCCGACGCCGCTGCTCGATCGCCTAGCCGCTCTCGTCGAGCGGATGGAGGCCGCGACCGTGCCGCTGCCCGAGTTCGCCACGGTTGCGCAGGCGGCTCGCCGCTTGGGGGTTGGCATCAAGGCACTGCGCGGCGCGGTGCAGCGCGGCGAGCTTCGCACCTTCGACCTCGGCACCGATGCCGGTGGGCGTCCGCGCGTGCGCGTGGCCGAGGTTAGGGCATGGGCGCTGGGTACCGCACGCAACCCGCACGCGGATGCCCGCGCAGCCGGCGACGCGGCGGCGCGGCGGACGCGAGAAAGCTGACATTGCGCGGAATTAGCCGCGCATAAGCAAGAGGACCGGAAAATGGGAACGATGAAGAGGGAACGAGCGCTGCTCGAGCTGAAGAACGAAGCGTTGCCTCACTGGCCCACGTGGCGCAAGAAGGCCATGTGGCGCAAGCAGGAACGGGTGCTGCTCGAGCTGAAGGATCAGGCGCTGCTCGAGCTGGACGCGAAGGAGCTCCTCGAGCGTCTGTTTATCATGGACGGCGAGCTGTGGATCACGGTGATGGTCAATGACAATGTGAGTTGGCCGGTCACGTTGAAGACCATCGACGACGTGCGGTCGGTCCTGAACAGGGTGGTCAAGAAGCTCGGGAACGACGAGTGCGTGGCAATCCTTGAGGAGTGCGGGGCCAAGTGCGTCAGCGAGCTGAATCCGAAGCTGCGTCCGTACGTGATCTGGGTGGCCGCCAAGAAGCTCGCCGCCGCGCCCGGCCCGACCAGTCTGTCACTCGGTTTCACGACGAAGAGGCTCGTCGCTCAACCGCGAAAGGAGCCGGGGCGTCCCCGATGACCGACCAGAAGATGGCTGCCGGCTCCTTGTGAACCGGCGTCGGCGTCGTCTCCTAGCGCTCCGAGCCACCGAGGTACTTTCAACAGTGACAAGCAACCGGCGTTCCACGACTTCCATCAACATATTTTTATCGGTCGGGCTTGTCACTCACCGAAAAGCCGCGGTGTCCCGTAAGTGGAACCGGGACGCCGCGGCAACTCTCACCACGAGACAAGCCCGATGACCGACCCGAAACCTACCGCTGCTGCCGCTAGCTCCGAGTCACCGGATACCGCGAGCGGCGACCCGCGACCGCGCGACCTCGCCCTGCGGCTCCTCGCCAACGGCTACCATCCAGTCCCGATCAAGCCCGGCACGAAGGCGGTCAAGGTCCGCGGATGGTCGCGCTGGTGCGACGCGCCCCCGACCATCGAAGAGGTCGACTCCTGGACCGCGAAGCTGTTCGGCGGGGTCGGCCTGGCCTGCGGGGTCGCGACGATCGTTGTGGACATCGACACTCTCGACGCGATGCTCGCGCGCTGGATCGAGGTCCACGCCCGCAAGATGCTCGGCGACACGCCGCTGCGACGGGTCGGTCGCGCGCCGAAGGTCTCGCTCTACTACCGGCCGCGCGCCGGGGCTGCGCCGATCAAGAGCCGGACGATCCGGCTCCAGGATAACGGCGAGACCCTCGCCAAGTCGGGCAAGCCCCCCGGCCTGGAGATACTCGGGAAGGGCAAGCAGTCGGTGGCGTTCGCGATCCATCCGGACACCGGGCGTTCCTACACCTGGGGCACGAGCGGCGAAGGACCTTCCCCGCTCGAAGTGCCGATCGCGAACCTGCCCGAGGTGGGCGACGAGGAGATCGTCGCCTTCCTGCATGTCGTCGAGATGGTCGCGGGTGAGGGTCCGGCGCGTAGCGAGCGCCGCGACGCTCCGAGCGGGCGCGGGCGGGACGCGGAGACGCTGGACGTCGAGGAGATCGAGTCCGCCCTCGCCGCGATCCCGAACGAAGTGCATGCCATCTGGATCGAGGTCGGCATGGCGCTGCACTCGACCGGGCATGCGGACGCGCGGCGCCTCTGGGACGAGTGGTCGGCGGGGCAGGGCTATTCCGACTACTCCGACGAGGAGCAGGAGAGGCGCTGGGCGTCCTTCGACGGCGACCGCCCGGCGCGAGTGACCGTCGGCACGATCTACTACCTGGCGCGAGAGGCGGGCTGGCGCCCGGCTCGCCGCGAGCGATCCACGGCCGCGGCGGACTTCGCCGCGGATTCGCGGGGCGGCTCGATGCCGAGCTTCGAGCTGAACCAGCATGGCAGGCCGATCCCGGGGGACCGCGAGAACATGGCGCTGGCGCTCGAGGCGCTCGGCGTACGCCTCTCCTTCGACGAGTTCGCAAACCGGCTGCTCGTCCAGCGCGGCGACGGGCCGGCGCGGCACCTCGAAGACAACGTTCTGATCCAGCTTCGCTGGGACGTCGACCAGCAGTTCGGTTTCCGGCCCCCGAAGAACGACTTCATCGACTGCGCGGTCTGGATCGCGCTGCAGCACCCCTTCCATCCAGTGCATGACTACCTGAACCGTCTCGAGTGGGACGGCGTGTCGCGCATCGACGGGTGGCTGGTCGAGTACGCAGGAGCCGAAGACACCGAGTACGTGCGCTCGATCGGTTCAATAGTCCTGATCGCCGCCGTGCGACGGGTGCGCCGCCCAGGGTGCAAGTTCGACGAGATGCTGGTGCTGGAGTCGCGGCGGCAGGGTACGGAGAAGTCGGCCTCGCTCGAGGCGCTGTGCCCGCGGAAGGAGTGGTTCACGGACGACCTCCCGATCGGCGTCGACTCGCAGAAGGTGATCGAGCGCACAAGCGGGAAGTGGATCATCGAAGCGGCTGAGCTGAGCGGGATGCGCAAGGGCGAGGTGGAGAAGATCAAGGCGTTCCTGTCGCGGAACACGGACACCGCTCGCGCCGCCTACGGCCGCATCGCGCAAGAGAGAGCGCGACAGTTCGTGATGATCGGCACGACCAACTCCGACGCCTACCTCAAAGACTCGACCGGGAACCGGCGCTTCTGGCCCGTGAAGGTCGCCAGGTTCGACATCGCCGCGATCCGCCGCGACCGCGACCAGCTCTGGGCCGAGGCGGCGCGCCGCGAGGCTGCGGGGGAGTCGATCCGCCTCTCGCCGAAGCTGTGGCCGACGGCGGGGGTCGAGCAGGAGGCGAGGCGAGTCGCTGACGCGTGGGAGAACGTACTCGAGGACAAGCTCGGCGCGGCCGACGACGAGGATCGCATCGACGGGAAGCTCCTCGTGGAGGACGCCTGGTCCCTCGTGGGCAAGGACGATCCGGGGAAGCGAGGGCAGCACGACAACGAGCGGCTCGGTCAGGCCATCCGGGGGATCGGGTTCGAG
>Ga0184637_10000580_pt1 | contig 27170 bp, 23 predicted proteins | sample PLM3_127_b2_FD_133143 | JGI IMG/M metagenome (GOLD analysis project Ga0184637, IMG submission 133143) | Groundwater sediment microbial communities from an aquifer in East River, Colorado, USA - PLM3_127_b2 | ecosystem: Environmental > Terrestrial > Soil > Riparian zone | place: USA: East River... | reverse complement strand
CTTGTGCCGCGGGAACCGCGCCACGATCTCCTTCACGACCTCGTCCTGGGCTCGGCGCCCTCCGGCCACGATCACCCGCGCACCAGCGACGTCCTGCATGTTCGACAGCTCCATCTTCGGTGCCAGCCGGAGCTTGTCGATGATCGTCTGGGCGTTCTTCTGCCGCGCCGTGAGCGCGAGCTTCAGCCGCAGATCCGCCAGCCGGACGACCGTCGCCGCGAGCGCCCCAAGGTGCTCGTCGCGGTACTGGCCGAGCATCCCCAGGTCCTCGGGACGCACCGCGGTACGGAGTCGCTCACCGAGCCGATCGATCTCGCGGTGAGAGAAGCGGGCCACGCTCTCGCCCGCGCCCCGCCTCAGGCCGCGAACGGCACGGGCTGGCCGGCGTAGAAGCGACGCATCGCCTCGGTGGTAATGACGGCCGATGCTCGCTGACCCTCGGGCACCCCCGCGCGGGCCGCCCGCCACGGCATCTCGGCGTGCGTCAGCCTGCTCAGCGCCTCGGCGGTCATGGTGCCGTAATACGACACCACGTCGTCAACGAGCGCTCGTTCCTCCTCCGTCAGCTCCCGAACAGGCGGCGGAAGGCTCGCGACCACGTACCGCCCGCGGTGCAACTCGAAGAGCTCATACACGACTGGACCGTGCGCCCACGCCTGGACACGTTCGCGGAACAGCGGGGCGCTGCGGAGCGCGAGAGACCACGCCTGGGCGTAGTAGACGAGCTTCTGCAGCTTCATCGCCGACATGGCGCCGGCGCGGCGGAGGATGTAGGCGGCGATGTCCTTGGCGGTGACCATGACCAAGCTCCCTTGGTGGAGCGCCAGTACCATAACCGGTCGGACCGGCGTCGGCCAGCACAGGGACTGCGCTGGGACCGCTGCCGCCGAGCTACGCCGCGCGCTGAGGCCCCTGCTTCACTCCCGATCGTACTTGGGCCGGTCGATCTCGTCGGCGTCCTGACGCCCCAAGGCCTCGATGAGCCGGCGCCGGTGATCGGGACAGAGCCTCAGCGTCACGTCGATGGTGACGCGGGAGATCCCCACCCCTTCCGGCGCCACCTCGATCCAGAGCTCGTTCAGGTGGTGCTCCGAGCAGAGCTCGCACCGCTCGCCCTGGCCAGCGGTCTGTTCGTTTTCCGGTGGACCCGGCTGGATCGCTGGTCTCCCTTGCCGGTCGGTGGCGACCCCGCCCGGCGCCGCGCCGCGCGCGCCCCGCGCCGTCCACGCGATCCCGTGCGCGTCGAGCCACTCGCGCGAGCGCTCCTTCATCCGCCGATCGTGTTCTTCGAACCACCGCGCCCGCTCCTCCGGGTGGCCGGCGAGGACATCGCGGAACCGCCGGAAAGATCCTTTCCCCGCGAGCGCCACCTCGAGCAGCTCGCGCAGGCGCCGGTCGTCGATGGTTGCAGCGAAATCGCACATCTCATCCCAGCCCGGGCGCGACTCGATCGGCTCGACGAGGACGAAGCGTGCTGAGTCCTCGATTTGGTCCCGCGGCACGGGCAAGACATCGTCGTCAGCGTCGTCAGGCACTGGGACGAGGTCGCCGTTCTCGGCGTCGACGTACCAGGCGAGGCCCCAGTGGTCTTCGAGGGCGCTCGCCAGCTCGGCGAGATCGATCGGCACCGACTTCACGCGGCGCGGCATGGCATGCCAAGAGTACGCCCGGTCGCGCGGGATGCGCGAGCCCCGGATAGAACGACGACTCGCGCGAGCGGTCGCGGCGCTCTGCAGTTCGCGACGCAAGGCGGAGGCCCTCGCCGAGCGTGTCATCGCGCGGCAGACGAAGCGCTTCCGCCGGGCCGTGGCGACGTCACGAGATCCGCCGACTGGACGCGCGCCCCCTGCCGGATGCTTCCTGAACTCTATTCAGACTTGTAGTCCACCAGGACGCGCTCGCTCCGCACTCGTCCGATGAACGCGGCTGCCACCTCGTGCTCGGGATGAGACTGGTAGCCGGCCAGCGCGCGTTCATCCTCGAACTCCGAGTAAAGCACCACGTCGAAGGCGGCACTCGAACGATCAAAGTTCAGGCCCACTTCAAGGGCGAGTAGCCCCGGAATGCGCCCGCGCAGGCCCTCCAGCAGTTCTCGAACGCGGAGGGCATTCGCGGCCTTGTCCGCACCCTCGGCGTGCTCCTTCAGGCGCCACATGACGATGTGCTTGACCATCGCTAACGCCTACCACGCATAGGCGAAGCGTTGGATGGAGGCCGACGGCCGTCGGCTCGCACCTGGCCGTAGCTCCAAGCTCCCCAAGCTCCCGACCCAGAGTGGTTGCACGCACTCGGCCACGGTTGCGCGCGAATACGGGCTCTCGTGCGTCTCGAACGTGGACGGCGCGACCTGGCGCCTGCGCGACGGCGACGTGCTCCGAGTCGACGGCACGCACGGCAAGGTCGAGATCGTGGAGCGCTCCGACCGCGCGTGAGTCCGCGGGGCCGGCCGTGCGGCGCTCCACGCCTCGCGCGGGCACGGTGCCAGGGGCGACGAGGCGCACGGCGCGATGGGGCACATGCCCGGCCTCAACCGAGCACGTCCGCCAGCGCCCGCAGGAGCTTCGCGCCGTCGCCGCGCCAGGCCGCACCGTGCATGCAGGCGAGCGTGCGCGGCTGCGTGCTCGCGAGCTTCTCGATCGTGGCGCGCGTCGTCGGCGCGTGGGCGTAGTAGTCCATCGCCGCACGCATCGCCTCGGATGGCTCGAGGATGTCGGACTCCGTGACGGGCGGGGGGCTCGCTCCCGCCTGCGTGAACAGGTCGCCGCAGAAGAGGGTCCGCGTGGTCGACTCGGACAGGAAGCCGCAGTCCCAGCCGTGCGGCACGTGCGGCGCGTCCCACCACGTGACCTCGTGACGGCCGAGCCGGAGCCGCTCGCCGTCCGCGAGCGCGCGCGGCGGGCGAACGGCGAGGTCGCCCACGGACGTCATCGCGCCGACCGCGCTGCACGCCGCCTGCGCGCGCGGCGCGGCGGCGAGAAGCTCGTTCAGCGCACCGCACTCGTCCTGCTCGAAGTGCGAGAAGGCCACCCAGCGCAGCCGCTCGACCGGCATGACCCGGGCGATCGCGTCGCGGACCGCCGGAAAGAGCGCGCGGAGGCCCGTGTGGAAGAGGAGCGGCTCGTCGTCCACCACGAGGAACTGGTTGAAGGTGAAGCCGCCCGGGACCGCCGGGAGGGGCGTGCTGATCCGGTAGATGCCGTCGGCGATCTCGTCGATACGGGTTCCTGTAGGGGCGGTGGTCGGGTGCATCGCGTCGTCCTTCTTCGCCGCGGGGTGCGGCGCTCACGCCATGGAAGCGTAACGACGGGGCGCCTCGTTACGCTCCCATGGCGAGGATGTTCGACGCCGCCTATGCGTTCCACATGGATCCGCCTGCGCCGCCGCCTGCTCGGAGCCTCGGCGACGGGAGGCTCGCCGCCCGGGTGGCCGCCGGGGCCGGCGCGGACCGCGACGCGGAGCGCGAGCTCTGCCGGCGCTTCGCGCCCCGCGTCCGGCTCTATGGGCTGCGGCACCTGCGCGAGGACTCGGCCGCGGCGGACCTCGTGCAGGAGGTGCTCCTCACCGTGCTCGAACGGCTCCGCGCGGGTGCGGTCCGCGAGCCGGACCGGCTCGCGTCGTTCGTGCTCGGCGCCTGCCGGCTCGCGGCCTCGGAGCGGCGCCGCGGCGCGGCGCGGCGGGCCGAGCTGCTCGACCGGTTCGGCCCCGACCTCGCCGCGCGCGAGCCGGAGCGGCCACGCCTGGACGTGGAGCGGCTCGAACGGTGCCTCGAGGGCCTCGCGCCGCGGGAGCGCGCCGTGCTGCAGCTCACGTTCTACGCGGAGCGCGCGAGCGGCGAGATCGCCGCCGAGCTCGAGCTCACCCCCGGGAACGTCCGCGTCGTGCGGCACCGCGCCCTCGCCCACCTGAGCGCCTGCATGGGCGCCGAGGAGGTGACGCCGTGACCTGCGCCGCGCCGCTCGCGTTCGAGGCGCTGCTGGATTACTGGGCCGGCGAGCTCCCCGCTGCGCCTGCTGACGCGATCGAGGAGCACGTGTTCGCGTGCGAGGCGTGCGCCGGCCGCCTGGCCGAGCTCGAGGCGCTGGCTGCGTCGGTCCGCCGCCTCACCGAGGCCGGCCGGTTCCGTGCGGCGGTTGCGCCCTCGCTCGTCGACGTCCTCGCCGCGCGCGGGCTCAGGATCCGCACGTTCCGCCTCCGCGCCGGCGAGACCACCCCGTGCGGCACTGCCCCTGAGGACGAGCTCCTCGTCGGGCGCCTCCCGGTCGACCTCCGAGGGGTGGCGCGGGTCGATCTCGCGGTCTGTGACGAGCGCTGGGCCGAGCGCGAGCGGCTCGCCGACGTCCCGTTCGATCGCCGCCGGAGCGAGGTCGTGATCGCGGAGCGCGTGGACCAGCCGGAGCTGCGGACCGCGCACGTCCTCCGGCTGCGGCTGCTCGCCGTCGATCCGGCTGGCGAGCGCGAGCTCGGGACCTACGCGCTCGCCCACGATCCGCGCGGGCCACCGGACGGCGCCTGAGGCGCCTCACGTCACGACGGGCGGCCTCGGCGAGGTCGCTGCCCCGACCAGAGCAGTTGGGACGCAGCGACCTCTGCGCATTTCGGGTTGCGCCGCGGACCGTGCTCGCTTCGCGCGCGCAACTACTCTGGGTCTGGAATCCCTGGCGACCGGGGCCTCGGAGTTTGCGGGGGCGCGCTACCGGGATTTGAAACGCCCTCCGTCACCCCGCCGGAATGGGCTGGAACGCGTAGCCCGCCGGCCGCCACCCGTCCCTCTCGTTCAGCAGCATGACGCGCTCGATGAAGCGACCCCCCTGCGGCGAGCGAACCTCGTACTGAACGACGGCGCCGCCGCCCGAAGGCATCGGCACGTTCCCGTTGCGGGTCTGCATCCTGTAAAGCTCGACGCGCTTGGCACCCGCCGCGAGGCCGCTCCGCTGCGTGACGAGGGCGCGCCACTGGTCCCTCGAGACCTGAGACCGGAACGTCTCGCTCATCGCTGCGACGGAGGCATCCACGTTGTCCGCGTCGATCAACGCAACCCATTTCGCAGCAGCATCCGCCGCGTTCTTCGTCTTGACAGCGTCGAACGGGAAGGACGGGTCATCAGGCGGCTTGGGCGACCCGTCGATCAGGTCGAGCTCCTTGGGCTCGCCAGCCTTGGGCGGCAGCCGCACCCAGCGACCACCCTTGCCCTCGAAGACGGCGTTGTAGGACACCGACCTTGAGATCATCTTCCGGGGGTCGTAACCGACGTTCGCCTGAATGATGATCGAGGTCTCGCCCACAAGCTCCATCTCCGGACCCAGCGCAGCGACGATCTCCTCGGCGTCGGCCCCGATCCTGGCGATCTCGCAGGTCTCACCGGCATAGGACACCATCGTCCCGAGCTTCTTGCCCTCGCCGCCGATGACGGGACCGGCCTTGAGCAGCCGGTACATGTGACCTGCGGGCGTCACCAAGTAGCTGTAGCCGCCTCCCGGTAGCGGGGTGACTGCCTCGGCGTTCTTGGAGCAAGCGGCGAGCAGCGCGGCGCAAACCAGAACGGGGCGAACGGTCATCGCCTCAGCATACACCGCCGGTAGGGGTCGCGGTCCGTTTCGCCGCCCCTGGTCGCCTCGGGGCGCGATGGCTTCTGAGCCCGGCACACCGTCGCGGCGCCCACTCCGAGCTCTCGCGCAATCTGCCGCATGGACCTCCCTTCGGCGCGCAGTCCGGCTCACCCTGGCCGGCGTACAATTCCGCGATGATCGGTTCTGTCGGATTCAGTGGCCGTGTGCTTCGCATCGACTCGCTTCAGGTCGAACTCGAACATCCGATCGCTGAAGCTTTTGCCCTAGGCAACCTGGTCATCGTCCGGTTCCACTACGACGCAAGTCTGAAGACGCTCGCCGGCGCGCAGCACCAGGAGGTTCGCGCCCGCGTGGCGCCCGAGCGCGGCGGAGTCGGCGACGGACAGGATCGGCGGCGTGTCGACGACCACCACGCCGTACCGCCGCCCGAGCTCGGCGAGGAGCTGCTGGAGCCGGCCCCCCGAGCAGCTCGGCGGCGCTCGCCGTCGAGGTCCCGGCCGGCAGCAGATCGAGGCCGATGGTCCCGGAGCGCCGGATGGCCGCGTCGAGCTCCGCCGTGCCGGAGAGGACGTCGGCGAGCCCGGGCTGCCCCTCCACGCCGAAGTGGCGGGCCAGCACGCCGCGGCGCAGGTCGCCATCCACGAGCAGGACGCGCCCGTCGGCCGCGGCGAGCGGCTGGCCGGCGCGACGGGGGTCGACTCACGTCGTCCCGCCGGCTGCCGCGGAGACCGCCGAATGCGCGCGCGGCGAGACGCGTTCAGCGAGCTTCGAGAGGGCGCGGAGGGCGCCTTCCGCGAAGGCCCGGACCTCCCGGCTCGAGCCGTCGTGGTGGCGCACGTCGCGCCAGTACCGCGCAGCCCACGTGGCGGCGTCCTGCCAGACGTCGAGCGTATTCCCGGTCGGCGGATTCGGACTCAGCTCGCGTGGCACGAGGTCGTCCCCCGACGGCGCCAGGACGATCGGAAGGGTGTCGTACGCCGGGGCAAGTCGCAGCCTGACGTCGTCGTCGACGAGAAACGAGACGTTGCCGAAATGCCTGTCCGTGTTCCCGATGAGGGTCCCGAACACGTCCAGCCACCGCAAGGTCGTCGCGTCGTCCTCGGAAAGGGAGAACGGGCGCCTCCGCAGCTCCAGCGCGGCCGAGGTCCACGTGTCGATCTCGCCCCCGTACTCGTTCGCGATCGCGAGGAGCGACAGCAGCGAACGCCTGCCGCGCGCGCCCACGCGATCGAACCTCTCGACCTCCAGGAACCGCCATCCGGCGACGTCGAAGCACTGCGCACGCGCCGCGGTCCGACCTGCCGCCCGAATCGTCTCGAGCGCGAGCCATTCGCACCACAGGAGCTCTCGCCAGCGTCGAGCGCTCGCCGTGTCCGCGTCCGTGGCGAACTTCACGAGCACGTGTCGCCCCCCGGAGAAGGCTCCGAACTTCGGTCGCTCGCCTCCTGCCGACGATCCGACGTCCTCGGAAGCCGACCGCCTTGCCAGGGCGGGATACTCGTCCCGGCCGACCTCCAAATGCGGTCGAGCGATGAATCGGCTCAGCGACTCGTCCCCCACGATCAAGTCGCCCACGCAGTCCTCGCCGCGTCGAGCGAGCGCGATCAGCCGGTGGTCGTCGGACCAGTCCATGATTCGCTGCGGGAGACGCAGCTCCTCGGCGTACCGAATCGAGAAGGCGCGCCCGAGATACCCCTGAGGCGCCATGTCGGCGAGCGCAGGCGGAAGGCCCTCGAACAGCACGCTCGCAGCCGGCGCCTCGCGTTCCCAGTAAGTGCGCCGGCCCCAGAGCGCGTGCAGTCTGCCGGCCGGCGTGGGCTCACCCCGCTCGTCGACCCTGAACACGGGCAGGTTCCGACCGAGCCCCTCGATGCGCCGCGTGCGTGCGTACTGCGTGGCGCGCCCGCGCCCTACGCGAATGACCTCGTCGCCGAGCGCGCGTACCAGCCTCGTCAGCGTCGCCGCGGACACACCGAGCTGCGCTCGCAGAGCCGCCGAGGAAGCGAGCCCCGTGAAGCCAAGCCCCTGCAGGACGCCCGCAGCCGGAACGGTCACGTGCAATGATTTAGCGAACGATTCGAATCACGTCAAGTGACTGCTATTACTATTTAATAGTCGAGCGCTTCGATCCAGAGATGAAACGAGTCATGACGTGATTCATGAAACGATTTTCGTATCCTACATCCCGACAACGCTCCGGCACCGGGCAAGCCGGGCAAGCCGAGCAAGCCGGGCAAGCCGGGCAAGCGGCCAGGCGCGTCAAGGTGGGGATGGCGGGTTCGCGCTGGGTCACCGTTCGCCGCCAACGTCGTAGGCGACCGTCGCCCCGGAGCCCGCGCCGCGGCGCCCGCTCCGCGCACGGGGAGCGGGCGCCGTGCGACCCCTCAGCGCGCCTGCAGCGCGTAGTGCCGGCGGTAGCGCGCCATGCGCGCGCGGCTCGCCGGCGACCGGACGTCGTTCAGGACGGCGCCCTTCACCACCACGCCTGCCTGCGCGAGCCGCCGCAGCGCGAACGAGATCTCGCGCGCCGTGTGCTCGCCGGCGCGCAGGACGAGGAGGTTCACGCCCGCGTGGCGCCCGAGCGCGGCGGAGTCGGCGACGGACAGGATCGGCGGCGTGTCGACGATCACCACGCCGTACCGCCGCCCGAGCTCGGCGAGGAGCTGCTGGAGCCGGTCGCCCGCGAGCAGCTCGGCGGCGCTCGCCGTCGAGGTCCCGGCCGGCAGCAGATCGAGGCCCGCGGTCCCGGAGCGCCGGATCGCCGCGTCGAGCTCCGCCGTGCCGGAGAGGACGTCGGCGAGCCCGGGCTGCCCCTCCACGCCGAAGTGCCGGGCCAGCGCGCCGCGCCGGAGGTCGCCGTCCACGAGCAGGACGCGCCCGTCGGCGGCGGCGAGCAGGTGGGCGAGGTTCACGCTCACGAACGACTTCCCGGCGCGCGGCGCGAGGCCGCTCACGCCGACCACGTTGTTGCGGCCCTGGCGCAGCGCGAACTGGACGGCGGTCCGGAGGCCCCGCAGGTCCTCGACGGCGGCGTCTCCCGGCTTCGCGGCCGCGAGGGCGGGCACCGCCCCGCGCCGCCCGCGCCGCGAGAGGCGGCGCTGCGCCCTGCTGCGCGGGAGGGTGGCGAAGACGGCGAGGCCCGACCCGAGCTCGATCTCCTCGGGCGCCTTCACCGCGCGTCCCATCGCGTCGCGGATCAGCACGGCGGCGACGCCGGCCGCGAGCCCGAGGAGCAGCCCGAGCGCGAGCACGACGCCGCGCTTGGGGCTCGCCGGGTGGTTCGGGACCGCGGCGCGCTCGAGGACCCGGACGTTCCCGATCCAGCCCGACTTCACGATCCGCAGCTCCTCCGAGCGGTTCAGGACGAGCAGGTAGAGCTCCGTCGCGACCCGCAGCGCCCGCGCCAGGCGGGTGGACTCGAGCTCGAGATCGGGCAGCAGGCGCAGGCGCGCCTCCACCGCCGCGCGCTGCTCCTTCAGCCGCTCGCCCTTCTCGGCGAGCACGGGCACGTCGGCGTGCTGCTCGCTGTAGCGGCGGGTCAGCTCGGCCGTCTCGATGTCGTTCTCGGCGATGGCCCGGTCGATCTCGACGACGCGCTGGAGCATCCCCTCGCCCTCGAGGGTGAGGTTGACGGTCCCGTTCCTCCGGTGGAACGCGTTGACGGACCGCTCGGCCTTCTCGAGGTTCGCCTTGAGCACGGGGAGCTGCGCCTCGAGGACGCGGAGCGTCTTCGCCGCCTCGGCGGAGGTCCGCTCGACGCTCTGGCGCAGGTAGGTCGACGAGACCGCGTCGAGGGTCGCCGCGATGAGCGCCGCGTCCGGGCCGGTGAGGGTGACCTCCACGAGCCCGGTCGCCCTGCCCTGCTCCGCGATCCGGAGCGACTGCTGCAGCTCCTCGACCACGTCGCTCGGGCGGCTCCTCACGACCGTGAACTCGGTCCCGGGGCGCCCGAACAGCTCGGCCACGAGCAGCTCGATGCTCCGGTCCCCGTCGGTGCCGGTCACGGCCTTCCCCACCTCGCCCTCGGCGAGGTGGGCGCCGTCGGACGTGGCGACCGTGAAGCGCCCGCCCTCGAGCGCGGTGACCGTCAGCGGCTGGTCGAAGAGCCGCTCCGAGACCGTGAGCCGCTCCACCCGGATCCGCTCGCCACCCCAGGCGTAGCGGTCGAGGCCGAACGGCGCCGGCGCCGGATCCTCCCCCTGGTGGCGGCGCGCGACCGCGGCGCCGACGACCGGGAACGTCCTGGGCCGCGCCTCCAGATCGAGCCCGAGGCTCGCGACCACCGCCTCGAGGAGCGTGCGCGACCTGAGGATGCGCATCTCGCCCTCGGTGGGGGTGTCCTCCTGGAAGAGCGCGGCGAGGTCCTGGAACGCCGTCACCGGCCGCGAGCGACCCTCCACCTGGATGAGGATGGAGGACTCGTAGGTGGGCGGGGTGACGAGGAGGAAGAGGCCCGCGAGCGCCACCGCCGCGCCGACGACCGTGAGGAGGGTCCACCGCCCGTCGAGGAGCTTGCGCGCGAGATCGCCGAGGGTGAGATCGCCGGCCGGCGGCGCCCGCGAGGACCGCTCGTCCGCCGGGCGCTCGGCCGGCCCCCGCTCGACGGCCGGCCGGTCGACGCGCCGGTTCACCTCGGGCTCGGGCACCGCGGGCGCACGAGCCACCTCGTTTCCCTGCGTCGTGTTCAGCATGGACCTGCCTCCACGTTCGCCGCGCTCGTCGCCGTTCGCGCCATACACCGGTGTCGCCATCCGCGCCTCCTCCTCACCCTCGGTAAGACGGGAAGAACCCCTCGCGCGGCACCCACGGCTCGGCCCGGGCCGCCGCGTACCGCGCGCGCTCGCGCGCGAGCTCCTCGCACGCGCGGGCGTCGTGCTCCAGGACCGCCACCCGGAACGGCACCGTGCCGCGCGGCGCGAGGCTCAGCTTGTGGCGGTAGACGCCGTCGCCGGGCGCGTACCCGCCCCCGAGCACGTAGGCCTTCTTGCCGTTCGCAATGCCCCAGAGCACGGCGCGGTGGCGGAGGAGGTCGTTCGGGCGGAGCGGGAAGGCCGAGGCGAGCGTGCCGCTCAGGAGCACGTGCATCGTGTCGTCCGAGCACAGCACGATCTCGGAGGAGACGACGTCGCGCCCCTTCAGCGTGTGGAAGAGGACGTAGTGCCCGGCGAGCCGCTCGACGAGCCGCTCGAAGAAGCTGCGCGGGAAGCGGTACCAGTCGGTCGCGCCGCGCCGCCGCATCGTGTGGGCGTACACGTCGAGGAAGGCGCCGAGCCGAGCCGAGCCGGGGTCCGCCTCCACCTCCAGGCCGGCGCGCTGCGCGGCGCGCACGTTGGTCCGTGCGACGTGGCCGTAGTCGCGCCAGACCGCGTCGGGATCGCTCCAGAGCGCGCGCACCACGTTCAGCGCGCGCTCCTCCACCGGGCCGGGGATGGCGGCGAGCTGCTCGGGGAAGAGCGAGAGGCGAGCGAACGTCGAGACGACCCGCTCGCCGCGGCACCAGCCGAGGTACGCGCTCCAGAAGGCCGGCTCGTCGCGCGGCCCGCTCCCCCACGCGAACGGGCCGCCGTGGCCGTACGGGGTGGTCGCGTCCCAGCGCGCCTCGCCCGGGCTCGCCCACGGCTCGGCGGCGATCGGCCGGAGCAGGAGCGGGAAGAGGATCGTGCCGCCCGCGTCCTCGCCGGCGACCGCCACCGCCCGGTCGCAGGGGCGGCGGAACAGGAGCGCGTACTCGGGGTGCGCCATCACCTCGCGGCCGGGCAAGCGGCTCCAGAGCGCGAGCCACGCGGAGCGCCCTTCCGCCGTCTCGGCGTCGAGCACGCGAAAGCGCATCGGCCTCACTCCCCTCGCGCCCGCGGCGCACCGCCCGCTCGCGGGGGACCGGCGCCGCCGCGCACGATCGCGGCGGGATCGCCCGCGGCGGGCAGCGGGAAGCCGATCTCCGAGACGTCCTCGGTGATCGACACGTTCGCGCGCCGGAGCACCTGCAGCACGGTGAGCGCGAGGATCCGGACGTCGAGCGCGAGGCTCCAGTGGTCGACGTACCAGACGTCGAGCGCGATCCGGTCCCGGAACTTGAGCGCGTGGCGGCCGTTCACCACCGCCCAGCCCGTCAAGCCGGGGCGCACGTCGTGCCGGCGCCGCTCGTCCGGCCCGTACGTGTCGAGGTACTCCATCAGGAGCGGCCGCGGCCCGACGAGGCTCATGTCGCCGCGCAGGACGTTCCAGAGCTCGGGCACCTCGTCGAGGCTCGTCACCCTGAGGAAGCGCCCGAGCCGCGTCACGCGCGCCGGGTCCGATCGGTACGCGGGCTCGCCGTCCCGCAGCGGGCGCATCGTGCGGAACTTCAGGATCGTGAAGGGCAGGCCGCCGAGCCCCGGCCGGACCTGGCGGAAGAGGACGGGGCGTCCGTCGGTGACCCGGATCGCGAGCGCGGTCACGGCGAGGACGGGCGAGAGGAGGACGAGGCCGGCGAGCGCCCCGAGCACGTCCCCCGCCCGCTTCACCAGGAGGAGGAGCCTCCTCTGCACCGCGAGCCGTCCCGCACCCCGCATCGCCCCCCCGCCGCGGCGCCCACCGGCTGCCGCGCCGACACGGTGCGCACCGTGCGTCCGAGGCGCCGCTCCCCGCTCGAAGCCCCGCCGCGTGGCGCGCGCGCACGCGGGGCGCGCTCCGCTCGAGCACTTCCCGGGGTCGCGCGGATGCGCACCTCGTGAGTGCGCCGCGCTCCGCCCGCGCGGCGAGCGGCGGGGGGCGGGACGGATGAGCGCCGAGTCGAGGGGGGTGCCCGGGGAGCTGCGCGACGACCCGCGCGACCCGCGCCGCGCGGTCACGATCGTGCACGTCACGACCGTGCCGAGCTCGCTCCGCTTCCTCCACGGGCAGGCCTCGTTCATCCGGCGCGCGGGGTTCGGCCTGCACGCGGTCTCCTCCCCGGGGAGCGAGCTCTCGGCGTTCGGCGAGCGCGAGGGCGTGGCCATCCACGCGCTCGAGATGACGCGGAGCATGACCCCGCTCAAGGATCTGCGCGCGCTCTGGCGGCTGTGGCGGCTGCTCCGCCGGCTCCGCCCCGACCTCGTCCACGGCCACACGCCGAAGGGCGGGCTCCTCGCGATGGTCGCGGGGTGGCTCGCGCGGACGCCGTCGCGGGTCTACCACCTGCGGGGCCTCCCGCTCCTCACGGCCGCGGGGACGCGCCGCCGCATCCTCCACCTCACGGAGCGGATCTCGTGCGGGCTCGCCCACCGCGTGATCGCCGTGAGCCACTCGATGCGCTCGGCCGCGCTCGACGAGGGGCTCTGCCCTCGCGACCGGATCGTGGTGCTCCTCGGCGGGAGCGGGAACGGCGTGGACGCGACGGGGAGCTTCCAGCCGCTCGGCGACGAGGTGCGCCGCGCAACCCGCGTCCGGCACGGCATCCCCCTGGACGCGATCGTCGTCGGGTTCGTGGGCCGCCTGGTGCGCGACAAGGGCGTGCAGGAGCTCGCGAGCGCGTGGCGGCGGCTCGCCGCCGCGGACCCGCGCCTCCACCTGCTCATGGTCGGGATGTTCGAGCGGGAGGACGCGCTCCCCGGCGACGTGGTGGCGGCGCTGCGCGCCGACCCGCGCGTCCACCTCACCGGGCTCGACTGGAACACGCCCCCCCTGTACGCCGCGATGGACGTGGTGGCCTTGCCCACTTACCGTGAAGGGTTCCCCAACGTCCTGCTCGAGGCGGCCGCGATGGCGCTCCCCGTCGTCGCGACCGCGACGCCGGGCTGTGTGGACGCCGTGCAGGACGGCGTCACGGGCACGCTCGTCCCCGCGCGCGACGCGGAGGCGCTCGCGGCCGCGCTCGAGCGGTACGTCGCGAGCCGCGCGCTCCGCAGCGCGCACGGCGCCGCGGGGCGCCGGCGCGTGCTCGCGGAGTTCGGGCAGCAGGCGATCTGGCAGGCGCTCGCGGACGAGTACCGCGCCCTGACTGCACCCGGCGCCGCCCCGGTCGCAAGGCCGCGGAGCGTCCCCGCGACGTAGCGTCTCACCGGCGCTCCGGTCCTCGCGAGGGCTGACGCCCCGCGCGAGCGCGCCTCTCGCGCTCCCCCGCTCCCTCCAGACACGCTCGGTGAACGGGCGACGCCGCCCCGGCGAGCGAGCGCACGACGCACGCCCCGCCCTGTAGGCGAGGTGGCGCCGTTTGCGTACCAAGTGACTGGACTTCCTACAGTCACCTACCCGGCCAGGTTCCAACCGAAAGGGGAATAGCGCACACCGCGCCCTCCGTTCGGGATGATGCCAGACGGCACCTCGTCTGGTTTGCGAGCGCGCCCTCCCGTGGCTGACTGGCGGAAGACGACGTGCCCGCAGCGCACCAGCCGGACCCGACGACCTCGTGCCCGCTCGGACTCTCGACGGGCCCTCCCATGAAAGGTCAGCGCTGATGATACTGCCCCGCGTCGTCGCCATGCTCGGACTCGCCGCCCTGCTCTCCACCCTCTCGGCCTGCGCGTCGCCCGACGGCTCGGCCGACGGCTCGAGCGCGCTCGTGCAGATCGATCCGCCCACGCCGGACGTCGAGCCTGGCACGACGGTCACGTTCATCGCGCACGTGGGCGGGACCGTGCAGCCCGCCTCGTGGTCGGTCGTCGAGCCGGGCGGCGGCGTCATCGACGAGGTCGGCAGCTACACCGCGCCGGAGGTGGAGGGCACCTACACGGTGCTCGCCTCGGTCCCGTCGCTCGCCATGGCCGAGACCACCCAGGTGCGCGTGAAGCGCAACCTGCGGGTGGACGTGAGCCCCAGCAGCGCCACCCTCGCGGCGGGCGACTCGCTCGCGTTCGGCGCGACGGTGACCGGCAACGTGAGGGAGGTCACCTGGTCCGTGGCTCAGGCGCCGGAGGGCGGCTCCATCACCGCCGCCGGCGTCTACACCGCGCCGGCGACGCCGGGCACCTACACCGTGATCGGGACGAGCACCGTCGCGCCCACGCAGTCCGGCTCCGCCACCGTCACCGTCACCGCTCCGCCCGCCCCGCCCCCCCCCGCGCCGGTCGTTGCGATCGCGATCGCCCCGCAGACGGCGTCGGTCCTGGCGGGCAACACCGTCCAGTTCACGGCGACCGTCACCGGCGCCACCGACGTGGGCGCCACCTGGTCCGTCTCCGAGTCGGGCGGCGGCGCCGTGAGCGCGACCGGCCTCTACACCGCGCCCGCGGCGGCCGGCACCTACCACGTCGTCGCGACGAGCCTCGCCGACGGCTCGAAGCTCGCCACCGCCACCGTGACGGTCACCGCCCCGCCGGTGGACACCTCCGTGGCCGACGTGACGGCGTACGGCGCGCGCGGCGACGGCGTCACCGACGACACGGCCGCCTTCCAGGCCGCCGCCAACACCCGCAAGCCCCTCCTCGTCCCCGCGCCCGCCGTCCGCTACCGCCTCACGAGCGGGGTCCGCATCTACAACTCCGTGAGGGGCGACGGGTCCCGGCCGCAGATCTGGATGGACGGCCCGAGCGGCCAGTGGGGCGACTCGATGCTCCAGATCGTGGGCTACGCCGGGACGGGCCTCACCATCTCCGGCCTGCACCTGAACGGCGGCTGGTCCGGCTCGACGGGCGGGGAGTGGTCCTCGGGCGTCCACATCGCCGGGTCGCAGAACGTCACGGTCGAGGACAACCTGATCGAGAACCTCTTCGGCGACGGCGTCTACGTCGGCGGCGGCAACTACAGCACCTCCATGAGCCGGAACGTCACCGTCCGCAACAACGAGATCAACAACCCCCGCCGCTGCAACGTCGCCGTCATCTACGTGGACGGGCTCACCATCACCGGCAACACCTTCCGCAAGTCGAACACGTACGTCGCCGACATCGACATCGAGCCGAACCCGAACGGCCGGGACACGACGTCGAACATCGTCATCGACGGGAACACCTTCACCTCGCCCGCCGAGAACGCGGTCTCGCTCTACCACGCGTCCGACTGGCCGGTCCCGTCCGGCGGCCTCGGCGCCAACATCCGCATCTCCAACAACAGCGGCGACGTCGCGGCCGGCGTGAACATCACCAACGGCTCGCTCTGGTCGAACGTCACGCAGTCGAACAACGTCTGGCGCTGACGCGGTCCCGGTCCGTCGCGGTCCTGCGCGCCACCCCGCGCAGGACCGCGACGACCTCGTCGCACCAGCGCTCGTAGCCGTAGCGCCGCGGTGCCTGGCGCCTCGCCGCCTCCGCGAGCCGCGCCCGCTCCGCGGGGTCCTCCGCGAGGCGCAGCACCGCGGCGGCGAGGGCGCGCGGATCTTCGGGGTCGAAGACGAGCCCGAGCTCGCCGTCCCGGACGAGCTCCGGCAGCGCCCCCCGCCGCGAAGCGATCACCGGCACCCCCAGGAGCTGCGCCTCGGCCGCGACGAGCCCGAAGGGCTCCTCCCAGACCGAGGGCACGACCACCACGTCCGCGTGCGACATGACCCGGTGGACGTCGCGCCGGGCCCCGAGGAGCCAGAGGCGCTCCTCGGCGCCGGCCTCCGCGGCGGCCTTCCGGAGCTCGGCCACGTAGCCCCGCGCGCCGGGGTCGCCGGGATCTCCCGTCACCCAGAGCACGTGGTTCGCGGGGAGGTGCCGGAGGGCCTGCACCGCGAGGTGGACCCCCTTGTGCGGGCGGAGCGCGGCGCACGCGACGAGCGAGACGAACGCGCCCGCCGGGCGCGCCGGCAGCGCCGCCTCCGGCGCGCCGGCCCGCGTGCCCCCGGCGGACGCGGCGTTCAGGACCGTCACCACGCGCCGTGGAGCGACGCCCATGAGGGCGGTCTGGCGCGCGCAGAACTCCGAGATCGCGATCACGCGCGCGCAGCCGAGCGCGCCGAGGCGCGCGACGACCCGGCCCGCGCGCGAGCCGCGCGCCCCCGCGGAGAGCGAGAGCGGGGGGCCGTGCCAGTGCCAGACGATGGCGGGCGTCCGCGATCCCGCGAGCGCGCGCGCGGCGATCGCGAGGAGCAGCTCGCGGTGGCCGTGCACCCAGCACACGTCGTAGGCGCCGAGCCGGCGCGAGAGCCGCCGGGCGAGGCGGAGGAGCCGGAGCGCCTGCCCGGCGAGGTCGAGCGCGCGGCGCCACCCGGCCCGCCGCGAGAGCGCGGCCGGCCCGGGGAGCCCGGCGTCCCGATCGACGCGCACCCCCTCCCGCTCGAGCGCGTCCATGTCGGTGTCGTTCCGGCAGAGCTCCGCGTAGGTGAGCTGGACGTCCGGCCGCGCGGAGAGGCGCGGCAGGGCGGCGCGGAGCACGCTCCGGACGCCGCCCCCGTGCGTCAGGATGTAGGGGACGAGGACGCGCACCGCCGCGGCGCCGTCCGGCTCACGCGTCGGCGGCGCGCGCATGCGAGGCCCCGGAGACGATGGTGAAGAACAGCGGCGCGAGGAACACCGAGACGGGCACGACCGTCGCCGCCCCGAAGCAGAGGAAGGCGACGAGGCCCGCCTGCAGGATGGGCACCTCCCGGCCCGACCGGCCGGCGCGCCGGACGTGCCTCCACGCCGCTCGCAGGAGGAGCAGGAGCGCGAGCAGCCCGGGGACGCCGGCCGCGAGGAGCGTGTCGAGGTAGACGCTGTCGGTGGTCTCGAACGCGTAGCTCGTGTGGGCGCTGCGCGTCGCCCAGCCGATGCTCCGGTAACCGACGCCGAGCGGGTGCTCGAGCGAGGCGCGCAGCGCGAGCGACTGGGCGGTCACGCGCCCCGACACGTTGGCCTCGTCCAGGCCGAGCCGGTACAGCCTGCCGAGCCGCTCCTGGAAGACCGGGCTCGCGGAGAGCCCGCCGGCGACCACCAGGGCGATGCTCACCGTGAGGCCGAGCTTGGCCCGCGCGTCGAGGCGTGCGCGCACGAGGAGGAAGACGAGCGCGCAGAGCGCGCCGGCGAGCCCGGAGCGGCTGCCCGAGAGGATGACGCAGACCGCGGCCCCGGCGAGGACGCCGGCCAGGGCCGTCTGCGCGGCGAGGCTCGGCCGGCGGGGGAGGTACGCGCCGTGGAGCACGCTCAGGGCGACGGCGGCGTACGCGAGGTTGTTCGGGTTCATCCCGAGCCCCATCGCGCGCTCCATCCCCCTCCCCTCCTCCCAGTCGTCGGGTTTCGGCAGGAGGTCGTGCAGCTCGGGACGGAGCGCGAAGACCACGAGGGCGACCATCGCGAGCGCGGTGAGCACGCGCAGCCCCGTCGCCACCGACGGCGAGCCGAAGCGCGCGGCGGCGAGCGGGATCACCGCCGCGAGCCCGAAGCGCTTCATGAACAGCATGAACTCGAACGTCCCCCGGCCGCTCGTGCGGCTCAGCTCCGAGCCGAGCGCCGCGAGCACCGCGATGGCGAGCGCCAGCACGACGATGGAGGGCGCCTCGACGTCCAGGTCGGAGGCGCCGCGCACGGCGAGGTCGACCGCGGTGACCACCCACAGCGCGAGCAGCACGACGTCGGACCCCGCGATCGTCCCGGCACCGGTCCTCGCGACGGGGAACCAGACGAGGGAGCACGCGACGCCCGCGAGGAGGAGCACCCGCCCGCAGGCGGGGAGCGCTCCGGTCCGGCGCGGCGAGAGCTCGCCGGCCCACGTCGTGACGGGCTCGACGCCCGAGGGGTCGCGCAGGGCACGGTCCATGTCAGCCTCCGAAGCCTTCGACGGCGGGAGCCGCCCGCTCCCGCTCGGTCCGGCGCAGCAGCGCGGCGGCGGCCCCCGCGGACAGGAGGAGGTGCACGCCGAGGGCGGCGACGTGGGCGACGGCGAGCCCGAGCGCGCCCTCCGACCGGAGCGCGTACGCGAGCGCGAGGAGGGTGCCCCCCCAGGCGACCTTGAGCGCGAGCGACAGCCACATGCGCCCGGCCCCCGCGATGGCGTTCCCCGCGATGGTGAGCGGCGCCGCGAGCGCGCCCGCCGAGGCGAGGAGGACGAGGACGGCCGCGGCGCCCGCGAACCCGGCGCCGTAGGCCCTCACGATGGTGGGGGCGGCGAGCACGACGCCACCCGCGACGACGAGACACGCCGCCCCGCTCGCGGCGAAGCTCGTCCAGAACGCCCGCCGCAGCGCGCGCGCCCGGCCGCTGTCGTGGAGATCCGCGAAGAGCGGCAGGAGCGCCGCGCCCGCCGCGGTCGCGACGAGCACGATGCCGTTCCGCCACTGGTTCGCCGCGCCGAAGAGGCCGAGCGCGTCGAGGCCGCCCGGCTCGTGGGCGAGGACCGCGGACGAGGCCCAGGTGACCACGCCGAGCAGGACGTTCGAGAGCGTGGTCGGCAGGCTGTACGCGAGCAGGACGCGCCGCTCGCGCAGCGCGCCGCGCCAGCGGGGCGCGATCCCGGCGTCGCGCAGCGCGAGGCGCGTGGCCCCGGCGTGGAGCGCGCTCGAGAGCGCCACCGACGCGACGAGCCCGGCGACACACCCGGTCGTCCCGCCGGCGGCCGCGCCGGCGACGACGAGCGGGATCGTGACGAGCGCGACGACCGCCGAGAGCACCGCGATGAGGCGGAAGCGCTCGAGGCCGGTGAGCACCCCGAGCTGGGCGCCGAAGATGGGGCCGAACAGGAGCAGCGCGGACCCCACGAGCAGCGTGCGCTCGAGCTGCGGGGCGTCGAGGACGTCGCGGGCGAGCCACGGGGTCGCGACCGCCACGCCGAGCATGGCGACGACACCCGTCCCCACCGCGACGGCGCGCGCGAGCGCGACCACGTGACCGGCCGCGGCCGGGTCGGCGCGGTAGCTCCCGGCGAGGTACTTCGTGGAGGTGGTGACGAGCCCGAACCCGGCGATGTTCTGGAACATGCCGACCGTCACGAGGACGAGGCTGTACTCGCCGAACCCGGTGACGCCGAGCTGCCGCGCGACCAGGATCGAGCCGACCAGCGTCAGCACGCGCGCGGTGACCTGCCCGAGCACGCTCCAGACCGCGCCCGAGGCGGCGCGCCGGAGGAGCCTCGACGAGACGAGCCGCCCGAAGCGCCGCCGCGCGGCGCCGCCCGCGCGCTCCGGCTCCGCGGCGAGCCCGCCCGCCGCCGCCGCGCCGGCGGGCTCTCCAGACGAGATGGGTCCACGCCATGACACGCGCATTTCCCCCGGGTCACCCTTCGAGGAGCGCCGCCGAGGGCGGCGCGATGCGCGGGCGCGCGCCGACCGCGGCCGCGAAGCGGGCGAGGAGCCGGTCGCGCCGCTCCTCGAGGACGTCCGCGGCGAACTCGCCCGCCGCCTTCCAGTTGCGCTCCGCCTGTGCCCCGAGCGCGCCGGGATCGCCGGCGAGCCGGGCGACGAGCGCCGCGAGCCGGCGCGCATCGCCGGGCGCGTGCATCCACTCCGGCGGGAGCAGCTCCGGGATGCCTCCCACGCGCGCGCCGATCGAGGGGACGGCGCGGCTCATCGCCTCGACGAGCGCCCGGGGCACGCCCTCCGTCCGGCTCGGGACGAGGAAGACGTCGAGCCCGTCCATCCACGCGAGGACCGGGGCGCCGCCGGGGAGCGTCCCGCTGAAGTCGACCGCGCCCTCGACGCCGAGCGCGGCCGCCCGGGCGCGCCAGCGGGCGGGATCTCCACCGCCGAGCAGCCGCAGCCGGGCGGCGGGGAGCGTCGAGCGCCGCAGCGCCGCGAGCGCCCGCAGCGCGGTCTCGTGCCCCTTGTAGCCGACGTCGAGCGACCCGAGGAGCCCGAGCGTCGGCCCGCGCGCCGCCTGGCCCGCCGCGATCCGGGAGAGCCGCGCCGCGAGCACGTCCCGCCGCGGCCGCTCGATCGCGACGTTGGAGCAGCCGATGGACACGCCCCGCGTCGGATAGCGCCGCTGCAGGAAGGCCTGGCTCACGTAGGACGCGAACGCCGCCTGCCCGACGTGGTGGCGGGTGAGGAGCCAGGACGGGACCGCGAGCAGCTTCCCCGCGAGCGAGCCGTGGTTCCACAGCGAGCCGAGCGCGCAGCCCACCACCTCCACCATCCAGGGCTTCCCGGCGCGGATGACCTCCCGGCACGCGACGCGGCCGACGAGGCTCGGGAGCCGCACGATGGCGCAGTCCACGCGCGCGAGCACCTCGCGGACGTGCCGGTCGACGGCGCGCCCGAGGTGCAGCTCCACGCGGGAGGCGGGCTCGAGGCAGGCCATCTCGACGCCGGCGCCGCTCGCAACGGTCCGGGTCGCGCCGGTCACCGGCCGGGTCCGTCCCACGACCACGAGCCCATCGAAGTGCTTCAGGTACCGCGCGAGGGCGCGGTACGGCAGCGCGCCGTTGCTGTAGTAGGTCCCCGAGGCGTCTCGGCCGAACCAGTGGTCATGGAAGAAGGCCGCCTTCATCCTGGGTGCCCCCGCGCTCGGTCCGCCGCGCGCGCCCGCGCCGTGGCCCTCCGGGGCTTCGCCCGGGACGCGCGCGGCGCCTCGTACCGCGAGGCGTCGCCGGGATCGCCGTGAGCGCCGACCCCCTCGCCGCAACCGAAGGTGTTGACGTGGAGGGCGGCGGCCACGTCCCGTGTTGGGCCGTGCCGCGGCGCGGCTCGCCGGAGACCGGCTGCCTCGGGGCGAGCACCGCGAACACCGGCCGGTGGTCCGACCCGCCGGAGTCCGCGAGCGTTCCCGCGCGCAGCGCGACGAGCTGCGCGCTGAAGAAGAGGTGATCGATGCGCGCCATCGGCGGCGCGGGCAGGGCTGCGAGGACGCGGACCGCGGCCGGATAGGTGAACCCGAAGCCGAAGCCGGCCGCGTCGTGGGCGTTCTCGAGCCGGCTCGCCACGAGCCGGTAGAGCTCCGCGCGGTCGTTCACGTTGAAGTCGCCGCCGAGGATCACGGGAGACCGCTCGGGGAGCACGTCCTCCTCGAGGAGCGCCGCGATCTGCCGGTACCGGTGGCGCCACCCGCCCGTCCGGAGCGGGTGGACGTTGAAGACGGCGATCGGCCCGGCCGGGGAGCGGACCACGACGTGCTGCGCCTGCCCCTTGTCGGCCAGGCTCGCGCGAGGCTCGAGCGGATGGCGGCTGAGCACGGCCTGCTGGAGCTCCGGCTCGTACGTGAAGTGAACGGTGCTGCCGCCGTAGAGATCCCGGAGGGCGTCCACGAGCCGCTCGAACACGGGGGGCGGGATCTCCTGGAGCAGGAGGACGTCGGGCGCCTGGGCCCGGATCACCCCCGCGATCCGCCGCGCGTCGCCGTTCCTCGACCACGTGTTGTAGCTCATCACCCGGAGCGTCCCCGCCGCGGGCGCCGCGATCGCGGGGCGGGGGCGGAAGAGCGGCGCGTGGGCCACGGCGATGGCGGCGGCCGAGACGCCGAGGACCGCCGCGAGCGCCCGGCGGCGCGCGCGCCACGCCCACGCCGCGCCGGGGAGCAGGCCCGCGAGGAGCCAGGGCATCACGTACCCGGTGTAGCGCGTGAGGACGAGCTCGTCCCCGAACCGCGGGCGGAGCGCGAGCCCGGCGAGGACGATCGCCGCGAACGCCCACGCCGCCCGGTGGACGCGCGGGGGCATCGCGCGGAGCCCGCGCGGTGCGAACGGCGCGCGCGCCAGCGCGGCGCGCGCTCCCGAGCGGCCCCCGTCCGCCGTCACGCCTTCACGAGCCGCCGCGGCCCGCCCTCCCCTCGCCTCACCAGCGGCGCGACCACGTTGCGGGCGTCCACCACGAGCTGCACGTCGCGGTACAGCTCGCGATCGCGGAAGGCGTCGTGCGCCGTCGAGCTGCTGCCGTCCTCGCCCGGACCCACGGATCGCTCCGCCTCGTACATGTCCCGCCTCCTCACCGGCTCGAAGGGCCCACCCGCGCGCCCGACCTCACGTCGCCGCCGGCCGGTCCTCGAGCGCGAGCTCGCGGACCCCCGCCGGCGCGACCGCGCCGGGGCGGCGGCGCCGGGCGACCCGGCGGACCACGCCGATCACCCGTTCCTGCGTCTCCGGCGCGAGGCTGCTCGAGCTCGGCAGGCACAGGCCCCGCTCGAACAGGTGCTCCGCGACCTCGCCGCCGTACCGCTCGCAGCCGCGGTAGAGCGGCTGCAGGTGCATGGGCTTCCAGAGCGGCCGCGCCTCGATGTCGGCGGCGGCGAGCGCCGCGAGCACGTCGTCGCGCGAGGCGCCGAAGGCCTCGGGGTCCACGAGGAAGCAGGAGAGCCAGTTCGTGTGCAGCCCGTAGCTCGCCTGCGGCATGAGGGCGAGGCCGGGCAGGTCCTCGAAGGCGTCGCGGTAGCGGAACGCGACGGCCCGGCGCTGCCGCACCCGCTCGTCGAGCACCTCGAGCTGGCCGCGGGCGATCGCGGCGAGCACGTTCGACATCCGGTAGTTGTGGCCGAGCTCGGTGTGCTCGTAGCTCACGCCCGGATCGCGGGCCTGCGTCGACCAGAAGCGCGCCTTCTCCACCCACTCGGGCCGCCGCGCCACCAGCACCCCTCCGCCCGTCCCGGTGATGATCTTGTTGCCGTTCAGGGAGAACGCGGCGACGTCGCCGAAGGAGCCCGCGGGCGCCCCGCAGTAGCGCGTCCCGAGCGCCTCGGCGGCGTCCTCGAGGACCGGGACGTCGTGCCACCGGCACGCCTCGAGGATCGGCTCCATGTCCGCGCTCTGGCCGTAGAGGTGCACCACGACCACCGCCCGCGGGCGCCGGCCCCGGCGGACCCGCGCGTCGAGCGCCCCGGCGAGGAGCGCGGGGCTCATCATCCAGGTGCCCGGATCGCTGTCGACGAACAGCGGCTCCGCGCCGAGGTAGCGGATCGGGTTCACGCTCGCGACGAACGTGAGGTCCGAGACGAGGACCTCGTCTCCGGGCCCGACCCCGAGCAGGCGCAACCCCAGGTGGATGGCGGCGGTGCCGCTCGAGAGCGCGACGGCGGGGCGACCGATGTGCTCGCCGAACCCGCGCTCGAGCGCGTCGAGGTGCGGCCCCACCGTGGAGAGCCAGTTCGAGGCGAAGGCCTCGCGCACGTAGCGCTCCTCCGCGCTGCCCATGTGCGGCACCGACAGGTGCACCCGCGGCATCCGACCCCTCCCACCCCGCACGGCCGACCTCGCGCCGCGATCAGCGGACAACCTGCGCTTCGACGGCCCACGGGAGAACGGCCCGTGGGGCACGCTCGCGCTCGCGCTCCCGCTCCCGCTCGAGCAGCCGCGCGGCTGCGGCGGCCGCGGCGGCCAGGTTCGGGGTCCAGCGGTAGGTCGGGACGATCTCCCGGAGCGCCGCGAAGATCCCGTCGCGGTCGCCGGCCTCCGCGAGCCGGCGCAGCTCCTCGATCCGCTCGACGAGGTCCAGAGGCGGCGGCGGGCTCATCGCGACCCGGATGCGGTCGCGCACCACGACCGCCTTCTCCTCGTCCTCCGTGAGCGTCTCCTCGTTCAGCTTCTCGCCCGCGCGCAGGCCGGTGTAGACGATCGGGATCTCGGCCCCCGGGATGCGGCCCGCCATGGTGATCATGCTGGTGGCGAGGTCCTCGATGCGGATCGCCTCCCCCATGTCGAGGACGCAGACGTCGCCGTAGCCGCGGAGGCCGGCGAGCAGCACGAGCCCCACCGCCTCCGAGACCGTCATGAAGTAGCGGGTGCAGCGCGGGTCGGTGACCGTCACCGGCCCGCCGCGCTCGATCTGCTCCTTGAAGAGGTGCACCACGCTCCCCGCGGAGCCGAGGACGTTGCCGAAGCGGACCGCCGCCATCCGGGTGCGGGAGGCGCGGGCGACGTCGCGGACGATGAGCTCGCCGATCCGCTTCGACGCGCCCATCACCGACGAGGGCCTCACCGCCTTGTCGGTGGAGATGAAGACCAGCCGCTCGGCGCCGCAGCGGTCGGCCATCCGCGCGACGTGCAGGGTCCCGAGGACGTTGTTCTTGATCGCCTCCTCGGGCGCGTCATCCATGAGCGGCACGTGCTTGTGCGCCGCCGCGTGGAACACGTACTGCGGCGCGTACTGCCGGCCGAGGCGCTGGACCCGCGCCTCGTCGCGGATGTCGGCCACCTCGACCCGGATGTCCGCCTCCGGGTGCGCCTCCTTGAGGCGCCGGTAGCCGAGGTAGAGCTCGTTTTCGTTGATGTCCACGAGGACGACGAGCGCGGCGTCGAGCCCCACCACCTGGCGGGCGATCTCGCCGCCGATCGTCCCCGCCCCGCCGGTGACGACGATCCGCCGCCCCTGCACGAGCGACCGGATCTCGGGCTGGCTGAAGGCGACCTCGCCGCGCGGGAGGAGGTGCTCGGGCGAGAGCTCGTGGAGCATCGCCGCCGTGATCCGGCGGTTCAGGATCGCGAAGGACGCGGGGATGATCCGGAAGCTCGTCTTGTGGCGCGAGCAGAGCCGGAGGATCTCGCGGACGCGCTCCCCGGCCAGGCTCGGGATCGCGAGCATGACGGTGGACACGCGGTGCCGGTCGATGAGGCGCGGCAGGTCGGCGATCCGGCCGAGGACGGGCCTCCCGCCGATCGACGTCCCGATCTTGGCCGCGTCGTCGTCGAGGAACCCCACCACCGAGTGGCCGTGGTTCGTCGAGCGGAGGAGATCGCGGAGCAGGAGATCCCCCGCGTTGCCGGCCCCGACGATGAGCGTCCGCTGCGCGCCGCCGCTCCTGCGGCTGCGGCGCAGCTCGAGCATCCACCCCTGCGCGAGCCGGGGCGCGAAGCGGTACGCCGCCATGAGGCTCGTGGTGAGGAAGAACTCGAGCGCGGCGACCGAGCGGGGTACGCCGCCCCGGGCCAGGAGGGGCATCAGGGCGACGAACGCCATGCTGCCGAGGGCGGTCGCCCCCGCGAGCCGCACCGCCTCGAGCAGGCCGCTCATGTGGAACGACCACCGATCGAGGCCCAGCGCGGCGGACGAGAGGGGACGCACCACCGCGAGGACCAGCGAGGCCATCCCGATGGTGGGCAGGTGTTCGGGTGGAACGCCGCCCTCGAAGCGGATCAGGAACGCCGCGTGGAGCGCCGCGACCGGGATGAGCGCGTCCTGCGCCAGCATCACCACGCGGCGCACCCTGCACCGCAGCAGGAAGCTCTCGACCGTGCCCGCCAGGGCGTTCTCGACCGCGCGCATGCACCCCCCCCCCGCCGCCACCGACACCACGCGTGGATTCAACTTGGCGTCACGCGCCGACAAACGTAGGCACCTGTCGGCGCGCGAAGCCTGGAAATGCGGGCACCACCAGAACGGCGGACTTCGGGCGTGTGCGCCCTGCGCGGGCGGCGGCGCGGCGTCGCGCGCGAAGCGCCTACCTGGGCCGCTGCCGGCGCGCGCTCGCGCTGACTACCGTCCGGCGATGCACGACACGGTGCCCACGGCCTACGCGTGCGCGCTCGACGCCATCCGCGCCCACCCGCGCCGCTGGGTCGTCACGGGCGGCGCAGGGTTCATCGGCTCGCACCTCGTCGAGGTGCTGCTCCGGCACGGCCAGGAGGTGCGCGTCCTCGACGACTTCTCCACGGGGCGTGAGGAGAACGTCGACGCCGTCCGGCGCGAGGTCGGGGCGGAGGCCGCCCGCCGGCTGGTGGTCCTCCGCGGCGACATCCGCGATCGCGAGGCCTGCGGGCGTGCGCTGCGCGACGCGGACCTCGTCCTGCACCAGGCCGCGCTCGGGTCCGTCCCGAGGTCCATCGCGCGCCCGCTCCCCACCCACGAGGTGAACGTCGGCGGGTTCCTCCAGGTCCTCGACGCCGCGCGGGCCGCCGGCGTGCGCCGGGTCGTCTACGCGAGCTCGAGCTCGGTCTACGGAGACCACCCGGGGCTGCCGAAGCGCGAGGAGGCGATCGGCAGCCCCCTCTCGCCGTACGCCGCGTCCAAGCACTGCGACGAGCTCTACGCCTCGGCCTTCGCGCGGTGCTACGGGCTGGAGCTCATCGGCCTCCGCTACTTCAACGTGTTCGGGCCGAGGCAGGATCCGAACGGGCCCTACGCCGCGGTCATCCCGCTCTGGTTCGCCGGGCTGCTCCGGGGCGGCGAGGTCGCGCTGAACGGCGACGGCGAGACGAGCCGGGACTTCTGCTACGTCGCGAACGCCGTGCAGGCGAACGTGCTCGCGGCGCTCACGCCCGACCCGCAGGCGATCGGCCAGGTCTACAACGTGGCGTTCGGCGCCCGCACGACCCTCGCCGAGCTGTTCCACCTCGTCCGGAGCCACGTCGCGCGGTTCCGGCCGGAGGCCGCGGGCGCGCGCCCGCTCCAGCGCGACTTCCGCCCGGGAGACGTCCGCCACTCGCTCGCCGACGTCTCGAAGGCGGCGAGGCTGCTCGGCTACGCGCCGACGCACTCCGTGCGAGACGGGCTCGAGGAGGCGGCCGCCTGGTACGCGCGCAGCGAGCAGCCCGCGGCGCGGCTCGCGCCAACGGAGGTCCCCGACGAGTCGCCGGCCGCGTGAGGCGCCGCGCGGGGCCGTGCTACGGCCGCGCCGAGATGCGCACGATCCGCCCCGCCAGGACGGCGGCGTAGACGAGCCCGTCGGGGCCGACCCGCAGCGACACCGGCGCGCCCGGGAGGCGGAGCGCCTCGCGGCGAGAGCCCTTCACGACTCCGGTGCGCGCGGCGTCGAGCGCGAGCGTCCAGACCCGACCGTTCACGTTGTCGGCGAACAGGTAGCGGCCGCGCTCCGAGGCGGGCCACCCCTCGCCGGCGAGGAAGACTCCGCCGGTGATCGACACGCAGTCGCCGTCGAGGCCACCGGCCGCGCCGCCGTG
>Ga0184637_10000579_pt1 | contig 27186 bp, 24 predicted proteins | sample PLM3_127_b2_FD_133143 | JGI IMG/M metagenome (GOLD analysis project Ga0184637, IMG submission 133143) | Groundwater sediment microbial communities from an aquifer in East River, Colorado, USA - PLM3_127_b2 | ecosystem: Environmental > Terrestrial > Soil > Riparian zone | place: USA: East River... | reverse complement strand
GCGCAGCGAGTCGCTGGTGGTGCGCGTGCAGCCGACCGGCTTCCAGGTGTTCCCCGAGTACGACCTGGCTCTCCAGGTCCGCACGCTCGCACTGCTCGCCGGCACCGACGTTCCCGTGCCGCGCGTGCTCTGGTTCGAGCCCGAGGACCGCAGCGTGCTGGGTGCGCCGTTCTACCTGATGGCGCGGGTGGCCGGCCGCGTGCCGACCGACCAGCCGCCCTATCATTCGGGAGGCTGGATGGGCGAGGCCACGCCCGAGGAGCGCGCGGCGATCTGGTGGGGCGGGATCGAGTGCATCGCGAAGATCCACCGCCTCGACTGGAAGGGGCTCGGCTTCGGCTTCCTCGAGAAGCCCGAGCTGGGCGACACCGGCCTCGAGCGCCAGCTCGCCTACTACCGCCGCTATCTCGCGTGGGCCGCGCGCGGAGAGCCGCAGCCGACGATCGAGACCGCGCTCGCCTGGCTGGAGGCGCACGCGCCCGCCGACGAGCCGACGGTTCTTCTGTGGGGCGACGCGCGGATCGGCAACATCATCTTCGACGGCACGAGACCGGCGGCCGTGCTCGACTGGGAGATGGTGACGCTCGGCAGCCCCGAGGCGGATCTCGCCTGGGCGATCTTCCTCGACCGCCACCACAGCGAGGGGATCGAGACGCCTCGCCTGGCGGGCTTCCCGTCTCATGAAGACACGGTCGCGCGTTACGAATCCTGGACGGGCCACAGCGTGAAGCACCTGCACTACTATCAGGTCTTCGCCGGCTTCCGCTTCGCGGTGATCTTCCTGCGCATCGCGCAGCAGATCGTGCACTACGAGCTGATGAACGCCGAAGCCGGCCGCCGCTTCGAGCTCGACAACACCGTCACGCGTCTGCTCGCGAAGGATCTGGGCCTTCCCCCGCCGTGAAGCGCGTGGTCGTGATCGAGGGCGAGGACGCGGCGCCGGAGGCGGTCCGGCCGGTGGTCGCGCTGATCGACGGGCTGGGTCTCCCGATCGAATGGTTGCGGCCGCCGGTGGGAGACGCGGGGCTCGCGCGCTTCGGGTCGACCTTTCCGGACGTGGCACGCGAGGCGATCGATGCCTCGGATGCGACGCTCTTCGGCGCCACCAGCGGCAAGAGCGCGCTCGCGCTCTACTACCTGCGCTGGGGCAAGCAGACCTACGCGAACGTGCGTCCCGCGCGCTGGTGGCCCGGCTGCCGCAGTCCGCTGGCGCGGCCCGACGGGATCGACCTGGTGATCGTGCGCGAGAACCTCGAGGACCTCTACGCCGGGGTCGAGGGCGATCTCGAGCAGCTACGGCCGCTCGGTCTCAAAAGCCGGCTCTCGCCGGGCCTGCTGGCGGATCTCGGCCCCGGCCGCTTCGCGATCAAGATCCACACCGAGGCCGGGAGCGAGCGCGTGGTGCGCTTCGCCTTCGAGCTGGCGCGCCGGCGGAGAGCCGCCGGGCGGCCGGGAGTCGTCACCTGCGGCACCAAGCACAACGTGCTCCCGCGCAGCGACGGCTTCTTCCTCGAGGTCGCCCGCCGCGTGCAGGTCGAGTATCCCGACGTGGGCTTCCAGAGCTTTCTCGCCGACGACCTCGCGCGCCGGCTGGTCGCCGTCCCCCACGAGCTCGACGTGCTGGTGCTGCCGAACCTGTATGGCGACCTCTTCTCCGATCTGGCGGCCGGGGCGGTCGGCGGGCTCGGCCTGGCGCCGAGCGGCTGCTACGGCGACGGCTATGCCTACTTCGAGTCCGCTCACGGCACCGCCCCGGATCTCACCGGCCTCGGAATCATCAATCCGACCGCGACCCTGCTCTCGGCGGCGATGATGCTCGCCCATCTGGGATTCGGACAGGAAGCGCAGAGGCTCGAGCGCGCGGTCGAGCGCACCTACGCAGAGGGACGCGCCCTGACGCCGGACCAGGGCGGCCGCGCGAGCACCGTGCAGCTGTGCGAAAGCGTCGCGCGCCACTTCGCGGAGGGGTAGGATGGGTCCATCACCGGGAGGCCCCCCATGCCCGACACCGGCTCACGACAACGGACCCTCGACGCGGATTGTCACCAGATGGAGTCCCCCGGCCTCTGGCAGGAGTGGATCGACGAGCGCTTCCGGGAGCGCGCGCCGCGGCTCGCGAAGGTGGGCTCGCGCCAGACGATCACGGTCGAGGGAGAGTCGCTCACGGCCGAGGAAGGCAAGTACCCCTTCGCCACCCCCGATTTCCTGGCGGCGCTGGCGCGCGGGATGCAGCGCTTCGAGCATGCGCGCAAGTCGGGCTTCAGCGCCAAGGCGCGGCTCGAGGACATGGACCGCGAGGGCGTCGACGTGCAGATCCTGTATCCCACCGTCGGCGGCCAGCTCCTCGGCCGCGAGTTTCGTGACGTCGAGCTGCTGGCGGCGTGCTGTCGCGCCTACAACCGCTGGAGCGCCGAGTACTGCCGGGCGGCGCCCGGGCGCCTGCGCTGGGCGGCGATGCTCCCGCTCCAGGCGGTCGACCTGGCGGTGGAGGAAGCGCGCCGGGCCGCGTCCGAAGGCGCGGTGGGCTTCTACGTGCGCCCGAACCCGGTGCGCGGCCGCGGCCTGCACCACCCGGATCTCTTTCCGCTCTGGGCCGAGATCGAGCGGCTGGGCCGCGCGGTCTGCATCCACGATTCGGGCTCGCCGCACCTGCCGTCGTTCGGCGAGCGGATGGACACGCACACCACGGGCCACATCCTCGCGCATCCCTTCGAAGCCATGGCCGCGATGGCGGGGCTGATCTGGTACGGCGTCTTCGAGCGCTTCCCCGAGCTCACGGTGGTTCACGTCGAGGCCGACGCGGGCTGGGTCCCCTACTGGCTCCAGCGCATGGAGCAGCACTACGAGTTCTCGGGCAACGCCGAGCACCCGGAGCTGAAACGGCGGCCGAGCGAGTACTTCCGGCAGAATGTCTTCGTCGCCTGCCGCGGCGACGAGCGCACGCTCCCGGCCGCCATCGAGCTCACGGGCGACGACAACTTCCTCTTCAACACCGACTACCCGCACCCGGACGGGACCTTTCCCTGGGGCATGCAAAAACTCGGCGAGCAGCCGATTTCCGAAGCCAGCAAGCGAAAGATTCTCTGGGAGAACGGCCTGCGCGCGTTCCGGCTGACCCTCTAGCCAGACGCGGGCTCGACGCGCAGCAACAAACCCTCGACCTTTGTGACGCGCACGGTGGCGCCGGCCGGCAGCGGAGCGTGCTCGCGCGAGACGCGCGCGCGCCAGCGCTCGGCGCCGATCCGAACCCAGCCCTCGGGATCCAGGTCGGCGCTGACGATGGCGAGGGCCCCGATCAGGTTCTCGGCGCCGCCCGAGCCGCCGGCGGGTTCGTAGGCGATGCGCAGGACCGGGAAGAGCACGAGATCCTTCACCACCCAGAGGGCGAGCACCAGCGCCGCGACAGGAATTGACAGGTCCCAGACGCGCACCAGCACCACCAACACCGCCGCCAGCAACACCCAGCTGGGCGCCTCGAAGGCGAGGTAGCGCACGAAGACGCGCCGGGTGCTCGCGCGCCGCAGCCCCGTTCCGGCGCTCACAGACCGAGCTCGGCGAGCTCCACCGGGCGGTGCTCTGAAGCCGAGCGCTCGGCGGCCAGCCCGAGCGCCACGGCGAGCAGGCCGTCGCGGGCGCTCACTTCGGGGGGGAGGCCTTCGCGGACCGCGCGCTGGAAGGCCAGGTGTTCGAAGTAGGTCGAGCCGTGGTGGAAGCCGGCCTCGAGCACGCGCGCATCGATGGGAACCTGCTGCGTCTCGACGCTGCGCGGATGCCGGCGCCCGATCACCAGCGTCGACTCCGGCAGGAAGCACTCGAGCTTGCCCGCGTCGCCAGTCGCCGCGATCTCCTCCTGGTGGCGCGAGCCCTCGGCGAACATGCAGAGGTCGAGATGCGCGCGCGCGCCGCCCTCGAACTCGATGATGGCGTAGGCGTTGTCGAGGATGTCCGGTGCCCTGCCGTCGTAGCGTTCGTCGAGATGGTTCACGTCCTGGCCGCCCGAGGCGTAGACGCGCAGCGCTCGCGCGCCCACGATCAGCCGCATCAGGTCGAAGAAGTGGCAGCACTTCTCGACCAGCGTGCCGCCGGTGTTGCGCGCGAAGCGGTTCCAGTCGCCGACCTTCGGGAGGAACGGGAAGCGGTGCTCGCGGATCGCGAGCATCCGGAGGCGGCCGATCGTGCCCCGGCGCACCTCGTCGATCAGCTTTGCCACCGGGGGCATGTAGCGGTACTCCATGCCCACCCACACGACGCCCGGGTGCCGCGCCGCCGCCTCCTCCACGCGGCGGCAGTCTTCCAGCGTGGTGCAGAGCGGCTTCTCGACCAGCACGTGCTTCTGCGTGCGGAAGACGTCTTCGAGCACCGCGGCGTGCGTGTAATTGGGGGTCGCGATCACGACCGCGTCGACGGGTGCCTTCGCGAGCAGCTCCCGATGGTCGGCATACACGAGCACGTCGGCTCCCGCCGTCGCGAGGCCCCAGCGCCGGGAGGGCTCGTGCGGATCGGCGATCGCCGTCACCTTCGCGCCCGGTACCAGCGCGAGGTTGAGCAGGTGCTCGAAACCCATCATGCCGGTGCCGATCACGCCGTAGCGGATCAGGTCGCCCATGCGGCCCCCCTAACTCGGTCGGCCGCTGAGGCCCGCGTTCCGGGCGGCGGAGGCGTGCGCGCGGTCGCTCTCCCAAGCCTCCGTGAGGACACGCCACGAGGTGCGAAGCCAGAGCGCCCCGAGGCCGGCACCCACGAGCGCGTCCGGCCACGGGCTCGCGGTCGCGGCGACGAGAGCCGCCGATGCGAGAACGGCGACGTTCGTGATCAGGTCGTTGCGCGAGCAGAGCCAGGTCGAGCGAAGGTTCAGGTTGTCGCTGCGGTGCCGGTAGAGCAGCGCGAAGCACGCGCCGTTCCCGGCGAGCGCGAGCGCACCGACCAAGGCGACGATTGCGCTCGAGGGCGGCGCCTGGCTCGCGATGCGCGAGGCCGCGTCGACGACGACGATCGCCGCGAGCGCGCCCATCAGAAGGCCCTTGCCCGCCGCGACGCGCGCCTGCGCCCGCGCCCCGCGGCCGACGATGTAGAAGCTCGCGGCGTAGACGAGCGCGTCGCCGAGCATGTCGAGCGAATCACCGAGGAGCGCGCTCGACCCTGCGCGAAGGCCGGCCACGACCTCCACGGCGAAGAGAGCGAGATTGATCGCGAGGACCGTCCACAGCGTGCCGCGATGCCGCGCGGCGAGCGCGGACGCGCCCTGCGCCGACTCCTCGCAGCAGGCGTCGCTCATCCGCCCTCTTCGCTCGCCGGCTTCCTCTCGTCGATGAGCGGCTCGATGCCGGTCTTCCCGCCGAGCCGCGGCAGGTCGTCACCGACCGTGATCCACGACGCGCCCGAGTCGAAGTAGGCATGCAGCTGGGGCTCGCGATCGATCGGCTCGCGCATCGCACCGAGCGCAATGTCCACACGATCGGGAAAGTGGGCCGACTCGCAGAAGAGCGAGCTCCCACAGCGGCGGCAGAACGAACGGCTTCCGTGCACGGACGACTCGTAGCGAGCGAGCGCGTCCGCGCCGGACTCGACGACGAGCTGTGCCCGCGGTACGCCAAACCACGTGACGTAGCCGGCGCCGTGGTTGCGCCGGCACATCGAGCAATGGCAGTGCACGCAGAAGAGGCTCGGCAAGCGTGCGGTGAAGCGAATCGCACCACAGAGGCAGGAGCCGGATGCTCTCTCGGGTGAGCTCATGCGCCCTCCGCGGCCAGGTCCACAGTCTAGCCTCAAGGGCGTCGCGCTCGCCGCGCAGCCGGGATCTCGAGAAGCCTGTAGAGCACCGGCAGGACCACGAGCGTGAGCGCGGTCGACGAGAGGATTCCGCCGATCACGACCGTGGCGAGGGGGCGCTGCACCTCGGCGCCGGCCCCCGTCGAGATCGCCATCGGAACGAATCCCAGCGAGGCGACGAGGGCGGTCATCAGGACCGGACGCAGGCGCGCGAGCGCGCCCTCGCGGAGTGCAGCGTCGAGGGAGTGCCCTTCGCGGCGGAGCTCGTTGACGAACGAGATCATCACGACCCCGTTCAAAACAGCCACGCCCGAGAGCGCGATGAACCCGACTCCGGCCGAGATCGAGAGCGGAATTCCGCGGGCCAGGAGCGAGACGATCCCGCCGGTCCACGCGAGTGGAACGCCGCTGAAGACGATCGCCGCATCGCGGGCGGAGCCGAACACCGCCGTGAGGATCCCGAAGATCAGGAGCAGCGCGAGCGGTACGACGATCTGGAGCCGGCGACTCGCCGACTCGAGCTGCTCGAACTGGCCGCCCCAGACGCTCCAGTAGCCCGTCGGAAGCTCCACCTCCGCGCGGATGCGCTGCTCGGCCTCTGCGACGAACGAACCGAGGTCGCGTCCGCGAACATTTGCGGTGACCACGGCGCGGCGCTTTCCGTTCTCGCGGCTGATCTGATTCGGACCCGTCCCCACTCTGAGCTTGGCGACGGCACCGAGCGGAACGAACGCGTGCTCGAGAACCGGCGTCCGGCGACTCGATCGCGGCTGTTCGACCTCGCCGACGTGCTCGGGGAGCAGAATCGGCAGCCGTTCGATCGCCTCCAGGTCCACGCGCAGGTCCTCGGGCGAGCGCACCACCACGTCGAAGCGCCGGTCGCCTTCGAAGATCTGTCCGGCAACGGACCCGCCGATCGCCGTCCGCAGCACCTCCTGCACCTCGTCCTGCGAGAGGCCGTAACGAGCGAGTGCATCGCGGTCGATCTCGACCTCGAGCATCGGTAGGCCGGTCACCGGCTCGGTCTTCACGTCGGCGGCGCCCGGGATTCGCTCTAGCACCTCGGCGATCGACTCACCCGTCGCGAGTAGAAGCTCGAGGTCGTCGCCGAACACCTTGACAGCGACATCGCTCCGAACGCCCGCGATCAGCTCGTTCATGCGCATTTCGATCGGCTGGGTGAACTCGTAGTTGTTGCCCGGGACTCGAGCCACCGCACGTTCGAGCGCGCGCACGACCTCGTCCTTGGGTTTGCGCGGGTCCGGCCACTTCGCGCGGTCCTTCAGCATCACGAAGCCGTCCGCAACGCTCGGCGGCATGGGATCGGTCGCGACCTCGGCCGTACCGATCTTCGCGAAGGTCGTCTCGACCTCCGGCACCGAACGCAGCGCGCGCTCGAGCGCCGTCTGCATCGACACCGCCTGTGTGAGGCTCGTCCCGGGAATACGCAGCGCGTGGAGCGCGACGTCGCCCTCGTCGAGGCTCGGGATGAACTCGCTTCCCATCCGCGAGGCGGCGCCGAGCGACGCGAGAAGCAGCGCCGAGGCAGAGCCGAGAACCCACGCGGGGCGTCGCAACGCGGCGTCGAGTACGCGCGCGTAGGCCCACCTGGCCCCTCGCATCAGCCGGCTGTCGCGCTCCTCGATCCGTCCGCCGAGAAGGACCGCGATTGCCGCCGGAACGAAGGTTACCGACAGCACGAGCGCCGCCAGCAATGCAAGGATCACCGTGATCGCCATCGGCCGGAACATCTTCCCCTCGACGCCGGTGAGCGCGAGGATCGGTACGTAGACGATCAGGATGATCAAGACACCGAAGACGCTGGGTCGGATCACCTGGCGCGTCGCATCCGCGACCACGTCCAGACGCTCGCGCAGCGGCAACGGCTCGCTCCGCCCGTGGCTCGCCTCCGCGAGCCGCCGGATGCAGTTCTCGACGATGATCACCGCGCCGTCGACGATCAGACCGAAGTCGAGGGCGCCGAGGCTCATCAGGTTCCCGCTGATCCGGCCGCGGGCCATGCCGGCGAACGCGAGGAGCATCGAGAGGGGGATCACGAGCGCGGTGAGAAAGGCCGCGCGCGCGTTTCCCAGTAGCGCGAACAGGATCGCGATCACGAGCAGCGCGCCCTCCACGAGATTACGCTCCACGGTCGCGATCGTGCGGTCCACGAGCTGGGTGCGGTCGTAGACCGTGCGCGCCTCGACGCCTGCCGGAAGGCTGCGGTTGATCTCTGCGAGCTTCGACGCCGTACGCTGCGAGACCGCCCGGCTGTTCTCGCCGATCAGCATGAAGACCGTGCCGAGGACGACCTCGCGGCCGTTCTCGGTCGCAGCCCCGGTACGGAGCTCGCGGCCGAGCGCCACCTCCGCGAGATCGTCCACGCGGATGGGGACGCCTCCCGCGTGGCCTACGACGATCCGGCGCACATCGTCGAGCTCGCGCAGCTGACCGGGCGCGCGCACGAGGTATTGCTCCCCGTTCCGCTCGATGTAGCCGGCACCCGTGCCCATGCTGTTGCGGCCGATCGCGTCGAGGAGGTCCCGAAAGGTGAGCCCGTGCGCGACGAGTCGTTCCGGGCGTGGCGTCACGTGAACCTCCTTCACGAAGCCGCCGATCGTGTTCACCTCGGTGACGCCGGCAACGGTCCGGAGCTGCGGCTTGATCACCCAGTCCTGGAGGGTGCGCAGTGCGGTGGAATCCCAGGCGCGACCGTGTTCGTCGGTCGCACCGGGCCGCGACTCGACGGTGAACATGAAGATCTCCCCGAGGCCCGTCGCGATCGGCCCAAGCTCGGGTTCGACGCCGTCGGGCAGACGCGACATCGCTTCGCGCAGGCGCTCGTTCACGAGCTGGCGCGCGAAGTAGATGTCGGTGCCGTCCTCGAACACGACCGTCACCTGCGAGAGGCCGTAGCGCGAGAGCGAGCGCGTGTACGCGAGCCGCGGAAGCCCCGCGAGCGTGGTTTCGATCGGGAAGGTGATGCGCTGCTCCGACTCGAGCGGCGAGTAGCCCGGCGCCTCGGTGTTGATCTGCACCTGGACGTTCGTGATGTCGGGAACCGCGTCGATCGGAAGCTGGACGAAGCTGTACGCGCCGAACCCGGCGGCGACGAGAGTCACGCCCAGGACGAGCCAGCGGCGCGCGAGCGCCGTGCGAACGATGGCTTCGAGCATGCTGGCTCCTAGTGATCGTGGGACGCGCCGGCTTTCCCGGCCTCGGCCTTGAGGACGAAGCTGCCGGACGCGACGTAGCGCTGGCCCGCCGCGAGACCCGAGACGATCTCGACGTGCGTTCCGTCGCGACGTCCGAGCTCGACGGGCAGCGCCTCGAAGACTTCGTCGGCCGCGAGGAACACGACGTCCCAGTCGCGCAGGCGCTGTACTGCTTCGACCGCAACGGCGACCGGCGCCGGGCTCGCGCCCACCTCGACCTCGGCGGTCACGAAGAGCCCCGGCCGCCACGAGCGATCGGGATTCGGCAGCACCGCGCGCGCGAGCAGCGTCTGCGTGTTCGCCGAGCCGATCGGCGACAGGTAGGCAAGCGTGCTTTCGACCGGTGCTGCGCCGTCGCCAGCATCGATGCGCGCGGGCTGACCGACGCGGAGCCGCCCGAAGTCGCGGCGGTAGACGTCGAGGTCCACCCACACGCTTCCGAGGTCGGCGATCTGGTAGAGCTCGCGGTCCGTCGAGACGAACTCGCCCGGCGAGACGTCCTTCACGATCACGGTTCCCGCGAGCGGTGCGCGCAGCTCGAACGGATGCAGGCTCTCGTTGCTCTCGATCACCGCGAGTAGATCGCCACGCGCGACCGTGTCTCCGAGGCGTTTGTGGACGGAGCGCACGACGCCGGGAAAGCGCGGCATCACATGCGCGAGTGCATCTTCGTTCGGCGCGACCCGACCGTTCAGCACGATGTGTTCGCGGATCGTGACCGGCTCCGCCGTGGCGACGGAGATGCCGGCGGTCTCGATCTGTTCGGGGGTGAGCGTCACGCGGTTCTCGTAGGCCGAGAACTGGAAGCGGTGCTCGCGTCCGCCCGGCCCGCCCGCTCGCGCCACCAGCTCGACGTCGAACGAATGCGGCTCGTAGACGGTCCGGTTGCCCAACAGGAAATCGCCGCGCGGCGCGAAGCCGATCCGGTCGACGCGGCCCCCGAGCCGGCGAAGCATCACATCGAGCTCGACGCCTGCTGGATCGACGGGCTTTTCGTTCTGGTAGACGAACGCGCGGAACTCCGGCGGCACGCCTTCTTCGAAGATCGTGAGCTCGAGCGCGAACTCGCCGTCCTCCAGCCAGCGGCCCCCGTGCGGCCCGCGCACGAACGATTCGGGCAGGGCGTGCTCGTCCTCGTCGGAAGCGCGCTGATTGCGGGTGCATGCGATCGAGCCCGCGAGCGACAGGCACAGCGCGAGCACGACGGGTGAGAGCTTCATGGTCGAACCTCCAACGGTACGCCGGTCAGGCGTTCGATTTGTTGGGCGCTGTGGTGCGCCTCGACGAGCGCGCGCAGGTACTGCTCGCGTGCGTTCAGGCGCGCGCGCTCCGCGTCGAGCACCTCGATCTGTGCGAAGCGTCCCTGCTCGTAGCCGCGTCGCAACGCCTCGACGGCGCGCTGGGTGCCGGGCAGGATGCGTGTGCGCAGCAGGTGCGCTTCCTCGGAAGCGGCCTGGAGTCCGACGCGCGCCGTCGCCAGGTCCATCACAGCGTGGACGCGCGCGGCACGCGCCTCGGCCGCGATCATCGCGACGCGGTGCTCGGCCTCGGCGATCGCACCGCGGCTCCGGTTCCAGAGCGGGAGCGGGACCGAGATGCCGACGACGAGCGCGGTGTCCTCGGGTCCCGAAAGTCGTCGCGGACCGGCGCGGACCGTCACGTCGGGTACGCGATCGCTGGTTGCTCGCGCGCGCAGGGCGTCGCGCCGCGCGAGCTCGGTTCGCCAGCGCGCCACGGACGGGCTCGCCTCGAGCCGCTGAGCGAGATCGTCGGCCGACGGCACGCTCGGAAGCCGCGCCAGATCGCCTTCCGCGCGTTCGAATCGCGGCTCCTCTCCGGCCCAGGTCGCGGCCAGCGCTTGTCGCGCCGTCGCGAGCTCGTGCTCCGTGTGCTCCCGCTCGACGCTCGCGACGTCGACCTGCACCCCCGCGCGAATCTCCTCCGCGGGCGAGGCCATCCCCGCGCGCAGTCGGAGCGACGCCACGCGCTGCGTCGAGCGCGCGAGTTCGAGCGTCTCGTCCGCGAGCCGGAGACGCTCCTGGGCCGCGAGCACGTCCACGAACTCGTCCGCGGTTTGAACCAGCACGTCGATGCGACGCACCTCGTGGTCCCAGGCCGCGAGGTCGCGGTCGGCAGCTGCCAAATCGACGCGGGCCGCGCGCTTCCCGCCGAGCTCGATCAGCTGACCGAGGAGAAGCGTCGTCTGCGCACTCTCGACTCCACCAAACCGGCCGGAGCCCGCAAAGTCCTCGACCTCGAGCGACACGGTCGGGTTCGGGCGCGCGCCTGCCTGGAGCAGCGCGGCCTCGCGTGCGCGAACCTCATAGGCATCTGCCGCGAGCTCCGGGTTTCGCAGCAGCGCCGCAGCGAGCGCATCCTCGAGCCGGAGCACGCCGGTGGGCTCCGGCGGAGGCTCGGTGAGAGATGCGCCAGCGGAAGCCGGCGCCTCGAAGGTGGGCAGCTCGCGGCCGACGGGATACGGTGCGGGCGGCTGGGCCCGACTGGCGAGCGCAACGCTCAGGCCAGCGGCTACCAGCGCCGCGCACCGCAGGAATGCGGTGCAGGTCATGGAACACTCGTCCTCTGGTGAGAAGCATCGATCGGATTCTCGCCGCGCAGAGCGGCGACCCTCCGGTGTCGCGAGCGACGCTGCTTCTCAGAGACGGAGGACGACGGTTCTCAGGTGATCCTCACCGCGCGGGCGCAGCTCGAGCGAACGAGACTGAGCCCACGCCGGGGCGACCACGATCGGCAGCGCGACCGAGATTGCGAACGCCGGGGTAGCGTGGAGGACCGCGCGACGAGGAGTCGCGCTGGCGACGGCGCCAGCCGTGATGTGAATGACGTGATCGCCTTCGGAGAAGGACGTGGGATGGTCGTGGTCCCGCGGAGCCTCGCCGTGATCGTGAGCATCAGGCGCGCGGTGCGAGAGGACGACGTCGAGATGGTCTCCGTCCGACTGGAGCGCGACCGAGTGCGCGTGGTCGCTTGCGTGGATCCCGAGCGTGAGCGCGCTCGCACCAAGAGTCGACCCGACTGCAGGCTGAGCGCCGGCGCAGGCGAGCATCAGGAGAACGGCCAGCTTTCGCGTCCGGGACGAATTCACGGGTCGAGAGGCTCCACAGCGCCGGTCAATGACGCCAGCATGCCAAACGCCTTCGGACGCGCAACCGCAGGACCTGAGCGGATACGCCGATCCGGCACCGTGACGAGCTAGGGCCGATCCGTCCACGGGAACCAGCGCAGGCTCGCGAGCACGAACACGAGGGTCCAGGCGAGCAGCGCCGCCAGCGCGGTCGGCTCGAGCGCGGCGTGCGTCCAGCCTGCGGCCATCGACTCGGCGGCGAGGCTGGGCGGGAGCCAGGTCACCACGGGCGCGAGCACCGCGGGGACGCGCTCCGCCGGATACGCGAGCGGGCACAGCGTGAAGGACGCCATCGTGACCAGGTTGGTCGCGAGCGCCACGCTCGGGAGGCTGCGGCAGGCGGCGGAGAGGCAGACGCCGAGTGCAAAGAGACTTGCCACCGCGAGCGCGTAGGGCGGCAGCCAGAGCCAGGACGCGGGCGGCGTCACGCCGGCCAGCCACACGCCGAAGCCGAGCGCGGCGAACGGCAGCAGCGCCATCACGGCGGATTCGAGGGCCATCGTGCCCAGGTACGACTCGCGCGAGAGTCCCGTGGTCGCGAGCAGGTCGCGGTAGCCGAAGATCCGGTCGGAGGTCATCACCATCGCGGTTTTGCGCAGGACCACGAGCAGCACCCCGAAGAGCGCGTTTCCGATCAGCAGGCGCGTGCGCCCGGGGGCATCCATGCGCTGGCCAAAAACAAACTGGACGATCAGCGGCATTCCGAAGCCCATGAACAGGTTCATGACCCAGTAGCTGCGGTTTACACTTAGCGCGAGCGCCGTGCAGCCGAGCAGCGGGCGCAGGCTCGCGCTCATTCCTGCCACCGCGCGAGCCGGTAGGAGATGGTGTTGAGCGCGAGCGCGAGGCCGAGTGTGGCGGCGAGGGCCCCGCCCGGGATCGGCGCGCCCGCGATCACCGCGCGCAGGAGCGGCGCGATGTGCGTGAAGGGCGAGAGCCACGCTACCGGCCGCAGCGCCCAGGGCAGGGCCGTGATCTCGTAGAAGACGGGGCTCGCGACCGCGAAGCCGATCGCGGCGATCGCGACCGCCGTGTTTCCCGCGTCGAAGTCCCGGGCGCCGAAGGCGAGCGCCGCGCCCAGGCCGCCGATCGCGGAGCCGGCGCAGAGCGCGGCGAGCATTCCGGCCGCGACACCGCCCGGCCCGGGCGCCGCGATCCCGAGCGCCGTGAGCAGGGCCAGCGCCACCAGCACCAGCGCGAGGCTCTCGATCACGGCGAGCGAGACGTGCGCGGTGTAGTAGGCGAGCTTGGAAACCGGCGAGCTGCGCAGCAGATCGAGGCGCCCGAGGAAGCGGTCGGTCAGCACCGCGAAGCCCACCTGGGCGAGCCCGCCCATCCCGAGCCCGAGCGTGATCGAGCCGGCCATCCACCAGCGCTGCGCCTCGAGCGAGCCGCCGGCGAGCATCAGCCCCAGGTAGGCCACGAAGGCGGGCATCGCGAAGGCGTTGAAGAGCAGGAACTGGAAGGCGCTGCGCTCCTGAGCCCAGAAGAGGCGCAGCACGGCCAGCGTCTGGCCGAGCGCGCTCACGACGGATCCGGCGCGGAGAGCCCGCGTCCCATCAAGCGCAGATAGATGTCCTCGAGCGAGACGCGGCCGACGGCGTATGTCTCGAGTCCGCGCTCGCGCACGAACCGCTGCGCCTGCGCGAGCTCGTCGAAAAAATGCGAGGCGAGCGGGCTTCCGTCCCCGGCGTCGAGCTCGGTCACGCGCACGCTCTTTCCGAGCTGCGCATACAAAGACTTGAGCGTTCCCACCCTCGTCATCCGTCCCTCGCCGATGAAGCCGATCCGGTCGGCCAGGCGCTCGGCCTCGTCCATGTAATGGGTGGTGAGCAGGATCGTCTTGCCGGCGGCGCGTTGCCCCTCGATCGTGCTCCAGAGCGCGCGCCGCGCCACCGGATCGAGGCCCACGCTGGGCTCGTCGAGGATCAGGATCTCGGGATCCGCGAGCAGCGCCAGCGCCACCAACACCTTGCGGCGTTGGCCGCCCGAGAGCGTGCGCACGCGCTTCGTCCGCAGCGGCTCGAGCTCGCATTCGCGCAACACGAACGCGAGCCGCTCGCGCGTCTGCTCGCGCGAGAGATGCTTGAGCGGGCCGAACAGGCGCAGGTGGTTCTCGACGGAGAGCCCCTCGAACAGGCTCGCGGACTGCGGGATCACCCCGAGCCGGCGCTTGGTCGCCACGGGATCGGCATGCGCGTCGCGCCCGGCGACCCGGATGCGTCCGGAGGTCGGGCGCAGCTCCGTCGTGATCTGGCGGATCAGCGTGGTCTTGCCGGCGCCGTTCGGCCCCAGCAGGCAGAAGAGCTCCCCGCGCGCGAGCACCAGGTCGATGCCCTGGTTCGCGCGGGTGCCGTCGGGGTAGTCGTACCCCACGCCCTCGCAGACGATCGGCGGCTCCGAGCTCACTGGACCTCCCTCCGCCAGTCGCCCCCCAGCCCGGCGGCAGTGGGGCACCCTTGTAACACGGCGGTCGCGCCGCGGCGGCACAGCATGGTTCTTCGCTGATGCCCGCCGGCGAGTCCCCGGGCAAACGCCGTTTGATCCGATTCCGCGCCGGACTCGGCACTTTCTTGTTTTCTTCGGGAGGCTAAGGATGCGATCCTGCGCGGCGTCACGGGAGCCGCACGGGTGCGGCTCACCGAAAAAGGGGAAAGCATGGACCGAATGCGGAATCAGTACTGGAGTCCGATCCTGATCGCGGCCCTATTCGCCCTGGCGATGGCGTCCGGGGCGGGAGCGTCCACGATCAACCAGAACACCTCCTGGACGATCACCAAGAGCGGCGCCACCCAGACCTATCGGGTCGTCGGCTACGGCGACTCGATCTACGCGGGCTATCGCGGCTCGATCTTCTCCGTCGCGAAGCGCGCGGCGCCGTACGTGGATGGCGAGTACGCCAGCAACGTCTGGAACCAGAACGTGCAGATCGTGCGCCGTGCGAAGTCGGGCGCCGTCGCTTCCGACATCTACAACAACAAGATCGTCAATGAGCGCTCCTACATGCAGGCGACCAACACGCGCATCGTGACCTTCGAGATGTGCGGGAACGACTACCTGCAGGCGCGCTCCCAGTTCAACGGTCAGTCGGGAACCTGCAACTACACGGGCGGGAACAACGCCCTCGCCAACTGCACCAACTACACGGGCCTCGCGATGAACGCGATCAACCAGTACGCCACCACGGCGACGCGGAAGATCGTGTCGAATCTGTACTACCCCGGCTACGCAAACGACAACGCGAACAGCAACTGCGTGGACTCGGTGACCGGGCAGCCGGTCAACAAGCAGAGCAACAACCTGGTGCTGCTGGCCAAGAGCAACTGGCGCACCTGCAACCTCGCCGAGCAGCGCGGCTTCTCGTGCGCCGACAGCTTCGCGCAGTACATGGGCGCGGACTACGACTCGAACGGGGACAGCCTCGTCGACTCCGACGCGCTCCGCTACGTGAGCGGCGAATCAGAGGCGGCCTACGTGACCAAGATCACCGTCACGCTGCGCTCGACGATCCGCGATGCGAACACGCACTTCGTGAATGGGAGCACGAGCTTCGACTACATCCTCTCGGACAACACCCACCCCACGTACTACGGCCCGACTCAGGGCTCGGGCGGCTCGGGCTCGGGGGCCGCGGAGTTCAGCGGCGGGCAGATCGTGGGAGGAAAGAACCCGCAGTGGAACCGATTCGGTCACGAGCGGATGGGATGGGCGCTCTCGGAGTACAACCCGCCGACGCCGTAGCGGAGATCAGAGCAGGAAACGGGCCAGGACGAGCGCGGGAACGCCGGCGTAGTAGAGGACCCCGCAGACGATCTCGACGGTCCGACGCACCCTCGCGGCGAGCGCCGATCCGGCGCGCGCCGCGAGGAGTGCGACGCCTTCCGCGAGTGCGCGACACACGCTCGCGAACAACACGAGATAGGTGCAGACGTACGCCCAGTATTCGCCGAACGTCAGGAGCCAGGCCGCGAGGCCTTCGAGATGATATTGGCCGAGCGATCCGCCGTAGGCGATGTGCTGATGGGCGTTGAAGAGCACCGCGGTCGGGAGCAGGCTGAAGCCGGGGAACTTGAAGATCGGGTGGGAGAGCAGTCCGCGCGGACGGCGCCGCCTGGCAGAAGCGTACGCGACGAAGGAATGGCGCAGCGCCTCGCGCGCGGAGGCGACCCCACCCGCCTCCGCGAGGGCGCTCACCAGCGGCTCGAGATCCGGAGCCTCGAGACCCGGGCGCAGCACGGAGCCCGAGCGCAGGCGCAACCAGACCCCGGGGCCGGGGAGGGGCAGGCGCCAGGGCTCCACGCGCGCGATCGACGCGCAGGGAACCTCGAGGCGCAGCCCGCGGCCGCGGACGTGAAGCGCGCGCTCACGCACTTCGACGTTCGCCGTGAACGCGCGCTCGAGCAGCCAGGCTGCGGCGCCCGGGAGTGCGGAGTAGGCCGCGAGGATCGCCAGCAGCGTCGGGAGCGGGAAGGGCTCGGAGAGACGCAGCACCACCGCGACGGCGATCGCCGGCAGGCTCGCGCGGCTGAGCGCGACCAGGGCGGCCGCGACCCAGCGCCAGGGCGCCGGATACGCGCGCGCGAGCGACGACCGGCGTCCGTGGGAGAGCGGCTCGGATTCGTTCGGCATGGGCGCATGCTTGCCCGGTCGATTTCCGCCATCATAGGATGCGCCGCGCTGCGGTGCGCGAGGGTTTTCACGCGTGACACCTGAGCCTCGCAAGACGCGATCGCGGATCGACGGCGACGGCGTCAAGGTCGTCGAGGTCGCGGGCCTGCGCAAAGGCATCTGGCTGCTCGGGCTGGCCCTGTTGCTCGCCGGCGCGGCGGGCCTGCTCGCGCTGCGGATCGCGCTGCGCGCGGACGCGCCCGAGCCCGAGACTGCGCATGTCGAAGCGGCGGTCGCGGCGCCGGCGGACGCGCCGGCTGCCCCGAGCGCCGCCGCTGCTCCGCGCCCGCATCCGGTCCGGCGCAGGGCTGCGCCGCCGCCGCTTCCTGCTCCGGCCAATGCCGAGGAGCCGCCCGAGACCCCGCCGCTCCCCGAATTCCCAGACGAGCCCAGCGAGGGGCCATCGGGCATCGCGCTCTACCCGCCGCCCGGCACGGATCCGCTCGAGCGCGGAATCCTGGTGCCCGAGGACTTCGAGCTGCCCGAGGGCTACGTCAGGCACTTTCAAGCGACGGACGACGGCGAGGGTCTGCCCGCGATCCTGATGTTCCATCCCGACTTCGAGTGGCTCGACGAGAACGGCGACGCGATTGCGCTGCCGGAAGACCGCATCGTCCCGCCGGAGCTGGCTCCCCCCGGCATGCCGATCGAGATGCTCGAGCTTCCCGCGAGCCAGGGCGAGCCGGACCCCGTCCCCTGATCGGCCCGCGGCTTCGCCGGCTCCTGCTCGTGCTCGCGGCCAGCGCGGCGAGCGCGCTCGCCTTCGCGCTCTACACCCGCGTCGTCTGGCCCCTCGTGCTGCTCGGATGGGTGGGCTTCGTGCCGTGGCTCGCCGCGCTCGACCGCGCCCGCTCGCTGCGCGGCGCGCTCGCGATCGGTTGGCTCTTCAGCGTCGTCTACGTGCTCGCGGTCTTCTCCTGGTTCGCGAGCGGGATTGCCGCCTACACGGGAATTCCGCCGCCGGTCGCATTCGGGGTGCTCATGCTCTCGGCGCCGCTCGTGCAGCCGCAGCTGGTGGTCTTCGCGGGGGCGCGCTTTCTGGCTGCCCGGCACGGCGCGGGGGCCGTGGGGCTGCTCGCGGCGGCTCTGCTCTACGTGGGCGCCGAGTGGGCGTGGCCCAAACTACTTGGCGATACCATCGGCCACGGGCTCCACGCCTCGCCTCGGATCCGACAGGCGGCTGACCTCGCGGGTGCGCATGGCCTCAGCTTCGCGCTCCTGCTGGTGAACGAGTGCGCGTTCGCGGTGGGCCAGGCGCTCGCCGTCCGTCATCACCCCCTGCGCGCGCGACTGGCGCGGGCGCGCGCACCCGCCGCGAGCGCCGCCGCGATCGTGCTCGCGCTCACGGGATACGGCGCGTTCCGCCTCGCTGGGCTGAGCGGGGAAGCCGCCGCCCGCCCCCTGCTCTCGGCCGGCATCGTGCAGGCCGACATCAGCCGCTATGGCGAACTTGCCCGCGAGCGGGGAACCTACCACGCCGCGCGCGAGATCCTCGACGCGCACTTCGAGCTCTCACGGCAGGCGCTCTCGCAGGCTCCCATCGATCTGCTCGTCTGGCCCGAGACGGTGTACCCCACGACCTTCGGGACACCCAAGACCGAGGCGGGCGCTGCGCTGGACCGCGAGATCGCGGCCTTCGTCGCGAGCTCCCGCGTACCCCTGGTTTTCGGCGCCTACGATGTCGACGCGGAGGGCGAGTTCAACGCCGCGGTCTTCCTGGAGCCGGGCCGGGACGGGCGTTTCGAGTTCGAGACCTATCGCAAGGCGTGGCTGTTCCCGTTGACCGAGCGCGTGCCGCGGCTGCTCGATCGCGAGCGCGTGCGCGCCTGGCTCCCGTGGCTCGGCACCTGGAAGCCGGGTGCCGGACCGCAGGTGACGCCGCTCCAGCTCCCGGACGGGCGGCGGCTGCGCGTGGCGCCGCTGATCTGCTACGACGCCGTCACGCCCGATCTGGCGATCGCCGCCGTTCGCGAGGGGGCCGAGCTGATCGTGACGCTCTCGAACGACGCCTGGTTCGCCACGGGAGAAGGGCCCCACCTGCATCTGGTGGTGTCCGCCTTCAGGAGCCTGGAGACGCGCCGCTCCCAGGTGCGCGCCACCAACACGGGCATCTCGGCGATCATCTCGCCGACCGGCGAGCTGCTCGCGGTGGCCGGCGTGCACGAGCGCGGGGCGATCGTGGCGAGCGTGCCGGCGGCGTCGCGCTCGGGGACGCTGATGCTCGCGTGGGGGGATTGGTTCGGCCCCGCGGCGCTGGCCGCGGGTCTCGTGCTGCTGGGGGCGGGATGGTGGACGCGAACGAGCTAGCAAGCGGAGCGCGGGCAAGCGAAGCGCGCAGCGAGCCGCAGGCGAGCGGAGTTCACTCAGGCCAGCCGAAGGCGAGCGAAGTTCACCTGGACCGGGAGCACTGGAGCGCAGCCCGCTTCGTCCCGGGCCAACGGGCTGGCCACTACGAGAGCTGGTTTCAGAGGGCGAACCACCCGAGCCGCCCGCTCGCGTTCTGGATCCGCTACACGATCTTCTGTCCCCGAGAGCGCCCCGCGGACGCCGTGGGCCAGCTCTGGGCGATCGCGTTCGACGCGGAAGCGGAGCGGATCACCGCGGTGAAGCAGGAGCTCCCGATCTCGGAGTGCCGCTTCTCGGCGTCAGGGCTGCTCGTGCGCATCGGGCGGGCGGAGCTCTCGAGCCTCGGCCTGGCGGGGGCGGCGGCCTCGGGCGGGCATCGCATCGCCTGGCAGCTCGCGATCGGCGGCGGCGAGCGGCCGCTGCTGCTGCTTCCGCGCTCGTGGTATGCGCGCCGGCTTCCCAGCGCGAAGGCCCTGGTCTCGACTCCGGGCGCGGTCTTCGACGGCTGGCTCGAGATCGACGGTGCGCGCGTCGCGATCGACGGCTGGCGCGGCAGCCAGAACCACAACTGGGGAAGCCGTCACACCGACCGCTACGCCTGGGGACAAGTCGCGGGGTTCGACGGCGCCGAGGGCGCCTTCCTCGAGTGCTCGACCGCGCGCGTACGGGTGGGGCCGCTGTGGACTCCCTGGCTCACGCTGCTGGTGCTGCGGCTCGAAGGGCGCGAGCTGGTGCTGAACGGTCTGCTGTGCGCGTTGCGCGCCACGGCCCGAATCGACGGCTTCACCTGGCGCTTCGACAGCCGGGGCCCGGGCGTGCGGATTCGCGGCCTGATCGAGGCGCCGGCGCGCGCCTTCGTGGGACTGCGCTACGGCAATCCTCCCGGCGGCGAGAAGATCTGCCTCAACAGCAAGCTCGCGCGCTGCGAGCTCGTGCTCGAAGAAACCGGTCGCCCCCCGCGCAGCCTCCGCACCGCCAGCCGCGCCGCCTTCGAGATCCTGACGGACCAGCCTGCTCCGGGGATTCCGATCGTGGTATGACGAGCTCGCCCCGGCCCTTGGATCAACTGGGCGTTTGGCCGATGATCTCCGGCATGCCCCTTTCCCCCGAAAGCCGGCCCGAGTGGTTCATCAACCGGGAGCTCTCCTGGCTCCAGTTCAACCGGCGCGTCCTCGAGGAGGCGCAGGGGGAGGGCAACCCGCTGCTCGAGCGGGTGCGCTTCCTCGCGATCGTCGATTCGAACCTCTCGGAGTTCTTCGAGGTGCGCGTCGCGAGCCTGCGCCAGCAGGTCGAGGCGGGCATCACCAAGCGCACACCGGACGGCATGACACCGGCGGAGCAGCTGGCGGCGATCGGCGCGGTGGTGCGCGAGCAGATGGCCGAGCTCTACCGCTGCTGGAATCGCGAGCTGCGCCCGGCGCTCGAGAAGGAGGGGATCGTCTTCGTGGTGCCCGAGGCGCTCGAGCCGGTGCAACAGGACTGGCTGCGCGATCGCTTCGAGCGCGAGATCTTCCCGGTGCTGACGCCGATCGCCCTCGACCCCGCCCATCCGTTCCCGTTCGTCGCGAGCGGGAGCCTGAACCTCGCGGCGCTGCTCGAGACGAACGATCCCGAGGAGCCCGACCGGCTCGGCGTGGTGCAGGTGCCGCGCGTGCTGCCGCGCATCCTGCGCGTGCCCGCGCGCGGGGCATCGCATTGCTACGTGTTCCTCGCGGACACGATAAGGTGGCAGCTGCCACAATTGTTCGCGCGCACCAAGATCCTCGACCACACCGCGTTCCGACCCACGCGCAACACGAATCTCTACGTCGACGACGAGGAAGTCGAGAACCTGCTCACCGCGATCGAGCAGGAGCTGCGCCGCCGCCGCCGCGGGGAGGCCGTGCGGCTCGAGGTGCGCGCACCGATCGGCAACCGGCTCGAGCAGGAGCTGACGGAGGTCTTCGACCTCGAGCCGAACGACGTCTACCAGTGCGACGGCCAGGTGAACCTGCATCGCGTGATGCAGCTGCTCGAGCTCGAGAACGACGACCGCCTGAAGGCGCCGCCCTTCCAGAGCGTGATCCACCCGAGCCTCGTCGAGCCCGCAAAATACTTTCAGGTGGTGCGCGCGGGCGACGTCCTGCTGCACCACCCCTTCGACAGCTTCGAGAGCGTGGTCAACTTCGTCGAACAGGCCGCCGAGGACCCGCGCGTCCTCGCGATCAAGCAGACCCTCTACCGCACCAGCGAGGACTCGCCGATCGCGCGCGCGCTGCTCGGCGCGGCCGAGCAGGGCAAGCAGGTGACGGTCGTCGTCGAGCTGAAGGCGCGCTTCGACGAGGAGAAGAACATCCGCTGGGCGCGGCGCATGGAGGAGGCCGGCGTCCAGATCGTGTTCGGCGACGTGCGGCTCAAGACGCACTGCAAGCTGATCCTGGTGGTGCGGCGCGAGGAGGACGGCATCCGCCGCTACGCGCACGTCGGTACCGGGAACTACAACTCGACGACGGCGCGCCAGTACACCGACCTCGGACTACTCACCGCGGATCCGGAGGTGACGGCCGAGGTCGCCGGCGTCTTCAACCTGCTCACCAGCCTCACGACCCACGAGCGCTGGAACCACCTGATGGTGGCGCCGCAGACGCTGCGCCCGGGCCTGCTGATGCGGATCGCGCGCGAGGCCGAGAATGCGCGCGCCGGGCTTCCGTCGGGGATCATCGCGAAGCTCAACGCCGTCCAGGACGAGGAGGTGATCCGCGCGCTCTACGCCGCTTCGCAGGCCGGCGTTTCGATCGATCTGATCGTGCGCGGCATCTGCTGCCTGCGCCCCGGCGTGCCGGGGCTCTCCGAGACGATCCGCGTTCGCTCGATCGTCGATCGCTTCCTCGAGCACAGCCGGATCGTGCGCTTCGAGGCCGGTGGCGCGCCGGAGCTCTGGTTCGGGAGCGCGGACTGGATGCCGCGCAATCTCGACGGCCGCGTCGAGGTGTTCTGCCGCGCGCGCGCCGAGGGCGTGCGCAAGCGGCTGGAGGAGATCCTCGACGTCTACGTGCGCGACGACGTGAAGGCCCGCGAGCTGCTCCCGGACGGCTCGCACCGCCTGCCGGAGGGGAGCTTCGGCGTGCGGGCGCAGGAAGTGCTGATGGGGCGGCGCTCGGGTTGAGTCGGGCCCGGTTTACGCGCCGCCTGGCGGCGTCGCTGCTGGCCGCCTTCTGTGGCGGCGCGCCTGCCCTGGGCGAGGGCATGGCACCGCGCTTCCCCGCCTCTGGAAACTTCGATCTCACGCTGCAGGTCGGCTCGAGGTCGCGGACCTACCTGGTGCACCTGCCGCCCCGCTTCGCAGAGCTTGCCCCGCTTCCGGTGCTGCTCGCCTTCCACGGCGGGGGCGGAAGCGCGCAGGGCTTCCAGAAGTACGCAGGTCTCGACGCGGTCGCGGACCGCGAGGGCTTCGTCGTCGTCTACCCCGACGGCAGCGGGCGCCTCGGCCGCCGGCTGCTCACCTGGAACGCTGGCAGCTGCTGCGGGAGCGCTCGGGAAGGGCGTGTCGACGACGTGGGCTTCACGATCCGCCTGCTCGGCGATCTCGCGCGCGATCTTCCCCTCGACCGGACGCGGGTCTACGCCACCGGCCACTCGAACGGCGCCATGATGGCCTACCGCCTGGCCGCCGAGGCGGCGGAGCGGATCGCCGCGATCGCGCCGGTGGCCGGCGCAATGCAGCTCGCGACCTTCGCGCCGGCAAAGCCGATGCCGGTGCTGCACGTGCACAGCGTGGACGACCCGCGCGCGCTCTACCTGGGCGGCCTGGGTCCACCCTTTCCTTTCACGCGGGTGCGCGTCGAGCACAACGCGGTCGAGGCCGAGCTGGCGCGCTGGGCGAAGCTCGACGGCTGCGCGGCCGAGCCCACCGTGGTCGAGGAGCGCCGCGCGCCCAAGGGCCGGGAGCACGCCGGTCAAACGGCGAACCTGCTCGACTTCGCGCCCTGCGCGAGCGGCGCCGACGTCCGGCTCTGGAAGCTCACGGGCGCCGGTCATGGCTGGCCGGGTGCGCCCTCCGTCCTGGGCGAGCGCCTGATGGGCCCCGAGACCCGCGTGATCTCGGCGGCCGAAGAGGTCTGGCGCTTCGTCCGCGGCTTCTCCCGCCCCGACGCCCCGCAGCTCTGACCGGGCCGCTCTTCCCCCACGGGGATTCGGCCGGCGCGTCGGCGCGGGATGCCGGCGGGATCTCTCCGCCATCAACAGCCGGGCCGTGTCTGCCGATACGGACGGACGCGAGCCAGCACCACGAGCGGGGGATCCGGATGGCGGCGGCCACGACCAAGGAACGCGTCCACACCTATCTGCTGATCAAGGGAAGCGGACCGGCGGAGCGGATCATCGTGTGGGACTCCCAGGATGTGAGCGTCGGGCGCTCTCCCGAGAACGACATCTCGATCGACGACGCGGCGCTCTCTCGAAAGCACGCCGAGTTCTACCGCTCGGACGGAGCCTGGGCGATCAAGGACCTCGGCACCTCGAACGGCACCACCGTGAACGGCGAGACGATCCGCACGCGCGTGCTCCAGAACAAGGACGTGGTGCGCTTCGGCGAGATCGAGATCTCGTTCATCCAGGTTGCGAAGAATCCGGGCGCGATCGGCAAGAAGGTCGAGTTCGCCTCCCAGCTCAAGAGCTTTGGCGGCGCTGCCGGGCAGGCGAAGAGCGGCGAGGCCACCATGCTGGGCCTGGTGCAGACGCTCGACGAGGACGAGGGCGAGGACGATTTCGTCGTCGGCAAGGTCAACGATTTCGGCGAGGATCTGGCGGGAATGCCGGAGCCGGCCCGGCGCCCGGCGCCGCGCGATCTCGACCTCGAGCTCGGCGCTCTGGGCAAGGACGAGCTGGGCGGCGAGGAGCGGTTGCCGCCCCCGGCCCCCCCGATTTCGGCCGCGCACCGGCTGCCGGCGGCTGCCAAGCCGACCGCACGTCTCGCGCCGCCGGGATCCCCGGAATGGGCGCTCGACGACGTGCCCGAGGTACCTCCCGTCGCCAGGCCGCAGGCGCGGCCCGCCGCTCGCGCGGCGACGCCCACCCCGGCCCCTCGGGCCGCGGCGCCCGCAAAACGAACCGTCGCTCTCCAGATCGAGATCGAGGGCCTCACCGGCGAGCTGCGGCGCGTGGTCGAGGCGCTGCTGGGCAAGGTGATCGAGCTGCCGCCGCTGCGGATCCGCGTGAAGCAGGACGATCTCTAAGGGAGCCTCGCCCGCTATCCTCTCCACATCCCATGGGCAAACCGCGTCGCCGCTACGAGATCGATCGACCCGACCTCGATCGTCTGGCCGAGGATCTGGTGCGCCGCGCCGCCGAGGCCTACGGACGTCCGGACTCGGCCGACTTCGCGCGCCAGATCATCGTCACCGCGCTGCGCCTGCTGCGCGACGGCACCGAGGAGAGCGACGTCAAGCTGCTCAACAGCGCGCTCAAGGAGCTGCGCCACAGCTTCCGCGTGTTTGCGCCCTACGAGCACCTGCGCAAGGTCGCGGTCTTCGGCAGCGCGCGCACGCAGCCGGACGCGCCCGCCTGGCGGCAGGCCTTCGCCTTCGCCGAGCGCATCGCGCGCGAGGGCTGGATGGTGATCACGGGCGCGGGCAGCGGCATCATGGCCGCGGCGCAGGGCGGCGCGGGCCGCGAGGCGTCCTTCGGCGTCAACATCCGGCTGCCGTTCGAGCAGCAGGCGAACGAGGTGATCGCGGGCGATCACAAGCTGATCAACTTCCGGTATTTCTTCACGCGCAAAGTCGTCTTCGTGAAGGAGTCGCACGCTATCGCGCTGTTCCCCGGCGGCTTCGGCACCCACGACGAGGGCTTCGAGGCGCTGACGCTGATCCAGACCGGCAAGAGCCCCATCATGCCGGTCGTCTTCGTCGACGCCCCGGGCGGCAGCTACTGGCGGGATTGGGAGGAGTGGGTGCGCTCGCACCTCGCGGACCGCCACCTGATCTCGGAGCGCGATCTGTCGCTCTTCCGCGTGACCGATGACGTGGGCGTGGCCGTGCACGAGATCCTGAACTTCTACAGCAACTTTCACTCGTGCCGGTACGTCGCGGATCGCCTGGTGATGCGGCTGCGCCGGGCTCCGAGCCCGGAGCAGCTCGACGCGCTCAACCGCGACTTCGCCGAACTGCTCACTTCGGGCACGATCGAGACCAGCGCACCGCTCGCGCAGGAGGGCGGCGAGTTTCCGCAACATGCGCGCCTGGTGCTGCGCTTCAACCACCGAGAGATGGGACTCCTGCGCGCGCTGATCGACGAGGTGAACGGCTACGTCAGCGCGTCGGCGCCGCCCCCGCGCGACGCCGGCCCGGTCGAGCTGGTCGAGCAGAGCCTGCCGCCGGAAGCCGAACGCGACGAGCAGGACTAGCGGCGGCCTGGGAGCGCCGCCAGCTTGCCCATGCCAGGCACGACGATGCCAGCACGGCAGATGGCAGTCACACCCACACCAGCTCGCTCAGGAGAGACCGCGCGCGCCGAGTGGCGCGGCGTGCACCGTGAAGACCAGAGCTAGGGACGAATCTCGAGACGGACGATATCGCCTCCGACGTGAGTGATGCGCACGAGACGACCGGCCTGGATCGGGCCACCATGGGAACGGGTATTGTTGAAACCGGCCGTGACCCTGTAGTCCGAGTACTCGAAACGAACCCCTCCGACCGTGAAGCTCTCGGATGCGTGACCGGAGTAGGGCATCGGGACGAAGTTCTCCACTGGACCCTCCACAACGGCCACACGTCCTTCGCGCAACGCGCGACCAAGGAGGTGGTACTCAGCGTACGTCAAGGCAAACGCGATCGTCGTCCAAATCAGAGAAAAGCCAAGGAAGGCGATGGGAAAGGCGGAACGGAACCACCTGGGGCTCGAATCGAGTAGCTGCTTCCGGTAGCGAACGAGCAGGGTGCCAACGCCAACGAAGAGCAACCCAATGGCTGCGAAGGGCCACTGGCGATATCCGACCTCAGCCAGATCGAAGGCGACGAAGTAGTCCTGCACTGGGGAACAATCTCGTTCCGCGCGCTCCAACGGATCGGTGCTCAGGTGCCGCCAACAGCGCTGACCGGTTGCGCCGCGGCGGAAGCGCCCGTCGCCAGAATGCTACCATGCCACGGCTTGCCCCTGCTGTTGGCGGTCACCTGCTGCGCCTTGTTAGGCAGCGGGTCCCGACCGCCGATGAAAGGACCGGGAGTGTTGGGCATCGAGATGGCCTTCACGGCGGTGTTTCAGAAGGTTCCCGAGGGCTACATCGCCTTCGTTGAGGAACTGCCCGGAGCGAATACGCAAGGCGCCACCCTCGAGGAAGCGCGCGAGAACCTGCGAGAGGCCGTCGAGCTGGTGATCGAGGCGAATCGCGCATTGGCCCGAGAGGAGCTCGGCGAGTCCGAGGTGATCCGAGAGTCCCTGAAGATCGCAGCCGGGTGAAGCGGCGCGACCTTGTCCGGCACCTCGAGGCGCACGACTGTGAGTTCCTACGCGAAGGTGCCCGCCACTCCGTGTACGTGAACAGGCGTACTCGGAAGAGTTCAACTGTCCCTCGCCACCGCGAACTCAACGAGCACCTGGTGCGCAAGATCTGCCGTGATCTCGAAGTGCCCGCGCCTGCTGCCTGACGGATCGACGCTCAGTCGCACCAAACAGCGCTGACCGCCAACGCCGGAACTGAGCCGCTCGTCGCCAGAATGGCAGCGCGGAACGATTGAAACAAGCTGTTTGGTGTCAGGTGCAGCGCCTCGTATCAAGGGGAAGGCTGCGTCTCGAAAGCGAGGCCGCCTATCCTCGGCGCAAGCACGTTGTAGAGGGCGGCGCCGATCAGGGCGAAGATCCAACCAGAGACTGCGCCAAGGAAGGGGTAGCCGATCAACATCCAGCGAACCATGGTGCGGATGGACTCTTGCTGCTGCGGGTCGACTTTGGGGTCGACGGGCACAGATCCTGCGAAGGGCGCGAAGACCAGAGCAAACGCAGCAAACAGGACGAGGTAGAGGGCTCCCACAATGTTTGCGGCACGCAACGGCGCGATACGGACGATCT
>Ga0184637_10000578_pt1 | contig 27203 bp, 24 predicted proteins | sample PLM3_127_b2_FD_133143 | JGI IMG/M metagenome (GOLD analysis project Ga0184637, IMG submission 133143) | Groundwater sediment microbial communities from an aquifer in East River, Colorado, USA - PLM3_127_b2 | ecosystem: Environmental > Terrestrial > Soil > Riparian zone | place: USA: East River... | reverse complement strand
GTAGGCTCCCGTGCCCCGCATCCTTGTCCCGAACTCCGATTGGTAGAGGGCGCCCCCTCGGGTTTCGCGCACCAGGGCTTCGACGTGTTTCGCTTTCGTCGGGTAGTGGGTCTGGACCACTCGGAGAAGAGGTCTTTGGCGGATCCTCCGCTCGGCGCGCGAGCGCGGATATCGAGTCGCGGGAGGGCTCGCGCGTCCATCTCGGCTTCGATTCCCTGATCGCGAAGGTCATCGCCTCGGGGGACACAAGGGACGAGGCCCTCCAAGCCCTGGGGACCTTTCGCGAACGGTTCCTCGGTCCTCGGTGCCGTGACCGCGATTGACGTCTTCCGGAACTGCGAGTAACGTACCGCGTGACACCTCTCGTTCCAGGTGCCACGGGGTGTCTTTTCGCTGGCTTCTCGATCCAATCCAGGGGAGAGGCGAGAAAGCCAAGAAAGGAAGACGCCATGAATCGACGTGTGCTATCCGTGTCCCTGCTTCTTGTCCCGATCGTTTTCGGATTACTCGTGAGCTCGCCCGGGAAGCTCTATTCTCAGACCGCTGCGCCTCCCAACCACTTCAAGTGCTACGCCACCGAGGGCAAGCCAGTGGACACCACGGCGGCGGTCTCTCTGCGAGACCAGTTCGATCCGGCCGGCACCGCGGGCAAGGAAACGAAAGTTTTCAAGGCCATCCGGTTCTGCAACCCTGTCGAGAAGACTACCGAGGACGGTGTCGTGACTCACATCGCCGACCCGCTCCTTCACCTGACGCTCTATCTCAAGGCCCCGACCGATCTCGCTCCCACGCGGCGGGTGACGGTGAAAAACCAGTTCGGACGGCAGAGGCTGAACGTGTACTCACCCATCATCCTCGCCGTTCCCACGCAGAAAAACGACGAGCTACCTTCGAACAACAAGGACCATTACAAGTGCTACAGCGCGTCGGGGAGGAGCCTGAATCGGGCGGTTCGGCTGGAGGATCAGTTCATCGCCGCTCCAGCGAGGGTGCTTCGACCTCGTCTATTCTGCAACCCAACGGAGAAGCGGCACGGTGATGTGACTACCCCGATCCAGAACCCCAAGAACCACCTGCTCTGTTACACCATGGAGACGACGGATTTCTCGGCCGAGGCGAGGGCGGCGAACCAGTTCGAAGACGAGCTGCTCACTCTCGCGAAACCCGACCTTCTCTGCGTCCCTACCGAGAAGCTCAGGGTCACGCTCGCTCCATAAGCCCGTCCGTTCGGTCCGGCATGCTCGCGGGGCCGCTTCACTTATGGCCCCGCGAGCCTCACCGGCCGTAGAAAATGGCCTTCGTGCGCGGAAGTCAAAGACGGGAGTGGATGCGCTGCCGCCAGCGGCGATAACCAATCGCCCATCGGCATGGCCCATCCGCAACGTGAGGAGACCGCGCTTCCGGCTAGTCGAAAAGCCGGATCTGGTCGCCGCTGCGCCCGGGTCGGGGTGGCCGGCGGAACCGGCTGGTGTCGAGAGGCGGCCTCGGCCGGTCGAGGCCGTACTTGCTCCGGGCGGCGCGGAAGCGTTTCTCGAGAAGCTCCGCGTAGGCTCCCGTGCCTCGCATCCTTGTCCCGAACTCCGATTGGTAGAGGGCGCCCCCTCGGGTTTCGCGCACCAGGGCTTCGACGTGTTTCGCTTTCGTCGGGTAGTGGGTCTGCAGCCACTCGGAGAAGAGGTCTTTGAGCTCGAGTGGAAGCCTCAGGAGCACGTAGCCCGCGGTCTCGGCGCCGGCGAGAGACGCCTCCTTCAGGATGCGCTCGAGCTCCCAGTCGTTGAGCGCGGGGATCATGGGTGACGCGAGGACGCCGCAGGGAATCCCCTCTTCGCTCAACCCTCGAAGGGTCTCGAGGCGCTTCTCCGGGGTGGAAGCGCGCGGTTCCATCTTCCGGGCGAGCTCCGGGTCGAGGGTCGTGATGGAGACGAAGACGCTCGCGAGGTTCTTCGTCGCCATCGGCGCGAGGATGTCGCGATCTCTCAAGACGAGCTGGGATTTGGTCACGATGGAAACGGGGTGCTCGTGCTCCGAGAGGACTTCCAGAATCGAGCGGGTGATACCGAGGTCCCTCTCGACCGGCTGGTAGGGGTCGGTGTTCGACCCGATCGCGATCGTCTGGCAGGCGTAGCGGGTCTTCGCCAGCTCTTCCCGCAAAAGCTCCGCCGCCTTCGGCTTCGAGAAGATGCGGGTCTCGAAGTCGAGTCCCGGCGACAGACCGAGGTACGCGTGGGTCGGGCGGGCGAAACAGTAGATGCAGCCGTGCTCGCACCCGCGGTAAGGGTTGATCGAGACGTCGAAGGGCACGTCCGGGGAGTCGTTCCTGGCGAGGATACTGCGGGTCGAGTCAGGGGTTACCACGGTCTCGATGCGATCGCGCTCCTCGATCGGCACGTAGCTATAGCGTTCGAAACGCCCCGTTGGGTTCGTGACCGCTCCCCTTCCCTTGCGCTTCATCGATGCACCATTCTCCTCTTCACCCGAGCGCTGTAACAACCGCGAACCCGCCAAACAGCTTGAGGAGTGATAAGGTCCCGGCTATCGGAGGAGCCGAAAGAATGAATCCCACATCCCGTCGGAGCTTTCTGAAATGGAGCGCGGCGGCGCCGCTCGGTCTCACGTCCCTCGGGACGTTGCGGGAGGGGATCTCTCCGGCGCAGGCCGCCGAGCTTCCGGATCTCCTCCGGAGCGCCATCGTCGTCGATGCCGCCTGCCCGCTGGTCCATCCCGGCCGCGGCGAGCAGGCTTTCAGCGAGTACCTCGATCAGATGCTTCAGGGCGGCGTAAGCCTCGCTCTCGGGACGGTCGCGAGCATCGAGTCTTTCGAAGAAACCCTCCAGTCGCTCTACGCCTACTACCCGCTGTTCGAGAAGTTCCGCGACCGCGTCCTCCACGGGAAGACCATCGAGGACGTCCGCCGGGCGAAGGCGGAAGGAAAGGTGGCCGTCCTCTTTCACTTTCAGGGCTCGGGCATGCTCGACTACGAGCTCGGCCGTCTCGCACTCTTCAAGGAGCTGGGGGTGGGCGTGATCCAGCTCGCCTACAACTGGAAGTTTCTCGTCGGCGACGGCTGCACCGAGAGGACCGACTGCGGGCTCACCGACTTCGGAAGGCTGGTGGTGAAGGAGATGAACCGGCTCGGGATCGTCGTCGATTGTTCCCACACCGGCTATCGGACCACGCTCGAGGCGATCGAGCTGTCCGAGGACCCGGTCGTCTTTACCCACTCCAACGCCTGGGCTCTATGCCCGAGCAAGCGCAACATCAAGGACGATCAGATCGAGGCGGTGGCCGGTAAAGGTGGGGTGGTCGGTGTCAACGCGTTTCCCGCGTTTCTCACCAAGGGCGGCGAGGCCTCTCTTTCGACCCTTCTCGATCACGTCGACTACATGGCCCGCCGGGTCGGGGTGGAGCACGTGGGCCTCGGGCTGGACTTCACCGTGAGCGGCGGCATGGAGAGCTACATCCGCTATCGATACGATCCTGAAACCTACCCGCCTCCCCCCTGGAGCTTTCCTCCCGATATCGCCTCGCCGGACATGATTCCGGCAATCGCCCGCGGACTCCGCTCCCGAGGGTATGACGATGAAGCCATCCTCGGGGTCCTCGGCGGAAACATGGTGCGGGTATTCGAGAGGGTCTGGTCGAAAGCCAGGTAAGCCCAGGAAAGAGGTCGCCATGCAGCTCGACTATCAAGAAGTACACCGGGGCCTCCTGGTTTTCGACGGATTGAGCGCGTCGGCGTTCAACGAGGAGCTCCTCCCGAAGCTGAGGCGAGGCGGCGTCGCCGGCCTTCATCAGACGGTCGGGGGAAGGGAGCCCTTCCGCGAGACCGTCGAGGCGGTCATGCGGTTTCGCTCCTTCGTCGAAAGCCGCGCGTCAGAGCTCTCCCTCGCCACCACTGCCGCCGGGATCGAGAAAGCGCGGCGAGAGAGCCGGGTCGCCGTGGTGATGGGCTTTCAAGGGACGGACATGCTCCGGGGCGACGAGAGCCTTCTTCCTGCATTTCACGAGCTCGGAGTCCGCATCGTCCAGCTCGCGTACAACCAGCGCACCTGGGCCGGAGATGGCTGCACGGAGAGGACCAACTGCGGGCTGAGCTTGTTCGGCGTGCGGCTCGTCGAAGCGCTGAACCGTCTCCGGATGATGGTGGATTGCAGCCATACCGGGGAGAACACCACGCTCGACGCTATCGAAGCCTCGACGGCGCCGGTAGTCGTTTCCCATACCAACGTGCGCGCCCTCTGCGACAACCCGCGGGGGGCGAGCGATCGCGTGATCGACGCCATCGCCGGCAAGGGCGGCGTCATCGGGCTCACGTCCTTCGCCTACTTCCTCAACAAGAACGGTCCGGCGACGCTCGACCACTATCTCGACCACATCGACTATCTCGTCCGGCGCGTCGGGATCGATCACGTGGGAGTCGGGCTCGACTTGATCGAAGGACGGGATTACCAGCCTCCCCTCGACCCCATCCTGTACAAACCCGAGGCCTATCCTCCGCTTCCCTGGAAGTACGCCCGAGGTCTCGAGAGCATCGCCGAGATATCGAACGTCACCCGCGGGCTCGTGGAACGGGAGTATCCGCTCGACGCTATCCGAAAAATCATGGGCGAGAACTGGCTTCGCGTGTACCGCGAGGTCTGGGGAGAGTAGCGCTCGGCTGGCGCGGGACCACGGGGATGAGCACCCGCGAGGGGTGCTCGCGGTCGTGATAGACGGTCTGCTCGGCGACGATCCCCTTCGTCTCGATTCCAATCCGGCCGCCGGTGTTCAGGTTGCGATCGAACTTGGGAAAAGCGCTCGAGGAGATCTCGAGCCGCAGACGGTGGTCCTCGCCCATCAGGACGCAGGTGGACCAGGCGTCGATATCGTACGACTCCACCCTCCCCGGCTCGAGAAAGCTTTCCTCCTCCATCGAACGCCGGAAGCGGGCCCGCACGATGCCGTCGTTGAGCCGCTGTGCGAAACCGTCCGGATAAACATCGAGAATCTTCGCGGTGAAGTCCGTGTCGCGGGCGGAGGACGCGGCGTGGAGCCGGACCGTCAGCGGCCCGCAGATCTCGAGCGGTTCGGTCAAAGGCGCGGTGGAGTAGACGAGAACGTCGTCGCGTCTTTCGATCGGGCGGTAGTCGTCCGGCCCTCCCACCTGTGAGAAATTGGGTTCGGTGATGAAGGGAACGGCGTCCTCGGGATCGTACCGGAAGGTATCGGCCGGCTCGTCGCCTGGCGCCTCGGCATCGAGCCGCCCATCCCCGAACAAACTGTTCGCCCGGCCGCCGCTACGGAGGAAGTACTCGACGGTTCGGGTCCGCCCGATGGGCCACTCGTTCTCGCTTCGCCATTGGTTTTCGCCCATCACGAAAATCCGAACCTTGGGTTCGGACTCGACGCCGTTATCGTCGCCTTTCAGCCAGTGGTCGAACCATCGCAACTGCACCGTGTCCAGGTCGATGAGCGCTTCCGGGCCGAAATCCACGTCTCCCATTCGGCGCAGCGTATTCACACGATGCCCCCAGGGGCCGATGAGAAGCCACTGCCTTTGCCGGGCGTCAGCGGTCGCTCCCCGGGTGGTCAGGTTCACGTAGTTTTCCGTCGTCCCCACGAGCACGTCGTCGTACCAGCCGCTCACGTGGAGGATGGGCACCGTGGCCTCGAGAAGCTGCTCCTGATAGGACTGTTCCTTCCAGTACTCATCGAGGGTCGGATGATCGAACCAATCCTTCCAGGCGCGAATCCGGCGTCCGAAGCCTTCATCCATGTCGCGAAGCGGCAGGGTTCGATAGGCCGCCATGAGGTCGATGTGGGAGGTGTCCTGGAGCGTCTTTCCCGAGATGTAGGCGAGCCAGGAGACGGTGGTCACGCCGTAGACTCCGTGCTGGATGGGAAAGTTCCTCGTGGGATCCGGAGGCGTCACGATCGAGATCATGGCCGCAAGGTACGGATTTCGAAGGCCCGCAGGATAAACCTGCGTCCACCCGAGATAGGAGGCGCCGGTGGTTCCGACTTTCCCGCTCGACCACGGCGCGGTGCCGCACCAGGTCTGGGTGTCGTATCCGTCCTCGGCCTCGTGAACGAGCGGATAGAACTCACCTTCGGACTCGCCCCGGCCCCGGACGTCCTGGATCACGTAGACGTATCCTCTCGACGCCCAGAAGAGTCCTTGCCGGGCGTAGGCGGGGCTCGCGTTGTCGTACGGAGTTCGCACCAGAATCACGGGAAACCGTCCGGGCGCGCCGGGACGGAAGACGTCGGCGGAGAGCTTTACGCCGTCCCGCATCGTCGCGCGCTGGTCGTACTCGATCTTGACCGCGTACCGCGGCTCCGCCGCTGCCGCCGGGACCCATGAGAGCAACAACACCGCGAGAGCTGGTTTCATGCCTTAAACTATCGCGGTGAAACCGTGGGACGCCATCGGCATCGGGCTCGCCGTCCGCGACGTGACCGTCCTTCTGGATCGCTACCCGAACCCCGACGAGAAGATGCGCGCCCGGGAGCTCCATGAGTCCGGGGGCGGCCCCGCCCCGACAGCGCTCGTGACCCTTGCCCGCCTCGGACGGAAGACGGCGCTCTCCGCGACTGTCGGCGACGACGCAGTCGGACGCTTCCTCCTCGAGGGTCTCGTTCGCGAGAACGTGGACGTGAGCGCCGTCGCGGTGAGAGGGGACTTCGTCTCCCCCACGAGCGTCATCCTCGTCGAGGGCGGACGACGAACCATCCTCGAACCGCCGCGCGGCGTCGACTTTCCCATCGAGTGGAGCGACGTGAGGAAGCTCCCCCTCGAGGACGCCTCGGCCCTTCTCGTCGATGCGCGTGTGATCGAAGTCCAGGCGAAGGCGGCCCGGGTCGTGCGGGATGCCGGCGGGCTGGTGGTTCTCGACTGTGGACATCCCCGAGAGGGCGTCGACGACCTCATCGCGGAAAGCGACGTCGCAATCTTCTCCTACACCTACCCCGCAGCGCTCCAAGGAGCGGACGTCGACGTCGAGGCGTTTCTGTCGGAGATCCAGAAGCGGCTCCCGCGTTCGGGCCCGGCCATCGCGGGCGTCACTCTAGGCCCGCGCGGATGCGCCTTGCTGAGCCGCGACGAGGGCTTCCTTCAGCTCGAAGCTCCCGCGGTCGACGCCCTCGACACCACGGGCGCGGGGGACGTGTTCCACGGAGCGTTCCTCCATGCGTTCCTGAAGACGGGCTCCCTCGAAACCTCGGCCCGCTTCGCGAACGTGACCGCCGCCCGGAAATGCGAAGGGATGACGGGGAGAGCCCCGATTCCCCCTGAGGAGGAGATATGGCGCTTGGCCAGGCGTTGACACTCACCGCAGCGCTCTTCCTGCAGTCCCGCGAGTGCGAGCTGACCGAGGTAACCTTCCAAGAGGATGCGGAGTATCTCCATCTCGTAAGCCTCTACCGCGCGGGACATCCCAGTGAGGCGATCCGAGAGATCGGAAATCTGGACATCGCGGTCGTCAAACGATTGATACAGAGCGAGGCGCCCGGGATGAGTGACGACTGCCTCCAGGCCGCGAGCATTCTCGAGACAGAGCTCGCAATGACACTCGCCGAGAACTCCCTCTGGCAGAATGCCGATTCCCATTTCGAGGCCGCGTGGCAGATCTCGCTCCTGATCGAGCTCACTTATCAAGGCGAGCGGGCGACTCCCGTGCGACGACTTCGATTTCAGCGGGACTGGCTTCTCGCCGCGGGCCTCTTCAATCACCAGCTGATCTTCATGAACGTCGCCGAGAAAGCCTTCGTGCGCGCGGACCGGTTCCTTCACAACGCGGTCCGACTCTACCCGAACGACCCCGAGGTGCTTCTGGCCGCGGGCTCGCTTCTCGAGTGGTCCGGCTCCCTCCGCGAGGGCGAACCCTCTCATCTGAAAGAGGCGGAAGAGCTCTACGCTCGGGCCCTTCGGCTCACGCCCGACGAGCCCGAGATTCTCCTCCGTCACGGCGTGGTCCTGGAGAAGCTCGAGAAAGAGGACGAAGCTCGACCCCCGCTGCGGCGAGTCCTGGAGCTCGAGACGCGAAAGGATCTGATCTACAGGAGCCGCATGGTGCTGGGAAAAATGGCGGAGCGCGCCGGCCGACTCGTGGAGGCGATCGCGCACTACGAGGCCGCTCTGGATGCCATCCCCTCGTGGCAGGTTGCCTATGTCGCCCTCGGTCATGCCCTCCACACGTCGGGCTCACACGACCGCGCTCGCGAGGAGCTCGATCGCGCTCTCGCAATGGACATGAAGAGCGCCGATGCGACTCTCGGCGGGTGGTGGAGCTACGAGCTTGGCGTCGCCCTTCGATTCGAGCCGCTCTTCGAGCGGATGCGCGCCGAGGTGACGAAGTGAGTCTCGCCGGGCTCGTCCTTCTCCTCATCGCGGCACCTCAGGAGCCGCGGCCGCTCTTCCGGGTATCGACCGAAGCGGTCCAGGTCGACGTGTTCGTGGGAGAGGATGGACGGGCGGTCACTGGGCTCGGCCCCGAAGACTTCGAGCTTTACGACGACGGAGTGCTCAGGAACGTCGATTCGGTGGCGGTCGCCGAGGTGCCCCTGAACGTCGTTCTCGTTCTCGACGTCAGTGAAAGCGTCGAGGGAGTAGCCCTGACCCAACTTCGGAGTGCGGCGGACAAGTTCCTCGACGAGCTATCTCCCGAGGATCGCGCGGCACTCGTCACGTTCTCCCACCATCTGAGTCTTCGCTCCGACCTGACGTCGGATCCGGCGCCTCTGAAACAGGCCCTTTCGAAGGTCGAGGCGGTAGGAGGGACCTCGTGGCACGACGCTTTGTTCGCCGCCCTCGAGATGCTGGAGGCCGTCCGCGAGAGACCCGTGGTTCTCCTCTTCACCGACGGCGCCGACACCTATAGCTGGCTGCGCGAAGAGCAGGTCGTTTCGCTGGTGAGTCGCTCGAACGCGGTGGTCTACGCGATCACCCGGGGAGAAAGGGCGGCGATCCCGGACCTCGGCACCACGAGGGCCCAGGAGCGGTTTCGCCAGAATCGCCGCGAGCGCTTCCGCCGCACGCGGCTCCTTCTCGACGTCACCCGGGAGAGCGGAGGAAGGCTCATCGAGACGAGCTCCTCAGGCCCCCTCGAGGAGAGCTTCCTCGAGATCCTCGCCGAGATGAAGACGCGCTATATCCTGACGTACTCTCCTCCAGCGCCGGTTCGAAACGGCTGGCACGAGCTCGAGGTCAAGGTGAAGCGGAAAGGAGTGGACGTACATGCTCGTCGAGGCTACCACTACGAAGCGCGCCGCTGAGGCAGTCCTCGTCCTCGGCCTTCTCGCCTCGAGTGTTCTAGCGTCTCCGCGGCAGACGGCGCTCGACTGGGTCGCGCGGAACGAGTCCTTCCTTGTCCGCGTCGCCGACGACCTGCATCAATGGGCCGAGCCCGCCCATCACGAGGTTCGAACCTCTTCCTATCTGAAGGCCGAGCTCCGGGGCGCGGGTTTCGAGATCGAGAGCGGGGTCGCCGAGCTCCCTACGGCATTCGTCGCGAGCTTTGGAAGCGGAGAGCCGATCGTGGGCATCGTCGCTCTTCTAGATGCCCTTCCTGGAAAAGACGGCGCCTGGCACGGGTGCGGCCACAATCTCATCGGAGCCGCCGACCTCGGCGCGGTGCTCGCCGTGAAAGAGGCCCTCGCATCGCATGGGCTTTCCGGCACCATTCGTTTCTACGGCGCTCCCGCGGAGGAGATCTATCACGGCGGGGTCTACATGGTGCGCGAAGGGCTCTTCGACGATCTCGACGCGCTCCTCTTCTGGCATCCGTCCTCGGTCACGACCGTCATCGGCCGAAGCGGTCTCGCCATGGACTCGGTTCGCTACGTCTTTCACGGGCGCGCCTCCGACGCGACGGATGCGAAGGACAAGGGTCGTAACGCCCTAGACGCTGCCTACGACCTCGGAAGCCGCGCTCGCTCGGGCTGGCCCGAAGGCACCGTCGTGAACCACGTGCTTCTCGAGGGCGGGGAGCTGCCTTCGATCGTGCCCGAGCGGACGACGACGTGGTACTTCCTCCACGGCCGCGATCGAGGAGAGGTCAACTCCATGCGCGGAAGGATGGCGTCTCTCGCCAGAGACTCCGCGACAGCGACGGGCACCGAGGTCGAAGAGCAGCTGCTGTCCTCGACGGGCCCGTGGCTCATCAATCACACGCTCGCCGAGCTCCTGCAGCGAAACCTCGGCGACGGCCTCCCTCTTTCCTTCAGCGACGAGCCCGTATCAATCAGCGACGACACGGCCGAAGCGAGCTGGGTTACGCCGCGCGGAGGCTTTCTCGTCCAGGCGTTTGCCGGGGGAAGCGCGTCCCACAGCCGGGAGTGGAACGAGACCGCGACCTCGGCATTCGCTCACCACGCGATGATTCGGGCCGCACGCACGATCGCTTCGAGCGCCCTGGATCTTCTGACGGATGCCGCCTTGCTGCGAGCGGCGCGCGAGGAATTCGAAAGCGCTACCGCGGGACGGAGCTACGTCTCACCGCTCCCTCCGGGACGCGGCCCCTTCGATCATCTCCCGCGTCCCCACTGACGGATCCCCTTCAAGACAAAAAAAAGGGGGTGAATTGCTCCACCCCCTCTCTCTCGATACCCCTGAGGAAGTCTTACTTCTTCTTCGAAGTCTTCTTCGCTGCCTTCTTCTTCTTCGCCATGCTCTCACCTCCTCTCGGCTGTAATAGCTGCCATCAGCTCTTTCGGGAGACTGGCGCGCTCAACACACAGAGGGCACCCAATAGGCAGGTCGAAACTAGATGTGGCTTTCCTGATGTCCGCTAACACTAGATGTAGGGTAAATAGGTCCAACATGCGATGTCAAGCACTTTTTGGTCGAAAAGCGAATTTTGTCCTCGAGTCCCTCTTCATCGAAATGCTGTACCCGGCACGTGCGGGAGCGAGATAGCGACCTCCTTCGACCCGCACCGGATCTTCGAAGTGCTCGTGGAGATGATCGACGTACTCGATCACGCGATCCTCCATGCTCCCGCTCACGGAAACGTAGTCGAAGTACGAAAGGTGCTGCACGTGCTCGCAGAGACCGACGCCGCCGGCATGAGGACAGACCGCGACTCCGAACTTCGCCGCCATGAGGAGCACCGCGATCACTTCGTTCACCCCTCCGAGACGGCAGCTATCGATCTGACAGTATCGGATGGCCTGCGCTTGCAGGAGCTGCTTGAACATCACACGGTTGTGGCAGTGCTCTCCGGTGGCGACGCCGATGGGCGCGACCGCGCGCGCGATTCTCGCGTGGCCGAGAACGTCGTCGGGGTTCGTGGGCTCTTCGATCCACCGGGGCTTGAAGCGCGCGAGCGGCTCCATGTGCGCGATCGCCTGGTCGACGTCCCATACCTGGTTCGCGTCCATCATTAACGATCGGTCCCACCCGATCTCCCCGCGGATGAGGGCGGCCCTGCGGACGTCGTCCTCGACGGATCTTCCGACCTTCATCTTGAACGCGGAGAAGCCCTGCGCGATGGCTTCGCGGCAGAGATCCCGGATCTTCTCATCGGGATAGCCGAGCCAGCCGACCGACGTCGTGTAGGCGGGATAGCCGCGGTCGAGGAGCTCCTGGACCCGCCGCTCCTTCGTCGGCTCGAGCTTCTGGAGAATCGCGAGCGCCTCTTGCTTCGTGAGGGCGTCCGTGATGTAGCGGAAGTCGACAGCGCGCACGACGTCCTCTGGCGACATCTCCGCGAGGAGCCTCCAGAGAGGCTTTCCCTCCGCCTTCGCGTAAAGGTCCCAGAGCGCGTTCACCACGGCGGCGGTCGCGAGGTGGACGACTCCTTTTTCCGGGCCGAGCCATCGGAGCTGGCTGTCGGAGGTGAGCTCGCGCCAGAAGAGGCCCCAGTTCTCCGTGATCGAGGAGAGGCTCCGGCCGACGACTTTCGCTGCCAGAGGCGCGATGGCGGCGACCACGAGGTCGTTTCCCCGTCCGATGGTGAACGCGAGGCCGTGGCCTTCGAGGCCTCTCGGAGAGTCGGTCTCGAGAACCACGTAGGCCGCGGAGTAATCCGGATCGGGGTTCATGGCGTCGGAGCCGTCGAGCGACGTCGACGTGGGAAACCGAATGTCCTCCGTGGTGAACCCCGTGACTTTGATGTTTTCAGGCATCGAGCCTCCGATGACGCCACCGATCGATGGCGACCGCGGCGATGATGATGACACCGGTCACGATCTCCTGCACCCAGTTGGGGAGCCCCATCTGGGCGGTGCCCGTGCGGATGACGGTCATGATGAACGCCCCCACGAGCGTCCCCAGAACCGTCCCCTCTCCCCCCGAGAGGCTTCCTCCGCCGATGACGACCGCGGCGATGACGTCGAGCTCGAGGCCGACTGCGACCGTCGGATCGCCCACGGTGAGCCGGGAGAACTGGAGCACCCCGGTGAGACCGGCGAGTGCTCCCGAGAGAGTGTAGACGACCACCTTCACCCGCTCGACGGCGACGCCGCAGAGCCGCGCCGTCTCCTCGTTCGATCCGATGGCGAAGAGGTGGGCCCCGAGCTTCGTGTATCGAAGAACGAACGCCGTCGCGAGCGCGAGAAGCGCAAGAAGCCAGACCCCCGGGGGAACGATCATCCATCTCCGGTCGGGAGGAAGCGAGGAGAGGAGATCCACGAGCCAGGTCAGAGGAGCGTCGACCTTCTGCTCTTTTCCAATGCCCTTGGCTGCGCCCCGGACCAGAAGGAGCATTCCCAGCGTCACGATGAAAGGCGCCACGCGAAGCCGCGTGATGAGCGTGCCACTCACGAGTCCACAGAAGGCGCCAGCGGCGGCAGCGGCGGCGATCGCTGTGAGAGGTCCGCCGTAGCCGCCGTCGAGGGTCAGGGCTACGACGACCGACGAGAGCGCGACGATGGAGCCGACGGAGAGGTCGATGCCTCCGGCGACGATGATCATCGTCATGCCGAGCGCGGCGGTGCCGACGATCGCCGTCTGCCGGGCGATGGTCTCGAGGGTGCGCGTGGTGGCGAAGGCCTCCGGCCCGACGAGCGCGAAAAAGAGATAGACGGTCCCGAGGCCGAGGAGAGGTCCGAGTCGCTTCAAACGGCGGCCCTCGCCATGAGACTCTCCTCGCTGGCTTCTTCCGCCGGCACGGCGTCGAGGAGCTCACCCCGCCGCATGACTGCGATCCGATCCGCGACACCCAGAAGCTCGGGCAGGTAGCTGCTCACGAACAGGATCGCCTTGCCTCGAACGGCGAGCTCGTCGATGAGTCGATAGACGGCCGCTTTGCTTCCGACGTCGATGCCGCGGGTCGGCTCGTCGAGAAGAAGGACATCGAGGTCGTGGTAGAGGAGGCGCGCGAGCGCGACCTTCTGCTGGTTTCCTCCCGAGAGCTCGGAGACCTTCTGGCGGGGACCGCGGCACTGGATGCCGAGAGAATCGATCCAGGTCTGCGCGGCCGCTTCCCTCCGGCGGGGAAGGACGAGCCCTATAGGGCCGAGTCCCTCGAGCCGCGTGAGCGTGAGGTTCTCGCCGATGGAACGAATCGCGGCGAGCCCCTCGCGCTTTCGGTCCTCGCTCAGTAGCCCGGCGCCCTGGCGGAGGCGCTCCCGAGGGGCCGCCTGACCCGTGAAGACGCCGACGCGGATCTTTCCCGAGTGCACCGGGTCGAGCCCGAAAATCGCGCGCACCATCTCGGTGCGCCCGGCTCCCATGAGCCCGGCAATCCCGAGCACCTCGCCGCGGCGGAGCTCGATGCTCGCGGAGCGGGGCGAGCGGCGGCCGCGCAATCCGGCCACCTCGAGGACCACCTCTCCCTTCTCGCGCTTCGAGCGCGGGAACATCTCCTGAATGTCCCGTCCAACCATGAGGCGGACGATCTCCTGGACGGAGGCGCCTTCGATCGTTCCCTCCCCCACCGAACGTCCGTCGCGAAGGACAGTGTAGGTGTCCGCGATCTGGAAAACCTCCTCGAGGAAATGGGAGATGTAGATGATCGAAAGGCCGCGCTCCGCGAGCCGCCGGATGAGGTGGAAGAGCCGCTCCACGTCGGGCCGCGAAAGGCTGCTCGTCGGCTCGTCGAGGATGAGCACCCGGGCGTCGAGGAGAAGAGCGCGCGCGATCTCGACGATCTGCTGCTCGGCGACCGAGAGCGACCCGACGCGGGCGTCGGGAGAGATGTCCCGGTGCTCGAGAGACGAGAGCGCCTCGCTTGCCCGCTCCCTCATCTCCGAGCGCCGCAGGATTCCGAAACGGGACGACTCCATCCCCAGGAACAGGTTCTCCGCGACTTCGAGGTGGGGCGCGAGCGCGAGCTCCTGGTGGACCATGGATACCCCGGCCTCACGCGCTTCTCCGGGGCTCGAAGGCCGGAAGGGGCCGCCCCGGAGGAGGATCTCTCCCTCATCCGGCGGGATGACTCCCGAAAGAAGTTTCATCAAGGTCGACTTCCCCGCCCCGTTCTCCCCCACGAGCGCGCGGACTTCGCCCGGTGCGACCCCGAAGTCGACTCCAGCGACGGCGAGGGTCGATCCGAAGCGCTTGACGAGTCCCCGCGTCTCGAGGGCCTTCTGGACTAGTTCAGCCATCGATCGATGTCGGGCCGGAGAAGCTCCGCGATCTTCGGGTCGTTCATGTTGTCCCGGGTAACGAGAGTGACTCCAGTGTCGATGCGCGCCGGCACCTTTTCCCCGCGGATGTGGGACACCATGGTCTTCACCCCGAGATAAGCCATGTTCACCGGATCCTGGAGGACGAGCGCGTCGAACTCCCCGTTCTCGAGAGCGCGCGCCATCTGCTCCGAGGCGTCGAATCCGATGAGGACCACCTTCCCCGCGAGGCCCGAGTCCTGGAGCGCGCGCAGCATGCCGAAGGCCGAGCTCTCGTTGGGACAGTAGAGGCCGTCCACACCGAGGCTCCCGTCTTCCGATTTGAACCGGGCGAGGAGATTCTCGCTCGCCTGATAGGCGGTCTCGGCCGTAGCCCCGGCGTACTGGTTCGAGCTCACGACTTCGACTCCAGGATTCTCGGACATCACGTCGAGGAAGCCTCGCTCGCGCTCCATGGTGCTCGCGGAGCCTTCCATGTACCGCAGAAGCACGACGCCGCCCTTTCCCCCGAGCTTCGCCACCATCCGCTCGCCCGCGAGTCGGCCGCCCTGGTAGTTGTCGGTGGCGACGAAGCTCACGTAGTCCTCGCTGTCGAGGCCGGAGTCGATGATGACGACGGGGATCCCAGCGCGCATCGCATCCTTCACTGGAAGACGGAGCGCCTTGTCGTCCGTGGGAGCGAGGACGATGCCGGAGACCCCTCGGCTCACGAAGGTCTCGACCTCGGCAATCTGAGCGTCGCGATCGTCCTCCCGGGCGGGCCCCTTCCAGATCACTTCGACCCCGAGCTCCCGGGAGGCCTTGACCGCGCCCGCGTGGATGGCTTTCCAGAACGTGTGGCTCGTGCCCTTGGGGATCACGGCGATGACGATCTTCTCCTTCGCCGCGTCGGGTGGCGTGGTTCCACCGCAAGCGCCAAAAAGAACGACAAGAACGACGAGAGTCAGGGCGTCTTTGGCTTTCATCAGGGAAAAACCTCCAGGCCGTAGAAGTCGGCGGCGTTCCCGCCGAAGACGGCGTCTTTCTCAGTGGACGAGAGCGGGTCCAGGAAGCCCTCGACGATCTCGACCACTTGCTCGTAGCTAGCGGCGAGAGTAGCGACGGGCCAGTCGGATCCGAAGAGAAGCCTCCGCGGACCGAACGACTCGAGAACGATTTCGAGATAGAGCGTGAAATCGGATCTCTTCCAACCGCTCCAGTCCGCTTCGGTCACCATTCCCGAGACCTTGCAGTAGAGGTTCTCGAATTTGCCGAGCTTCCGGATCGAGGAAGCCCAGGGATCGAGCTCGCCCATCGCGATCGCGGGCTTTCCGATGTGGTCGAGGACCAGCCGGTGCTCGGGAAAGCGCGCGACGAAATCGACGACCACGGGAAGGTGGCGATGGTAGACGAGGATGTCGTACGTGAGATCGAGATCCCGCAGGAGCTCGACTCCTCGAAGAAAATCGTGGCGAAGGAGGAAGCGGTCGTCGGGCTCGGCCTGGACGACGTGCCTCACGCCCCGGAAACGCGCGTGCTCGGAGAATCGTTCGAGATCGCCGCGAGCACCGGGGGAGCGCAAATCCACCCATCCCACCACCCCACGGATGGAATCGTGCTCGTCGGCGAGCCCGAGGAGATAATCCGTCTCCTCCACGCTCTGGCGGACCTGGACGGCGACGGACCCGTCGAAGCCGTTCCGCCTCAAAATGGGCTCGAGGTCTCCGGGCGCGAAGTCACGCCGGATTCGATTCATGCGCTCGTCGATCCAGTCGTACTCGCTCTCGCTGTAGGACCAGAAGTGCTGATGAGAGTCCAGGCGCATCGGGGCGCTATTATAAGATTGGCCCATGCGCGAGCGACACTTCCTCCGTCCGACGACCCTCATCGAGGCCCGGCGCCTATCGAAGCGCCTGAACATCCTGAACATGGACCTCACGATCGCGAGCGAGACGTTCCAGCACACCGGAAGCTTCAAGTTCCGGGCGGCGTACAACGTCGCCGCGAACGTGGAGGCGCCCGCGATCCTCACCGCGTCTTCGGGAAACTTCGGCCAGGCGCTCGCCTACGCCTGTAGCCTCCTTTCGAAGCGGGCGATCGTGGTGATGCCCGAGACTTCGGCCCGGGTGAAGATGGACGCGGTGCGCGAGCACGGAGGCACGGTCGAGCCCGTCGACGTCCGCGTCAAGAGCCGGGCGGACCGCGTTGCCGAGCTTCACCTTCAGCATCCCGAGGCCTTCGTCGCGAGCGCCTACGACCACCCTCTGGTCATCGAGGGAAACGCCTCTCTCGGCCATGAGCTCGCGCCTCTCGATTTCGACGTCATCGTCGTCGCCGTCGGGGGCGGAGGTCTGAGCTCGGGGATCATCCAGGGACTGCGCGAGGCCGGGAACAAAAAGACCCGGGTGGTCGGGGCCGAGCCCCTTCTCGGCAACGACGCCGCTCGTTCTCTCGCCGCCGGACGCATCGTGACAAACGAGAGCGAGCCCCAGACCCTTGCCGACGGGGCGCGCACGGTGAGCCTCGGCGAGCACAACTGGGCGATCCTGAAGGACGGCATCGAAGCCATCGTGGAGGTGCCCGAAGAGAACATCGCCGAAGCGGTTCGCCTCCTCTTCTCGCTTGCGAATCTCAAAGCCGAGCCCACGGGCGCCCTCGGCCTCGGCGCGCTGTTGACGGATCCTGGTCGCTTCGAGGGCCGACGGGTATGCGCCGTCGTGACCGGCGGGAACGTGGACCCGGACGTCTTTCACCGCATACTCACCGGGCTCGCCGGGTAGAGCGTGCCCCCCGAGATCCTCGACGCCGGGATCGAGATCATTCAGTATCTCGCCCAGTTCCGCAGTCCCTGGCTAAACACGTTCTTCCTCTCGGTCTCGGGTTTGGGCTCGACCCTCGGCTACCTCGTTCTGTTCTGCATCCTCTGGTGGGGATTCTCCTGGAAGATCGGGGCGAGGGTCTTCGCCGCCCTGATTCTCAGCGTCTACCTCAACGCCGTCATCAAGGACTGGGTCGCGCAGCCTCGGCCTTTCGTCTACGCCGACATCGAGAGCGTCACCGAGCCCGGCGAGTTCGGGTTCCCAAGCGGCCACGCCCAGCACGCGGCGCTCGTCTGGAGCCTCCTCGCGGCTCATTTTCGCAAGCGCTGGTTCACCGTTTTTGCCGCGGCAATGGTGTTGCTCATCGGCTTCTCCCGCGTGTATCTCGGAGTCCACTTCCCGACCGACGTCCTCGCCGGCTGGCTCCTGGGCGGGATTCTCGCCAAAGCGTACCTGCGATGGTCCGAGCCTTCGATCGATTGGGCGCGCCGGCTTTCTTTCGAAAGGCAGATGCTTCTCGCGCTCGGCGTTCCCATGATCCTCACGGCTCTCCACGCAACGCCAAACACCGCGATGGCCCTCGGCGCTCTCGCCGGGGCACTCGTAGGGCTCGTGCTCGCGCGGCGCCAGCATCTCTACCCCGATGAGGACCCCGCGCCGAAACGGCGAGAGCGACTCCTCGTGGGTCTCGTCGGACTTCCGGCTCTCTACGTCGCGCTCGTCGCCCTCTCGCCTTTGGAGACGTCGCGGTTCTACTATCTGTACCTGTGGACGCGTTTCGCGACCGTCGGGCTTTGGGTGAGCTACCTTGTACCAAAGCTGGTCAATTCCATGAAGGCAAAACATGAAAACCCTGATGCTGCTTCGGCACGCTAAGTCGAGTTGGAAGGATTCGGATGTCTCCGACCATGACCGCCCCCTGAACAAGCGAGGGAAGAAAACCGCCCCGCAAATGGGGCGCCTCCTGTCCAAGGAAGGCCTCGTGCCCGAACTGATTCTGTCCTCGACCGCGGTTCGCGCCCGGGAGACAGCGAAGGCCGTCGCGAAGGCGGCCTCGTGCAAGGGCCCGACCGAGCTTCTCGAGAGCCTGTACCTCGCGACCGCGGGAAAGCTTCTGAGCGAGGCCCAGAGTCATACCCCCGATTCCGTCGGCCGCCTCCTTCTCGTCGGCCACAATCCGGGGATGGAGGATCTGGTCGAGATCCTTTCGGGAAAACGCGAAGCATTCCCCACAGCAGCCCTCGCAGTCTTCGAGGTCGGAATCGATGGCTGGAAGGCACTGGAGCTCGGGGTCGAGACCAAACTGGTGAAGATCTACCGCCCGAAGGAGGTGGGTTAGGCCCCCGCGGAACCTAACCCTGGAGATGGGATGCGACGTCCATCCGCTCGTGAAGGACATGCACTACGTCGATCCCCTGGTCCGTAGCGAAGTAGAGGCACGTTTCGGCTCGCGGGCCATCTTTGCGAGAAAGGCATCGACGTCGAAAGGCTCAGCCGGCCCGCTCTTCAATCCTTCGACGACCGCTCCGCGCAGAGTCTCGAGCTTGGCCTCGCGTTCTTCAAGGAGCCTCAGGCCCGCGCGAATGACTTCGCTGGCGTTTCCGTAGCGCCCTCCCGCGACTTGCTGTTCGACGAAAACCTCGAAATGCTCACTGAGCGTAATGCTTGTGTTCCTGGCCATCTTCGTCCCTCCTGCGGCGTACCATAGACAACGCCAGGAGCGAAGGCTCCCGACGACTGGCTGGATCCATTGAAAATCAGTCACCAATTTTCAGCTTTCACTGGGCGAAGAATCCAATGGAGCGAAACTCGCGACTGCGATCCAGAACGCGTTTTCCTGGGCCGGCCTCATCCAAAGCGCTCCGTTCAACGCGCCCAAAACGGGGCAACGGCGTAGCGAAGTGCAAGCCCGAGAACCAGGGCAACCGTCACGCTGGCCAGGCTGCCAACGATGAAGTACTCCGCGAAGTCACGGTCTTCAAATTCGCGCGCGCGGATCAATCCCTTCGCAGCAACGAGTAGGCCTAGGCCCTCATAGCTTCCCGAGACAACCATCACGATCATCAAAAATCTTTCGAAGTTTCCAATGATGCGTCCTCGGTTGTATTCGGGCACGTCGAAGTTTGAAGGGTCTCCGGTCGTACCCGGATCCAACCTGGTGTTCTTGTCGTGGACGATCGGCAGCGTCCCCGCCTTGTTCAGAAGTCCCCGAACAACATGGGTGCCACCGGCAGCGGAAAAGACGAGGACAGCCGCCCAAAGTGAGACCGCCGCCAACTGACCAGCTGTCACCGGCAGCCGAATGAGGGGCGCGGCGACTTCGATCCCCGCCGAGCCGACAATGAGCCCGCTCCCTGTGGCGAAGGCAACGTTTACGCCCACTTCCCATTCCGCGAGGTACTTGGAGAGTGCCATCCGCAGACGGAATCGCGCAAGGATCAGACCTAGCCCGACGGTCATTGCAGCCAGCGCCAAGCGAGCGGGAATCTCAGCGAGCGTCCATCCGGGCACACATGCGACCGCAGTGGCCGCAGCGAGACTTCGCACCTGCGCGAAGCGTCGCGAGCGCTGCTCCGTTGCCCCGTCGATTTGGTTCACGCGGCCCACGGGGTCCGTACCAACGGCGTAGTGGGCTGCGCACCAGACAAGCAGTGTCTGGGCCCAAGCCAAAAGTTGGAGATCGTCGCTGGGCCACGGCACCCTCCAACTCATCGACGCCTCCGGTGCCTGGAGGAGTCGAACCGAGTGAGGACCGCTCTCAAGGCGACTTCCCCCACTTGGTAAGGCTCCCAACCTGCCGATTTCGCCTGCTTACTGACTGCTTGCTTCGTGATATTGAGCCGCTCCGCAATCCGCTTCTGGTTGAACCCGCGCCGGAGCAGGTCGAGAACAAGGAGTTGTCGATCGCTCAGCCTCTCGCGGACGTACCGTAGGAGCCGCGCCAATCCATTGAGGATGTCGTCTTCGGGATCTCCAAAACCCGCGAACACTCCGCCGTAGGCTCGTGACGACTTCGAGAGCATCACGGCTTCGCGCGCGCGGTGCCAGACGGGGCCGTCCATGCCTACCGCATACTCCTTGATTGCAGTTTCTAGCGTACCGTGCCCGACTCCAAGACGTAGGTCGGCCTGATCGCCAAACCCCTGCTCGAGGTCCCAGATGAGATCGGGAAGGATCACTGAATGGTGGAGCAGCCCCTGAAACTCGTCCCCCGTGGTAATGATGAACTTAGAAAGGACCGCCGCGGAATACGTCCGGTTCAACTTTCCGAGGGTGCGACTGAGACTCTCCTGGAGCCGGGCTCTTCGCGACCCGGTGAAACGCCGGGAATGCACGATGTCCGCTATCAAGGCCACACAGGGACGGTCCGTTTTCCGAGCCACCGGTCCTCCTTTGGACGGACAAGAACGCCGGGGATTGTCGTCAATCTTAATGCGTTGACAGTCGTTCAGTCAACCCAAAATGGTTGACACACTCGAAAACAACCGAAATCGGTTGTCTGATGCAGATTCGCCGCAGCGACCAACCCGGCTGCAAGCAACCATCTACCAGGAAAGTTACTCCGTCCGGAAAGAGTTCGAACTCCGTCGTACCCCCGCCCCCGTAACGCGAGGACGCGCGCCTCCGGATTTCAAGCCGGATCGACGGGAGTGAGTACGCCCAAAGCGTTCTCGACGGCCTCGGCGGCGTCGAGGCAGAGGTCCTCGCGGTACATCGGGCCGATGAGCTGGACGCCCTGAGGCAAGCCGTTCGCGACGCCCACGGGGACGGCGGCAGCCGGAAGACCGAGGAGGTTGACCGCGACGACGAGGCGCATGGAGCGAAAGATCCCCCAGGAAGCATCGGGACCTTCGAGATCGAGACCGACTCGAAACGGCGGCTCGGTCGAGACCGGTCCGAGCACGAGGGGATACCGTTCGAAGAACTGAGACCACTGGCGCGCGATTCCGTTTCGGGCGGCGAATCCATGGACGTAACCATTCAGATCGATCTCCGGGATGCGGGTGAGGAACTCCTCCATGAACTCCCGCGCGCCGGGAGAGACCATCTCCTGGATGGCCGGCCAGAGCGCGGCGCGAATCTCGGCGCCCACCAGCGACATCCAGAGCATCGCCGCTTCCTCCACCGCGGGAGGGTCGATCTCCTCGACGGCGTAGCCCGCCTGCTCCAGCGCTAGCACAGCTTTCCTGACTCCGTCGGCGACGTCGGGATGGACGCTTCCGCCGCCGGGATTCGGGGTCACGGCGACGCGAATGGGCGCCTGTAGCTTCGGTCCCGGAAAAGGCGCGGGCGTCCACCACGGGTCGCGCGCGTCGGGGCCGATCATGGAGGAGAGAGCCAGACGCACGTCGCCGACGCGTCTTGCCATCGGGCCCTCGACGGCGAACATCTGAATAGTCATGGGAGGGTCGCCGGGGTCGAGGGCCGAGGCGTGGGGAACGCGGCCCCGCGAGGGCTTGATCGAGGCAATACCGCAGCATTGCGCCGGCCACCTCAAGGAGCCGCCGTAGTCGTTTCCGTTTCCGAGAGGCGTCATACCCGTCGCAAGCGCCACCGCGTCTCCACCGCTCGAACCCCCGGGGGTGCGGGTGCGATCCCAGGGGTTGATCGTCGGTCCGTAGAGGCCGCTCTCGGTGTGCCAGCGAAGCCCGAAGTCGGGAAGGTTGGTCCGGGCGATGGGAATGGCTCCCGCCTTCCTGAGCTGGGCGATTCGAGGATGGTCGAGAGACGGAACGGCCTCGGCGAGCGCTTTGACACCTTGAGTCGTCGCCGAGCCTTTGACGTCGATGTTCTCCTTGACCGTCATCGGGACGCCGTGGAGCGGTCCCACTTCGCCTCCGCGCGCGAGCGCTCGATCCGCTTCGTCCGAGGCCGCAAGTGCTTCCTCGGCGAGGACTCGGGTGACGGCGTGGACTTCGCCGTTCACCGCCTCGATGCGGTCGAGATGGGCCTGAACCACCTCACGCGCCGAAACTTTCTTGGTCCGCACGGCGCGAACGATTTCGGACGCGCTCATGCGCCAGATCTCGTCTTGAGCTTGAGCCGGTCGGGAGACAAGGCCTGCCGCCGCGGCGGCGGCGCTCATTTCAAGGAAACGTCTTCGGTTCATGGGTTCTCCTCATGAATGGGGCACGAACGCTCATACGTCTCGAAGCCCGATCGATGCGGCTAAACGCTCGAACCTCGGGTCGGAGCGAACGGCGTCAAAAATTGGAAACCTGGTGAAGATTCCGAGGGGACTACCGCTCTCTCTCGCGCGTTCGAGGTAGTGGAACAACCGATCGTCCTCCCCAAGGCCGGCATGAATGCAGACGAAGGCAGTGGGCGAAACATACGTATCCTTCGCGCGCTCCTCCATCTCCGAGAGGATCCCGCGGGCATCGCCCTCTCGGCCGGCGCGCCCATAAGCCCAGCCCAGAAAACCGAGGTAGAACGAGGCACGGTCGGTGAGAGCCGCTGCCTTCTCCAGAAGTTCGATCGCACGGTCATATCGCCCGACCCGGGTCAGCGCGCTCCCTAATACGTAGAGCCCGATCACGAAATCGTGGTCCAACGTAAGCGCTCTCTCCCCCTCGCGAACCGCCTCCTCGTTCCGATTCGCGAACGTGAGCGCCAACATGAGCACCAGGCTCACGTATGGAGAAAGCGGGTCCAGCTTCCGTGCCTTCTCTACCTGCGCTATGGCTTCGTCGGAGCGTCCCAGCGTCGCGAGGCAGATCCCGTACCAGCAGTAGGCCTGGAAATCGGATGGGTCGAGCTGGAGCGCTCGCTGAAACTCCTTCTCGGCCTCGTCCCACGCGTGATCGAAGAGGAGCCGGAACCGGCCGAGAGTGGTGTGAGCTTCGGCGATTCCCTCATCGACGGCGAGGGCACGTGCAATCGCGGCTCTCGCCTTTTCGTGCGCCTGCTTCGGCGGGAGGAAGCCATAGAGTCCCAGCATGCTGTAGCAATCGCCGATTCCCGCGTGGGCGAGGCCGTAGGAGGGGTCCTCTTTCACCGCCTCCTCGAAGAACAGCAAAGCGCTCTGGAGTCCGCCGCGATACCTTCTCTCGAAAGCGTGCCTTCCCCTCAAATACAAATGGTAGGCCGCCACGTTCTTGGTAGCGCGCCTTGCGGGTTCTGAGACCTTCGCAACCCCGATCTGGCCGTGGAGTGCGGCGACGATCTTCGCGGCGATCTGGTCCTGGATGGCGAAGACATCCTCGGCGTCTCCCTCGTAACGCTCGGACCAGACCTGGTACCCCTCCGCCACGTCGACGAGCTGAGCGGTGACGCGGAGCCGGCGTCCCGCGGTTCGCACGCTTCCTTCGAGGACCTGCCTCACACCGAGCGTTTTTCCCACCTGGCGGACGTCGTGCGCTTTCGTTCCGAACTGAAATGCGGAGGAGCGCGCCGCGACCCTGAGCCCTGGGACTTTCGAAAGAGCGTTCAAGATCTCCTCCGCCATGCCCTCGCAGAAATATTCATGGTCTTTCTGCGCGCTCATGTCGGTGAAAGGCAGGACCGCGATCGATGCGCTCGCGTCCGCTGCGTCCGTCCCCGCAGGCGCTTGTGAAGACTCTCTCTTCACATCCGAGATCGTCTCCAGGGCGAATCGAAGATCCCGGGCCGACTGGAACCTCTCCGCCGGACCCTTCTCGAGACAGCGCCGCACGATCCTGTCGAGCGCCACGGGGATATCGGTCACAGCGCTCGAAAGCTCACGAGGCTCGTCGTTGAGGGTCGCGCTCATGGTGTCGGCCGATGAGGCGCCTTGGAAGGCGCGGCTGCCGGAAAGAGCTTCGTAGAGGATGGCTCCCAGGGAAAAGATATCGGAGCGGTGGTCGGATTCCTGCCCGCGAACCTGCTCCGGCGCCATGTATCCCATGGTTCCCAGAATCGCTCCCGCAGAGGTAATGCGCGCCTTCGTCTGGGTTTCCTCTTTCCCCGAGGTTCCATCGACCGGACTCCCGACCTTGGCGAGGCCGAAATCGAGGATCTTGAGGTGGCCTTCTCGCGTCACGAAAAGGTTCCTGGGCTTGAGGTCGCGGTGGACGATCCCCTTGTCGTGCGCGGCCGCGAGCCCGCTGCAGCATTGAATCGCCAGCTCCATCACCTTCCGGGGTAAAAGCCGGCCTTTCTCGATCCGCGCCCTCAGCGTTTCGCCTTCGAGAAGCTCCATGACCGCGTAGGAAATACCGCCCTCCCGCCCAAAATCATAGATGGCGAGAATATTGGGATGGGAGAGTGCGGCAACCGCCTTCGCTTCGCGCTCGAAGCGGAGAAGGAAGTCTTCCGTAGCAAGAGCCTCGGGAAGCACCTTGATGGCAACGTCCCTGTCGAGCTTGTGGTCGCGCGCCCGATAGACCTCTCCCATGCCACCCGCTCCGATCGACTCTTCGATCTCGTAGGTGCCTAGCTTCGTGCCGCGATCGAGCGTCATCCGCTTATTCCCGGAGCTTCTCTTCCAGAAGCTCGCTCGCGATGTCCATGAAGTCGCGCTCGGTGACGATGCCGATGAGCCGTCCGTCCTTCACCACCGGGAGCGAGCCGATGCGCCGCTCCTTCATGAGGAGGATCGCCTCTTGCGTCGTGGTCTCGGGTGTCACCGTGATCAGGTCGCGCTTCATCACGTCGCCGACCGGAATCGGCGCCCCTCGCCTCCAGAGCTCGCCCTGGGCGAGGAGATGGATGAGCGAGCGGTAGGAAACGAGCCCCACGAGGCGATGCTCGTGGTCCTCGACGGGCACGTGGCGGATCTTCTCCCAGTCCATGAGGCTCGCCACCAGGTCGATGGGCTCGTCTTCCTGGACGGTGAAGAGGTCGTTGGACATGAACTGCTCAACCTTCATGTAGTGGTCTTTCCACCCTCCGGCTTCCTCGAGGGAGGCGAGCTTCCACGCTGACACCGGATTCCCCTCTTTCTGCTGGCGCACCAGAGACGCGGTGAGGGCACTCATCCTCTCCGCCTCCGTGCCCTTCCCCTTCATGCCCGCAAGCGAGAGGTGAAACCACTGCGAACCGGTCTGTTTCGTGCGCACCCGTTCCTCGACGACACCGAGGTAGAGGTCGATGTCCTCAGGCGCGATGCCTCCGCCCTGAAGCCCCGTGCGGGCCAGGGGAATGAGCTCATTCAGAAGGAGGTCGCTCGCGGGGACTTCCTTGCCCTCGAGCCACATGAGCTCGGAGGCGAGGCCGTTTCGCGCGGCCGTGGTGAAATTCGAATGGGCGTGCTCGAAATCGATGAGCTCGGTGATGTCCTCGACCTCGCGCGAAAGCGCGCAGATCAGACCGAACCAGAGTGCCCCGTTCGCCACCTCGTCCCGAATCGTGGGTCCGGACGGAATGTAACGGTTCTCGATCCGGAGGTGCGGTTTTCCTTCGGTGATGCCGTAGCAGGGACGATTCCATCGGTAGACGGTGCCGTTGTGAAGCCGGAGCGCCTTGAGCTGCGGCACTTTCCCCTGGCGCAGTAGCGCGAAGGGATCCTCGTCGAGCTCGCCCCCGATCAGGATCTTGAACCGGGCGATGTCCTCCTGAAAGAGCTCGACGACCGACTCTCGCACCCAGTTCCGGCCGAAGCTCACCCGGGGCTGTCTCTCCCGCAGATGATGGCTCGAGCTCCTTGTATCCACCGCTTGCTGGAAGAGGGCGATTCGCGTCTCGCGCCACAGACGGCGCCCGAAGAGGAGAGGTGAGTTCGTCGCGGCCGAGAGCACGGGCCCCGCGACCGCCTGCGCGATGTTGTAGAGCTTCGCGAACTCCTTCGCCCCCACCTGGAAGTGTACCTGGAAGCTCGTGTTGCAGGACTCGACCATGACCGAGTCGTGCTTCACGATGAGCTCGTCGATGCCCTTGATCTGGAACTCGTAGGCCCCGCCGCGCAGACGATTCATCGCCTGGTTCAGCGCGAAATACCGCGGCACCGGAGCCATGTTCTCGAGCCCGAGGTCGGACTTCCGCAGCGTCGGGAGAATGCCCACGAGGGCGACCTCGGCGCCGAGCTCGGCGGCGCTCGCGCGCGCTTTACCGACGAGGGTCGAAATCTGCCGCTCCATGTCCGAGAGGCATTTCCCCCCGAAGGACAGGGGCTCCATGTTCGCCTCGAGGTTGAACTGCGCGAGCTCCGTGGTGAAGTGGGAGTCCTTCAGAGTCTCGAGCATCTCCATCACTAGCGGCGCGGGTCGAAACCCCGGGCCGACGAGGAACATCTCCTGCTCGGCGCCGATGCGGCGGACGTCGGACTCGATGAGTCCCCCCTCGAGCATCATCTCGAGCGCCCGAAGGTCGTCGAGGAGGTTCCGCATGAACAGACGGAGCTTTTCGCCTCCGATTCCGTCCTGAACTTGCTGGTTCCCCATCCAAATTCCCCCTGACCGGTGGCATTCTACGCTACCTTCCGTGGGTATAGAATGGGCGCATCGACAAGGGAGGAATCCATGGCCAGTGACAACGGTGGAGGCAATTTTCTCGCGGGGTTCCTGGTGGGCGCCGCGCTCGGCGCCATCGCCGCTCTCCTGCTCGCGCCGAAGTCGGGGAAAGAGCTGAGAGAATCGCTGACCGAGGAAGGCAAGAAGCTCAGGGACCGCGCCGTCGACGAGGGTCGCCGTTTCGTGGAGAACGCTGAAGTGCCCGAGGCGGTTCGGAAAGCCGCGAAGAGCGTCAAAGAAGCTCTCACCTAGGGTGCGGATGGTGATGTCCGGCATACCTCAGTCCGACATACCCGACGGTGAAGCTCCCGCGCGCTCGACCCTGGGAGTGGCGCGCGCTGTCGTTCTGTCGCTCACCCAGATGGTCGAGGACTCGGCGGAGCTGGTGTCGGCGACGGTGCGAGAGGAGCTGGACCGGTTCCGCGCGGAGATGGCGCGGGGCGCCATG
>Ga0184637_10000577_pt1 | contig 27205 bp, 18 predicted proteins | sample PLM3_127_b2_FD_133143 | JGI IMG/M metagenome (GOLD analysis project Ga0184637, IMG submission 133143) | Groundwater sediment microbial communities from an aquifer in East River, Colorado, USA - PLM3_127_b2 | ecosystem: Environmental > Terrestrial > Soil > Riparian zone | place: USA: East River... | reverse complement strand
GTCGGGGTCGGGGTCGAGGTCGAGGTCGGGGTCGAGGTCGAGGTCGGAGGCCTCGATTGCCCTCTCTCGCACCGGTGGTCGCGCATCGCACGTCCGCGCCTCCCCGCCGCGCCAGCGTGCTCCGGCCCGCTTCGCGGTTAGACTGCCGGGGATGCCCTCCCGCCTCCCCGCGCCGCTCCTCGCGGCCGCGATCTGCCTTCCGCTCGCCGCCCTGGCTGCACCCCCCGCCCCCCGCGCGCCGGTCACGCCCACGGAGCGGCTCGCGGCCGCCTCCGGCGCGCTCTACGACGACCGCGGTGGGGCGCGCGGCCTCGTGCCGCTCGCCGAGCTCTCGGAGCTCGAGGACGAGGCGCCGGACCTCGCCGGCATCTCGCGCGCCTACGTCCGGGTGCTCGAGGACCGCGCCGCCCACCCGGAGGTCCGCGCGCTCGCACGCTTCCAGCTCGCGGGCCTCGAGCGCGCCCGCGGCAACCTCCAGCGCGCCCAGGGCCAGCTCCGGCGCCTCGGGTTCGTCGCGGGCTGGTCGGTGATCGGCCCGTTCGACGACGAGGGGAAGAAGGGCTTCGACACGGTCTACCCCCCGGAGCGCGAGCTCGCCGCCGGCGCGACCTACGACGGCAAGGCGGGCCCGGCGACCTGGACCGCCCTCCCTCCCGAGGCGCTCGCGAAGGGCTTCGTCCACGTGGGCAGCGCGGTGCGCCCCGAGCGCGAGGTGGTGGCCTACGCGATCGCGACCGTCGAGGCCCCTCGCGACGAGCGCGTGGTGCTCTGGTTCGGCGGGAGCGGCGCGGCCAAGGTGTGGGTGAACGGCGCGCTCGCGCTCGCGGATCCCAGCTACCACGTCGCGCGCCTCGACCAGCGGGGCGCCGAGATCTCCCTGCGCAAGGGGAAGAACCGGATCCTCGTGAAGCTCTGCCACGAGGGCGGGCGGCTCGGCTTCCACCTGCGGCTCGCCGACCCGCGGGGCGACGGGCGGAGCCTCGGAGCGGGCGATCCCTTCGCGCCCCACGCGGCGCCCGGGCCTGCGCCCGCGCCGGTGGAGGGCGCGGTGGCCGCGCTCGAGAAGCGGGTGCGCGCGGCGCGCGGCGCGCGCGCGGAGGCGGTCGCCCGCCGCGACCTCGCCGTCGCGCTCGCGCTGCGCCAGTCGGCCGACCAGCGCGAGCGCCGCCCCGCGGCGGAGGCGCGCCGGGCCGCCGCCCTCGCGCCCGGCTTCGTGGACGCCGCGCTCCTCTCGGCGCGGCTCGAGGAGGAGCACGGCGCGCGGCGCGCCGCGCTCGGCGTCGCCCTGGCCGCTGCCCCCGGAGACCCGCGCGCGCTCGCCGCGCTCGCCCGCGAGGAGCTCGACCAGGGGCGCCCTCACGCGGCGCTGGCGCTGCTCGACCGCGCCGTCGCGGCGGCGCCGGACTGGGCCGCGCCGCGCGTCGAGCGCGTCGAGGCGCTCCAGCGGGCGGGCCTCCCCGCCCGCGCCGTGCTCGCGGCGGCGGAGGCCGTCGATCGCTTCCCCACGGTGCCCGGCGCGGTCCGCGCCGCCGCGCGCGCGGCGCGCGAGCTGGGTCGGAGCGGCGAGGCGGTCCTGCGCTACCGGACGCTCCTCGCGCTGCGGCTCGACGACGGCGAGGCCCGCGGCGCGCTCGTGCAGCTCCTCCTCGACCGCGGCGAGGTGGACGGCGCGACGGCGCTGCTCGCCGAGGCGATCCGGCTCGACCCATCGCAGCTCGCCCCGCGCCTCCGGCTCGGGGACGTGCTCGCCGCGAACGGCCGGCTCGCCGCCGCCGAGGAGGCCTTCGCCGCGGCCGCCGCGCTCGCCCCCGCCGAGCCGGACGTGCACGAGCGGCGCGGGCGGGCGCGGCTCGCGGCCGGCAAGGAGGCGGAGGCGCTCGCCGACCTCCGGCGCGCGCTCGAGCTCACGCCCCAGTCGCCCGGGCTGAAGGAGCTCGTGCGCAGCCTCGAGCCGGCGGTGGAGCGCTTCGAGCGCCCCTACCTGCTCGACGCGGCCGCGCTCGCCGCCGCGGCGCCGGCCCCGGCCGCGGACGACGACGCGGTGGTGCTCGGTGAGCTCCAGGTCACCCGCGTCCAGCCCTCCGGCCTCTCCTCGAGCTTCCACCAGCGGGTCGTGAAGATCGTCACCGCCCGCGGCGCGGAGGACTTCCGGCGCCACCCCATCGGCTGGACGCCGGACCGCCAGGACGTGAAGGTCGAGCGCGCCCGGATCGTGAAGCCGGACGGGTCCGTCGTCGAGGCGCACGAGGAGAGCGAGCGGAGCGCCAGCGAGCCCTGGTACCGGCTCTACTACGACACGCGCGTCCGCACGCTCGGCTTCCCGGCGCTCGCGCCCGGCGACGTGCTCGAGCTCGCCTGGCGCATCGACGACACCGCCGGCGAGAACCTCCTCTCGGACTACTTCGGCGACCTCGCCTTCGTGGACGACGTCACCCGCCGCGCCCGCTTCGAGTACGTGCTGCTCGTGCCGGAGGAGCGGCCGATCTTCTCCAACACGCCGGAGGGCGTCTCCCATGAGACGCGCGCGCTCCCCGGCGCGCTCGTCGAGCACCGCTTCTCGGCGCGGGACCTCGCGCCGCTGCGCCCCGAGCCCGGCATGCCCGGCTGGAGCGAGGTGGCCCGGTTCGTCCACGTGTCGACGTACGGGGACTGGGCCCAGGTGAACCGCTTCTACGCGGGGCTGATCCGGGATCCGCTCCGGCCCACGGAGGAGGTCCGCGCCACCGCCGCCCGCGTGGCGGCGGACGTGCTCGCGCGGCGTGGCAAGGCGCGCGCGACCCCCCGCGACGGCGCCCCCGTCGTGAGCGCCGCGGCCACGACCGCGCCGCCCGGCGGCTGGGACAAGGAGACGCGGCGCGCGCTCGCCGAGGCGCTCTACGGCTTCGTCGTCGCGCAGACCCGCTACGTCGGCCTCGAGTTCGGCATCCACGGCTTCAAGCCCTACCGGGTGGACCAGGTGCTCGCGCGCCGCTTCGGCGACTGCAAGGACAAGGCGGGGCTCGTGCACGCGCTGCTCGCCGCGGTGGGGATCGAGTCGCGCATCGTGCTCCTACGCATGCGCCGGCTCGGGCGGATCCCCGAGGCGCCGGCGTCGCTCGCCGTCTTCAACCACGCCATCGTGTACGTGCCCGACCTGGATCTGTGGCTCGACGGCACCGCGGCGCACTCGGGCACGCGCGAGCTGCCCGGCGAGGACCGCGGCGCGTCGGTGCTGGTGGTGAACCCGGACGGCCCGCCGCGCTTCACGACGGTGCCCGACGCGCCGGCGGACCGGAACCTGACGGAGAGCCGCTTCGACGTGGTCCTCGCGGCGGAGGGCTCGGCGCGGCTCGAGGGGCGCTCGCGGATCGCGGGCGTGCAGGCGCCGCAGTACCGGCGCGCCTACCTCGCCGCGAACGACCGGCGGGCGCAGCTCGAGCTCGCGTTCAACCGGACGTTCCCCGGGCTGGAGGTGCAGCGCGTGGAGATCTCGGACCTCGGGCAGCTCGAGGACGACGTGCAGATGTCGTTCTCCCTGGCGGTGCCGCGGTACGCGCAGCCGGACGAGGGCGGCCTCCGCTTCACCCCGTTCGGCGCGGGCCAGGGCTGGGCCGAGGCGTACGGGGCGCTCGCGGCCCGGCGGCACGACCTCGTGCTCGGCGACCCGTCCACCACCCGGTTCACCTACCGTTACACGCTGCCTCCCGGGTGGGAGCTCGTCGAGCTGCCGGACGCGGCGGCGGGGGAGGGGCCGCACGCGGCCTTCGACGTGCGCTACCGCCGCGACGGCGCCGCCCTCGTCGCGGAGGGGCACGTCACGCTCCGCGCCGCGCGCGTCCCGGCCGCGGAGTACCCGGCCTTCCGCGAGCTGCTCGGCCGCGTGGACCGGGCGTTCGCGCGCACGGTGCGGATCGCCCCCGCGCGCGCGGCGGGGGTGTCGCCGTGAGGGCCCGCCTCCTCGCCGCCCTCGCCGCCGCGCTCGCGCTCGCGTGCGCCGGCCCGCGCGCCTCCGGCAGCGCCGCGCCGCGCGGCACACCCGCGGCCGTCGCCCCGCTCCTCGCGAACGACGCCGCGCGCGCGGAGTCGTTCACCCGCGCCGCGCTCGCGCGCTCGCCGCGCGACGCCTGGGCGCACCTCGCCGCGGCGCTCCTCGCCCGCCGCGCCCTCGACGAGCCCGCCGAGACCGGCCACCTCCTCGCCGCCGCCGCGGCCGCGCCGGGCGAGCCGCTCGCGCTCGTGGCGCTGCGCCGGCTCTCGGATCTCGCCGAGAGCGCGCCCGCGCGGGCGCGGGAGATCGAGGCCGGGCTCGCGCCGCTCCAGCCGCGGCTCGCCGGGCTCGCCGCCTACCGCGCGCGCGTCGCACGCATCACCGCCGCGGAGGTCCAGGGTGACCACCGCGCCGCGGCCGCGCTGCGCGCCGAGAACGGCGCGATCTCCGCCTGGACCCTCTCCGGCCCGTTCTTCACGCTGCGTGCGATGGACTTCGACCGGCCGACGCCGCCGGAGGCGGGCGAGGTGCCCGCGTCGGTGGCCGCTCCGCCCGGCCTGCCGGCGCGCGCCTCGCGCCTGCTCCCCGCCCCCGACGGCACCGTCGCCCTCGAGGGCGAGCCGCTCGACGGCGACGTCTTCACCCTCGCGGCGGACGTGAGCCTCGCCCGCGGCGGGCGCTACGTCGTGACGCTCGGCACGTCCATGTCGGCCCGCCTGCTCGTGGACGGCGCGCCGGTGCTCGAGCGGCGCGCCTGGGCGAGCCACGCGGCGACGCTGCTCCACGCCACGGCCGAGCTCGCACCCGGGCCGCACCGGGTGGTCGCGAAGGTGGCCCGCTCCGGCCACCGGAGCGGCCTGCACGTGGCCTTCGCGCGCGCCGACGGCGCCGCCGCCGACGTGACGAGCGCGCCCGTGACGCCGGGCGCGAAGCCGCCGGCGGCCGCGCCGCCTCGCGCCGTGCCGCTCCTCCCCGGCGCCGCGCTCGCCGCGGCGCTCGAGCCCGCCGCCGGCCCCGTGCTCGCCCGGCTCCTCGCGGCGCGCGACGCCACCCGCGTCGACCGCGAGGCCGCGAAGGCGCTCCTCGCCGAGGCGGTCGCCGCCGCCCCCGCGTCCGCGGCCGTCCGGACGGCGCGCGCCGACGTGCTGCTCGAGGATCCGACGCTCGACCCGCAGTCGGCTCGCTCGCGTTCGGAGGCGGAGCTCCGCGAGGCGCTCGCGCGCGACGCGGGCAGCGGCGAGGCCGCGCTCGCGCTCGCCGAGCTCCTCGTCCGCACCGACCGGCTCGACGCGGCCGCCGAGGCGCTCGCGGCGCTCCCGGCGCCCATCGCGGGGGCGGCCGCGGCGCTCGAGCTCGCGGCGCGCGCGGCCGATCAGCGCGGCCTCTCCGAGCGGGCCGAGGCCCTCGCGGCCCGGGCGGTCTCGGCCGGCGGCCGGTGCAGCGCGCTCCAGCTCGCCGCGGCCCTCGCGGGCCGCCAGGAGGCCGTGGCCCGCGAGGACGAGCTCGTCCGGTCGCTCGCCGCCTGTCGCGACGGGCGCGAGCGGCTCGCCGCGCACCTCCAGCGGCGCGGCGATCCCCGCGCCGCGGCGGAGGCGCTCGCGCCGCTCGTCGCGGCGCGCCCGTGGGCCGTCGAGCCCGCGCTCGCGCGCGCCGGCGCGCTCGTCGCGAGCGACGACCTCCCCGCCGCCGTCGAGGCGCTCGCGGCGCTGCGCGCGGTCTGGCCGCGGAGCACGCGCCTGCTCACCCGGCTCGCGGACCTCCGCGAGCTGCAGGGCGACGCGGCCGCCGCGCGCGCGCTCCGCGAGGAGGCGCTCCTCCACGACGGCGCCGACCTGGCGCTGCGGCGCGCGCTCGCGCTCGACGACGGGCGCGAGGTGCTCCAGGACCTCGCCGAGGACGGCGGGGCCGCGCTCCGCGCCTACCAGGCGGCGCGCCGGACCGACGACACCTCCTCCACCATGGTGCTCGACGCCGGCGCGATCGAGCTCCACCCCGGGGGCGCCGCCACCGAGCGGATCCACCAGATCATCCACGTGCTCGACGCGCGCGGCGTCGAGCAGTTCGGCGAGGTGCAGATCCCCCCCGGCGCCGACGTGCTCGTCCTGCGCACCCGCAAGCCCGACGGGCGGACGCTCGAGCCCGAGCGCGCGGGCGCCTCGAAGGGCACGGTCTCGCTCGCGGGCCTCGAGCCGGGTGATTACCTCGAGTACGAGTACCTGCGCGCGGAGCGCGGGATGGGCGGCGTCCAAGTCGCCGACCCGTTCTTCTTCCAGGTGGCGGGCACCCGGCTCTTCCGCTCGGCCTACGCCGTCGCCGCGCCCGAGGGGCTCGGGCTCGCCGTGGAGGCGCGCCACATGGGCGCGCCGGAGATCGTGCGCGAGGTGGTGCGGGAGGGCGGGCGAGAGCGGACGCGCGAGGTCTTGCGCGCGGTCCGCACCGACGTGCCGGCCGCGATCCCCGAGCCGAACGGGCCGTCGATGACGGAGCTCTTGCCCCACGTGCAGGCGGGGACGGGGGGAGGGCTCGAGCGGCTCCATCGCCTCCTGAGCGAGGCCGCCGCCGACGCGACCCGGCCCACCGAGGAGCTGCGGGCGTTCGCCCGCGAGATCCGCGCGGCCGCCGGCTCCGGCGCGAGCCCCGCCGCGCTGGCGCGCGCCGCGTACGCGCGCGTCGCGCGCACGATCCTGGGCGGCGGGGGCGGGACCGCCGAGGACGCGAGCGCGGTCCTCTCGCGCGGCCGCGGCAGCCGGCTCACGCTGCTCGCGGCGGTGCTCGGCGAGCTGGGGCTCCGCGCACGCTTCGCGCTGGTGCGCCCCTTCTCCGCCGATCCCGCCGAGGCGCGGTTCCCCTCGGCCGGGCTCTACGGCATGCCGCTTCTGCGGGTGGAGGCCGGCGGCGAGACCTTCTGGCTCGATCCGTCGAGCCGGCTCGCCCCCTTCGGCGCGCTGCCCGGCCCGGTGCTCGACGCCGAGGCGCTCGTGCTCGCGATGCCCGGCGAGCCGCTCGAGGTGACCCGGACGCCGCCGCACGCGCTCGTGCCCGAGCGCCGCGAGGTGACGGTCCGGATCGCGCTCGCCGCCGACGGGGACGCGGAGGTCCTGGGGACGGACACGTACCGCGGCGCGATGGGCGGCGCGGCCAAGGCTGCGGTCGAGCCGCTGGACGCGAGCCAGCGGCGGCAGGCGGTCGAGGCACTCGTCGCGCGGAGCCTGCGCGGCGTGAGCGTCATCGAGGTCGCGTTCGAGGGGGAGGACGATCCCGAGGTGCCGCTCGTCATCCGCTGGCGCGGGCGAGGGAAGGACCTCGCGCGGACCGCAGGTGAACGCCTGGTGCTCGACGGCGCGATCTTCCCGGCGCGCCTCTCCGCGCGCTACGTGCAGGTCGCGGTGCGCCAGACTCCGCTCCTCGTGCCCGGCGACGAGCGGACGGCGCAGCGGATCGAGGTGGTCGCGCCCGAGGGCTTCCGGCCCCGCGCCGCTGTACCGCTCTCGCTGGACACGCGGCTCGGGGTCTTCGAGCGAACCGAGCGCGGCGAGGGAAGGACGCTCGTGCGCGAGGAGCGGACCGAGCTTCGGCGCGGGCGGATCGACCCCGCGTCCGTGCGAGATCTCGCCTCGTTCGCCGCGACGGTGGACGAGGTCCAGGGACGGCCGCTGGTCCTGGAGCGCGACCCCGGGTGACCCTTCACCCGGCGACCGTGTATCGGCAGATCCGGTGATCTCGGGCGCCTGCGCCTGATCGCCGGATGGGCACGCCCGCTGCAACCCCCAGCTACGTGTCTCTCGTCGGCTGGCTCGCAGGGAAGCTGCACCGCTTCACGATGGCCGTCCTGACGGCCCTCACCCCTCCCCGTCCCTGCGTCGCCGTCGCCGTTCGCCCGCCCCGCGCGCCCCCCTCGCGCGGCCGGGAGCGGTGACGTAGCCGGCGAGGACACGCCGCTCTTCCCCTGGGGCGGACACTTGAAAGGACGGTCGCTCCCCCCTGGGCGACCGTCCTCTGCTTTTTGGGTCGCGGTCGCGGTCGAGGTCGCCCGTCTACCTCACGACGCCGTCACGCCCGGCAGCGCGTCCACGAACTGGATCTCCCGGAAGCCGAGCGTGACGAGGAGCGCGCGGATCTGCCGCTCCGCCGACGCCCGCGCGCGCCCGCGGAGCGCGGTGTCGGCCTGGACCTCCCGGACGAACGCGTCGTGCGCCAGCTCGAGGAGGCGGGCCGTCTCGGCGGAGTCGAGGTTGGAGCCGATCACCTCCGTCTCCCCCGCCCGCAGCGCAACCTTCACCTCGAGTGGCGGCAGGACGATCCACGCCCGCGGCCCGTCGATCCGCACGTTCGAGGGATCGAGCCGCGCGAGGTCGAGCCCGAGGTGCGCATCGGCGAAGACGATGGCCTTCCCGGAGGGCGTCCGGAACGTGTACCGGAGCCAGCCCGCGACGTCGCCCCAGATCGACCCGGCGGCGGCCGGCTCGGGCGCGAACGCCACCTTCTTGTAGAGCCGGACGTCGAGCGTCTCGAGCCGCGCGACCTCGCGGATCGCGGTCACGACCGCCGGCGCGTCCGGGGGCTTCGCTTCCTGCCGGACGAGCCGGAGCCCGGCGCCGAGGCCGAGCCCGCCCGCGAGCGCGAGGAGGAGGAGGGTGGCGAGGCGGCGCATGTCGCCATGGTACCGCGCCCTCGCGGCGACCGCCTCGCCGGGGCCGCGCCGGCCGTTGCGCGGGCCGCCTTCGCCTCGCGGGCCGTGCGCCGCTCCGCGGCCGCGCGCGCCTTCTCGTCCTTCGCCGCCTTCGCGCGGAGCGCCGCCTCGAGCGCGAGCCGCGCCCAGGGCAGCATCGCCTCGGGGTCCTCGTGCGCCTCGTCCGGCGGCCGGTAGTAGTGCGTCTCGGGGATGCCCGGGTAGACCCACATCCGGCAGCCGGCGGCGAGGAACCGCTCCCGCGTCTCTCCGTCCGTCTTGAAGAAGAGCTCGTCGTCGTCGAGCAGCGCGAACATGACGCCGCGCGCGTAGACGCCGTGCCCGCCGAACATCGACCGCGCCTGGACCGGGCCGACGAGGGCGAGCAGATCGAGGGCGAAGGTGACGAAGCTCGTGGACGAGGGCATCCGGTTCCTCCGCGCCGCTCGGGCGCGTCACTCCATGAGCCGTTCCGCGACGGCGCTGTGCACGTCGAGGCCGCGCGCCGTGAGCACGAGCCGGCCGCCGCGCACCACCGCGAGCCGCGCGCGGCGTAGCCGCTCGGCCTCGGCGGACTGGGCGGGGGAGAGCCCGTCGAGCGGGAGCCCCGCGCGCGTGCGGAGCGCCAGCATCATCCGCTCGTTGCGCGCGCCGGTCGCGTCGATCGGGTCCTCCTCCGCGGTCGGGCTCCGCCCCGCGAGCGCCGCCGCGAGGTAGGCCCGCGCGTCGCGCACGTTCCCGTAGCGGAGCGGGCCGGCGGGGCCGTTCATGCAGCCGTAAGCGCCGGCCCCGAGCCCGAGGTAGCGCTCGCTCGCCCAGTAGAGCCGGTTGTGCACCGACTCTTGCCCCGGCCGCGCGAAGTTGGAGATCTCGTAGCGACGCAGGCCGGCGCGCCGGAGCGCGGCGCGGATCGCGGCGCCCTGCGCCGCCGTCTCGGCGTCGCCGGGGAGCGGCAGCCGCCCCTCGCGCGCGAGCCGCACGAACGGCGTCTCCTCGGCGAGCGCCGCCGCGTCCACCGTGAGCGCATACGCCGAGACGTGGCTCGCGCCCGCGCGTGCGGCCCGGGTCGCGTCGGCGCGCGCGATCGCGACCGTGGAGCGGCGCGCGCCGTAGATGAGGTCCACGCTCACGTTCCCGACGATCTCGGCGCCCTCGCGGATGGCCCGCTCGGCGGCGTCCGCGCCGTGGCGGCGCCCCAGCTTGGCGAGGACGCCGGCGTCGAACGACTGCGCCCCCACCGAGAGCCGGTTCACCCCCGCCGCGCGCCACGCGCGCAGGCGCGCCGGGTCCGAGGACTCCGGGTTGACCTCGAGGGTCACCTCGGCCCCGTCCGGCAGCCCGAGCCGCGCGCGCACCTCCGCGACGAGCTCGGCGAGCTCGTCCTCGGCCCAGAGCGACGGGGTGCCGCCGCCGAGGTACAGGCTCACCGGCGCGAGCCCCTCGAACGCAGGCGCGCGCAGCGAGAGCTCCGCGAGCACGGCGCGCAGGTACGACCGATCCTCCGGCGGGCGCTCCGTCGTGACCGCGAAGTCGCAGTACGGGCAGCGGTGCGTGCAGTACGGGAAGTGGACGTACACGCCGAACGGCCGCGCCATGAGGCGATCCATACCTCTCCGCGTGCCCCGGTGCCCCCGATTTGACCGCCCCGCCGCCCTCCCGTAGGGTCCGCCGCCGTGAACGAACCGTCGGTCCGCGCCCGCCATCTGCAGAACGCCCTCGCCGTCGCGGACGCCCTGCCCGGCGGGCAGGCGCTGCGCGCGGCGCTCCCGTCCCAGGTCGTCGAGGACGTCGAGCGCGCGACGGGGTTCGACTGGCTGCCGCTGGAGCACGACCTCGCCATCGTGCGGACGAGCGCGGAGGTGCTGCCCGCCGAGGAGTTCGAGCGGCTCTGGCGCGGCATCGTCCTCGAGGGCGTGGAGGGGCCGCTGCTCGGGCTGCTCATGCGCACCGCGGTGCGCGTGTTCGGCGACGAGCCCCTGGGCTTCGCGCGCTGGGTCCCGAAGGCGTGGGCCATCATCTTCCGCAACGCCGGGGCGTGGCGCATCGACGCCCCCGAGGAGAGCGCCGTATCGCTGCGGCTCGCGGGCCTGCCCCCGCCCTGTCGCGATCCGCTCTTCGCGCGCTCGGTGGCGTGCTCGCTCGGCGCGGTCCCGATGATCGCCGGGCGGCGCGGGGGCGCACGGGTGGTGGACGTCTCGGACGGCGGCGCAGCCGTGCGCTTCGAGCTCCACTGGGAGGCCGCGCGCGAGGCCTCGGGCGCGTGACGCGCCCCGTCGGGCGGACGGCCTCGCCCGGTTGACCCTAGAGTCGACATCCGCTGGCGGTCGTGCTTTCCTGCGCGCCGCTCAGGTCCAGACGCCGCCCTTCCGCGCGGCCGCGAGGTTCGACGAATGGCCGACGCCGCCCCGTCCCCGAAGAAGTTCGAGCCGTACGTCGCCTCGGAGCGGCTGGTCGCGGAGTTCACGCCCAAGGCGGTGATCGCCGGCGCGCTCTTCGGCATCCTGTTCGGCGCCGCCACGGTCTACCTGGCGCTCAAGGCCGGCCTGACCGTCTCCGCCTCGATCCCGATCGCCGTCATCGCGATCTCGCTCGGCCGGAAGTTCCTCGGCACGACGATCCTCGAGAACAACATCATCCAGACCGCCGGCTCGGCGGGCGAGTCGATCGCGGCGGGCGTCGTGTTCACGCTGCCCGGCTTCCTGTTCCTGTCCGTGGATCCGTCGAGCGGCGTGTCGATCGGCGCCGGCTACTTCAACTACGTGACGCTGTTCGTGCTCGCGCTCCTCGGCGGCGTCCTCGGCGTCCTCATGATGATCCCGCTGCGGCGGTCGCTCATCGTGAAGGAGCACGGGCAGCTCCTCTACCCCGAGGGCACCGCCTGCGCCTCGGTGCTCATCGCCGGCGACAAGGGCGGCGAGTTCGCGAGGACCGCGTTCCAGGGCGTCTTCTTCGCCCTCGGCTACGCCATCCTGCAGAAGGTCTTCCACGTCATCGCGGAGACGCCGGCGTTCGTCACCCGGCAGGCCAACCGCTGGCTGCCCAACGCGACGGTCAACGCCGACGTCACCCCCGAGTACCTCGGCGTCGGCTACATCATCGGGCCGCGCATCGCCGGCGTGCTCGTGGCGGGCGGCGTGCTCGCCTGGGTGGGGCTCATCCCGCTCCTCGGCGTGCTCGTGCCGCCCGACGTGATCGCGGCGCAGCTCCCCAAGGTCGGCTCGAACCCGCTCGCCTTCGGCTGGGACCCCGCCGCGCACACCTTCACGGACCTGCCGAACGCGGTCTACCGCGCGTACATCCGCCAGATCGGCGCGGGCGCGGTGGCGGCGGGCGGCTTCATCACGCTCCTCAAGACGCTCCCCACGATCTGGGTGTCGCTGCGCGACTCGATCCGCTCGCTCTCCGACAAGGCCGGCGGCACCGGCATGGCGCGCACCGACCGCGACCTCTCGTTCGTGACGGTCATCGTCGGGTCTCTCGGCCTGGTGGCCGTCCTCGTGTTCCTGCCGCAGATCCCCGGCGAAGGCCTCCTCTCCAAGCTGCTCGTCGGGCTGCTCGTCATCGTCTTCGGCTTCATCTTCGTGACGGTCTCGTCGCGCATCGTCGGCATCATCGGCTCGTCGTCGAACCCGATCTCCGGCATGACCATCGCGACGCTCATGGCGACCGCGATGGTCTTCGTGGCCTTCGGCTGGACCGGCCGCGTCTACGAGCCGATGGCGCTCGTCGTGGGCGGGATGGTCTGCATCGCGGCCGCGAACGGCGGCGCCACCAGCCAGGACCTGAAGACCGGCTACCTCGTCGGCGCGACGCCGCGCTACCAGCAGATCGCGCTGTTCGTCGGCGCCATCGCCTCGGCCATCGTCATCGGCTTCACCGTGAAGCTGCTCGACACGCCCACCGCCGCGATGGCCGCCAAGGGCATCACCCACGCGATCGGCACGCCCCAGTTCCCCGCCCCGCAGGGCACGCTCATGGCGACGCTCATCAAGGGGCTCCTGTCGCTCAACCTCGACTGGCACTTCGTGCTGGTGGGCGCCTTCATCGCGGTCACGATGGAGCTCTGCGCGGTGAAGTCGCTCTCCTTCGCGGTGGGCCTCTACCTGCCGCTCTCGACCACGCTCCCCATCTTCGCGGGCGGCGCGCTCAAGGGCATCGTCGACTGGCTCGCGGCGCGGCGGGGCGAGAGCACGGAGGAGGGTGAGCTCGGCGGCGGCAGCCTCTTCGCCACCGGTCTCGTGGCGGGCGGCGCCCTCACCGGCGTCATCGTCGCCCTCCTCAACGTGAACGACGGCGTGAACCAGTTCATCGGGAAGACGCTCAACATGGAGCCGGTCATCGCCGGCGCGATCGGCGAGCCCGGGTACCAGCTGCTCGGGGTGATCTTCTTCGCGACGCTCGGGCTCCTGCTCTACCGCGCGGCCCGCAAGAGCGCGCCGCCGCCGCATCCGTAAGGCGAGGTCGGGGTCGGGGGTCGGGGTCGGCGACCCCCTCCGTCACGACTCCCTGAGCGACGCCACCTGCGCCGTGAGCTCTCGGTTCTTCTGCTGGTACCGCGCGACCTCCCCGTTCAGGAAGTCGTTCTCTCCGCGCAGCTCGCCGAGCTCCTCGCCGAGGCGAGTCAACCGCTCCTTGAGCTTCGCGACCTCGGCGGGATCCGCGGCGGCCGCCGCGGGCCGCGCGGTCGCGGCGCGCTCCAGCTCCTGCACCCGCTTCTTCGCCTGCACCTCCGCCCGGGCTCGGGCCTCGAGGTGCTTCTCCAGCTCCACCATCGCAGCGCGGAGCCTCGCCACCTCGGCCTGGTGCCGCTTCTCGGCCTCGGCGACGTCCGCCGCGTGCGCCTTGCGCCGCTCCTCGGCATCGGCCGCGACCTTCCGCACCTCGCCGCCGCGCTGACCGCGATCCCGCTCCAGCTCCTCGATCCGCCGCCTGGCCTGGGCCAGCTCGGCATCCAGCTTGGCGGCGGCGCCCTGAAGCCGCCCCGCCTCCACCGCGAGCCGCTCCTCCGCCTTGCCGCGCTCGGCCGCGGCCGACTGGGCGGCGCGCGAGGCGCTCTCCGCCGCCTGGCTCCGCTGCTGGACCATCTCGCGCAGCGAGGCGACCTCCTTGCGGAGCCGGGCCGCCTCCTCCGCGACCGGCTCGAGCTTCGCGAGCCGCGCCACCTCGGCGTCGAGCCGCGCGGAGCGCTCCCGCTCGGCCTCGGCCTCGCGCCGGGCCGCCTCGCCCTCGCGCCGCGCCGCCTCGACGCCGCGCGCGAGCTGGTCGCGCTCGGCAGCGGCCCGGGCGGCGCGCTGCTCGGCGTCGCCGCGCGCGGCCTCCACGCGAGAGAGCTCCCCCTTCGTCCCCGCCACCGACGCGCGCCCCTCGTCGAGCGCCGCCCCGAGATCGCGCAGCCGCTGCTCGGCCGCGGAGAGCTCCGCCACCTTCGCGTGGTACGCGTGCTCGGTCGCGACGGCCTTCTCGTCGTACGCCCGCGCCTCGGCCCGGCTCTGGTCGAGCAGCACGCGGAGCTGATCGCGCGCGTCGCCCGCGCGGGTGAGCTCCGCCTCGAGCGCCGCGAGCTTGTCCGTCGCCTCCGCGAGCTCGCCGGCGACCACCTGCGCGCGCCCCTCCGCCTCGTCGATGCGGACCTGGAGCGCCGCGGCCGCCGCCTCGGCCTCCTCGCGCGCCGCCGCGGACTGCTCCGTCTTGGCGGCGAGCTCGGCCTCGAGCCGCCGCACCTCGGCGGCGAGCCCGTCGCGCTCGCCCGTGAGCGCCTGCTCCCGCGCCTCGGCCGCCTCGCGCGCCTCCGCGTGCGCCGCCTGCTCTCTCTCGCGCTCGGCCTCGAGCTCCGCGCTCGCGCGCGCGTGGGCCTCCTCGGCCACCGCGCGCGCCGCCTCGGCCTGGGCCCGGTCGTCGGCGCGGTCGGCCTCGAGCGCCGCCACCGCGCGCGCGTGGGCCTCCGTCCGCTCCGCCAGGTCCCCCTCGAGCCGGGCGCGCTCGGCCTCCGCCGCCGCGAAGCGGCCCGACCAGTGCTGCTCGGCCGCCTCGCCCTGCTGCATCGTCTCGGTGAGCACGTCCGAGAGCGACTGGCGCGTCGTCTCGCTGTCGGCGAGCTGCCGGCCGAGGTCCTCGAGCCGCGCCGCCTGGGCGGCCGCGTCCTGCGAGGCCTCGCCGAGCCGGTGCTCGAGCTCGCCCGCCCGCGCGCGCGCGTCCTCGAGCTCGCGCTCGAGGCCGTCGCGCTCACCGGCGAGCTCCGCCGCCTGGGCCTTCATCTCGGCGAAGGCCTCGCGGACCTTGGCGAGGAACCCGTCGCGCGCGCGCAGCCGCTCGCGGAAGTACTCGAGCTTCTCGTCGGGCGTGCCCTTCGGGGGCGCGGGGTCGCGCGGGAACTCGGCGAAGACGTCGGACGGGTCGGAGCGGCCGCCGCTCACCTTCACGCGCGCGAGGGTGGCGGCGGGGCGAGCGGGGGCGGCCGGCGCCTGCGCGGGCACCGGCGGGGGCATCGGCGGCGGGGACGTGGCGGGCCGGGCCGGCGCCTCCGGGGGCGCGCTCGCCGCGGCGAGGGCGGCGGCGAGCCCGCGCGCGGCCACCTGGCCCGAGTCCACGCGCTTCAGCACGGGCGGGGGCTCGTCGCTCGCGGGCGCGGGAGGACGGACGCGGGCGCCGTCCGGGCGCGGCGGCGTGGGCGGGGCGGCGGGCGGCGGGGGCTCCGGTGCGAGCTGCAGGAGCGCGGCGGCGCGGCCGAGCAGCTCGGACAGGTCGAGCGGCTTGCGCAGGTAGTCGTCCGCGCGCGTGCGCGTCGCGCGGTGCGCCTCGATCGCCGCGTCGGTCGCCTCGCCCGTGTAGAGGATGAGCGGCACGGTCGAGAGCGCGCGCTTCAGCCGGTTGCAGACCGAGAAGCCGCTCATGTCCGGCAGCTCGGCCGAGAGCACGATGAGGTCGGGCGCCGACTCCTGGCAGCTCGCGACGGCCGCCTCGCCCGCGGGGAGGGCGGTGACCGCGAAGCCGGCGGGTCCGAACGCCCGGCGGATCTCGTCCGCCAGGCCGGGGTCGGGCTCGACGAGGAGGACGCGCAGGGACATGCGGCGCGCATCGTACCCTCGATCCGACGGCCGCGAGAAATGGGGCAGGGAGGGATATCGCCTGGGAACTTCCGCTGGCCCGCGCGCGCGGGACGGGCTAACCAAGGGCGCCGCGAGGTCCCACCATGCCCACCTTCTCCCTCACCCTCGAGGTCGACCTCGGCGAGGCCGACGATCGCGCCGCGGCGCTCTTCGAGCTCGGCGCGACCGGCGTCGAGGTGCGCGACGGCGAGGCCGCGCCGATGCCGGGCGTGCCGCCGCTGCCGGCGGGGCGCGCGGTGCTCGTCGCGTTCTTCCCGGCGGAGGACGAGGCCCGCGCCGCCGCGGCCGACCAGGGCGGCGGCGCGATCGCCGCGATCGCCGACGAGGACTGGGGTGAGGCGTGGAAGCGAGGGCTCGGCGCGCTCTCCGTCGGCCGCGTCCACGTGCGGCCGTCGTGGGTGGAGGCGCCCGCGCCCGCCGGCGCGGCCGAGGTGGTGCTCGATCCCGGCATGGCCTTCGGCACCGGCACGCACCCGACCACCGCCCTCTGCCTCGCCGCGCTCTCGGAGCTCGTCACCGGCCGGCCGGGCCTGTCCGTGCTCGACGTCGGCACCGGCTCGGGCCTGCTCGCGATCGCGGCGCGAAAGCTCGGCGCTGGCCGCACCGTCGGCGTCGACAACGACCCGGTCGCGGTGCGCGTCGCGCGCGAGAACGCCGAGCGGAACGGCGTCGACGTCGCGCTGTCCGTCACGCCCGCGGGCGACGTGCCGGGGACGTTCGACCTCGTGCTCGCCAACATCCTCGCGAACACGCTCGTCGAGCTCGCGCCCGCGCTCGAGGCCCGGCTCGCGCCCGGCGGCGTCGTGCTGCTCTCCGGGATCCTCGCGCCGCAGGCGGAGGAGGTCCGCGCAGCCTACCTCGCGCGCGGCCTGCGCCCCTTCCCGGGCGGCGATCGCGGCGAGGGGGAGTGGGCGCTCCTCGCGCTCGAGAAGCCGGGCCCGTGAGCGCGCGGCGCGTCCACCTCCCGCCGGAGCGGATCGGGGCCGGGCGGGCGGAGCTCACGCCCGAGGCGCGTCACTACCTGTGCGACGTGCTGCGGCTCGAGGCGGGGGCCGCCGTGGAGCTCTTCGACGGCCGCGGCCACGCCTGGGACGCGACCCTCGGCGCCGGCGGCGACGCGCTCGTGCTGGGCGCTCCGCGCGAAGCGCCGGCGCGCGGCGCGACGATCGCCCTCCTGTTCGCGCTCGCGAAGGGCGAGAAGAACGACCTCGTCGTGCAGAAGGCGACCGAGCTCGGCGCCGCGCGCATCGCGCCGTTCGCCGCGGCGCGCTCGGTGGTACGGCTCGAGGCGGAGAAGGCCCAGGAGCGGACGGGGCGCTGGCGCCGGATCGCCGAGGAGGCGGCACGCCAGTGCGGGCGCGCCGACGTGCCGGAGCTCCTCGCGCCCCTGCCGCTCGCGGGAGCGCTCGCGGCCCTTCCGCCCGGGCTCGACGTGGTGGTGTTCCAGCCCGGCGGCGTGGCGCTCGCGTCGCTCGAGGCGGGGCCGGAAGGCGTCGCCGCGGTGATCGGGCCGGAGGGCGGGCTCGACGACGCGGAGCTCGCGGCGTGCGCCGCGGCCGGCGCGCGGCGCGCGACGCTCGGGCCGCGCGTGCTGAGAGCGGAGACGGCGGCGATCGTCGCGGTGGCGATGCTGCAGGCGCGGTTCGGGGACATGGGCTGAGCGCGACCCCGACCGAAATCCCGACCGCGACCGCGACCGCGACCCCGACCAAGACCCCGACCGCGACCGCAATCCCGACCTCGATCTCGACCGCGACCGCGACCAAACCCCGACCCAAACGCCGACCGCGACCGCAACCACGCGACCGCGACCGCGGGTCGCTCACCCGTACCCACCGCCCGCCTTCCTTGACCCGCCCGTCCTTGCCCCGTAGCGTCGCCCCGTGAGCTGCCCACGCTGTGGCCGCGCGACCCAGCCGGCCCTGTCCTTCTGCACGGCCTGCGGGGCGCCGCTCGCGCTCCGCGAGGAGCCGTCCCCGCGCGCCCTCGACGCCGCGCTGCCGCTCGATCGCCGGACGCCTCGCGACCTGGCGGCGCTCTTCCTCGAGCCCGAGCCCGAGCTCGCGCCCGAGCCCGAGCCCGAGCCCGAGCTCGCGCCCGAGCCGGGCCCGGGGCAGGCACCTCCCGCTGCGCGCGCGGCCGATCGCTCGCACTGGAACCTCGGCGCGCTGCCGAGCGCGCCGGAGCCGCGCGAGGCGCCCGCGCGCGCCGCGGTGCTGCGACCCGGCCCCCTCGACCTCCCCGAGCCCGAGGTGGAGCCTCTCGAGATCCACCTCCGCCGCGCCTCGCCCGGCCGCCGCGCGCTCGCCTGGGCCGTCGACGTGCTCCCGCTCGCGGCAGCCGTCGGCGCGCTCGCGCGCTCCCTCCTCACCGACGCCGCCGCGCTGCCGGCGCCGCCGCGCGGCCTGGACGGCCTGCTCGATCTGCTCGCCCGCGAGGCCGGTATCGTCGTCCCGCTCGCGGCGCTCCTCGTGGTGGCGCTCTTCGTCTACACGACCCTCGCGCACGCGCTCGCAGGCGCCACCCTGGGGAAGTGGGTGGCAGGGGTGCGCCTCGCCGGGCCCGGCGGGCTGCGGCCGACGATGGCGCGCAGCACCGCCCGCTCGGCCCTCGCCGTCCTCTCGGCCGGGCTGCTCGGGCTCGGCTTCCTCGTGGCGCTCTTCACCCGCAGCGGCCGCGCCCTGCACGACCTCGGCGCTGGCACCTGGGTCGTCGAGGCGTGATAAGAGGAGCCGTGCCGCAGGATCTCGCCGCCCTCCTCGTCGAAGAAGGCGCGGCGTCCGCTGAGGCCGTGGACCGCGCCCGCGCGCGGCAGGCCGAGCTGGGCGGCGCGCTCGACACCGCGCTCCTCGAGCTCGGCATCGTCCCCGAGGACGTGCTCGTCCCGCTGCTCGCGCGCGCCACGGAGCTGCCCGCCCCGCCCGACGCGGCATGGGCGGCCGAGGACCCTCGCGCGCGCCGCGTGTTCCCGTCGCGCGTCGCGGAGCGGCACGGCCTCGCGCCGTTCGCGCTCGACGGCCGCGAGCTCTCGCTCGTCGCGGCGGCGCCGGTCGACGTCGGCCTCCTCGACGAGATCAGCTTCATGCTGTCGCTCCACCTCACCGCCCACGTCGGGCCCGAGTGGCGGGTCCGCGAGCTCATTCACCGGCTGTACGGGAGCCCCCTCTCGCCGCGCTTCTCGGCGCTCGCGGCGTCGGGGGGCGCGCCGCCGGCGGAGCCGTGGCGCCCGGAGCCCGGAGGCGAGCCGGCCCTGGCGGAGCCATCCTCGCCGCCGGTGGAGCCCGCGGTGGCGGCGCAGGTCGGAGAGGACGATCTCGGCGGGATCTCCGACGAGCCGCCGCGCGCGCCGCCGGCGCTCGCCGGCTTCGCCCGGGAGGACGGGGAGCCGCTCGAGCCGCTCGCCGCCGCGCTGGCCCAGGCGGTGGAGGCGTTCGACGAGCAGGCGCTGTGGGGTGAGCCGCCCTCCGGCCCTCCCGCGGACGAGGCCACGCCGGAGCCGGAGGCCGCCGGCGCTGCGCTCGAGCAGGGCGCAGCGCAGGGGGAGGAGCCGGAGCCTGAGCCGGACGAGGAGGACCGTCCACCCCCGGACCGCTCGGCGCCGCCGCGCTGGAGCTACGAGGCCGCGCGCCAGGCGCTCGCGGAGGCGCGCTCGCGCGACGAGGTGGTGCTCGCGGCGCTGCGCTACGCGCGGGACTTCTTCGAGTTCGCCGCGCTCTTCGCGGTGACGCGCGACGCGGTGGCCGGGCACGACGCGCTCGGACCCGAGGAGGGCGCGCGCGACCTCTGCCGCGGCGTCGCGATCTACGCGGACGACCCGGGGCTGTTCCGCACGGTGATCGAGGCGCGCAGCCCGTTCCTCGGCCCCGTGACGCGGGACGCGCCCGGGACGGACGCGATCCTGGGCGGCCTCGGCCGCGGGGCGCCGCGCACCACGCTCGTCTTTCCGGTGCTGATGCGCGACCGCCCGGTCTGCGTCGTGTACGCCGACAACGGCGAGGCCCCGGCGTCGCCGCGCAGGCTCGGGGATCTGCTCCTCGTGCTGGCCGGCGTGGGCGCCGCGTTCGAGCGGGTGATCCGCTCGCAGAAGCGCCGGCGCCCGCGCGCGCGGCCCGCGCCGCTGTCGCCCCCTCCCGCGCCGGCGCCGGGCGAGCGCTGGGCGACGGTGGAGCCGCTCCGCGCGCCCGAACCCGCCGCGCCGCCGGACGTCGCCGCCGCGCCCGAGCCGTGGTCGCTCGCCGAGCCCGCCCGCTCCGCGGGGCCGCAGCCGCCCGGCGCGGAGCCGGCGGCCCCCGTCACGCGCAGTGAGAGCGACGTCGACCTCGCGGTGGATATCGACCTCGGCGAGGGCATGGGCGTCGTCCCGGCCGCGCTGGAGGCCGAGCCGCAGCCGGACGCCGCGCCGTCCGCGTCGCCGCGGTCCGCGCCCGCGGCGCGGCCGCCGCCGGAGCCCGAGCCGGCCCCGGAGCCGGAGCGCCACCCGCCGCCGTCGCCGGGCGCGCTCGCCGACCTCGCGCTCTCCCCCGACGCGTCCATCGCGTCCGCCGCCTGCGGCGCGCTCGCCGCCCGCCGCGGCGAGCCCGAGGCGCGCCACGCGACCGAGCGGCTCCGCCGCGCGCTGCTCTCCGGCATCTCCTCGCGGACCGCGGGCGCCGCCCGCGCGCTCGGCGCCATCCGCGACGTCGAGGCGGTCCCGCTGCTCGTCCAGGCGCTCGAGGCGAGCGACGCCACCGCCGCGCAGGCGGCCGCCGAGGCGCTCGCCGCGATCACGCTGCAGCGCCTCGGCACGGACGCGCGGCGCTGGCTCGCGTGGTGGAAGCAGAACCGCGGCCGCGGCCGCGCCGACTGGCTCTTCTCGGGCCTCACGAGCCCCGACCGGGAGACGCGGGTCGCCGCGGCCGTCGAGCTCAGCTCGGCGGCGCCGCCCCCCGTCGCCTACTCCGCCGATCTCCCGCCCGCGGAGCGCGAGGAGGCGGCGCGCGCCTGGGCCACCTGGTGGGCCCGCTCGGGCCAGGTGCTGTAGCGCCTTTCCTTGCGCGGCGCGGAGGGCGGTCGCTAGACTCCCCGGCCCGTCGAACCCGCGAGGAGCGCCATGCACGACCCGGTCGACCCCGATCCGCGCAGGGCCCTCCTCGACGCGCTCGAGGCCGAGGCCGAGCGAGGGGGCGGCGAGGAGCGGATCGCGCGGCAGCACCGGGCCGGCAAGCTCACCGCCCGCGAGCGGATCGAGACCTTCCTCGACCCGGGCACCTTCGTCGAGCTCGACAAGTTCAAGACCCATCGCTGCGCCGACTTCGGCATGGCCGAGCAGAAGGTGCCGGGCGACGGCGTCGTCACCGGCTACGGGCTCGTGGAGGGACGGCAGGTCTTCGTCTTCGCGCAGGACTTCACGGTCTTCGGCGGCTCGCTGTCGGGCGCCTTCGCCGAGAAGATCTGCAAGGTGATGGATCGCGCGATGGAGGTGGGCTGCCCGGTGGTGGGCCTCAACGACTCGGGCGGCGCGCGCGTGCAGGAGGGCGTCGTCGCGCTCGCCGGCTACGCCGACATCTTCCTGCGCAACACCCTCGCCTCGGGGCTCGTCCCGCAGATCTCGGTGATCATGGGCGCCTGCGCCGGCAGCGCGGTCTACAGCCCCGCCATCACCGACTTCATCTTCATGGTGAAGGACACGTCCTTCATGTTCGCCACCGGCCCGGACGTGATCCGCTCGGACACGCACGAGGAGGTGACGAAGGACGAGCTGGGCGGCGCGCTCGTGCACGCGGTCCGCTCCGGCGTCGCCCACTTCGCGCTCGAGGGTGAGGAGGCGACGCTGCGGGCGGTGCGCGAGCTCCTGTCGTTCCTGCCGCTCAACAACACCGACGACCCGCCCGCGCAGCCGTGCTCCGACGACCCGGGGCGGCGGGACGACGGGCTGAAGACCGTGATCCCCGAGTCGCCCGCCAAGCCGTACGACATGAAGGACGTGATCCGCGCGGTGGTGGACGACCGGCACCTGTTCGAGGTGGCGGAGCACTTCGCCGCGAACGTCGTCGTCGGCTTCGCGCGGCTCGCCGGCCGGCCGGTGGGGGTCGTCGCGAACCAGCCCGCGGTGCTCGCGGGCGCGCTCGACGTGGACGCGTCGGTGAAGGCCGCCCGCTTCGTCCGGTTCTGCGACGCCTTCAACGTCCCGCTCCTCACCTTCGTCGACGTGCCCGGCTTCCTGCCCGGCACCGGCCAGGAGTGGGGCGGCATCATCAAGCACGGCGCGAAGCTGCTCTACGCGTACGCCGAGGCGACCGTCCCGAAGGTCACGGTCATCACGCGCCGCGCGTACGGCGGGGCGTACGACGTGATGGCCTCGAAGCACGTCCGCGCCGACGTGAACCTCGCCTGGCCCACCGCCGAGATCGCGGTCATGGCGCCCGACAGCGCCGTGAGCGTGGTCTTCCGCAAGGAGCTCGAGGCCGCGAAGGACCCGATCGCCGAGCGCGCCCGCCTCGTCCAGGAGTACCGCGACCGCTACGCGAACCCGTACAAGGCGGCGGAGCTCGGCTACGTGGACGAGGTGATCCGCCCCGAGGACACGCGCCGCAAGGTGATCCGCGCGCTCGAGATGCTGCGCACGAAGCGGCAGGAGCTGCCGCCGAAGAAGCACGGGAACATTCCGCTGTAGGTTGGGGTCGGGGTCGCGTCGGGGTCGAGGTCGAGGTCGAGGTCGCTCCCTCGCTGGCGCTCCCCCTCACCCCGGGCTATGACCCGCGCCAGGAGGGCACGTGGGCGATCTCGTGAGCGAGGATCTCAGCTTCGGGACGGGCCGGGAAGCTACGGCCGGCGACGTCCTGACCGTTCAGTACACCGGCTGGCTCGAGGACGGCCGCACCTTCGACTCGTCCCGCGACCGCGGCCCCTTCGAGCTGGAGCTCGGCAAGGGCGAGGTGATCAAGGGCTGGGACCGCGGCCTCGCCGGCATGCGCGTCGGGGGCAAGCGGCGGCTCACGATCCCGCCGGAGCTCGCCTACGGCAGCCGCGGCTATGCCGGCCTCATCCCGCCCCAGGCCACGCTCGTCTTCGAGGTGGAGCTGCTCGAGCTGCGCTGACCCGAGGCGCGCGTCAGAGCGGCTGGTGCGCGGCCGGCGGCTCCGCCCCGGTGCCCGCCGTGGCGATCGGCCCGAGCGCGGTGCGGTCCACCCGCTCGCGGCCGCTCACGGCGAGGCGCGCGCGGTCGAAGAGCCAGCCCAGGCCGCGGAGCGCGTCGACGGCCAGCCGCGCCGGCGCCTCGCGCGAGAAGAGCGGCGGGTTCGCCGCCGCGCGCCCGCCGGGCCGCTTCACGCCCGCGCCGTGCGTGTAGACGAGCTCGCCGCCGAGGTAGGCCCCGTAGATCGCGGCGCCGGCCGCGAGCACGCCCGCGGAGGCGGAGGTGAGGTCGGCCCGGTTCCGCGAGCGCCACGCCGCGAGGCCGAGCGCGGTGAGCACCACGGTGAAGTTCCCGAAGCCGTGCAGGAACATCACGTCCCGGGCGCGGTCGTCCGCGAGGTCGATCTCCTGCGACGCCGCCATCCCGGCGAGCCCGGCGCCGAGCCCGGCCCCCGCCGTCGCCCACCAGAGCCGCGCGCCCATCCGGTCGAGCCGCCGGTCGCGGCGCCGCAGCGTGGCGAGCACATCGACGAGCGCCGCGGCGGGCAAGAGCGCGAGCGGTGCGTGGATCAGCGCGGGGTGGAGGTCGTGGGTCAGCAGCATGGGAGCCTCCCCCCGTCACGCTGCGCAACGCGCCGGCCCGCGGCAAACGGCGAGGGCCCACGCGGCGGCCGGACACGCGAGAGCCCGGCCCCTACCCCGAGGAACCGGGCTCGCGTACGACCTCGGACGTCCCGCCCGTCAGGCTTTCCGGACGTTCGCGGCCTGGAGGCCCTTGGGGCCCTTCACCACGTCGAACTCCACCTTCTGACCCTCGGCCAGGCTCTTGAAGCCGTCGCCCTGGATCGCGCTGTAGTGGCAGAACACGTCCTCACCCCCGTTGTCCTGGGTGATGAAGCCGAAGCCCTTTGCGTCGTTGAACCACTTCACGGTACCCGTCGCCATTCAACGCTCTTTCGCTGTTACGACCGCCGGCATGACGTTCGGTCCACCGACCCGAGGTGGACCTACATGCTGTATCTGAAAAATTCGATACGGTCGAGATAGCTCGGAAAAGCGTTCCCCCGTGGGGTGAGGCGATCCGGGCCTAGACGGCGAGTGCGGCCTGGACGCCCGCGTCGGCAGCGACCCGCGCCTCGAGGTCGTTCAGGATCTCCTCGGCGGAGGGCAGCGCGCTCACCGACTTCTCGCCGATGCCGACGAGGCTCTGGCCCGTGTAGAAGAGCCCCCCTTCGGTGTCACCCTTCACCGCGGCCGCGAGGAGCGCGTCGGTGATGCAGAAGCTCTCCTTGAACCCGCTCGCCCGGCACAGGCAGACGCTCTCGCCGAGGCACTCGACGCACGCCTTGCGGCGCCCCATGTAGCCGTCCTTGCCGAAGAACCAGGCCTTGGAGCGCGGCGGCACCGCCTCGCCGCGGGCGAGCTTGTCCGTGAAGGAGTTCCGCACGGCGCGCGCGTTCATGCCCTTCACGCAGCTCTTGATGAGGGTGACGTCCATCTCGCCGCGGCGCAGGTGCATGTCCTTGAACGCGTCGTGGGCGTCGCCGTCCGAGCAGGCGAGGAACCGCGTCGCGAGCTGGACGCCCGCGGCACCGGCGGCGAGGTGGCGAGGCACCGCGGTGGGATCGACGCCCCCCGCGGCGATCACCGGCAGCTTGGTCGCGGCGAGCACCTCCGCGACGAGGCTCGGCAGCGGGTGGCCGATGTCGCCGATGTGGCCGCCCGCCTCGGCGCCCTCGGCGACGACGAAGTCCGCGCCCCACTTCTCGTACATCGCCGCGAGCCGTCCCGACGAGACGATCCCCGCGAACGGGACGCCGCCGTCCTTGCACCAGCGCAGGATCTCGCGGGAGATGCCGGCCCCCTGGACGATGAAGGAGACCTTCTCGGCGATGGAGGTCTTCGCGAGCAGCTCGAAGTCGGCCTTGTTGATGGCCGCCATGAGGTTCACGCCCACGAAGCCGCCGCGCGCCTCGCGCCGCGCGCGCCGGATCTCGCGCACGAGGTGCTCCTGCGACTTGAGGACACCGGAGATCGTGCCGACGCCGACGAGCATCGGGCCGCGGTGCGCGGCGATGACGCCCGAGAGCCCGTCCGACGCGTGGATGCCCATGCCGCCCTGCACGAGCAGCCGCCGCCCGGACCGGACGATGGCCTCGATCGCCGCGCGATCGAGCGGCGGCGTGGGCAGGGACGTCTCCGTCTCCTCCGCGCGGAGCGGGGTCACGGCGGCGGCTTCCATGGGTCTCTCCTCCGGCGCCGGGGGAAGGGGGCAGCGCCGAGCGGAGGCGACGGTACGCGGGCTCTGTCATGCGCACGTCACGGCGGGCGGACGGAGCGTTGACGCGGCGCGGCGCCCACCGCCGCGGCGCCCACCGTCGGCGAGACGTCACCGATCGCCCCGGAGGGCGGCCCCCCACGAGCGGATGCTCGAGCCCAGCCGGGCGAGGGCTCACCCGGCCGGGAGGAACATGGACGGGATCACGGGAATCGCGTTCCTCGGGCTCGCCGGAAAGGGCGTCGTCTCCTCGCGCTGCAGCTCGCGCTCCTCAGGTCCCATCTCGACCGATCCGATGCGGGGTGGGCAGCGCGCGGCCCGGGGCTCGACGCGATCCATCGGCGCGCTCGCGGCGGTCTCGGCGGCGCGCTCGCGGCGGTCTCGGCGGCGAAGGCGCGCTCGACGGCGCGAGCGGCCGGCTCCTGCGCTCGCGCGGGTCACGTTGCGTCAGCTCGCGTGGGTCCCCGTGAAGGACCTGCTCTTCGGCGCGGCCTGGGGCGGCGGGGCTCGTGCGGGACGAGGTGAGCTGGCGCGGAACGCGGCGTGCGCGTCCTGCCGGGGACCGCGCTCGTCCCCGTCGACCCCGGCGGCGGCGCCGAGCTCGAGCGGCCGGCGCGCGCCTGACGGGGCGGCACGCGGGGCGCCCCCGCGCGGCCGCGCTGACGCGGGCCGCCCTCGTGGGGTACGCTCGCCCGCGAACCGCGCCCCATGCCTCCCGACCGAGAGAGCCGAGAGAAGCCCGTCGTCGTCGCCGTGGACATGGGCTACGGCCACCTGCGCGCCGCGACGCCGCTCGCCGACGCGCTCGGGACCGACGTCGTGCAGGTGGACCGGCCGCCCATCGTGGCCGGCGACGAGGCGCGGCTCTGGGCGAGGGTCCGGCGCGGCTACGAGCTCATCTCGCGCCTCTCGCAGGTGCCGGTGGTGGGCGCGCCGCTCCGCTTCGCGCTCGACGCGATGACGGACATCCCGCGGCTCCACCCGTACCGCGACCTCTCCGCGCCGACGCGCGGCGTCATCACGCTGGATCGGCTCATCCGGCGCAACCTCGGCCAGGGGCTGCTCGCCCACCTGAGCGAGCGGGGCGGCCCGCTGCTCACGACGTTCTACTCGCCCGCCATCGTCGCCGACCGCGCCGGCTACGACCGGATCTTCTGCGTGGTGACCGACACGGACCTGAACCGGATCTGGGTCCCGGTCGAGCCCGCCCGCACGCGGATCCAGTACCTCGTGCCCACCCGGCGCGCCGCGCGGCGGCTCCGCGCGTACGGCGTCCCCGAGGAGCGGATCACCTTCACCGGCTTCCCGCTGCCCGACGCGCTGGTGGGCGGGCCGGCGCTGCCCGTCCTGAAGCGGAACCTCGCCGCGCGGCTCGTGCGGCTCGATCCCTCGGGCGAGTTCCGCCGCTCCATGCCGGAGGAGCTCGCCCACTTCCTCGGCGCGCTCCCGCGCGAGCTCGAGGGGCAGGCGCCCACCCTCACGTTCGCGGTGGGCGGCGCGGGCGCTCAGGCCGGCATGGCCGCCGACTTCCTGCCCGGCTTCCGGCGCGCGCTCGAGGGCGGACTCCTGCGCATCGTGCTCGTCGCGGGCGTGCGCCCCGAGGTCGAGGCCCGCTTCCGCGAGGCGGTCCAGCGGGCGCGGATGGAGCCGCTCCTCGGCGGGCCGATCGAGATCCTGCACGCGCCCTCCTTCCCGGCCTACTACCGGCAGTTCAACGCGCTCCTCGCGCGCACCGACGTGCTCTGGACGAAGCCCTCCGAGCTGACCTTCTACGGCGCGCTCGGGATCCCGCTCGTGCTCGCCTCGCCGGTGGGCGTTCACGAACGGTACAACCGGCGCTGGGCGCGCGAGGGCGGCGCCGGGCTGAAGCAGCGCGACGCGACCTTCGCGGCGGAGTGGATCTCCGACTGGCTCGCCGACGGGCTGCTCGCGGCGGCCGCCTGGGCGGGCTACATGCGGCTGCCCAAGTTCGGCCTCTACCGCATCCTCGAGGCGGTCGGCGCCGCGCCCCAGGCGCGGGTCGGGGGCGGCGTGCCCGAGCTGCCCGGCGCGGAGCCCGCCGCGGAGCCCGC
>Ga0184637_10000576_pt1 | contig 27219 bp, 23 predicted proteins | sample PLM3_127_b2_FD_133143 | JGI IMG/M metagenome (GOLD analysis project Ga0184637, IMG submission 133143) | Groundwater sediment microbial communities from an aquifer in East River, Colorado, USA - PLM3_127_b2 | ecosystem: Environmental > Terrestrial > Soil > Riparian zone | place: USA: East River... | reverse complement strand
GCTGAGGCGGCCAACCCCCCGATTAACGCAGCGATTTAGGCTGACGCTCAGTCCGACGCCCCAACTCCCGAATCTCGATCTCGTCGCCAACGTTCACGTCGTCGAACGGCGGCCGTAACGTTCACACAACACCGCTTTCGCGGAGCGCCTGTCGCTCCGCCGCCGAATAGCCGAGCGCGGCCAGGATCTCCGTGGTGTGCTCGCCCAATTTCGGTGCGAACCCCGGCGCCGTGCCGCGCAGGCTCGCGATAGCGCCGACCGGGAAGAGCATCTTGCCCAGGTCTGGATGATCGACCTCGCGCAGGAAGCCGCGATGCACCAGCTGCGGGTCGTGCGCAAGGTCGAGGGGCGTGGCCACGGGCGACGCGGGGATGTGCCGCTCTTGCGCCTGCGTGACGATGTCCTCTTTCAAAAAGCCCCGCGACCAGGTCTCCAGCCGATCCAGGATAAAGTCTCTCCTCACCTGTCGCTCGGCCTCCTCCACCAGGCTCTCGTCCTCCAGCAGTACCGGGTCCTGGACCCAGCTCATGAATCCGCGCCAGCCCTCCGGGTTGGACGGGATGCTGAACATCGCGTACCCATCCTGGCAGGGGAACGCCCCCGACACGGCCGTGACCGCCCCTCGATAACCGCGCCGCTCGGTGCCTCTCCCCGACGAGGCGTAGGTCACCATCGCCTGCTCGAAGAGGCCCTGGAGGCATTCGGCCAGCGAGACGCGGACAACGTTGCCCTGGCCGGTCTGCTCGGCGACGAGCAGCGCCGCGGCCGTCGCCACTGAGACGAAGGCGCCGGTCGCCGCGTAGACGACGTGCCCGCCCATGAGGACCGGGCGTTGGCCCGGGTGGCCGGTAATCGAGAGCAGCCCGGACTGCGCATAGGCGCAGATCTCCGGCTGGCCGTCCTCAACTATGGTCACGACCAACCGTTCGTTCGCGGCGGTCAGCTCGTCCACATCGACGGACAACGGCGCCATGCCGACGACGACGTCCGCGGCCTGGCACAGATCGCGGAGCACTTGCTTGCCGACGCTCGACGTGAGGTTCAGGCCGACACTCTTCTTGCCCGCGTTCAGAAACTGGTGGTAGACGCCGTGCTCGAGGTCCTCGAGGTCACCCAGGTACGGGCCGAGCCGCCGCACCTCGTCCCCGCCCGGCGACTCGACGCGGATCACGTCGTGGCCGACCTCGGCGAAGAGCCGGGTCGCGTACACCGCCGGATGGGCGGTCAGGTCAATGATCCGGGCCCTCACACCAGGGCTCCCTGCTCGCCGCGGGATCGAACCTCGTCCGGAGCTAGCCCGAGCCATTCGCCCAGCGCCTGCTGCGTGTGCTCGCCGAGGGCGGGCGCCGGCGCCAGCGGAGCGATCGCGCTCCTCGAGAAGGAGAACGGGACGCCTGTGACTGGCATCGTGTGCCCGGGCGGATCCTCCATCTGGCGATAGGCCGACGGCCCCTCCTCCTCGAACACCTCTTTGATACGCCGCATCCGAGCGACCGATACTCCGACAGCCCCCAGACGACTCTCGACATCTTCCTTCGAGAGCTGGCTCGTCCAATCTTCGAGGACGGCGTCGATCTCGTCGTGGTGGCGTAGCCGCCCGACCAGAGTGGCGTAGCGCGGATCATCCAGGCCCGTGCGGATCACGCCCGCCAGGGCTCGCCACTGGGCGTCGTCCTGAACGCTGATCGCGCACCACTCGTCCTGTCCCGCGCACCGGTAGTTGCCCTGCGGGGCGACCCGGGTCGAGCGGTTGCCCGTCCGCGCGGGCGCCCGTCCGCTGGCTGCGCTGGCGACCAGCAGCGGAGCGAGCGTAGATACGCTGCATTCGAACTGCGCCAGGTCCAGGAAAGCTCCCCGCCCGGTGGTCCGCCGCTCCGCGAGCGTCTGAAGGATGCCGAAAGTGGCGTGCAGGCCGCCGATGTAGTCGTTCCACGAGTTGGAAATGGAGGTTGGGAGGTCGCCTTCGGCGCCATTCGTCATCATCAGACCCGTGTACGCCTGGAGGTTCATGTTCATGCTGGTCCACTCGCGCCTCGGGCCCGAATGGCCGTAGCCGGCCATGCTCACATAGATCAGGCGCGGGTTCAGCGGCTCGAGGCGCTCATAGCCAAGGCCGAGCCGGTCCATCACGTTGGCGCTGAAGTTCTCGATCACCACGTCCGCGATCGTCGCGAGGCGCGTCGCCAGGTCCTTACCGCTCTCGGTCTTCAGGTTGATCGTGATCGAGCGCTTGTTCCGGTTGGTGTTCAGGAACGCCGGCGGCCGGTCCTGGCGGCCCTTCGCGTTGGGATCGGGGCGCGTCGCGCTCGTTCGGTCCGGCCGGGTCGCCGTCTCGACCTTGAGGACCTCGGCCCCGAGGTCGGCAAGCAGGCGTGTGCAGAACGGCCCCGCCAGGATCTGCGTGAAGTCCAGCACACGAATGCCGGCCAAGGGAAGCGGGCCGGTAGGGTCCGCGACAGGGGACAGGGCAGCCGAGGCTCGCGCCAGCTGGTGAGCCACGTCACCCCCTCCCTAACCCTCCCCCGTCGAGGGGGAGGGGATAAGTGGGCCCCCAGGGGATGGTCTGCTGGGCAAGGGCGGTCGCGGGCATCGGCACGTCGAGATCGAACGCAAGGGAGAGGACGGCGCGCAGCCCGCGGTGGAACGGGCGCCGCTGGTCACCGTCGCCCGTACGCTCGCCAAGGCCCATCCGGTTATCGATCACGTAGCTCTGAGCTGTGCTCGAGGACAGTACGCGGCAGAACGCCTCCATGTCGATCCCGGCGCGCTCCGCGAACCGGAAGCCCTCCATGGCCGCCATCACGTTGATCACGGTCACCGCCTGTTGCGCCGCCTTGGTCGTCGCACCGGCGCCGAGCTCACCCATATGGAAGATGTGCTTGCCCGACGCCTCGAGTACCGGCCGACATCGTTCCACGGCGGCTGCCTCGCCGCCCACCATGAACGTCAGGCTTTGGCTGCGCGCCCCCGTTTGAGCGCCGGTCATCTGGGCATCGACCACGGCGACGCCCTTCGCGCGTGCCTGCTCGGCGATCCGTTTCGCGGTGCGCGGGTGGATCGTGCTGTGGATCGCAATCACCGCGCCGGCTCTCGCGCCTACAAGTACGCCATCCTCACCAAGGACAGCGGCGTCGACCGCGGCGTCGTCGGGGAGGGCTAGCTGAACGATCTCGGCATGCTCGCCGACATCGCGACTGGACCGGGCGCGTTTCGCGCCGAGCGCCTCCAGCTCGCGCATCGGCTCGTCGCGCAGGTCGAAGACCATGAGGTCGAAGCCCGCGCGCAGCGTGTTCTCGGCGATCGCCCGCCCCATGGTTCCCAGGCCGACGAACCCGACCCGTGCCGTCATGCGATCGGAACTCGCGTGCCCTGAGCGTCGGCGAGGCCCGCCGGCGTGACCCACTGCTTCAGGGGCTCGCCGTCGGCGAGGGCCGCGAGCTCGCGCTCCCAGATCTTGCGCTTCAAGATCACCCCCATGTCGGTCCCCCCGAGGCGCTCGGGCGGCCGTCGGTCCTGCCTGCCCTGGCCGACCTGGGTCACGTAGTCCTCGATCCAGAACAGCTTGTAGATGCTCATGTCCGCCGGCAGCGATTCCAGCTTCATTTTTCCCGCGAGGATCGCCTCGCCGATGGCGTTGAGCTCCTCCGGGTTCGCTTCACCCGCCTCCGAGCGCCGCCGCGCATACTGCTCGGCCTGCTCGGGCGTGAGCGGGATGTAGTCGACAACCCAGTTGACGCAGTGCTCGTCGTCGATCGGGACACGCCAGAACAGGCGGTCCGCCTCCAGGTTGCGCGCGTCGTCGATCGTGCCCTCGATCCTCGGGCTGCGGACCTGGTTGATGTTCGGCATGTGGAAGTACGTGTAGCGGGGCGGTCGGCCCGGCGGCGGCGGCCCATACGTGCGGACCCCGTACTCCGTCTCCTCCGCTTTCAACGGGGACGGAGCCGAGCGCACGCCCTCACCCATGCGTTTCCATGACTCGCGATGGGTGAAGACGACGTGCCGCGGGTCGTTGTCGATGCGCGTCATGAAGTTGCACGGCCAGTACTCCCCTGGCCCGGCCTCGACGTACCCCGGCCGCTCGAAATCTGGAAAGCGCCGTATCGCCGGCGGCGGGTCCTCCTCGCCGACGTACACGAAGAGGAGCCCGAGATACTCCTGGATCGGGTAGCTGCGAATGCGGATCCTGTCGGGCGCCGGCCGCTCCTCCAGGGGCTGCTCAACGCACTGTCCGCTTCCGTGGTACATCCACCCGTGATAGCGGCAGCGGATGCAGTCGTCCTCCACCCAACCGATCGAGAGCTGGGTGCCCCGGTGAGCGCAGCGGAAATCCACGAGGTACGGCGTCCCACTTGCGCCGCGGAACAGCGTGAAGTCCTCGCTCATGAGACGAACCGGGACGGCCTGGCCGGGCGCGAGCTCTTTCGAGCGGTAGACCGGCTGCCAGAACGTCCGCATGAACCGCCCTGCCAGAGTGCCGGGGCCGGTGTGATGGAGATCGGCGTGGTCCCCGTAAGCCATTGGGGTCCTCCAGCTCTGTCATTCTGAGCCGACGGGCGAAGAATCCGAATCTCGTGGGCGCGGATTCCCTTCGGCGTTGCTCAGGACATGCTTAAGGCTGCGCGGTCAGAATGACATTAGCGCGATGCTAGAGGCGTGGGTGGGGGGTAGTCAAGGGTGGGGTAGTTGCCCCCACCCGTTCGCGGCGCTAGCGCGTCCGCTCCCGACCTCTCCCATTGCGATGGGCTTTGCACAGAAAAGCATAACTGCACAAGAATTCTCCAGACTGCACAAAAGAGGCGGCTTCCCGCCGTGACGTGCACTCACAGGCGCCGCCGGAAGTTGTAAGCTCCGCGCTCCATGCCCTCTCGCTCGTAGAACCGGTGCGCATCTATGCGCCCGAGACCGGAGCTGAGGTCGAGGTGGGTGCAGCCCCTCTTCCGTGCCCAGTCGGACGCCGCGTCCAGCAGTGCCTTGCCGACGCCCCGGCCCCGATGCGCCTTCGTGACTACCAGGTCCTGCAGCCAGCAACGCCATCCGTCCCGGATCGAGAGGTAGTCTTTGTAGACGGACGCCATGCCGATAATCAGGTCGCCATCCACCGCGAGCAGGACGTCGGCATCCCGCCGGGAAACGGCGTGGCGGAACCCCTCGCGCCCCCGCTCCGGCGTGTAGCCGTGGGGGAAGGCACCCGGCGGCTCGAACAACTCCTCGAGCAGAGTGAGGACGGGCGCTTCGTCTGTGAGCACAGCCGTGCGGATTGCGATCTCCCGGGCGTTCATCATTCCATCAGCATACGGAAGCACGAGTCTTTTTTCACGAATCGCCACTTGCACAAAAAGTCTCCGCGTAACGGTTATTTTTTGTGCAAAGCTCATTGCGATGGGAGAGGTGATGCCCCCTCTCCTCCCTCAGTCCTCAGTCCTCTACGACAGCTCCCACTCGTGGATGTTCCAGTGGTTGTTGGTCTCGTTCACGCCCGCGTCTGGGCCCCTCAGTGCAGGCAGGTGGCTTGTGACGTTCAGGCCGTAGTGGAGCGGGAAATTCGGCATCAGCTCGCTCTGGATGCGCATCATCTGCACGAACGCGCCCACCTGCTCGCGGCGGTCGAGGGTGCTGTTGAAGGTCTCGAAGAGGCGGTCGTAGTCGGGGTTGGAGAAGCCACCCCGGTTGTTGCCGTTCCACCGGTTGGCGGGCGTGCCGATCTGCTCGCTGCTCAGGCTCTGCGCTGACCCGGTCTCCGACTGGCTGATGCCGTGGATGAGGATGCCGGGATACGTGGCGCGCGCCTGCTGGTCGCGCTCGAGGGCGTTGGGCATCACGAACGGCTGTACATCGAAGCCCGCCCGCTGCCAGGTATCGACCACGATGGCGAGCAGCTTCTCACGCTGCGCCCCCGCGCTGTTCCAGAGGGACGGCCGCAGGCGATCGCCCCCGGACGCCACGAAGAAGCCGTCGCGATCCTTCGCGTATCCCGCCTCGGCCATGATCTGTTCGGCGCGTCGTGGGTCAAAGGGGTACTTCGTGATAGCCCGTTCGACCTCGGCGTAATACGGCGACTGCGTCGGCGCGAACGTATAGGGGATGGGTGCCTGGCCCTCGAAGATGCCCTCGTTGATGGACTCCTTGTCGATCGTATGGGCCACCGCCCGCCGCACCCGAGGATCCAGCAGCGCCGGGACCTGCTGGTGCTCGGCCCGATGCTGGGCGACCGCCGTGGTCATCGACGTGGCGAGGAAGAGGTTCTTGCCCTTTCCCTCGCCTCCGTCAAAGCCTGCCTCGCGGCGGAGGATCATCGCGTGCTCGAACCGGATGGCCTGGCTGATGCTCAGGTGGACCTGGCCGGCGAGGAGCGCGGCGAGGACCGCGTTTTCGTCGTTGATGAACCGCAGCACGAGCCGGTCGATCTTCGGCATGCCGAGCGCGTGACCCTCGAATGCGACGGCCTCGATGTGCGAGGCCGGCTCCCAATTGGCCACCTTGTAAGGACCAGCCCCTACGTACTCCGTCGTCCAGTAACGGAGCGACAGGAACGGGTCGCGTTGGGCGACCGGATCTTGCTGGAACCTAGCGAAGTGCTCGGTAAGGAAATGGCGAGGCAGGGGGTCGAGGCCCTGGCCATTGTCGAGGAACGGCGAGCGCCACTCGACGCGTACCGTCTGCGGGTCGATCGCGGTAAGCCGCTCGATCCGGTCCTGGGGCTTGGGCTCGAAAACCGGAAGGCCGGGATGGGTATAGACCTGATGGGCGAAGGCCACGTCGTCCGCGGTGAGCGGCTGGCCGTCGTGCCAGGTCAGCCCGGGGCGAATCCTGTACGTCGTTTCCATGCGCCCGTCGGGGAGGATCCGCCACGTGTCCGTGTTCAACTGGGGCAGTGCCTCGACGAGATAGGGTCGGGCATTGCCCTGACCGTCGATGATGGTCAGACCCGCGCTGAAGATGCGCGTCGTCCGCTCGGGATTGGTAGGACCGATGATCTTCATGTTCAGGTTGCTGACCTCAGTGTTGACGACCATCAGGAGCGTGCGGGACTGCGGCGGAGCGGCGGCTGGAGCCGAGCTGCCCCCGGGCGCCGCGGGCGAGGCGCAGCCGACCACCGCGAACACAGCCGCGAGCAGGACCAGGGCTGGGGCTTTAGCGATCATCTAGAAACCCTCCGGAGCGGGTGATCCAGCGTGACGGCGGCACCATTGCGGGCGCAGTCTTGCACGAACTCGGCCAGGATCGCCGGGTCCTCGTCCTCATACTCGATCTGCCATCCGCCCTCGCGCTCGCTCATCGATGCCCCCTCACCGCCGTCGCGAGTGTCGTTTACGACAACGGCGCCGAAGGTATAGGCCAGGTAGCGGGCGGGCGTCGTGCCGGTGTTGAAGTGCTGATGATACTGACCGCCCATCGGCGAGAAGATCGAGCCATCCTTCCAGTCGACTTTGACCCGCTCGCGGTCGCCAGGGGACCACAGGAGCGTGTAGCCCCTGCCCCCCAGCACGATAATCTCGGCGCCCGGGCCATGGCGGTGCGCCTTCTTGTACGTCCCGGGAGGGAACTCGCTGATGTGCAGGTTCATCGCGTTGCCCGCCATCCAGAAGAAGAGCAAGTTGCCCGCGCCCCGCTCCCGCCGCTCGGGCAGCGCGATCGCCCGCACGTCTGGGAGGAAGTTCGTCTGCCACTCGCGGGTATCGATCTTCTGACCCGGGTCCGTGAAATAGGCTTCGTCCCCCGCGTAGCGGTCGGTGAACGCGTAGTCGCAGTTGAAAACGAAGTCCGCGTTCCGGACGGCGTTCATCATGAGAGGCGCCGTCGTCGGGGTGAACAGGCGGGCTGCATTCTGGCCGTCATGGTTGAAGTGCTGATACCAGCAGTTCAGCGGCGGAGAGAACAGGCTCCCGCTCTGCCACTCGACGGTCTGCTTCGTCGTGCTGCCGGGCAGCCAGACCGTCGTCGCGCCACGCCCATCGAGCACGCAATACGACGCTTCGAACAGGTGGCGGATCGGCTCGGTCTGGCCCCCCGGGGCGATCTCGACGAGCCAGCCATCGGTCACTTCCTGTGCAGCAAGGCTGACAATCGCGCCTTTCGCTCCCAGCCGCGGCCAATGGGCCACCTCGGCGGTTCGAAGGTCCTCGATGTGCGAGCCCGTGTAGAAGGGGACACCCTCGCCCCGGCGCCAGAGGGTGTAGGGCGTTTCGCGCTCGCCCCATCCGCGCGACCGCGCGGGTGCTTGTGAAGCTGGGGCTTCATGCATTCAGGCTCGCTCCATCGGATCCAGCTCAATCCAGGCTTACGGGCAATCCGGACAACGCTCGATGTCCAGGTGGCTTGCGATCCACACTTCGCCGCTCGTGCGAAGCCACTTTGGGTCAGGTGATCCGCTTCCGCCGATAGTACCATCCGGTGGGATATACCCTCTTCCTGGGAAGGCCAGCAATAGAGGTCAAGGCAGACAAATGGACTTGCTCCTAGAAACGAAGAGCCAGATCGCCGCATATCTCGATGGCTCATTGTCGCCGAGCGAGCTGCAAGTCTGGCTGGGGGAGGTTTCGCCGAGCGCCGCGGAGAATGCGCCTGCAGCTCGCTTTATAGGAGATGTGTGGCGGTTGCTCAGCGAGTACGGCTATGGCCACCGCGATGAAAGCAGTCTCCGTAAAGAGCTGAAGCGGCTTATCGACCCTGCTCGCCCAATATCTCCAGGCAGAGTAAAGTAGCGACCGATCGACCTTCCAGAATCAGGAGGAGCGATGTCGCTTACGGAAGACTATGCGAACCGAATGAAGACCGCCTTCGAGCGGACGACGTACGGGAAGTGGCTCGCCGGCGAGGGTGTGCCAATCTACGAGGGCTTCGCCGTCGGGGAGGACGTGGCGAAGCTCGAGGTCGGGCCGTGGCCGCGGATCGGCGGCAAGGGGGTGTTCCTCAACCTCTACCCGCTGATGGAGGGCGTGCGCGGGGCGTACGTCGTCGAGATCGCGCCCGGCGCCGCACTCGAACCGGAGCGGCACCTCTACGAGAAGATCGTCGTCGTGCTCGATGGACATGGGACGACCGAGGTCTGGCAGGAAGGGGACTCCAGGAAACACGTCTTCGAGTGGGGACGAGGGAGCGTTTTCTCGCCACCGATCAACGTGTGGCACCGCATGTACAACCTCGGCAACACGCCGGCGCGGTTCATCGCCGTCACGGACGCGCCGCAGATGATGAATGGCTTCCGTAACGCCGACTTCATCTTCAACTGTCCGTACTCGTTCCGGGAGCGCTACGACGGCAGCGAGAACTACTTCGCGCAGACCGGCAACCGATATCGCTCGTCGACGTCGCGAACGGGCACGAACATGTGGGAGACGAATTTCATCCACGACGCCTTCGAAGCCGACCTGGCCGACAACGAGGTGAAAGGCCACGGCGACCGCTCGGCGATGTTCGAGATGTCGGGCAACGCGCTGATCGGCCACATCGCCCAGTGGCCTGTCGGCTGCTACCACAAGGCCCATTTCCATGGGGCGGGCGCGCTCCTGATGGGCCTCCGATCCGAGGGGTACGTGCTCCTGTGGCCGAACGCGCTCGGCCTGCAGCCGTATACGACCGGCCACGCCGACGAGGTCGTCGAGGTAGCGTGGGGCAAAGGCACGCTGTATGCGCCGCCCAATGGCTGGTTCCACCAGCACTTCAATACGGGCGCAGAGCCTGCGCGCCACCTGGCGTTCCGGCATGGCAGCCGTCTCGCGGGCCCGGGCTTCGAGCCCCTGGCTCGCAGGGACGCTGAGCCGGACTGGAATCCGCAGCACGTCAGCGTGAACGCGGGCGGCGCCCTCCTCGACTACGAGGATGAGGACCCAGAGCTCCGTCGCCGGTACCGTGAGGCGCTCGACCGGAATGGCGTCGAGTGCCAGATGCCCGACGAGATCTATCTGCCCGGGGCCGCTGAGAACGCGACCGATCCAACGCTCCAGGCGCTACTCGCAGGCGGGCGGGATTAGGCAGCTCGCCGATCCGCTCATCCTGAGCTTGTCGAAGGACTTGTGGTTCGACAGGCTCACCACGAGCGGTCGCGGGGCTCGATGTCGACTCTAACCCCTGACGTCCCACTCGTGTGTGTTCCAGGGGCCCTCTTCCTTGAAATTCTGGACGCGGTTCGAGACCAGGTAGACGCTGCTCGTGTAGAGCATCATCAGGAACGGCAGGTTCTCCGAGAGGTGTCGGACGATACGGCCCATGGCCTCGCGCCGCTCGGGCACGGAGATCGTGGTCAGGTAGCGATCGAGCAGCCCATCGAGCTCGGTGTTGACGTAACGAGCCCGGTTGCCGGTCACCCGGTAGCTGTTCTCGGGCAGGGGCGTGTTCCGGCTGTGGATCGACCGGTTGCCTCGGTGGTCGAGCGGCTGCCGCACGAGCTCCATCGCCGGGAAGGTCGCGCGGTACTCGAGGTCATCCGCCCGCTGGCGAGGGATCACGTAAGGGGTGACGGCCAACCCGATCTGCTGCCACTCGGCGGTGATCGTAAAGAGCATCTTCTCGCGGAGATCGTCTCCGCTCGTGGTGCGCAGCTCGTACCCGAGCTGCTGGCCGGCGGCGTCTCGGAGGGTTTGATCCGGCCCCCGCGTGTAACCGATGGTCTCCAGCAGCTGGGTCGCCTTCCTCGGATCGTGCTCGTACTTCACAGCGTTTCGCGCCTCGATCTCCCGGTAGGCCGGCTGGCCGGGGCGGAGCCAGCTGTGGGCCACCTCGCTCTGACGCGTGACGAGCGCATCCACCATCGTCTGGCGGTCGATCGCGTGGAGCGCCGCTCGCTTGAACGTCAGATCGGTCACGATCGCGGGGTTCGGGCTGATGTGCTGGACGTATGCGGCGATCTGGCTCGCGTCCTGATAGTCCACGAACATCCGGCCGTCGCCCCACCGATTCGCGATCTCCAGGGCCTGAGGACCGGAGATGTTCCGGCCGAGGGTCATATCGACCGCGCCTGCCAGCAGGTTCGCCTGCGTGGTGTTCGCATCCTCGATGAAGCGGAACTCGACCTCGTCCAGCTTCGGGCGACCGAGCACGTACTTGTCGTTGGCGCGGAGGATCATGTGGCTGCCGCGTTCCCACGTCCTGATCTGGAACGGGCCCGTTCCGACGTATTCGAGGCTCCAATACGGTCGTCGATGAACGTCTCTTTGGTCTCGACGTAGGCCTTCTCGAGCCGATGCTTCGCGAAGGGGACGGCCGAGGTAGTGAACATCGTGTCCGCGTCGATGTAGGTCGATCTCCACTTGATCGTCAGCGTGCGGGCATCGGGGGTTTCGACGCCGTCGATGAAGTCGTACATGACGTTCGTGAAGATCGGCAGCTCTTTGTCACGCACGACCTGGGCCACAAAGGCCAGGTCGGCCGAGGTGAACGGGGTGCCATCGTGCCACTCGGCGCCGACCTTGATCTTCCAGGTCGTCTCCATCCTGCCGTCGGGGAGGACCTTCCAGAGGCCGTTCTCGAGCGAGGGCACAGCCTCGGCGACCTCTGCGCGCAGGACACCTTCGCCTTCGCGGGCCAGGCCGGCGGCGACGAGCGCCTGGATATGCTCGATCCCCCGCACGCGAGAAGCGGGATTCAGGGTCTGATAGACGGTGTGAGGGTCGCCCATGATGGAGGCGACGACGCGTTTGGGAGCGGCCTGGCGTCGATCGGATTGTGCGTCAGGCGTTCGCCCGGCAGTGGCGCAGCCTGTGAGGAGAACGGCGAATACCACCACGGCTTGCCCGATGAACCCGAAGCGCATCGTGCCACCTCCTTGTGGGTGCTCGACGGCTTTGCCGACGGGTAGGAGAGGACAGTGAGGTGCCCTCACCTAGTAGAGGATCGCAGAAGCTCGTGACCCTACCCCTCTCCCTACCCCTCTCCCGCAAGGGGGGAGGGAACAGGCTGCATCCGCGCGTGCCTCGCATCGAAGACGGATCGTCCGATCGCGCGTAGCTGCTCTCGATCCGCATCGGGGCTGGCCGCGGGAGGCACTCGAACGATCGTGCTCTGGCCATACGTCGGGATCGGCCCATGCCGAGCCAGATCGACCCCCTTGGGGTCCTCACCACGCTGCACGGCTCTAATCCCCTCCCGCAGCATCCGGCGCAGAGTGAGGACGCCGGTGTCGCTCCATCCCAGGTGCTCGAGGGCATGCACGGCGATCGAGCGCTGGCTGACCTGACCCTCGAAATCGCCCGGCTGGCGCTGCCGGTCCTCGTACGTCCGGACTGACATGTTCGTGAACTGCCAGCGGCTGGGTGGCCTCCCCTCGACGTTCGCGGGGCGATACTGGAGCCAGAACGATGTAGTGTGGGTATCGTCCACGGGGACGCCCCACGTGGTGGTTCGTGGCGGGTCGAACGCCATCTCGTCGGATAGCTCCCCGAGGGGAAGCGTGCGCGGGATCTGGTCGACCGTCGGGAGGATGTAGTCCGCGAGGCGAACCCACACCATCTCGCCGGCGCGGAGCGTATGGATGTACATCATGCCGCTCGGGGTTTCCCGCCATTCGAGCGCGCGCCCCCGCATGTCGGTGGTCACCGAAGAGACGTCTCGCTCCCATTCCTTCAGCCCGACGTCGACGTATTTCTCGAGCGTCCCCTCCGGGTCAACGCCCGGCCGGTGCCGCTCGAGCTTCGCTCGGCCCTCTTCGAGCCCGTGAAGGAACGCCGTATGGACGGCGTCCATGTTGTTCTCGGCGAGCTGCAGCCAGTTGCAGGGGGTCATGTCGTCTCTGCCGGTCGGCCCCGGTTCGGCAACGTAGCCCGGCCAGTCAAAGATGTCGTAGGTCGGGAGCTCGGGACGCTTCTCCGGCGGGCCCATGTAGGCAAAGACCAGGCCCATGTGCTCCCGCGTCGGATACGCGCCATGGAACAGGCGCTCCTTGATCCTACTTTCCGGCGGCTCGCCGGGCGTGTCGAGCACGCGTCCATCTGTGCTGTAGAGCCACCCGTGGTAGCAGCAGCGAACGCCGTCGCGCTCGACGGTTCCGAACTCGAGGGAGGTCCCTCGGTGGCTGCAGTGCTGCTCGAGCAGGCCGACTTGACCCCGTCCGTCGCGGAACAGGACCAAATCCTCGCCGAGGATGCGGATCGCCTTCGGCAGGTCTTTCAACTCCGACGACACGCCGACCGGATGCCAGAACCGGCGGAGGTATTCGCCGCCGGGTGTGCCGGGGCCGACGTGCGTGAGCTCCGCATCTTCTTCGGGCACGTCGCGATGGTAGTAGCCGCCATAGCTCCCCGCAGGCGATCGCGACTCCGTCTTCGCCATGTTGTCCCCCTTTGCAACCGCACGTTGGTTCCGAATTGGGCCCATTCTACCCAGAGCGGATTGATCTAGCATTCATGTCGCGCCAGGAACTCTTTGACGGACCACCGTCGTCTCCCTAGACTGGTGTTACAGCGGCGGTACCTATAGCCGGCACGCCGCGGCCCGGAGGCAAGACGATGCGACTACGGTTCTCTCGATTCCTTCCACTGATCGTTCCGCTCGTTCTGGTGGCTGGCTGCGGGCCGTCGAGCACGCCCGGCACGCCCCAGGCGGCGGATGGGTCGAGGGCGGCCCAGCAGGATCGCACGCTGAACATCGCCATCGAGGCGGAGCCGACCAGCATCGCCGCCGTCTATCCCGGCATCGCGGGCAGGTCAACGACGTTCCAGGTTCGCTCCTTCAACGCGTTTCTCGACCTGATCGACACGCGCGGTGAGGCCCACGCGTACATGGCCGAGGCGTTGCCGGTGTTCGGCACCGACAGCTGGCAGGTGTTCCCCGATGGTCGCATGCAGACGACCTACCGCCTCAAGCCGAACCTCACCTGGCACGACGGAACCCCGTTCTCCGCGGAGGATTTCGCCTTCACCTGGCGCACGATGAGCATCCCCGAGGCGGGATTCGGACTCTTTACAGGCGCGCCGCCCTTCAAGCCCATGGAAGACGTGTCGGCTCCAGATCCTCGCACCCTCGTGATCCGCTGGAGCGAACCTTTCCCAGGCGCCAATGTGCTCCAGTCAGGCGGCAGCCGGATGGGTCTCGTGCCCTTCCCGCGCCACATCCTGCAAGGCATCGTCCAGGAGGGAAACTTCGAGGCGCTCGGGAACCATCCCTACTGGACCCGAGGGTTCATCGGGCTCGGCCCCTACCGGCTGGACCGATGGGAGCTCGGCACATTTATGGAAGCGTCAGCGTTCGACGGCCACGTCCTAGGGCGCCCGAAGATCAACCGCCTTCGATTCCAATTCTTCGAGGAGCCGAACGCGATCCTCGCGGCGGTGCGGGCCGGGGCCATCGACATCGCCGCCGACGCGTTGACGTTCCCGCTTGGTCTCGAGCTGAAGCGCGAGTGGGCGACGAGCGGCGCCGGCAACATCCTGATCGCATACACGTCGCAGCGCTCGCTCATCTTCCAGGCGCGGCCGGAGCTGGTGACGCCACGGTCCCTGCTGGACGTGCGCGTGCGACGAGCGCTGGCCCACACCGCCGATCGGGCTAGCCTGAGCGAAGCGTTATGGGCCGGCGAAGTGCGGATGATCGAGACGATCTTCGCCCCGACCCTCAGCTATTACGACGCGATCGACCGGGCGATCATCAAGTACCCATTCGATGTGCGCGCGAGTGAGCGGCTCATGAATGAAGCCGGCTTCGGCAAGGGCGCCGATGGTTTCTACACCAGCCCAGCCGAAGGACGGTTCACGCCCGAGGTAAAGGGCGGCGAGGACCTCTCGGAACACCCGATCCTGGCCGCGGGCTGGCGCCAGGCTGGGTTCGACATGCGCGAGGCGATTCTGGCCGGGGCGCAGGCCCAGGATCCACAGGTGCGTCACACGTTCCCGTCGATCCACACCAATGCGTCGGGCGCCGCTGAGACGAACTGGATGGCGCTCTTCACGAGCGCGCAGGTTGGCACGGCGGAGAATCGCTGGCGCGGAAGCAACCGGGGAGGCTGGACGAATCCGACGTTCGATCGCCTGGTGGAGACCTTCAACGCGACGCTCGATCCTGATCTGCGCATCCGACAACGCGCGGAGATCGCACGGCTGTTGAGTGAGGAGCTGCCCGTCATCATGCTGTCGCAGAACCCGAACGTCACGGCCCACATCGCGGCGCTGCGCGGACCGACGACGGGAATCGTAGGCACGACGGGGCTATCGGCCTGGAACATCCACGAGTGGGAGCTGACGTGAGTGCGGAGTTGGGAATGCGGAGTGCGGAACCGGGTGACGCCTAGCCTTGCGCTCAGCTGACACCGATCCAGCTGCGGAACGAGTACAGCTCGAACTTTTGCGCGGGGCCACGGTGGCACGACGGGCCTCGCTCGCTCTATCCCTGAGCTCGATGACGATGCAACTCACAAGGCGTGCACTCCACGAAGCCCATCCGGCCGATGACGCAGACGAGCTATCTGTGCGATTTGTCGCCCTGTGCTACGGTCGTGAGCTCGCCGAGGGGCTGCGTCGCGACCTCGCGGCGCGCCGAGTCGGAGGCAGTGGATCTGAACCCGGCTGATGCGTTGCTCGCGCTCACGCCTGTCGTGGAGGCCCTCGAGCAGCTGGGCGTGCCCTATCACGTTGGGGGTTCCGTCGCGAGTTCGTCCTGGGGATTGCCCCGCGCTTCGGTGGATGTGGATCTCGTGGCCGAGCTTCGAGCCGACCAGGTTGATAGGCTCGTCGGCCTGCTAGAGGGCAGCTACTTCGTCCAACGCGAGCCAGTTCTTGAGGCCGTGCAGCGGCGGCGCTCGTTCAACGTGATCACCTGAGCACGATGGTGAAAGTGGACGTCTTCGTGGCCGAGGCGCGCCCATTCGACGCAGGGCGCGTTGGACGTGGCGATGACCGTCTTCCCTTCCAGGTCCTTCGGAGACTTGATCTCCTGGGTGGCCACGACGGAGTCGTCCCAGTCGTTCTGAGCCTGGGCGATGTAGATGAACCGCTTGTCTCCCCGGGCCCGGTAGTGGTAGGGCTCGTGGTGGAGACCGCTCAGGAAGTCGTAGGTCCCGTCCAGGAGCATGGGCGCCCGGTCCGGAAACCCGCGGAATTCCTGGCCGGGGACGTTCTTGCCGGTGACATCAACCGTCAGCTCGAACCCCTGCTTCTGGGTGACACCTGAGTCGCGCCAGACATACAGGAACGCCATGTGCGAGATGTGGCTGGCCAGCATGCGGACGTTCGGTTTGACAGCCATCGGCCCTGCTCATTAATTCAAAGTCTGTGAAGAATGGTCCTGGTTAGCTACGCGGTCGAACGTCCCATTCGTGGACGTTCCACGTGTGCATGATCTGTCCGTTGTGGGCGGTGCCGGTGTTGACGACGACGCCGGTCAGGCCACCGCCCGTCACGATGATCTCGGGGTCATACATGAGCGGCATCAGGGGAAGCTCGGCGGTGAGCAGCCGGACGAGGTCCCGTTCTATCTGGACCTGTCTCGCCTCGACGAGCTCCGCCAGGTAGCGGGCCCCGAGGTCGTCCCACGCGCGACTGGCGTATCCGCCGCGGTTCGATCCCGACCATCGGTTATCTGCCGTGGGGATCTGCTCGCTCGCCAGGCTCCTGATGATCGTGGCTGCCGGCATCGAGCCGCGTGAGATGTCCATGCCGGTGTAGCGCGCTCGCGCCTCGCGATCCCGCAGCTCCTGCGGCGTCTGGTTTTCGTAGGTCCCGACGACGCCGATCTCCTTCCAGTTGTCGGCGATGATCAGCGCCTCTTTCACATCCTCCCGCGTGCGGATCGTCAAGGCGAAGCGCTGCCCGCCGTCTTTTTCGAGCACGCCGTCGGCCCCCCGCCGCCAGCCGAGATCGCCGAGCAAAGCGCTCGCGCGACGTGGATCGTATGGATAGCGGGTGACGGCATCCTGGACCTGGGCGTAGTGCCGGAACCCCGGATGCACCCAGCTGTCGGCAACCTGCCCGTATTCGCCATTAACGGTTCGTGCGAGCTCCGCCCGATCGATGGCGTGGAGCAGGGCCTGGCGTGCTCTGGGATCGGCGAGATCCGGCGGCTGCGGGTTGAGGAGCTTCTGTGGCTCTATGAACCGCCAGCGCGGAACCTCGATGGAGCCCGTCCCGTAGCCCGTGCTCTCCCAGTCCTGCTTGACCAGCGTCATGGCCTCGAAATCTGGGCCACCCGGCGCGAGGAAGAACTGGATCGCCCGGGCATGCATGTTTGCCACCGTCGTATTCGCATCGGGGATGAACTGGACGCGGATCGAATCGATCTTCGGACGACCCAGGAAGTAGCCGTCGAACGCGGCGAGCTCCAGCTGGCTGCCTCGGCCCCAGCGCGTCACCCGATAGGGCCCTAGTCCAACGTAGTCGTCGCTGAAGTAGGACTGGGCCAGCATCGTGTCTTTATTCTCCTGGTAGGGCCCCTCCAGGAGATGTCGGGGGAGCGTGAACAGCTCGCGGTGGCCGAGTCGGTCCGCGAATGGATACAGCGCAGACCACCTGACGACAACCGTCGTCGCGTCCTGGACCTCCATGCCGCTGATCAGCCGCACCACGGCCTGGTTGGAGTTCGGCACGTCCGGATCGCGGTTCACCTGCCAGGAGAAGACCACATCGTCGGCCGTGAATGCCTGGCCGTCATGCCACCGCGCGTCAGGCCGAAGCTTCAGCGTGGTCTCCATACGACCGTCGGGAGAGGCCCGCCACGTCCCTCGCTCGACGGAGGGCAGCTCGGCAAGGAGGCGCGGTACAGGCGATCCGTCCGCGCTGGTGGTCGCCAGGAACGAATTGACCGTGTGACCGATCTGCCGGACCCCGCTGCCACCACCGCCAGTGACGGCGTCCCACATGTTGCCGGGATCCTCACTTACGGCGATGGCCAGCTGCTTCGGCGTTGTCGAGGCGGGCGCGGCGTCCTGTCGCGACGCCGTGGATGGAGCGCCTGGGCTGCATCCAACTATAAGCATCACGGCAATCAAGATCATCGAGACATTCAGGTGCACGGCGACCTCCTGCACGCGCTCGGCGTAGCCACCATCATACGCTCCTCGCACGATCGAGGAGGTCGTGGACTACGTCAAGGCCAACGGGGTGGACATCTACGACCGCCGCGAGGTGAAGAGCGGGGCATCCTCCAGTTCCGGGTCCTGGATCCGGACGGGAATCAGATCGAGATCCGCCTGCCGACGGGCGAGGAGTAATCCGCTAGGCGCTGGCAGTCACCGCAGCCGCTTGCGGGGTGACTGGCCGCTCCGCGTCAAGGTCGAAATATTCGATGGCGTTGCCGGCCAGCATCGCGTACTTCTCGTCTTCCGGCACGCCGACGAACGACTCGTCGATTACCTTCTGTGAGTAGGGCCAGTCGGTTTCGGCGTGAGGGAAGTCGCTGCCCCACATCACGTGCCCTACGCCGATCTCGTGGCGCGCCCGCACCCCGTAGGGGTTGCGCATGAATCCCCACCAGAAGTGCTCCCGCACGTACTCGCTCGGCGGCCGCTCGAGCCGCTTCATCTCCAGGAGCCGCTCCGCCCAGTAGCTGTGCCGCTCGTACTGGTCGTCCATCTGGTCCAGGAAGTTCGGGATCCAGCCGATCTGGTTCTCCGCGAGATAGAACCGCAGCTTTGGAAAGCGATCGAAGGCGCCGGAGAAGACGAGCTGGGTCGCCGTGACGCCGCCGCGGAAGCCGAACTTGGCGTACTTGGAGAACGCGTCCACACCGGAGGCGACCTCGACGGGGTCGTGCTTGTAGGACCAGTCGACGCGGCTGCCCCGCCCCTCCGCTCCGCCGAAGGCAACGTGCACCGTGAGCGGCATGTTCATGTCGAGGGCGGCCGCCCAGAAGCGGTCGTCTTCGAGTGTCGGAACGGCTTTCCCCGTCGGAAATCTGTTGAGACACACGCCTTTGAGGCCGGCCCGCGCGCAGTACTCCATCTCGGCGAGCGCGTCGTCCAGCCCCGTGTCGGGGATCATGCCCATGCCGATCAGGCGATCGGGCGAGAAGGCGCAATACTCCTCCGCCAGGTACTCGTTGTAAGCATGGATGATCGCGCGGTACGCCCCGTTGTCGCGGATGCCGCGCCAGTCTGATATCCCTGAGGCCCCTGCGAAGATGATCTCGGCGTCCACACCGTCGAGGTCCTGCTCGCGGAGGCGTTGCTGGGGTGGCCCACCACCGGGCGTCCCGTCGAACGTGCCCCCGATAGGAGAGCGCTCGGGGTAGGCCTTGCCGCACATGCCGCCCAGGTAGACGTGGAGGGCACGGCCCTCGATGAGCTCGGCGTCGGTGCCATTCGGGAGACGAATGGTGCGCGGCGCACGGTCCCGGTACATCTCGGGGACACGAGGCGACCAGGCCTCGGGTGCGGGCTGCAGGTGCGTATCCGCGGAAATCACACGATAGGCAGTGCTCATCGTCAACCCCCAACGCTCGAGTGCAGCGCTATCATAGTTGACCCAACGGAATGCTGGTGAGTGACCTGCCTTGCTGACGAAGGAACAGAACGACCTGTTGACGCGCGTCGGGCCGGGAACGCCCGGCGGCGAGATGCTCCGGCGCTACTGGACGCCGGTTGCGCTCTCGTCCGAGGTGCCACCCGGTGGGGCGCCGCTCCCCGTTCGCCTGCTGGGGGAGGACCTGGTGCTGTTTCGCGACGAGCGGAGTCAGCTCGGCCTGCTGGCCATCCACTGCTCGCACCGCGGCGCGGACCTCTCGTACGGCCGACTCGAGGACGGTGGATTGCGCTGCATCTACCACGGCTGGCTGTACGACATAGAGGGACGCTGCCTCGAGCAGCCCGGTGAGCCCAGCAATAGCACATTCCACGAGCGCATAAAGCATCCGGCCTACCCGTGCCACGAGATCGGGGGCGTCGTCTTCGCCTATCTGGGGCCCACCCCGGCGCCACTCTTCCCGAGCTACGAGCTGTTCCGGGTGCCGGACGACCACCGCTGGATCCACAAGCAGTACCACGAGTGCAGCTACCTCCAGGGCAACGAAGGGAACATCGACTCGATCCACGTGCGGTTCCTGCACCGTTACCTGCCGGGCAGCCGATTCACGCGTTCGCGGGAATTCACCAGCAACGGCCGGCCAGCGCGCCCATTCGACGAGAGCCTGCCCTCATCGGCCCCAAAGTGCGAGGAGACGCACTACGGCCTTCGCATCTATTCGCTCCACGATGCCGGGGACGCGACCTACGTCCGGACCAGCAATTTCGTCATCCCGCTGACGTGCGCCGTCCCCGGCGGACCTGCCCCGCCGGGAGACGGCCACCTGATGAATTGGCACGTGCCCATCGACGACACGCACCATTGGCGCTACTCGATGGCGTTCAAGCGGTCGGGGCCGATTGACCCGAACTATGCGAAGGCGCGCGCGTCCGTGACCGACGAGAACTTCCGCTCGCCGCGAACGAAGGCGAACCGCTATCTCCAGGACCGCGAGGAGCAGAAGCACGACACGTACGCTGGCATGGGCCCGATCTTCGTCGTTCAGGACGCGTACGCGACGGAGACCGCGGGTGAGATCCAGGACCGTACCCGGGAGCACCTCGGGGCGAGCGACGCGGGCCTCGCCGCGGCGCGGCGCTTGATGTTGCGGGCGATCAAGGATGTGCAGGAGGGACGCGACCCGCCGCACGTCATTCGTCGTCCAGAGGATCAGGATGGTCTGCTCGAGATCAGCGTGACGAGCCAGGAGGTTCCGACCGGCACCACCTGGGACGAGTATCGTGCGCAGCGAAGCGTCACGTTCGCGGCCGCGGCCGCGGCCGTCGACGAGTAGCGCGTGGCGGCTACGCGGCTGCGAGCCGCTCTCATCGGGGCGGGGCGCCGCGGCTCGCAGCAGGCGGCGACCCTCTCGGAGCTGCCGGAGCTCTTCGAATTCGCAGCGGTGTGCGACCCGAACTCGGATGCGGTCCGGAAGGCAGTCGAGCAATACGGCCTTCGTGGATACACGAGCGTCTCTGAGCTCTTCGCAAACGAGAAACTGGACGTCGTGGTGATCGCAACGCCTCCGGATGTGCACCACATCGGGGTTAAGGCCGCTGCCAATCACGGCGTGAACGTGCTCGTCGAGACGCCCCTTGGCCTGACCCGTGCGATGATGGACGCGCTGGCCGAGGCGGCCGAGCGCGGGCGGATCGTCGTCGAAGTCGGCGAAAACTACGGCCGGCGACCATCCGAGGCGCTCAACCGCGGCGCGGTGGCGGCCGGGCTGATCGGCAAACTCCTCCACATGAGCGTCTTCAACGGCGCCGCGAACCAGGAGAGCGCCTATCACATCGTCAGTCTGCTGCGCGCCTACGCGGGTGGTGCTGACGTCGGCGAGGTGCAGGCAATCGCGCGAACGAGCCAGGCCGATGGTGCGGCGACCGAAACGTGGGTCGAGGCGGTCCTCAGCCTCGAGGACGGCGTGAGCGCGACCTGCAACTACGTGACGAGCTGGACCGCGCCGCATCGGTGGGGTCGCCCCCGGATCGCGTCGATCGAGGGAACGGCGGGGTACGTCGTCAGCGAGGAGGCCGGGGCCCGCAACCGCCTCCATTGCGTCGAGAATGGAGAGCAGAAGGACTATCCGATGCAGGTATCGGATGGCGATGCCATCGAAACGACGTTCTCATACGCGGCGCGGCCGGAGCTTCGCGTGGCCAACCCATTCCCGACGCTCCGCACCGACGTCGATCCCAGGACCGTGTGCGACGGCATCGGCCGCGCCGCCGAGCTGATGAGCCTGCACCGGGCAATCACCGAGAACGTACCCGTCGAGTACGGGGTTGCCGCGGGCTATCGGTCGCAGGAGATCGGGCTGGCCATCATGGAGGCTGCCCGCCTCGGCCATCCAATCTCATCGCATCTTGACGACGAGACGCCGTGGGAACGCACCGAGCACGAGCGCTTCCGCGCGCGCTACGACGCGGACCCGATTGCCGACGTTGACAAGCTGATGTAGTCCTTACGGCTCGCCCTGAGCCTGTCGAACGGTGAGTTGAACGAGTGGCCCGATCTGGTCGCCAGGGAGGACGTTCTGCCGGCCCACGCCGCGTGGAAGGACTGCTGGAAGCGATAATTCGACCGCGACGGGGCACGATGGCCGCCCACGAGCTAGACCGAGACGCCAAGAACACCATGATTTGGGCTAGACCGTCGGAGCAGCTACGTCCGGCGACCGAGCGACCTCGAATGCGAGATGCGGCCCATCAAGGACGAGGTACAGCTTGTTCAGCAGGTCGCGTCCCAGCAGGGCGAATGGATCTGATGTTGCAAGTACTTGAACAATGCTCCTTCCTAACAGCGGCACATCGAGAGCGGCGGCAAATACGTCCCTTTCCACGGCGATAGCCTCGCCGCCATGCGACACGAGGACTGAATCAACCGGACTAGACCCAGTTGCTCAACGAGGCGAGCAGGGATAGCGGTCATATCGGCACCACTATCGAGGAGCCCTTGGCAGGACTGAAGCAGTTCGTCGCGATCCAGCGGACCTCCCACGCGGATGTCGAGAACGGCCGCAGGAGGGTCCCATTCATCGCTTCGGTACGAGTAACCTGAGCCTACTGTCGTACGCGCACTCTCGGACTCGGCATTTTGATCGTCCGCTCTTCGCGGCCTAATTTCGGCATGAACACTGGCCGAACCCCACCGGATTCAAAGACCCGCCGGGCCAGTGCGTTGAAGTCCTCATCGTGGTCGATGACTTTCGAAGCCACAAGGGCGACGTATTGCCCAGCGTACTTACGGGCGAGCTCGCTCCGATTTCTACGAAAGAACTCGCGTGCCAATTCGTAATCATCAGGGGGTCCGGCGATGCGCTCTAAAGTAACCCTTAGTTCAGGCCACCTTCGCGCGAACGACTTGGCGAGAGCCGTGTCCCCCAGGCGTCCCTGGGAGAGCGATTCGTTGATGGAACGCGCGAGCGCCAGGGTTCCTTGTTCGTCGCTGGTTGTGGCCTGAAATTGAGCCAGAGGTCCCGCCAACTGAGCAGCATCCAGGCCGAGCAGGTACGGAGAGACAGAACCCGGCCCCAGAGCTTCATAGAGCGCTCCTGATTCGAAGAGTGTCCACGGGGCCGATAGATTCTCGTTGGTGAGGCAGATCACCGCGTAGGCGGACTCTTCCAGAAGGTCAGGCATATCAGCACCCCAGCGCGTTTCCTTATCGAACCCAGCGGCAGACATCCAGGGGTCGACTGACTGAAAGAGCGACGGGAGCCAGGCCTGCAAAGCTACAGCAACCGCTCTACTCTTCTCACCTGACCAGCTAATAAAGACCTTCATCGCTCCTCAAGCGCGTTGCGTTCTGTAAGCGGCCTCGTCCTAATTGCACGCTACGCAATCCGTGTGCCGCAGACTTATTGCACCTCCCACAGGTGCGCATTTCGCGTGTAAGTTCCGAACGGCCGAGCACCTTCGGCGCCACCCTCGTGGTCGTCGAAGGCCTTCACACCCTTCCGCGCGCCGACGTGGTCCGGTACGTAGTACAGGATCAGGAAGGGTAGCTCGGCGGCCACGTAATCGCTGATGGCTTTCATGGCCTGGGACTGATCGCGCTCCGACAGGCTGGCCCGATACCGCGCGACGAGGTCGTACGCGCGTGGGTCCTCGAACCCGCCGCGCTCGCCCACCCAGCGGGTGGCCGCGCTGGACGGCGGAGGGTCCATGCGGCCGAGAATCGCGTCGCTGCTTCCCTGGGCGCTGCTCTCCCAGCTCGGGTACGTCGCACGGTACTCGAGGTTGCGCACCTGGGCCGCGGGGACGTTGAACTCGTCCACTTCGAGGCCGATCTGCCGCCAGAACGCTGCGAAGGCGGCAACCTCCCGGTCGCGCCCCGGCGTCGTCCAGATGGCGTTGTGGAAGCGTCGCCCGTCCGAGCTATGGCGCAGGATGCCATCCGGCCCGGGCGTCCAGCCAGCGTCGCGCAGCAACGCCCGCGATCGATCCTGGTCGAAAGCATACGGACGCAGCGCGTCCCTGGTCGCCTCGTAATGCTGGTCTCCGGGCGGCAGCATGGACCACGCCGCGAGCTCGGGGTGGCCGCCCTGGAGGGCATCCGAGAGCGCCACGCGGTCCAGGGCCTGATAAAGGGCCGCTCGCACCCTTGGATCCAGGTTCGCTAGCTCCGTCTGGACACTCGGGCGCCACTGCGGCGCCAGGAACCACGTGATTCCCTGCTTGGCGTGGACCGAGCCCTGGCCCGAGCTCTCCCAGCGCTCCTTGAGCTGGTATCCGAGCTCGGCGCTCAACGCGATGTCCGGGAAGGCATCGACGGTGTGGGAGAGCAGGTTGGAGAACAGCGTGTTCTGGTCGCTGAAGCTTCTGAGCTTGACGACGTCGACTTTCGGGCGGCCGAGGAAATACCCGTCGTACGCCCGAAGCGTGATTCCCTCGCCCGGATCGAACTCGGTGAGCCGAAACGGCCCGAGGTGCACGTACTCGTTGGTCCAGTAGGGCTGGTTGATAAGGTCGTCCACGTTCTTCGTCTCGAGATAGCGCTCGTAAGCCGCCCCCAGAATGTGCTGCGGGTGCGGCCAGAACGGTCGTATGCCCATCGTGCCGGCGATGTAATAGGGCACCTTGAAGAAGAGCACGAACGTGGCATCATCGGGCGCCTCCACGGATTCGACCTGGTTGATAACGTCACGCTGCGACGAAGGAAGCCCCTGGTCGCTATTGACCTTGTAGGAGAAGACGAGGTCCTGGGCCGTGAAGCGCGCGCCGTCCTGCCACGTCACGTCGGTGCGAAGCGGGTAGACGACCCGCATTCGACCGTCGGGCAGCAGCGCGATCGTCCCGTCATCGAGGCTGGGCAGCCGAGCCGCCAATCGCGGGATCGGACGGCGGGTATTCGTGTCTGATGTGACGAGGCCGTTGGAGTGAGTCTCGTTCAGCGACTGCCATCCGCCCGAGGTGGTCGTAGCGCCCATGATGGACATGGACTGCACCCCCGCGGTGAAGCCAAGGGTGATCGTCCTGGTGCCTCCGGCCTGCCCGGACGGCTGGCCGCCCGCTGCGCCGCCTGGCGCGCGCGTCGTCGGCCCCGCACAGGCCGCGAGCGCTACCGCCAGGAGAATGGCGGGGAGAACAGACCATCTTCGAACCAACCGACCCATCATGTCCTGAACCTCCATTCGGTCATACGTCGAAGCATTGAAACCGCTCGTGGTGAGCCTGTCGAACCATGAGCCCGAGCTTGCGCAGTTCCGTCAGAGGCCTATAGCTCGTAGAGCTTCTTGGGGCGAGTGCCGAGCCGTTCGGCGCCGTTCTTCCGGACGACTACCGAGTCGCCCCAGCCGTAGTATGACTCACTACCCTCGATGCGCATAGACGGCTTCACGATCATCACGCAGTTCTCCTCGATCGCCCCGTTCAGCAGCTCCGGGGTCCTGGCAAGGAACGTGCCCGGGCCATCGTCTCCGGTCCCGCGGCCATGCATCGTGAGGCTGGAGCTGCCGCGACCGTTCATGCCGGTGAGGTTCGCCGCATCGAGGAGCTCTCCCACGGTCACTCCGGGCTTCATCTTATCCACCACGCGGTCGAACGCCTCCCAGGCAAGCTTGATCCCATCCTTGTAGTCCTGCTGCGCCGGCCCTATCGAGAAGCACTGATCGATCTGCGCGATGTATCCGCCCCAGCGGCCCTCGATCTCGATGTGGAGCGCGTCACCCCGCTGGAACTTGCGAAACGACGGCTGCTCGAGGCGATGGTAGGTATTTCCGAACGGTCCGCTGATCCACCCGAACATGGGCTGGAAGCTGCCGCCCGCCGCCGCATTCGCATAACACATACGGGCGAAGACCTCTCGCTCGGCGACGCCCTCGCGGGCATGGTCGATCACCGCCTGCATGGTCGTCTCGGCGATCTCGGTGCCCTTGCGGATGAAATCGATCTCCTCCTCGCTCTTCTGATAGCGCGCCTCGCCGAGCACGGGGGTGGCGCTGATGACCTGAGCCTTCGGGAAGGCTCCCTTGATGATCTCGACAGACTGCCAGTTGACCTCACCCTCATCCGCCCGAACGTGGGCGTAGAAGCTGGAGGTCATCCCCGCGATCGCGATCGTCCCGGTAGCGTAGCGGGGATGCTCCTTGATCCAGCCGACGATCGCTTTGCCCCCTGTGCCCCGCGGCGTTGCCCGAATGTCGCTGAACCAGTTGGAGGACGGCCAGACGCCACCCCGCGAGTGCCAGCCGGTCACTTCGCCGTCGATGCCGAAGGCGACCGTCGTCTCATCCGAGTTCTCGCCGAGCTGGGTCAGGTAGCGCGGGTCTGCCGCGCCGCGGTCGTGGCTGTGCGAGCCAGGGAGACAGACGATCAGGTCGACGGCCTCGCGGGCCATCAAGTCACGAACTTTCTTCCATCGGCGGTCTCGCTCCTCGATGGAGAACACCGCGTTGCTCCACTCCGGACTCCACACGTCAGCCATCGCAAAACCTCTCCCGCATATGGTGGCCCATACATATGCGGCGGGCGGACTGGTCCTGTCAAATGGGTCACCCCCCTCCCTAACCCTCCCCGCAAGGGGGGAGGGATTCTGGTAAGTATTGGGTACCAAGATCGACGCGGGGTCGGCATTGAGCAAACGCGACGCGATGCAGCCGGAGCGCGTACCCATGCGGACTCTGGAGGCCCAGGTTGCCGTCAACAACTGGGACCAGGTCATTCTGGGCTATGACGAGGCGGAGGCGATCGAAGAGGCACGTCGCTCGCTGCCATTCGAGCTGGACAGGGCCACGGTTGGCTGCCCGTTTCACGTGGACGTCCGTCGCGTCGTCGAGCACGTTGCGCGCGGCGAGTGGAATGCGGCCGCCGGTGTGATCCACGAGGCGCATCCCTTTCCGCAGATCCTCGGGATGCACTGCCACCGGTACTGTGAGATCGAGCTGTTGCCCACGGCGGAACCACCGGGAATGGACCGACCGCGCCGCGAAGGCGTCGAGATGGGACAGACCGTACCCTTCGTGAGCGCTCTCGAATGGGCAGCGGGGCGGTATGGAGCCCCGCCGACCTTCCGCGCGGGAGTCCCGACCGGGAAGCGGGTGGCCGTCGTCGGCGCGGGCACCGCCGGGCTGATGTGCGCGTGGGTCCTGCGCCAGCACGGCCACACGGTCGACATCTACGATCGCGAGAGCGTTCCGAGCGGCCTCCTGTGGACCGGCTACCCGTCCTTCCGCATGAACAAGGACGTCGTGCTGCGGGAAAACGACCCGCGAGAGTGGGGGGCAACGGTACATCTCGAGCATACGGTGAGCCCGGCAGACTTGCAGCGTATGGTCGACGAGTACGACGCCGTGTTC
>Ga0184637_10000575_pt1 | contig 27221 bp, 23 predicted proteins | sample PLM3_127_b2_FD_133143 | JGI IMG/M metagenome (GOLD analysis project Ga0184637, IMG submission 133143) | Groundwater sediment microbial communities from an aquifer in East River, Colorado, USA - PLM3_127_b2 | ecosystem: Environmental > Terrestrial > Soil > Riparian zone | place: USA: East River... | reverse complement strand
GCGAGGAGTTCTTGAGGAGCTTCTCGTAGATCTTGATCTCCTCGGAGACCCGCAGGCAGTACGGCACCTTCACGATGTAGACGCGGTCGATGAACGCCTCGTTGTTCTTGTTGTTCTTGAACGTGTGCCACTCGGCCTCGTTCGAGTGCGCGAGCACGATCCCGTCGAACGGGATCGCGCCGAAGCCCTCGGTGCCCTTGTAGTTGCCTTCCTGGGTGGCGGTAAGGAGCGGATGGAGGACCTTGATCGGCGCCTTGAACATCTCGACGAACTCGAGCAGGCCCTGGTTGGCGCGACAGAGGCCGCCGGAATAGCTGTAGGCGTCCGCGTCGTCCTGCGCGTACTGCTCGAGCTTGCGGATGTCGAGCTTGCCGGTGAGCGACGAGATGTCCTGGTTGTTCTCGTCGCCGGGCTCGGTCTTGCAGATCGCGATCTGCGCGAGCGCGGAGGGCCGCAGCTTCACGACGCGGAACTTCGAGAGATCCCCGCCGTACTCGCGCAGGCGCTTCACCGCCCACGGCGAGGGGATCGAGTTCAGGTAGCGGCGCGGGATGCCGTACTCGTCCTGGAGCGTCGGGCCGTCGTCCTCGGGCGAGAACAGGCCGAGCGGGCTCTCGTTCACCGGCGAGCCCTTCAGCGCGTAGAACGTCATCTGCTCCATGAGGTGCTTGAGCTCCTCGGCGAGCGAGCTCTTGCCGCCGCCGGGGGGGCCGAGCAGGTAGAGGATCTGCTTCCGCTCTTCGAGCGCCTGTGCGGCGTGCTTGAAGTAGGCGACGATCTGCTCGATCGTCTCCTCCATCCCGTAGAAGTCCTTGACCGCGGGATAGACCTTCATGACCTTGTTCGAGAAGATGCGCGACAGGCGCGGGTCGTTCCGCGTGTCGATCATCTCGGGCTCGCCGATCGCCATCAGCATCCGCTCGGCGGCGGTGGCGTAGGCGGCGGGGTTCGACTTGCAGAGCTCGAGATACTCCTGGAGGGTGTACTCCTCCTCGATGCGGCTCTCGAAGCGCGCCTGGAAGCGGGAGATCACCCCGCCGCGAGTCTCGTGCGTGCGCTCCGTGCCGTGTCGCTGCGCGGCGCTCGGCGTGGCTTCGCCGAACGCGGAGAAGACTTGCTTCGGGTTACCTTCCATGCGAACCTCCGCTCGCCAGGAACGTGCGCCGAGTATCGGCTCGCGTTCCTCGCTGGTGTAGGAACTTATAGCGATTTTCGGGCCAGACCCGCCTCTAAGACAAGGCGCGTGTGGCAAAGTTGCGACGGCTCGGACCCTCAACGCGCGACACCGTGCGCGCGCTGACTCAGGCCGCTCATTCTCTCGCAACACGCGCTCATGAGCAGTGGTTTCGACCCGCGCCTCGTGCAGCGACTGCGACACGCGCGTCGCGTCGTGGCGCTCACCGGCGCTGGAATCTCCGCCGCAAGCGGGATCCCGACCTTCCGTGACGCACAAACGGGGCTCTGGGCGCGCTTTCGGCCCGAGGAGCTCGCCACGCCCGAGGCGTTCCGTCGCGATCCGCAGCTCGTCTGGGACTGGTACGAGTGGCGCCGGGGCCTGGTTGCGGACGCCGAACCCAATGCCGGCCACCGGGCGCTCGCGCAGTTGGAGGGCCTCGTGCCCGACTTCCTGCTCGTCACCCAGAACGTCGACGGGCTGCACCAGCGGGCGGGCTCGCGCGCGATCGTCGAGTTGCACGGCAATATCCACCGGAACAAGTGCTTTGCCGAAGGCACTGTCGTTGCCGAACGACTGGACACGGGCGAGCGTCCCCCGCGCTGCCCGAGGTGCGGCGCGCACCTCCGGCCCGACGTGGTCTGGTTCGGCGAAACGCTTCCTGCGCAAGCACTTGCGGAGGCCGACACCGCTGCGCGGGGGTGCGACGTCCTATTCTCGATCGGCACCTCGGCCGCGGTGTTCCCCGCCGCCCAGCTGCCGGTCACCGCGCTCCAATCCGGCGCGATGGTGGTCGAGGTCAACAAGGACCCGACGCCATTGAGTGGGGTCGCGACGTTCAGCTTGCTCGGGCGCGCGGGCGAGCTGCTTCCGCGGCTGCTGGACGCGACTTGGCCCGGTTAGCACTCTGGCGGCTCAAGTGCTAACGCGCCATTGAGGAGGGGAGATTGGACCGCTACCAGGAGATCTACCGGAGCTACCGCTGGCAGGTTCCGGAGCGCTTCAACATCGCGGTCGCCTGCTGCCGGCGGCATGCCGAGGACCGTTACCGCTTCTGTATGTATTGGGAGGATGAATCCGGCGCCACGTCGGCGTGGACCTACTGGGACCTTCAGCAGCGGGCCAACCAGCTCTCGAACGCGCTGACCGCGCTCGGGGTCACGCGCGGGGACCGCGTCGCCATCATCCTGCCGCAGCGCCCCGAGACCGCCATCGCGCACATCGCCTGCTACCAGATGGGCGCGATCGCGATGCCGCTGTCGATCCTGTTCGGCCCGGACGCGCTCGAGTACCGCCTCCAGAACAGCGAGTCGGTCGTAGCGTTCGTCGACCCGGCGTCGATGCCGAACCTCGGGCCGATCCGCGACCGTCTTCCCGACCTCAAGCACGTGATCGGCGTCGCCGGCGCCGCCGAGTCGTGGGTGATCGGGTGGGAGCGGCTGCTCGAGCGGGCCTCGCGGCGCTTCAGCTCGATCGACACGGCGGCTGAAGATCCGGCCCTGCTCATCTACACCAGCGGCACGACCGGTCCGCCGAAGGGCGCGCTCAAGCCGCAGCGCGTGCTGATCGGCAACCTGCCGGGGTTCAGCCATTCGCACGACCTGTTCCCGCAGGCGGGCGATCTCTTCTGGTCGCCCGCCGACTGGGCCTGGACGGGCGGTCTCATGGATGCGCTCCTGCCGACGATGTACTACGGCTACCCGATCCTCGGCTACCGCGGGCGCTTCGATCCGGAGAAAGCGTTCTACCTGTGCGAGAAGTACCAGGTGCGCAACAGCTTCCTCTTCCCGACCGCGCTCAAGATGATGATGAAGGCGGTCCCCGAGCCGCTGCAGCGCTACGACCTGGCCTTGCGCTCGATCATGAGCGCCGGCGAGGCGGTCGGGGAGACCGTGTTCGCGTGGAGCCGGGAGGCGCTCGGCGTCACGATCAACGAGATGTTCGGGCAGACCGAGATCAACTATCTCGTCGGCAACTCGCACACGCTCTGGCCGGCGAAGCCGGGCTCGATCGGGCGGCCGTATCCCGGCCACAAGATCGCCGTCATCGACGACGACGCCAACGAAGTCCCGGTCGGGGAGGTCGGCGAGGTGGCCGTCCACCGGACCGACATCCACGGGGATCGCGACGCGGTGTTCTTCCTCGGCTACTGGAGGAACGACGAGGCGACGCGCAAGAAGTACTCGGGGGACTGGTGCCGGACCGGCGACCTCGCGACGCGCGATGAGGACGGCTACCTCTGGTACCAGGGGCGCGCCGATGACGTGTTCAAGAGCGCCGGCTACCGGATCGGCCCGTCGGAGATCGAGAACTGCCTCGTCAAGCACCCGGCGGTCGCGAACGCGGCAGTCGTGCCGAGCCCCGACCCGGAACGGGGCAGCGTGGTCAAGGCATACATAGTGTTGACCCCGGGCCACGCGCCTTCGGCGCAGCTCGAAGAGGAGATCAAGAACCACGTTCGCGGGCGGCTCGCGCCGTACGAGTACCCGAAGGAGATCGAGTTCATCGCCGAGCTGCCGATGACGACGACCGGGAAGGTCCAGCGGCGGGTGCTGCGGCTGCGGGAGGCGGAGCGGAAGAAGGGGAAAGCCTGAACTTCCCTCAGGCGCGCGCGAGCGTACGAGCATCTTGCCTTCCGCCTCGGCGACCAGCGTGCCGTCCTGGTTGCGGCACGCCGCGGTCAGCACGACGATGCCGCCCTCGTGCTTCGGCTTGTCGAGCTTATCGACGATGGTCCAGGTGGTCGTGACCGTGTCGCCCGGACGGACGGGCGCCTTGAAGCGGCAGTTGTGCTCGAGATAGGCGATCGCGGTGCCGTGGAAGTACATCCCGGCCGGCGCCGACATCAAAGCGCCGGTGAACGGCCCGTGCAGGATGCGCCCGCCGAAGCGCGACGCCCGCGCGTGGGTCTCGTCGACGTGCAGCGGGTTGAAATCACCGAAGAGGCCGGCCGCGAGCACGAGGTGCGTCTCGGTCACGGTGAGCGACGCGCCGAACGTGTCGCCGACCTTGACCTCGTCATAGTGTTTGCCTTCGACCACGATCAGATTGTTGCAGACCGGCTTGCGGCCGGCAAGGAAACGCCCGCTGCGCCTTGGCGAGAGAACGGCCGCATGGGCGTCACGCGGGCCTTGCGCGCCTCCGGGGTCGCATCCCCGCGCGAAGCGCGGGGCCCCTGCTCCGCCCTCCGACGCGCAGCTTCGATGGCGTAGACTCGCGGCTGCCGCCAATCGATCGATCGATACGACGATGAAGCTCTACACTTACTTTCGCTCCTCCGCCTCGTACCGCGTCCGGATCGCGCTCGCGTGCAAGGGCCTGGCACATGACGCCGAGTACGTGAGCCTCCCCAAAGGCGAGCATCAGGCCGACCAGTTCCGCGCGGTGAACGTTCAGGGCCTGGTGCCGGCGCTCGAGGACGGCGGCCGCGTGTTCATCCAGTCGCTTGCGATCATGGAGTACCTGGAAGAGCGGTATCCCAAGCCGCCGTTGCTCCCGGCGTCGCCCGCGGACCGCGCCTACGTTCGTGCGGTGTCACAGATCATCGCGTGTGAGCTGCACCCGCTCAACAACCTGCGGACGCTGAAGTACATTCGCAAGGCCTACAAGCTCGACGAGGAGGGCGTAAACGGTTGGTACCGCCACTGGATCGCCGACGGGTTCGCGATGCTCGAGGCGTACCTCAACCGCGAGCGGCGCTTCGGCAAGTATTGCTATGGCGACATGGTGACGATGGCGGACTGCTGCCTCGTCCCGCAGGTCTTCAACGCGAAGCGCTACGAGTGCGACCTGGCGCCCTACCCGACGATCGTGCGGATCTTCGACGAGTGCCTGAAGCTCGACGCTTTCTCCTCCACGCAGCCGTCGAAACAGCCGGACGCCGTGCAGTAGGTCGGGCACGGACGACATGCAACGCCGCCTCCCCCCAGGCTTGCATGGCCCCCAGGCGCCGCCCGAGGTCGAGGTTCTGATCGAAATCCCGCGCGGCAGTTTTATTAAGCGCGGGTCCACCGGGCACTTGGACTTCGTTTCGCCACTGCCGTGCCCGTTCAACTACGGGTCGGTGCCGCAGTACATCGGCCTCGAAGGCGACCTGCTCGACGCGGTGGTGCTCGGCCCGCGCCTGCCGCTAGGGACCCGGACGCAGGTGCGAGCCTGGGGTGCCGTGGTGCTGACCGATCGCGGCATGACTGACGACAAGCTGATCTGCAGCCACGAGCGGCTGAGCCCCGAGCAGCGCCGGATGGTGCTGCGCTTCTTCCACTTCTATGCGAAGTGCAAGGGATTACTGAATCTCCTACGCCGTCGCCCGGGGCGCAACGCCTGCGACGGTTGGTGCGACGCCAAAGCGGCGATTGCGCGTGCCCGCGTGCGGGACGCCAGCTGGAAGGGACCGCCGGTTCCTTTCTGACGTCGGCCTGGGGAGAAGCTCACGCCTTCCCGATGAGCCGGCTGCAGCCGAGGGGCGTGCCGTCCATTCGGTAGTCGACGACGACGCCGCGCCGGTCGGCGATCAGCGCGAGCGTGCAGTCACCGCCACGCTCGCCGCGGATGCCCGTGGTCCACGTGTATTCGCGCAAGTCCGCGATCGGCCGCTGGCGCTGCGGTGGCCCCAGCTCGTTCATCGCCTGAGACACCGGGTGGTCCAGATACCGCGCGCCGGCGCGGTCGCTCAGCTCTTGCACCTGTTTCCCGGTGCACCCGGCAAGAACCACGAGGATGGCTGGGACGGCGAGGATGGGCCACGGCCGCCTGGGTGTGGTCGGTTCGGTCGTCATCGCATGGTCTCCTTGACGAAATCGAGGGTCGGGCCGCTTCGATGAAAACGTGGTCCCGCCGCCCGGAATCGAACCGGGATCTAGCGCTTAGGAGGCGCTCGTTCTATCCATTGAACTACGGCGAGGCCGCGCGCATTCTACGCGACGGCCGCAGCGTCGATCAGAGGAGCACGTAGAGGAACACCCCGAGCGCGGCGAAGAACGCCCCAAGGTGTGCCCATGCCCAGAGCGCGAAGCGGCGCGCGAGCCCCCGGGGATCGATGTTCGAGAGCAGGTAGAGCCGCCCGTCGCGCGGCGAGCCCAGCGCGTCGAGCGGGGGCGTCTCGGCGAGCTGCGCGTGCGCTCGCTCGACCTGGCGCTTCGCCTCGGCCCGCGCGAGCGCCCACTCCTTGAACGAGATCTCGCCGTCGCGGTCGAGGTCGAAGCGCTGCAGCAGCTGCGGCCGGTCGCGTTTCCACTCGGCGAGCACCGCGCCGATGTCGTTCTTCCGATCGACCGCATCGCGCAAGGCGCTGAGCGTCCGAAACTCCCCAAGCACGTAGAGCGGGTCGCCGTCCGCGATCCACCACTCGGTGAAACGGCGGTCGCCCTCCGTCCATACCTGCTTGCGGTTGGTGACAACCTCGGCATCACTGGGGTCCACCACGCAGGCGCCGGTTGCGTCGCGGAGGCGAAAGACCGCCGCGCTCTCGCCTTCCTCCTCGACTTGCCACTTCTTCTTCGCGCCGCGGCGCTCGCGCCGGTACTGGTACCAGCAGCACTCCCGTCCCGAGAGCGGCGCCAGAGTCTTCGCTTCCGGTTGGTGCAGGGCCCGCCCGCAGAGCTCGACATAGCCTTGCGCGGCCGAGGCGACCTGGGAGGTCGGCGTGTCGCCGACCGCACGGTAGCGGCGGAACATTGCCGTCCACGCCCACAGCGACAGCGCAGCGATCAGCGGCAGGACGATCAGCCAGCCGAGCCGGCCCTCGAAGTGCGCGCCGAGCCCGAGGAAGCCCCAGCTGCCCACCGCCGGTGAGCAGCCCGACGCGCCAGCGTCGAATGCGAACGACCATGTCTGGAGATAGGGCTGGATCCCGGCTTTCGCCGGGATGACGCGGCTTCCGCTGCGTCAGGCGTTGAAGAGCGCCTTCACGTCGACGTCGGTCTTCTCCGCCGCGTCGAACTCGAGGAGCTTCGCGTCCCTGAAACCGAAAGCCCGAGCGAGGATGACGTCGGGGAACTCCTCGATCCGGACGTTGTTGATGTTGACGCTCTCGTTGTAGAGCTCCCGCCGGTCGGCGATCCCGTTCTCGAGCTGCGTGATCCGGCTCTGGAGCTGCATGTAGTTCTGGTTTGCCTTCAGCTCGGGATACGCCTCGGCCACGGCGAACAGCGTGCCGGGGCTCGAGCGCAGCATGCCCTCGGCCGGGCCGAGCGCGCCGACGTCCTGCTTCTCGCGCGCCTGCTGGACGAGCGAGCGCGCGCGGATGACCTTCTCCAGCGTCTCCTGCTCGAACTGCTTGTACTGCTTGCACACCTCGACCAGCTTCGGCAGCTCGTCGTGGCGCTGCTTTAGCAGCACGTCGATGTTCGCCCAGGCCCTCGACACCGCGTGCTTACGTTCACGAGCCCGTTGTAGACCATCACCGCGTAGACGACGATGACGGCGAGGACCGCGAGAAAGATGAACGTGCCCACCGGGATCTCCCTGTTCCGACGTTCTGCGGTCGATTCTAGGCGCACCCGCCGCTTCGCTCAGTGACCGATTCCCGCATGCTAAGCTCGCGCGCCATGAAAGCGATCGTGTGCAAGGCGTGGGGCGGGCCTGACACGCTGGCGCTCGAAGACGTCCCGTCGCCGCGACCGGGGGCGGGCGAGGTCACCATCGAGGTCAAGGCGGCGGGCGTCAACTTCCCCGATCTCCTGATCATCCAGAAGAAGTACCAGCTCAAGCCGCCGCTGCCGTTCACTCCGGGCGCGGAGCTCGCGGGCGTCGTCAAGCAGGTCGGTTCCGGCGTGAGCCACTTCAAGCCCGGCGATCCGGTGATCGCGATGGTCAACACCGGGGCGTTCGCCGAGGAGTGCGTGGCGTCCGCCGCGCGCGTCCTCGCCATGCCGCCCGGGGTCGATTTCGCCGCCGCCGCGGCGTTCTCGCTCACTTATGGAACGGCCTGGCACGCGCTCAAGGACCGCGGCCAGCTCGTTGCCGGCGAGACGCTGCTCGTCCTGGGCGCCGGGGGCGGCGTGGGCATCGCCGCGATCGACATCGGCAAGGCGCTCGGCGCGCGGGTCATCGCCGCCGCCTCGAGCGACGAGAAGCTGGCGGTCTGCCGCACGCGTGGCGCCGACGAGACGATCAACTACGCGCGCGAGGATCTGCGCGAGCGGATCCGCAGCCTCGCGGGCGAGCAGGGGGTCGACGTCGTGCTCGATCCGGTGGGCGGCCCCTACAGCGAGCCGGCGCTGCGCGGGACCGGCTGGCGCGGTCGCTTCCTCGTGGTCGGCTTCGCGCACGGCGAGATCCCCCGCGTGCCGCTGAACCTCGCGCTGCTCAAGGGCGCCTCGATCGTCGGCGTCTTTTGGGGGGCATGGCTGCAGCGCGAGCCCGAAACGAGCCGGCGCGAGATGCAGTCGCTGCTCGGGATGTTGCAGGAAGGGAAGCTCAAGCCGCTCGTTTCGGCCCGTTACCCGCTCGCCCGGACCGCCGAGGCGCTCGTCGCGATCGCCGAGCGCCGGGCGACCGGCAAGGTCGTCGTGGAGCCGTGAGCGTCCGCGACTGGACCGCGGTGCTCGAGTTCTGGTTCGGCGCGACCGACTCGCCCGAGTTCGGGCGGAGCCGAAAGCGGTGGTTCGAGAAGTCCGCGGAGTACGACGCGCTCGTCCGTGACCGGTTCCTGGAAACCCACGAGGCGGCCGCCGCCAACCGGCTCGACGCATGGAGCGACCGGCCGCTCGGCGCGCTCGCGCTCGTCGTCGTGCTCGATCAGTTCCCGCGCAACATGTTCCGCGGAACGCCGCGCGCCTTCGCGGCGGATCACAAGGCGCTCGCGGTCGCGCGCGGGACGATCGCCCGTGGCTTCGATGCCGCGCTTCTCCCGGCGCAACGGAGGTTCGTGTATCTCCCGTTCGAGCACGCCGAGGACCTCGCGGCGCAGCGCGAGGCGCTCCGGCTCTACGAACGGCTGCATGGCGATCCGACCAGCTCCGGCGGCATCACCTACGCGATGCTGCATTACGCAGTGGTCGCGCGCTTCGGGCGCTTCCCGCACCGGAACGCGATCCTCGGGCGCGAGTCGACGCCCGACGAGCTCGAATTCCTCTCCAGGCCCGGCGCTTCCTTCTAGACTAACCGGCGGACAACGGAAAGTCGTAAAGACGGGCCGGATTGCTCACCAGGATCCGGTGCCGCACCTTCTCGTCGGGTATCCAACGCGCGAACAGGTCGAACAGGTCACCGTCGTTCGGCATCCGAGTCTTGATGAAGGTGTGTGGCCAGTCGCTGCCCCACAGCAGCCGCTCCTGCGCATTTTCCACCAGGATCTGCGCGGTCGAGCCGACGTCGGGATAGGGCATCTCGCTCATGGTCAGGCGGTAGGGTGCCGTCAGCTTCACCCATGCTTTCCCGTCGCGCATGAGACGAAGCATGGCCTTGAAGCCGACCGTGTCGGTACCCTGGATCGTCGGCACATAGCCCAGATGGCCGAACACCACGTCCACCGGGAAATCGCCGAGCTGGCGATCGAGACTGGGGAACTCGTTCACGTGCATCAGAAACTCGACATGCCAGCGGTAGGGCTTAATGCGGCTGGCCAGCGACTTGAGCTGGTCCAAGGGAAAGACACCCTTGCCGAATTTCAGGTCGACGATATTGCAGCGCACGCCGCGCACGCCGACGGCATGCAGCCGCTCGATCTCGGCGGACCCAACGTCGTACGGAACGACGGCGATGCCACGCAGCCGCTGACGGTCTTGCGCCATCCCATCGAGCATCGCCTGATTGTCGGTTCCATAGATGCTGGGCTGCACCAGCACGCCCCGCTCGAGACCAAGCGCGTCGAGCATGTGCCGGTAGTCGTGCGGCAGCGCGTCGGCCGGTGTGTAGAGGCCATGCGGGATGAAGGGATAGTGGTCGCCCGGCCCGAACACATGGGCATGGCAGTCGCAGGCTCCGGCCGGCACGGCCACGCTCGGCTTGCGGGGATTGGAATCATGCGCTGCGCACAAGGGTGGACGTGTATCGTCATTCATGGTGCCAGGACTCTCCGTAATTTCGGACGGCTAGCTCCCTACATCGGATCGCGCGGCTAGAGGGGCCGGTCGACCAGCTCGTCCTTCCAGGGGACGTCGTCGATGTCGATCTCTCCTGGATGCGGGTGCGGCGGGCCTCGTGGCCGATCACACGCGGTAGACCTATGTCTTGTCCGGCTCCCGCTGGCAGTCGGGCGGATAGCTCTTGCGCTTGTCCGCGTATTAGCGGAGACGGTGGTCGCCCTCAGACCGGCGGTTGTACGTTCTTGGCGCGGCGCGGGCAGACCGCGAGATCCCGGCCATTCTGGTGCTCCGCTGGGAGACGCTGCTCCCCGTCACGCCGCTGGACCTCCAGATCGACCCTTACGCCGCGCGGCTGGTTACAAGGTCTCCCAATTGACGTGTTGCTCGAAGGCGTCGGCTGCCCTGAACAGCGTGGCCTCATCGAAGTGGCGGCCCACCAGCATCAGTCCCACCGGCAGGCCGTCGGACTTTCCGCAAGGGATGCTCATGGCTGGATGCCCTGTCATGTTGAATGGCGACGTGTTGTCACTCATGTCAAGCGCGTGGGAGACAATTCCGAGGAGGTCCAGGTCTGGCTGATACTTGTGGGCCTTCATGGGCGTCGTGGGCATCGCCAGCACGTCAACCTGCTCGAGCACCCGGTCGAAACTGGACCGCAATTGGCGGCGCAGGTTCTGTGCTTTTCCATACATGCGACCGTGATAACGCTCCTTGACGTAGGTCCCGATCAGAAGGACGAGTTTGACGGTAGGAGGCAGGTCGTTGGCCTGAGCCCGTCGAGACTTACCCAGGGCCTCGGCCAGGCCGAGGTTATACCGGCCCTGCCAATGGTAACCCATGCCGTTGCTCTGCATGAGCGCGGTTTCGCCCTCCGCGACCAGGCCCCAGACGATCCCCGGGGCCTCCCTGTGGGCCGGCACCGAGACCTCACGAGTCACGGCGCCGAGTTCACTGAACACGCCGAGAGCCTGACGGACCTTGCGGTCCACGTCTGCCTCCGATCTCTCGAGCCCGAACCCTTCCCGCACGACGCCGATACGAAGTCCCTCGGCGCCTCGGCCCAGAGCTTCGGTGTACGGCTGGACGATTACCTCCCCCTGCCGTGGGTCCAACGGGTCCTTTCCAGCAATGGCTTCCAGGGTCAAGGCGACGTCTGCCACACGCCGGGCCATAGGCCCGGCGTGGTCGAAGGTGTTGTCAATGCCCGCGATGCCGGTATAGGGCACCAGGCCGTGGGTCGGCTTCAACCCCACTACCCCACACCAGGAGGCAGGAATGCGGATCGAGCCGCCCTGGTCACCCCCGATGGTAATGTCGATGTCTTCGTAGTACAGGGCCGCGCCCGAGCCGCCCGACGAACCGCCGGCCAGGTGCTCCGGGTTGTGTGGGTTCAGCGTCGGGCCGAAGGCGCTGGTGTCCCCGGCTCCAGAGAGAGCAAAGTTGTCCAGATTGAGCAGCGCCACGATCTCGGCTCCCGCGTCCAGCAGCCGGGTGACGATCGTGGCGTCGGTATCGGCGATATAGTCACCCAGCACCAGAGAGGCCAGGGTCATTGGCATGCCTGCCACGCAGACGTTGTTTTTCAGGCCGACCCTCTTACCGGCCAGCTTGCCCGAGGGCGCGCCCCGAAGGGTGCAGCGCCGGATGATCGCGTTGTAGGGGTCTTCCTGGCGGGATGGCCGATACCCCGGATCCCGGTCCCGGTATGTGATGGGTTCCCGGGGCTCCGGCATCTGGTCCAGCTGCTCGTAGAGCTGGAAAAACCCCGGGATCAATTGCCGAAAAGCCGCAATCTCCTCTTCACTGAGCTCGAAGTGATTCGCTCGTGCCAGCTTTCGCAGGTCCGTCTCGGTGGGGAGCCGCAATGCCATGGCCATTCTCCTCGGAACGTCAAGCGGACATTCTTGCCGCAAGTCGGGAACGTTATCGTAATCGCGGGTTTGCGCCACGCCAATAGATGGCGAAGCGTCGAAGTCATCGTTTCGACCGTGTCGCGCCAAGTGTTCTGCTCGGCGCAGCGGCGCATCGAGGTCCTGGCCGATCAGCCGGCGAATCCGATTCAGAACCATTTGCGTCCGTGCAACGTGTTCTTGCTCAACGGCATGGCCTGGTGTTCCTGACTCGGCTGCCGGGACTCGCGGCTCGTTGGCTTGAATCTTATGATTCGCCTGGAGGGGCGCGAAGAAACTCCCCCAGGTTGACAATTTCGCGAGGGCAGAGCCAGACTCGGACCGGAGGGAGGAGGCTGCGATGCCTATCGAACAGGTCGCCCCAGAATTCGCGCGGATCGTAGACCTGGATCAAGAGGTCGAATGGCTGGGAAGCGGCTTCGGAGCCGACGCCTCCGCCCTCGGGCTCCCCTGGTGGCCTGCCGAAGGACCTGTGTGGTGGAAGGAGGGAGGTTACTTACTGTTCAGCGACATCGGCCAAAGCAAGCGAATGAAGTGGGCGCCTGGGGAGGGCGTCACCCTCTTTTCGAAGCCGACGAATGAGACGAACGGCATGACGCGGGATCTCCAAGGGCGATTAGTCGCCTGTGAGCACGCCGCTCAACGGGTGACCCGACTGGAGCCCGATGGCAGCATTACCGTCGTCGCCGACCGATACCAGGGGAAACGGCTCAATCGCCCCAATGATGTGGTCGTCAAATCCGACGGGAGCGTCTACTTCACCGATCCCTTCCGGTCGACCTATCCCAACTTGGAGCTCGGCTTCGCTGGTGTGTACCGAGTCTCCCCGGATCTGAGCGCGATCACCCTGCTTGTGGATGACTTCGTCGGGCCCAACGGCCTGTGTTTTTCGCCGAGCGAGAGCAGGCTGTACATCAACGACTCCCGCGTGGGATTGATCAGGACTTACGATGTGTTGGACGATGGGACGATTGCCAATGGGCGCCTCTTTTGCGTGGTGAAGGACGAGCGGCCCGGAGTGCCCGACGGGATGAAGGTTGACCTGGACGGCAACCTCTACTGCACGGGGCCCGGGGGCGTGTGGATCATCGACCCCTCGGGCAAGCACTTGGGGACCATCACCCTCGGGGATGGGAGGCGGGCCACTAACGTGGGGTGGGGCGGAGACGATTGGAAGACTTTGTTCATCACCACCTTCCACGAGCTTGCCTGTGTCCGGATGAAGATCCCAGGGGTTCCGGTGCCGTGGCGGGTATGAGCCCGAGCGCCGGCGTCTCGAGCGACCATGCGCGAGCACGTGAGCAAGGATTGCGCTAGGGCCGAGATCACATCCGATCCCGCCTTTCTGCCGGCGACCGAGCTGGGCCGGCGGATCCAGAGTGGCGAGCTGAGCTCGGTCGCGCTGACCGAGCGGCTCTTGAATCGTATCGCCCGATACGACGGCAAGCTGCACGCCTTCGTCAACGTCCACGCCGAATCGGCGCGACAGGCGGCCGAGGCTGCCGACATGGCGATCCGGTCTGGCCATGCCGTCGGCCCGTTCCACGGCCTTCCGATCGCGCTCAAGGACCTCATCGACATCGAGGGGCGCGTCACCACGGGCGGCTCCAAGGTCTGGCTCGATCGCGTGTCGCCGACCACGGCGACACTGGCCCGTCGCTTGATCGGCGCGGGCATGATCGTCATCGGCAAGACCCACACGGTCGAGTTCGCGATGGGCGGCTGGGGCACCAACAAGCACATGGGCACGGCCTGGAACCCCTGGGACCTGGAGGTGCATCGCACGCCGGGCGGCTCCAGTGCCGGCTCGGGGGTGTCGGTCGCCGCCGGTCTCGCGCCGTGGGCGATCGGCACGGACACGGGCGGCTCGGTCCGTCTGCCGTCGTCGTGGTGCGGCCTGGCCGGGCTCAAGACGACGATCGGCCGAGTCAGCACGTACGGCGTGCTGCCGCTTAGCCCGACCCTCGACACGCCCGGGCCCATGTGCCGCACGGTCGAGGACGCGGCGCATCTCTACGCCGTGCTCGCCGGGCCCGACCCGCTGGACCCGTTGACGCTGCGCCAGCCGGTCCAAGACCCCTTGCCGACGCTGAGGCTCGGCGTCGCCGGCATGCGGCTCGCGCGGATGCCCGAGGCGGAGCGCGCGCGCGTCGACGCCGAGGTGCTGGCCGCCTACGACCACTCGCTTGACGTTCTGGCGGGGCTCGGGGCGGAGATCGTCGAGATCGTCTTGCCGCGGCCGTTTGACGACCTTGTCGCCGTCGCCGGTCGGATCATCGGCGCGGAAGGCTACTTGTGTGTCGGCCACCTCGTCGACGACCTGGAGCTTCCGATCGACCCGGCGGTGCGTCCACGGATCTGGATCGGCAAGGACATGTTGGCGCGTGACTATCTGCTGGCCCTGCGCCAGCGCGAGACGATCAAGCGTGAATTCGCCGCGGCCTTGGTCGGGATCGACGCGCTTCTGACCCCGACCACGGAGACGCCAGCGATTCCTGTTGCCGAGGTCGACGAGAGCGGGTCACCCGCGATCTTCACTCGCCCCTTCAATCTGCTGGACTTCTGCGCCGTTGCCGTGCCGAACGGATTCGCCCGGGGCAGACTGCCGACCTCGCTGCAGATCGCCTGCCGCGGATACGACGAGGCCCGCGCCCTGCGGATCGCCTGGGCCTACGAACAGGCGTCGGGCGTGACGAATCGCGTGCCGCCCGGCCTGGAGGCCTGAGAGCCGGCGGCATTCGAGGCTTGGCAACATCAGCCCGATGGAGTTCGAACTACGCTTCGCAAGCTAAGCAAACCGTCCGAGAAATCGCGGGAAACCCAATCGCGCGACTGAAAGGGTTTCTTGAGCTCTCGGTGATCTCGGCGGCGAGCGCGCGCTCGGTCAGCATCGGCGCGGCGTAGCTGCTCGCCAGGACGACCGGCAGGTCGGCGCGGCGCCTGCGCAGCGCCTCCTCGGAACGCGCCGGCGCCCAGCAGACCTTGAAACTCAGTCTCGTGTCCTGCCACCGGACCACGCTTCCCTGGGTGGGGTTGATGTCGAGAACTTCTGCGTCAGGTGAACGGCGCCGCACCGGCCGGACGCCCTACCCCTGACCCTGCTGCTCGAGCATCTCCGAGATCCGCCTGGCACTGCGCTTCAGCGACTCGAGATACCGGCTGGCTGCTTCCGCGCAGGTCAAGGCCGAGGCGATGAACGTGATGTTGACGCAGGCGGCGACCCGTCCTCCCGAAAGGACGGGCACGGCAATGCCCGCGACCTTCGGGTCGATCTCGCCGTGCTGCTCGCCGTAGCCGTTGGTACGGGTTCGCGAGATCAGGCTGGCGATGTAGCGGCGATCGCGTGCGCGCGGGTTTTCCGGGGCCCGTGAGGCGGCGAGACGCTCCAGGATTGCCTGTCGCTCCGCCTCGGGACAAAAGGCGAGATATGCCCGCCCGGTCGCAGACCGCAGGAGCGGGAGCCTCGCGCCCGGTCGGAACTTGTCGATCGTGAGAGGACTGTTGCGGCGCGTCGTCTCCGCGAGCACCACTGCATCATCGTCGAAGAGGACGATGTCGGTCGGCCAGACGATCTCCCGCTGCAGCTCCTGGAGCACCGGCAACGCGATCTCGCGGATCCAGTCTTCGTCCTTGAAGCCGCTCGAGAGTGCGCGAGTCCGTGCCGTCAGCTCGTAGCGTTCATTATCCCGCTTACGGACATACCCGCAGGCGCAAAGTGTCTCCAGCACGCGATAGAGCGACGGTCGCGGAATGCTGGTCGCACGGTGCAGCTCCGCCGCGCGTGAGCCGTTGTGCTCGTTCAGCGCTCGCAGCACCTCGACCGTCCGCAGGACACTGCGCATCGTGAGCGACTTCTGGCTTTTTCTCTGCATCCAGGACCGTCACCGGGGGAAGGCGACCTTTTCGGCCAAAGGCGGTGTCCGCCAGGCGGACAAGCTGACCGCTCGCGTTGACCGATTCTAGGCTGAACTGGGACACTCGGGGTGTCTAACGCGCGACGAACAGCGCGACGTTCCGAATCAGCCACCTAAAGGCCTCGGGACTCTTCGGCGACGCGTCGGCCACTGGTGCGTCAACTCGAGTTGTTGACAATTCGATAATGAAAAGCGTAGCGTCATAGAAGGTCGAGGCGATCGGAAAACTCCAGCAGCGGAGGGAACGACAGATGAAACAGAACAGGACTTGGGCGGTAGTCAGTGTCGTGGCAGTCTTGGGCTTGCTGCTGGGGAGCCTCGGCCGTCAGGCCGAGGCCCAGGCCGAAAAGCCTATCGAGCTCATCTATCATTTCCCCTTGGCCCAGGCGACCAACACGGCGGTCGTGCAATGGTGGATGGACGAGGTGGAGAAGCGCACAAATGGAAAGGTCAAGTTCAAGAGAGTCTGGGGTGGGGCGTTGGGAAGCCTGCCGGAGCAGCCAACGAACATCAGGGGCAGAGTGTTCGACCTCGGCAACGTCAGTTCCGTCTACAGCCCAGGCATATTGGCGGTGGAGACGGTGACTATTTTGCCGTTCCTCTCGGATAACTTCCGGGCGGTGCAGAAAGCTCAGTACGATTTTATGAAGAGCAAAGCCGTACAGGCACAGTATGCTGCGTTGAATGCGCAGCCTCTATTTGCCTACACGAACGAGGCGTTGGAGGTGATCTCGTACGTGAGGGCCACTACGATAGAGCAGTTGAAGCCCTTAAAGATCCGAGCCCACGGCGGGGCTGCTGATGCTCTGACGGCAGCTGGCCTGACCTCGGTGGCGATCCAATGGGGTGAGCTATCGGCCGCTTTCGAACGGCGTGTCGTTGACGCAGCCGTTGTGCCCATCGTCGCTGCTCGGGACACTGGATTTCACGAGCTGACCAAATTCGTGCTCAGGGTTCCCATCTACTACTTCTCGTGGACTGTGGCCATCAACCAGCAGGCTTGGAATGCGCTGCCCAAGGACATCCAAAGGGTGATGCTCGAGGTTGCCGTGGAGACGCCGGATAAGAACACCGACCTCTTCGAGAAGAAGTTCATACCGGAGGCCTGGGCGGACTTTAGGAAGGCTGGAGTCCAAGAGGTCACATGGAGCGAGAAAGAGGTGGCAAAGTTCAGGGCGTTGGGAGGCGAGCCGGTGTGGAGCGCTTGGGTGAAAGCCATGACTGCCAAGGGTCACGACGGCCGGAGGATCCTCGACGACTACCGGGCCATGCTGACCAAGCACGGGGGGTAAATGAACTGAGGACCGGAGCACTGGTGAGCTAGGAAGCGGCACGTGGCCGCGACGGCCGGAAGGCGAAGGGTGATGGCATATCCTCGGCTCTTTTCGCCTTGGCGGATCCGCAACACAGAAGTCAAGAACCGGGTCGTGTTTCCCCCCACGTGTCCGACCTGGGTGTCGGACCCATGGAACGGGCTGTTCACCGACATGGCGACCGCTTACTATGAAGAGCGAGCGAAGGGCGGCTTGGGGCTCATCATCATCGGCGGCACGCACATCCACCCCAGCTCCATCACGGCCCCGATCCTCGCCCCGCAGCTCTTCGACGATCGCCAGATCGAGCCGCTTTCCAAGATCGCCAAGGCCGTCCACGCCCATGGTTGCAAGCTAGCCATCCAGCTCTGGCACTCAGGGGTTCGGGGCTCTCCCGGCTTCAGGCAGGTTCCCGGTTACGATCCGGACGCGACCTGGTACATGGTGGCGCCGAGCCAAGTGCCGCTGGGGGAGTTCCCCGCGGGGTCGACGCCCAAGGCGCTCGACGCCGAGGAGATCGAGGAGCTGATCGCGGCCTACGCAGCCGCCGCCCGGCGCGCCATCGCGGCCGGCCTCGATGGCGTCGAGCTGCACCTGAGCCACGGGTATCTGCCCTGGCAGTTCCTGTCGCCGCTCTACAACAAGCGCACGGACGCATGGGGTGGGTCGTACGAAAAACGCCTGCGCTTTCCGCTCGAAGTGCTGCGCCGGATCCGTGAGGCGATCGGCGATCAACCGTTCATCGGGTACCGCATCAACTCGACGTCGTTCTGGCCCGGCGATCTCGAAATCGAAGATATCCGTCGGATCGTGCCTGACATCGAGAAAGCCGCGGACATCGACTACGTCAGCGTCTCAGCCGGCGTGCACCACGCCTACATTCATACGCCCATGGAGTTCGAGGGGGGTTGGGAGCGCCGTTACGCCCGTAGTATTCGGGAAGTCTCGAACAAGCCGGTCCTCGCGGTGGGCCGGATCACCACGCCCGACGTGGCGGAGTCCCTGCTGGAGGCCGGTGACGCGGACGCCATTTGCCTCGCGCGTCAGCTGTTCACCGACCCATTCTGGGCGGCCAAGGCCGAAGAGGGTCGAGCGGACGACATCCGTAAGTGTGTCGCCGCCAACTTGTGCTGGAAGAGCGTGGCTCGCGGCGGGCGCGTGCAATGCATCTACAATCCGACGATCGGCCGAGAGGCGGCGTGGGGTGAGGGGACCCTCGTCAAGGTGAAAAGCCCGAAGAGGCTCCTGGTCATTGGGGGCGGGCCGGCGGGCCTGGAATACGCCCGCGTCGCGGCGGCGCGTGGCCATGGCGTCACCGTGCTGGAGCGTGAGTCGGAGCCGGGCGGGCATGTGCGTCTTCAAGCGCTGTTGCCCAGCCGGAGCGAGTTCGGTGAGATCGCCCGCTGGCTTGCGAACCAGGCTCGCAAGAACGGCGCGGAGATTCGCACGAGTACAGCGGTCACCGAGGAGAACCTGGGCAACGTGCTGGCCACCGAACGACCGGATCATGTGGTCGTCGCGACCGGCTCGCGCGTATGCGCCGACGGTTTCCAGGGCTGGACCGCCGACGGGTTGCCCGGATGGGAGAGTGGACACTGCCTCGGTTGGGACGAGCTGGTGACGGCCCGGACGCGCCCCGCAAAGGTGTCGTTCCCGGGCGACGCCGTGGTGCTCGACGACACGTGCGAGATCGTGGGTCCGCTCGCGGCGGTTGCGCTGACCGAGTCCGGGGCGTCCTCGGTGACGCTGGTGACTCGCTGGCCAATGATCGGTCTCGAGCTCATGTGGGATGTCTATCTCGCCTGGATTCTGCCCAAGCTGTACAAGAGCGGCGTGCGGATGCTGTGTGACCGCTTCGTGCGACGCATCGAGGGAAACCGGATGATCTTGTACAACGTGCACAACCCGGAAGACGAGACCGGGATCAAGGCCGACTGGATCGTCATGGCGACCGGGCGGCGCTCCGAGAACGGGCTGCACGGCGCGCTCAAGCAGCGCGGGGTCAGCGTCGAGATGATCGGCGATGCCATCGCGCCGCGAAGCACCTATGAAGCGGTCTATGAGGGACACCGCGCGGGCCGCAAAGCTTGATCCCGGCGGTGTAACGGCGATCCGCAAGCGCTTCGCGCGTGAACTCGTCGATCACGGTGAGGCATTTCAGGCTCTGGCCGTTCGCGCAGGCGTCGAACAGGAAGTCGTAGACCCACGTGGTTCGCCCCCGAGGCCGGCAGCGGACGAGGCCGCGAGTTCGCCACGCGCCGTCGCGGTCGTCGCCGGGGCGGCCACGACCCTAACCCACCGATGATCCGGGAAACTGTGAGACGACGGGCATTTGGGTTAGAGCGGTTGGGACGAGTCCTGTCGAAGCTCCAGGTGAATCTCGAAAAGGGGCTGACTTTAGCGGCCGCCACGATCATCGCAGTCATGATGCTGCTCACCGCAGCGAGTGTGGTGATGCGCAGGGTGTTCAATTCTCCGATCAGGGGTGACTATGAGTACATCACGCTGCTTTTCGTGTTTACGGTGTTTTTCGGTCTCGCCTATGCCCAGTCCCGGCATCAACACATTCGCATCGGGGTGGTGCGCGATCGGCTCTCTCCACGGCAGCGCCACTACGTCGACATTGTAGTCCTGACGATTTCCCTGGGTCTGTTTCTCATCATGACGTGGCGGAGCGCCATCCAGACAGCCTGGGCCCTTGAGATGGGAGACACGATTCTGGGGGCCATCCAAGTCCAGACCTGGCCCCCGCGGTTGGCGGTCGCCGTGGGTACAGGCCTACTGTGTCTGCGGATCTTCGTGCAGCTTGTGCACCGAGTGAGGACCGCGCCCGGTTCCCCAGACGATCCTGCAGCCTGACGCGTATCGCCTTCGGGGGTACAAGATGGCGGCTCGCGTGCTGAAGCACCACCCTGAGCCACGTCCGACCCTGGGTGTTCGAGCTCGGGGCCTGGAGCCCCACACGGCGCCCCCCTCCGCCGGGGAGCCGCGGCACCAGGGTGGCGTTCCCCCGTGCGCGCCAACGCGCGGGTAGGTCCTCAGACGCCGCGGTGCAGGCTCTGCGCTTGATCCTTCTGCTCATCCAGCCTTGCGGTCACCACTCGGTCGTTAACCGGATAGTCGAGGAGACCCCGACATGGACCTGTCGACAGTAGCACTGCTCGGTGCCGCAATCGTGCTACTGGTCTTGGGGATGCCGATTGGTTTCCTGCTGCTCCTCGTCGGCTTCGTGGGGATTGCCACGATCAGGGGTCTCGAGCCAGCTTTGACGATGATCGGGAGTCGACCCTTCGAAGTGAATTCGAGCTATGAACTGAGCGTCGTGCCCCTCTTCGTCCTCATGGGACATCTCGCCTACGCGTCCGGAATCACCCAAGGCATTTACGCGGCCTCCCGCCAATGGCTGGGCAGCCTTCACGGGGGTCTCGTGATCGCCACCACGTTCGCCAACGCGGTATTCGGGGCCTGCTGCGGTTCCACTACGGCGGCAACCGCAGTCTTTGGCCGAGTGGCCATCCCGGAAATGCTGAGTGCCGGCGTCGACCGGCGGCTGGCGGCAGGCTGCGTGGCGGCATCGGGCTGCTTGTCGGCAATCATCCCTCCCAGCGTGCTCATCGTGGTCTACGGGATCATCGCCAGCGTGTCCATCCCGAGAGTCCTGATGGCTGGCATCCTCCCCGGTGTGATCACGGCCCTCGCGTTCATGGTCATGATCTATGTGAGGGCGCGCCTCAACCCCCGCTTGGCCCCACCCTTGACCGGGATCACCTGGAACGATCGGTTCCGTTCGATTCGCGGGGTGTGGGGGGCATTCCTGCTGGCGACGGTGGTGCTGGGAGGCATCTGGGCCGGCCTCTTCACCCCAACCGAGGGTGGTGGGATCGGCGCTATGGGTGCGTTTCTGATGGTCGTGGCCAGCGGCAGGCTCACCCGAACCGTTCTGGTCGAGTCTTTTCTAGAAACCGCCCGAACGACCGCGGTCATCTTCATCATCGTGACCGGGGCACTGGTCTTCACCGTGTTCTTGGCCCTGACGGGTATCCCCGCGGCAGTGACCAGCTTCATTGTGGGTCTGCCGGTGCCGCCGATTGTGATCATCATCGGCTTCATGCTTGTCCTCATCGTCGCGGGGAGCTTCATTGATCCGGTGTCCATGATGTTCTTGACGATGCCCTTCATGCTCCCCATCGTGAAGGCGCTGGGGTATGACCTCGTCTGGTTTGGCGTTCTGGTCGTGACAACCTGCGAGATCGGTATGGTGACGCCACCCGTGGGGCTGAACTGCTTCATGCTGAAGAGCGTGGTGCCAGAATTGTCTTTGGCGGAGATCTTTCACGGGGTCGGCTGGTTCATCGTCATGTTTTGTGTTGTGCTCGGCCTGCTGCTCGCGTTCCCCCAGCTGGCCTTGCTCATACCCAATGCGATGCTGTCCCGGTAGGGAGGTCGTCGCGAGGGTGGCGGCTAACGCTGGCACATCGCCGGATCCGAGTACCCTGGGAGCCGACCGGGCTCTGAGACGAGCTCTGGGGCGGCCGTCCGCCACACGAATGGCGTGATGCCGTCAGGACCTTGGCCTGATATTCTGATTGTGTCGGAAGAGATTCAGCGGATCGTAGGTGGTTTTGACATCCACCAGACGCTGATGCGCCACCGGGCCATACGCCGTCCGGACGGCCTGTTCACCCTCGTCCACCATCTGATTGATATAGATACCGCCGGAGCCAAACGGCTGCATGGCGTTCCAGAGTTGCCGGGTCCAGGCGATGTTGGCCTCGCTGTGCTGCGCGTCATCCCACCCCGAGAGAATCTCGAAATGGTACCCAGTCTCACGATAATAAAAAGCCGTCTCCTCTGGCCTGACGCGTCCCGGCGCGGCGCCCAGATGCACGAGAAGCGCCATCGTGTAGCGGGAAGGAACGGTGGCAAAGCCTTGCACTAGCGTCTCGATGGCCCCATCATTGACATCGCGCATGAGGTTGGCTTTGACGTAGTATTTTCGTCCACGGGGCAAGGCGGGATCTAACATCGTTTGCACCTGGTGGTAGGACACCAGACCGATACTGTCCAGCGAGGGCGTACCGAAAGCCCGCAACGGCTGCAAGACCCGTTCGCCGGCCGCTTGGGGTCCGTTGTAACACACGACAACGCCACAGAGCGCGGCGCCCTCGGGAGAGGTGAGCAGCCCGGCAACGACCCCCAGCTCCTCCGGGGCCGTCCGGAGAAAGTCGCAGCAGTGCGCCAGGACGCTTTTTGCCTGCGCCACAGGATAGAGGAGCATGCCGGCCACCACCGGACCTACCGGATGGAGTTGGTATTCAAAGGCGGTGACAACGCCAAAATTGCCACCCCCACCCCGTACCGCCCAGAAGAGATCCGGATGCTCCGTTGCCCGCACGGCGCGAAATTGGCCATCGGCAGTGACCATATCGAGAGAGAGCAGATTGTCGCAAGTGAGGCCGTGCTTCCCCATCAGCCATCCGAATCCTCCGCCCAGCGTGAGCCCGCCAATGCCGGTATCGGACACCGTGCCGCCGGTGGTGGCCAATCCGAACGCCTGGGTCTCATGATCGACATCCGCCCAGATCGCTCCGCCTTCCGCCCGCGCGGTGCGGCGCACCGGATCCACCTGCACGGACCGCATCCGCGCGAGATCAATCACCATGCCGCCGTTGCACATGGCATAGCCCGCTACGTTGTGGCCACCGCCACGAACCGCCACGGGCACCTGGTGGCTGCGGGCGAAACGGACGCACTGCAGGACGTCAGACACTCCGGCGCAGCGCACGATCAGGGCTGGTCGCTTGTCGATCATGCCGTTCCATATCTTGCGGCTGTCGTCGTACTGCGCATCACGGGGTTCGAGGATGTCGCCGCGCAAGCTGGCTCTAAAAGCCCCGATCGCCTCTTCCTTGATCATGATCTCGGTGCCGCCGGTCGTTGTTATGGATACGTCTCCCATGATTTCCTCCTCTGTCGGGTGCCACATTTGACATGACACGTCATACGGTTGTCGTCGGCCGCATTCACCAGCCTACACGCAGGCTCCTGCTATCTCAATCTGATCGCCCAGCCGGCCGATCGCCGCTGGTCATGGTGGGGACGGGTGATCCTTCACGTATCCGACGTCGACGCATTCCATCGCCGCGCCCTGGAGCAGGGGCTGGCACCGACAACCGCGCCTGGGGACGCCCCGTGGGGCGAGCGGTATTTCCATATCAGCGATCCGGACGGCCATGAGCTGAGCTTCGCCCACCCGCTCGAGCGATCCTAGAGAGGAGTCGCCGCTGAATGCGGCGATTTTCTCCCCGAGTTGGGAGGAGCGCGAGCGGGTACACCCTCTTAGCCTAGAAGGTCCCGCCTCAGTCCGCCAGCCGGGTCGGGATCGTGATCTCGGACGTGAGCGTCCGGTGGACGGGGCACTTGTTCGCGATCTCGAGCAGCTTTGCGCGCTGCGCGGCATCCAGCGCGCCTTCGAGGCGGATCACCCGCTCGATCCGGTCGAGCTTGCCTTCCCGGGTCTCGCACTCGGCGCAGTCGGCGGCGTGGATCTTGTCGTGCTTCAGCTCGACCGTCACGCGCTCGAGCGAAAGCCCCTTCAGATCCGCGTACAGCCGGATCGTCATCGAGGTGCACGCGCCGAGCCCGGCGAGCAGGAAGTCGTACGGCGACATGCCGGAGTCGAGCCCGCCTGCCGCCATCGGCTCGTCGGCGCGGACGATGTGGCGGCCGGCCGCGACGAGCTGCGTGAACTTGCCCTCGCGCGTCTCGCGCACGACGACCTTCTCCGGGAGCGCCGCCGGCGCCTCGGGCGCCTCGCCCCGGAGATACCGCTCCGCCCAGGCGGCGAGCACGTGGCCGGCGTAGGTCGCATCCTCGCGCCGCGTGAGCAGGTGATCGGCCGGATCGAGGGACACGAAGCTCTTCGGGTGCCGGGCGGCCTGGAAGATCCGCGTCGCGTTCTCGATTTCGACCGTGTCGTCGCGCGGCGAGTGCATGACGAGCAACGCCTTGCCCAGGCCGCGCATGATGTCGCCGAGGTTCTGGCCCGCGAGGTCGTCGAGCAGCTGCTTCCGGATCCGGAACCGCCGGCCGGCGAGCACCACCTCGGCCTCGCCGACGCGCTCGATCTCGTCGCGGTTCGGGATGACCCGCAGCACGTGCGCCGGGTCGAAGGGGGCACCGATCGTCGCGACGCCCGTCGCCTCCGGAATCCGCGGCGCGGCGGCGAGCACGGCGGCGCCGCCCAGGCTGTGCCCGACGAGGATCTCCGGCGCCCGGTAGCGCGCCCGGAGGAAGTCGGCGGCCGCGACGAGGTCGTCGACGTTGGACGTGAAATTCGTGTTCGCGAAGTCGCCGCCGCTCCCGCCGAGGCCGGTGAAGTCGAACCGCAGGGTCGCGATGCCGCGTTCGGCGAGCGCCGCGGCGAGGTACGTCGCCGCGCGCGTCTCCTTCGAGCACGTGAAGCAGTGCGCGAACAGCGCGTACGCGACCGGCGGCGCGACCGGCGAGTCGAGGCGTGCGTTCAGACTGGCGCCGAGCGCGCCGGGAAACTCCACCTTCGCGGTGTCGGGGACCATGGGGTTCGCTCCGGAGACGACCTCGTCGCCAACCTGCACCAAAACCCGGGTCGGTGCAATCGCGGGCGGGGCGCGCCTCGCCCTTATAATCGCCGCGGCTCGCGACGACGCTCATGCCGGCTCAGCACGAGATCCAATCCCCTTCGCCCTGGGTGGTGCGATGGACCGCGCTGATCCGGCCGGGCGGCGAGGTCCTCGACGTCGCGTGCGGGTCCGGCCGGCACACCCGCTATCTCGCCTCGCGCGGCTACGGCGTCGTCGCGGTCGACCGGGACGGTGCCGCCCTCGCGGCGCTCGCGGCGGTCCCCGGCGTGCGAGCGCAGGCGGCGGACCTCGAGACCGCGCCCTGGCCGTTCCCGCCGGAGCGCTTCGACGGCGTAGTCGTCACCAACTATCTCCACCGTCCGCTGTTCGGCGACCTCGTCGCGGCGCTGCGCACCGGGGGCGTCCTGATCTACGAGACGTTCATGCAGGGCAACGAGGCGCTCGGCCGGCCGTCGAATCCCGACTTCCTCCTGCGGCCGGGCGAGCTCCTCGAAGTGCTCGGCGAGCGGCTCACCGTCGTCGCGTTCGAGCAGGGGCGGGTGGACGAGCCGAAGCCGGCCGTGATCCAGCGCATTTGTGCGGCGCGGGCCGCCGCCGCATCTGTAACGATTGGTTAAATGCCGTGCCAAGGGCAGGGCAAATCCGGTAAGATTTCACATTTCCGCAAGGGCGTGAGGCCATGATTCAAGGCAGCCTGGTCGCCATCGTCACGCCGATGCTCGAGGACGGGCGCCTCGACATCGCGCGGTTCAAGTCCCTCATCGACTGGCACGTCGCCGAAGGCACCGACGGCATCGTCGTCGTCGGCACTTCGGGGGAGTCGCCCACCGTCGACTTCGACGAGCACAAGGAGCTCATCCACGTCGCCGTCGCGCACGCGGGGGGCCGAGTCCCGGTGGTCGCCGGAACGGGCGCCAACTCCACCGCGGAGGCGATCGAGCTGACCGAGTCGGCGAAGCGCGCCGGGGCGGCCGCCTGCCTGTCGGTGGTGCCGTACTACAACCGGCCGACGCAGGAAGGGCTCTATCGCCACTTCCGCAAGATCGCGGAGGCGGTCGATATCCCGAGCATCCTCTACAACGTGCCCGGGCGCACGGTCGCGGACATGGCGAACGACACCGTCCTGCGGCTCGCCCAGATCCCGAACATCGTCGGCCTGAAGGACGCGACCGCCAACATCGAGCGCGGCTCCGATCTCGTCAAGCGCGCGCCGAAGGGCTTCGCGATCTACAGCGGCGACGACGCCACTTGCCTCGCGCTCACACTCCTCGGCGGCCGAGGCGTCATCTCGGTGACGGCGAACGTCGCGCCGCGGCTGATGCACGACATGTGCGCGGCGGCGCTCGCGGGCGAGCTCGGGCGCGCTCGAGAAATCAACTTCAGGCTGCTCGGGCTCCATCGCCAGCTCTTCGTCGAGGCGAACCCGATCCCGGTGAAGTGGGCGGTCGCGCAGCTTGGCCTGATCGAGGGCGGCATCCGCCTGCCATTGACGCCGCTCTCGCTACAACACCACGATACGGTCAGGGAGGCAATGCGCGAGGCCGGAGTCCTGCCGACGAGCGGCCTGCGCCTCGTGGAGGGAGGAGCCGCATGACGGCAAAGAGGCGGGGACTCGTCGTAGTGGCTGCAGCCGCGGCGCTCGTCGCCGGCTGCTCCTTCGACCTGGATCGGAAGGTCGACTACAAGAGCGCGGGGAAGCTCCCGCCGCTCGAGGTGCCGCCGGACCTCACTCGACCCGGCCGTGACGACCGCTACTCGGTGCCGGAGGCCAACCCCAACAGCAGCGCGACCTTCTCCCAGTACAGCGCCGAGCGGCAGGGCGCGCGCTCGCCCACGACGAGCGAGGTCCTGCCGTCCTCGGACGCCGTGCAGATCGCCCGCGACGGCAACACGCGCTACCTGATCGTGCGCGAGACGCCGGAGAAGGTCTGGCCGGTCCTGCGCGACTTCTGGCAGGAGAACGGCTTCCTGCTCAAGATCGAGATGCCCGACGCCGGGGTGATGGAAACCGACTGGGCCGAGAACCGCGCCAAGATCCCTCAGGACCCGATCCGCAACGTGCTCGGCAAGTATCTCGATCAGGTCTACTCGAGCGGCGAGCGCGACAAGTTCCGCACGCGCGGCGAGCGCCTGCCCGACGGCCGCGGCAGCGAGATCTACATCAGCCACCGCGGCATGGTCGAGCAGATCGTGAACAGCCGCCAGGGCACCGGCTTCGACGGCACGGTCTGGCAGCCGGCCCCGCCGAATCCCGAGCTC
>Ga0184637_10000574_pt1 | contig 27258 bp, 26 predicted proteins | sample PLM3_127_b2_FD_133143 | JGI IMG/M metagenome (GOLD analysis project Ga0184637, IMG submission 133143) | Groundwater sediment microbial communities from an aquifer in East River, Colorado, USA - PLM3_127_b2 | ecosystem: Environmental > Terrestrial > Soil > Riparian zone | place: USA: East River... | reverse complement strand
GAGCATCTCGACGCCCTTCTCGGCCACGCGAGCGCGTCGGGCGCCTTCGAACGTAAAGGGAGTGGTGACAATGCCGACCGTCAGCGCCTTTTCCTCGCGTGCGATGTCGGCGACCACCGGCGCAGCGCCGGTCCCGGTCCCGCCCCCCATGCCGGCGGTGAGGAAGACCATATCTGCGCCTTCGACGATCGAGCGGATGTCCTCCTCGCTCGCCTCTGCGGCCTTCTCACCAACGGCCGGGTCGCCTCCTGCTCCCAGGCCTTTGGTAAGTTTCTGGCCGATGACAAGTTTGTGGCGAGCGGCGGAGATCCCGAGCGCCTGAGCATCCGTGTTCAGCGAAACGAACTCGACGCCCTTCACTCCGGCCTCGATCATCCGGTTAACGGCGTTGTTTCCACCGCCGCCGACGCCGATGATCTTGACTTCGGTGAACCCCTTCGCGTTCGTGGGTCCTGAGACGTGATCTTCGAGGATGCGTTCCACGACCGGCTCGATGCGAGATGGATGCGTTAGCCTTTCCGGGTCGAACCCGGAAGCAAGCTTAGACACGATCGATCACCTCTCGCGCGAGTTCCAGGTAGCACCCCGCGGCCTTCTCTGCGCCACTGTACCGAAACACTGATGCGCCTGCAGACCCAGCTTCGAGAATCTTGCTGTTTGTGCCTATCTCAGTACGGAATACGAGGTCGCCCCACCGTTCCCTCAAATACGAGGATACTTGTTTCTCCTCCTTGAGACGACGATCGAACTTGCTCAGCAGGATGCCGAGGACCTTCAGCGCCGGGTTCAGGTAGAGGGCCTCCGCAATGCGGTCTTCGAGCATCTGCAGGCCTTGCAGCGAGAAAAAGCGGGCCTCGGTCGGAACGATGACGCGTGTGGCAGCGACCAGAGCGTTGATGGTGAGAACGCCCAGCGACGGCGGCGTGTCGATCAAGACGAAGTCGAACCGGTCCGCGACCCGCAAGATCTGGTCCCGCAGGCGGAGCTCGCGGCCCAGCTTCGTCCCCAGCGCATCTTCCGCCACCGCCAATTCGATGCTCGCCGGCACGATGGACATGGCTGAGAGCATGTCGACCGGAATTATTGGAAGGCCGAAGTCGCGGTCGAGCAAAGATTGCGCAACGGTGGCCTTGACCCGTCGATCGGCGCCGACCGCGGCCGTCAGGTTCCCCTGGGGGTCGAGATCGATCAGCAAGACCTGCTGTCCGAGCTCTGCCAGCGACGCGCCCAGATTGGCCGTCGTCGTGGTTTTGCCGACCCCACCCTTCTGATTGGCCACGGCTATGACGATGGTCATACAGGCCGTAGGTCCCCTCTGCCGATGTGGCCGACTCCAGATCCCGGCGGAGTGGCCGATGGTAGCACAGGGGTAGGGGTGGCGCAAAGCGGCACAGCCCACTCACAACCCACTCACAACCTGCGAACGGGCGCCTACGAGGAGCGCCGGCCCGCCAGAGCGGCTTGCATGACCGCCCGGATGTGGTCGAAGAGCTTGGCCATCTCGCCCGCGAAGAGTATTGGATCATCGATCCCGCTGGGGACGACGTGGGCGAAAAGGCGGAACTCGGTGTAGCGACTCGAAGCCTCAGGCGGAAGAAGCGTGGCGAGCTGCCGCGCTCCCGACACCGGAAGGTACGTGTCATTCTGGTCGTGCATCAGGAACGTTGTGGCACGAAGCCGCGGCACGACCGCGGCGGGCGAGAGGCGGCGCAGGGAGGCCGTCACATCATCGGGGAGCGCGGCTATGAGGGTCTCGACCCGCCCTGGGTCTTTCGTCGTCAAGAGATCGCGGAGCTGAGCCGCGACGCTGCTCAGGCTTTCGATCTCCGGGGTGGTCAGCGCGGTCCCCTCGACGAGCTCGCGGGCCAGGAGCGCGCGGTCGCGCTGGCTGGGCAGGCCCGCAATGGTCTGTTTCATGAAGATTTCGCGCGTCAAGTCGGATGCCGTCCAGGGAGCCCGACCCTCCGGCACCGGCATGGAATTGGTCAGAACCGCGCGCAGAACGTCCAGCGGATCGGCGTAGACGCTAAAGGCATTAACGTACGCGACGCGATCAGCGATGCGCGGGTCTGACGCGGCGAGCACCTCTAGGACCGCGCCGACGCAAAAACCTGAGAAGCCGATACGTTGTGGATCGATCGACGGCTGACGCTCGAGATATTCAAAGAGGGCAACGAGGTTGTCCACCTCCTCGGGGCGAATCTCGCCACCGAGCAACGCGTCGGATTCGGCGACGACCGTGATGATGCCAGCACGGGCGATTCCGTCCGCCAGGGTCGTTACCTGCTCGTGGTCGCGGGGGAGGGGGTTCACGCCCAGGAGAAGCACCATGGCGGGATGGCGTCCGGTTCCAGCCGGCTGATAGAGATCAGCGACCATCCTGCCGGGCGCGCCGGGCACTTCGATGGTCTGAACGGAGGGAGCGGGCGTGAGCAGCCGCAGGGGCCGTGGCACCGAGCCAGGGAAAAAGTGCGGAAGGAGCAGGGCAGCCATGACCGCGGAGCGCCCGGGCGGCGTGAGTGCGAACGCCACGAGCGCCAGGATCACCAGGGCAAGCAGCCGCGAGCGCGTAAACACAGGGGATTATGGGGGAAGGGGGTGGCTTGAGCTACCTCCTCAGCGAGCTCAGCACGCCCTGGACCCACTGGCCGAGGCCGCCACGGCGGGGCTGGACCTCAGCCGCGACCTTTACCTGGGCCAGCCGACTGGCGAAGCTCTCGAGCGCCGAGACCATCGGGTGCTCGCGGGCCGTGATCGCCATCGGGATCCCGCGGTCGATCGCGTCCAGCAGATCCTCGCCGGCGTAGGGGACGGTGAGCCCGATGCGCTCGCCCAGGGCCTTCTCCACGTCCATCTGCTGCAGGCGGGCCCGGGGGTGCGTCTCGTTCAACACGAGAACCCGCTTCTCGGCCGGGATTTGCAGCGCCGCGAACGTGTCGAGCGTGGCCTGCATGACCTTCAAGCTCGTCACATCGGGCTCGCATACAAGCATGAGCAGGTCGCTCTGGTCGAATACCCCGAGGTTCAGCTCGGAGAACGTGCTGCTCGTGTCGATGACGACCCATTTGTAGCTGGAGCGAACGATAGGCAGGATCGCCGCGATGGCCGCCGACGTGACGAGCTCAGCCGTCTGCGGTGACGCCGGCGCCGGTAGCAGGTCGATGCCGGAGACTTCCTGTACTGTGAGCGACCGTACGACCTCGGAGTCGATGAGCGAGGGTTGAGACGGCAGGTCGCTGAGGCCGACCTTCGGCGCTACGTTGAGATGGACGCTGGCAGCGCCCCGCTCGGTGCTGAGATCGATCAACAGCACGCTGTCGCCGGTCAGCTCACGGAGGAGCACGGCGAGGTTCACGGCGAGGGTCGTCGTGCCGACGCCGCCCTTCAGCGAGAAGAACGTCACGATCTGCGCTACCGACGGGTCGAGTGTGATCTCTGGAGTGACCGGGCGTATGGCCGCCGGCACGCGATAGACGAGGGTCGTCTTGCCGACCTTGACGATGTCGCCATCGATCATCACACGCGCGCCCACGATCTCCTCGGTGTAGTTGAGCCAGGTGCCGTTCGCGCTTTCCAGGTCGTGGACGACGAAGCCATCGGGATGCTTCACGATCTTGGCGTGCGGGCGGGACACCGCCCGGTCGTCCAACTGAATGTCGTAGTCGGCGTCGGCTGACGTTCGCCCGATGACCGTGACGTCCCGGTAGAGGATGAAGATGCGTCCGGCCTCGGGGCCGAAGTTCACGACGAGCCGGAACTGGTCGACGGCGTCATTGGTCTCCGCGATCGGCTCGGTGTCACCGCCACGCAACGCCTGAAACTCCGCCAGCTCCGCCTCTCGGATGTAGGCATCCGCCGCGTGGCCCTGCAGCGTCTGCTCCTGGACGTCTTCTCCGATCTGCGTCTCACTGTCATCGGCGATCAGGGCAGCCGGGGGCTGCGCGACGGCCGCTTCGAAGCGGAACACCGACGCGCCGAACCGGATCTCGTCGCCATCGTGCAGCTGCACGGGCTCTTTGACGCGTGTACCGTTCATGTACGTTCCGTTTGCGCTGCTGAGGTCATCGACCCAGGCGCCGTCCTCCCCCGACTCGACGCGTGCGTGATTCCGGCTGAGCATCCGGTCGTTTTCGATGCGGATGTCGTTCCCCTCGGCACGGCCGATGGTGAGGCTGTCGTAAATGGGGGTCCGGATGTCGGCGGCCACCAGGAACCCGAATGGTCCCTCAGGCTCCTGCTGGATCGGGCTTGCAGGAACGAGCGTGGCCTCATCGAACTGCGCCTCGCCGGGCTCGTTCCCCTCCTGCCCGGTTGGGTCGTCGGTGTCGCTTCCGTCCGTCGCCCCCTGCTCAGTAGATCGGCTGGTGGTCGCGGACTGCGTGATCGTCTCCATTCGGGGGCCAACGTCGTGGTACCCGTTTCCGTTCTCGGACGCGTCCGGAAGGTGCACGGTGAAGAGCGTGCGTCCCACCTGGACCACATCGCCTTCCGTCAGGGTGCGCGCCTGCTCGATTCGTTCGCCGTTCAGGAGTACCCCGTTCAGGCTCCCCAGGTCGACGACCGTAAGGGATTCCGGCGTGACCTCGATTCGAGCGTGCTGGCGGGACATGGCGGAGTCGCGGATGATGACGTCATTGCCATCGACGCGGCCGATCGTCATCGTCCGCGTCAGCGGGATGGACTGCAGCGAACCGCCTGGAGTCTCCCAGGTGAGGAATGGGCCTACCGGTCGGCCGGCGTGGCTGAGAGACCGGCCACAGCTCGTACAGTACATCGTTCCAGCAGCGTTCTCGGTACCGCAGTTAAGACAGTGCATCGCCAAGGCCTCCTAAAAGCCGAGCTCCCATCATGGGCAAGTGGAATGGAATGGATGTCCTGTACGCCGGACATCGAGTTGCGCCGTCGAGACTTGTTCTCATGGGAGTATTGGAATGGGCTGGGTGTCTTGCAACCGCAAGGCATCCATCTGAATCGTCTGATCGTTTGCATCCTCATCAGCCGCGCTTACTACGCGGCAAACTATGGCCGTGATGTTGTCGTGGCCGCCGGCTACGTTCGCAGCGGCGACGAGCGCATCCGCTGCTGCCTGGGCGGAGCGCGATTCCACGGTCTGTAGCATCTGCTCAGCTGACACCATTCCCCAGAGGCCGTCCGAGCAGACCAGCGCGATATCGCCGCGGCGCAGCTTCAGCGGCGGGTAAACCTCGATGTCGAGATCGGGGCGGCCGCCAAGCGATCGGGTGACGACGTTTCGCATCGGATGGCGTCGAGCCTCCTCCGGCGTGATCTTGCCGACGGCCAGGAGCTCCGCGATCCAGGAATGATCCCGGGAGATCTGCGCAATCCGACCGTCGCGGATCAGGTAGACCCGGCTGTCGCCGACGTTGGCGACGGCGAGTTGTCCGGCCCACACGACGGCGAGCGCGAGGGTGGTGCCCATGCCTGCCCGTTCGGCATCGCGGTTGGCCTCATCGATCACGGCGCGGTTCGCGTAGCGCACAGCGCGGGTAAGCCCGTCACTCATGCCGTCGGAGAGATCGCCGTAGTAGGAGTTGAGCACCGCTTCGACGGCAGTTCTGCTCGCAATCTCGCCGGCCGCATACCCGCCCATGCCGTCGGCGACGATAAGCAGCGTCCCCCTCGTCTCGATCTCGTCGGGATACTCGGGGTGGTGGTAGATGCCGAGGCAGTCTTCGTTGTGCTCGCGCCGTCGGCCGATGTCTGTTCTGCGCCCGATGTCAAGCTCGACAGTCATTGGAGAACCCGTGCGTGGAGCCGAGGCCGTGTCAGAAGTCAGCTGTCGCTCCTCCACGCTGGCGCTTTCTTGCCACGATGAAGTGCGATATGCCGAACGACCGAAATGCACTGGCTTCAGCCACGGAGGTGGCGCGTTGCAGCAAGCGGCCGAAGAGTCGGTGTCGCGCGACGATGTTGTCGAAGCCGGGGTAGATGTGTGTGCTGACGGGAAACTCCACGTTCAGGCCAGCGAAGAGCTTCTTGATTCCGCGCCGGGTGTAGATCCGCACGTGGCGGCAGAAGATATCGCGGATCGGGTCGGGCGCGTAATTGATCAGGGGGAGGAGCCGGAATACGAAACGCTCGCCCAGGTAGAAGCCATGCGTCTCAAACGGGTACATTCGGTTTGGCGCGAAGATCACGACCTCGCCGCCGGGGCGGAGACAGCGTACGGCCTCGCGAATGGTGAGCCGGTCATCCTTCACGTGCTCGATCACTTCGTGTAAGAGGATGACGTCGAAGGATTCGTCGCGGAAAGGCAGCGCTTCCGCCTCGGCGGGCAGCACGTGGGGGAGCGTGCGGGCCGCTGTGTGGACTTTCTCTTCGTCGACGTCGACGCCGAAGACCTCAGGCGAATAGTCTCGGAACTTCGCCACGTATGCGCCGATGCCGCAGCCAACGTCCAGGATGCGTCTCCCCTCCAGCGTGACATACCGGCGGATCAAGTCCAGCCGGCGGTCTTGTCCCCGGCGCCAGACATAGCTGGGATGGCCCAGGGCGATAAATTTCTCGGGTACCTTCGCGGCCATATCCGCTCTCCGCAGCCAACTCGAGCGGGCGACTCGCTTGCACAGCGTAGCAAACGCGCCGGAAGGGGGACAACGGGCCAAAAGTCCTATAGCGGGCCCGGCGGGCCTCGAGGAGATCGCGCGCTAGGCAGGTACCGCGCGGCCCTCGTGCAGGTCGATGGCGCTCTGGTAGGTGTTCGGGTCCAGGAGGTGGCGATACTTCTTCAGGAACGCCGTCACACCGGAGTGCGGGACGATTCCCTCGCGCACCATCCGCAGCAGCTCGTTGTACCCCATGTGGCACTCGCGGTAGAGCCCCACGTAGCGCTCGATGAACTCCCGGATCGGGAGGGCCGTCGGCAGCACCGGGTGGAGGAAGTCGAAGTAGCGCCGGTCCTGGGTGACGAGCTGGTCTTTGTACGTCTGCCAGTCCACCGTGCCCGGCAGCGGTGTGTGGATCGTGAACTGGGGGCATTCGATGTTGAGCCGCTTGTTGTACTCCATGAGATGGTCGAACTTGTCGCCGAGCCAGTCCGCAAAGACGATCTGCGCGCCCCACAGCTTGATGCCCACGCTGTGGAGGAAGTGAATCGACTCCTCATTGACGTTGACGCGTGAGCCCTTGTTGACGCGCTTCAGCTCCGCGGGGTCGTCCGACTCCAGCCCGACGAGGATCATGTCGAGGCCGGCCTCGGCCCAGCGCGTGTAGAGCTCCTTGTTGCGCACGATGTTGTCGGCTCGGCACTGCATCCAGAAGCGTCGCTTGTTGCCGCTCTCGATGAGCGCGTTGGCGAGGTGCCAGGCGTCGGACTGCCGGTAGTCCTCGTGCGGCATGACCTGAATGGCGAGGTCATCGATGATGTTGACGTACGACCCGTTTGGAATGCGCGAGATCTCCTCGAACGTCCGCTCCCAGCCCTCCACTTTGTAGGTCCCATGGTGGAATTGCCACACGGAGCAGAAGGAGCAGCGGTAGCGGCAGCCACGCGCTGTCTCGACGGAGTACGGACGCGGATAATACAGGAAGTAATAGTGGTCGCGATACGGGTCGCACAGCGCCCGATAGGCCTCGGGCCTCTGGTTCATCTGGTCGGAGTCATGGACGATCAAGTTGTCGATCGGGATCTCGGGCACCGTTGTTCGGAATTCCCCGTCGGAATCCCGATAATGGAGGTAGGGCAGGCGATCGAGGCGGCCTTCCGTCCCGATCTCATGCACGACAGCGGGAAACACCGCCTCGGCCTCGCCGTAGACGATCGCGTCGACCTCCGGGATATAGAGGTCCTGCGGCGACAGCGAGATGTGGTGTCCCCCGACGACGATGGGCAGGCTGGAGTCGAGCCGCTTGATCTGCCGCGCCAGATCGGCAGCGACGGGCACATCCGTTGTGTAGCCGCACTTGAGGGCGATGAGATCCGGGTTGAACCGGTTGATGTGCTCGACGAGGTCCGCGCCGGGGACGCGCAGGTCCGCCAGCTCGCACTCGGCGACGTCGGCGACAGACCCGGCGAGGTACTCAGGGCCGAGGGTCTCAACACGAACCGTGTCGTTGAAGCCCGTCGAATAGCCACTCTGAGGTTCTACGAACAGGATTCGCTTGATCCATGACTCGAGATTGCGCCGGGCCACGATATCGACCATCGCTGCGCCTCCACTCGGCCTGTCGTCGAGAAGGATACACCGTGCGCGCTATGCGCAGTTCCCGGCAGCATACCAGAGGAGCTTTCAATCAGCAATAGAGGCGTACTTCGAAAGAACTCGACGTTTTATGGGCCCCCATCTGTGGGAATGAGCCACCAAACGTCACTTCATGACGACCTTCTTCGCCGTTTGGAGACGTAATGGGGACTCAGAAGCCAGGTCTTTCGCGCCGGGTCGTGACGGTGTTCGGCAGCTCGCGGGTCAAGCGTGACGACCCGGAGTACGACGCCGCACGACGTCTGGGGACTCTCGTCGCCCAGCACGGGTGGACCCTCTGCAACGGTGGCCACGACGGGACGATGGAAGCCGCGGCCCAGGGAGCGAAGGAGGCGGGGGGGAGCACGATCGGCGTGTCGCTATCTCTCTACCGCCCGGCAAATAAAAACGTGTGGTTGGACCAGGAGATCGTCGCTGAGACGCTCTTCGCCCGGCTCGAAGAGCTGGTGACCCTGGGCAGCGCCTACGTGGTGCTCCATGGAGGGATAGGCACGCTCCTGGAAATGTGCCTTGTTTGGAATCTGGTCCAGAGTCCGGAGTTCGCCGCCAAGCCCATCATCCTGGTAGGAGAGGCGTGGCGCAGCGTGGCTTCCGTGCTGACGGAGAACCTACCGATGCACCCATGGGAAGCCGAAAGCATCGCCGTCGTCGACTCGGTCGACGAGGCAGTCGCCAGACTTGGTGCACATTTCGAGAAGGGCCACAAGGCCCGGAAGCCGAGCGGCCCGACCGGCTAGGCCAGCGGAGTGGCTGGCGCCCTCTAACGGCTAGGGGCGGCGGTCCGTATGCCTGCCGGCGGCGACTGTGGGACGCCCTCTACCGGTGGGGTCGGTCGCGATGGGGTTGCTGCGCGCGCAGGCTCGGATGCCGGGCCTGGCGGGCGCGGAGGGGCGGCTGGACCAACCGTCGACTGGGATCCCACGGCTTCCGATGAGACGCGCAGTGTCGGTTCGGGAGGCGAAGGAGTGCGCGGTGGCTGCGTCGCCGTCGCAGGCGTGATGGCCGGCGTCGGGGTGGTAGCCTGCCGCGACGCGGTCGTGGTGGCCGCTGGCTGAACAGGTCGTGGGGCGGCGTCCGCCCGCGGGGGCGCTGCCGGCGGCCCAGGTGGCCGCGTGGCCGTCGGAATGATCACCGTCACGAGCCCGCGCACCACGGCGTCCACGGTTCTGTTCGGCGTCGGCTGGGGAAGAGGAGTTGGGAGCGACTGGGCTCGGGCCATGGGGTTACAGCCCGCGAGCAAGATCAGCGCCAGAGCGATGATGAGCCGGGACAATCCAGGCAGATGAGATGTTTGGGGCTCACGGTCCGGCCGTCGGCTGCGTGGTGGGAGGCGGTGGAATTCGAAGCGTCTGGCCGGCCTGAAGAGAGTCCGCGCTCGGAAGTAGATCGCGGTTAGCCTCAAAGATTGGTCGCCACAGGTTCGCGTCACCGTAGAACATTTGGGCAATCGATGACAAGGTGTCACCGGATCGAACGGTGTAGGTTTGCGCGGCCGGTGGCGGGGACGGAGGCGGGGAGGGGAGCGGGCTCGGACTCGCGAGAGCCGGGCGCGGGACTGTCGCCACAACCGGGATCGCGGTCGCCGCGGCGGGCGTCTCTTCTCTGATGCACCCGGCGAGCAGGAACACCGCGGCACCCAAACACAGCGCGAAGCCAGCGCGAAGCATCGCGTTCTCCGGGGCGGTGACGGCATTATAGCCCCGCTCAAAAACCGATCCGGTTCGGTCGATAGTGAAAGCAGCGTCAACAGGCGTCGGGCGTCACACCCACCCGCGATCTCCGTTTGCTACGGTAGCATGTCGAGACGACGAACCGACCGAGCGACCCACCCCGCTGCCGTGGTCTCCGCGCTCTGCTACCCAGGGGAGCTGTTCTGGCTGACATCCGGGCCTTTGAGGGAATTCGCTACAACGCATCCCGCTTCGGGCGCGACGTCTCAAACGTCGTGTGCCCGCCCTACGATGTCATTTCACCTGACGATCAAGCCGCTCTCTATGCGAAGCACCCGTACAACGCGATCCGGCTCGAGCTGACGCGGAGCGAGCCGGCCGATCGGTCAGAGGCGGACCGCTATCGCCGCGCCGCTGACGACTTCGCGACCTGGCAATCTGCGAATGTGTTCATCCGAGAGCCGGCGCCGGCGCTCTACGCTTGCTCGCAGGAGTTCACAGTGGACGGCTCGCGGCTGGAGCGACGCGGCCTCCTGGCCGCGCTCAGAGTCGAGCCGTGGGAGAAGCGGACCGTACGACCCCATGAACGCACCCTGTCAGGCCCGAAGCGGGACCGGCTCGAGCTGATGCGCGCATGCCGAGCGAACTTCAGCCCGATCTGGGGTCTCTACGCCAATGCCCCCGACGCCACTGCCGACGTGTGGGACGGCATCTCCAGGCGCGAGGCCGACGCCGAGGCGCTCGACCGCGACGACGTGCTGCATCGGGTCTGGGCGGTGACCGATCCCGCTCTACTCCGCAGCTTTCACGACCGGCTATCGGATTCGTCCGTCTACATCGCAGACGGGCACCATCGCTACGAGACCGCGATGCACTACGAAGACGAGCGGTGCGGCACGGGGACGTGCTCTGCAGACGCTGCTGTCCACTTCACCCTGGCCTACCTCGTGGACGCGGCGGACCCGGGTCTCATCGTCCTCGGTACGCATCGTCTCATCCGCTCTCCGCGGCCGCTCCGCGCCGAGGAAGTGCGCAGGACGCTGGAATCGTCATTCGAGCTGGAGACGCTGACCGTCAGCCCGAGGGTTTTGCTGGAAACGCTGGGGACTGATGATGATCGGCCTACGTTCGGCGTCTGGGCGCCGTCGCTCGGGCTATCAGCCTTGGCTCGCCTCCGCGAGGACGCGGTCCCCGAGGGCGCCGCTCCCGGCAAGTCGTCGGCCTGGCGGAAGCTCGATCTCGCTGCGCTCCACACCCTCGCTATCGACCGCATCTATCCCGAGGGAACGTCGGAGCTTTCGGAGTCCGGCCGCCTGCTGTATGCTCGCGCGATCCAGGACGTGGAAAACGCGATGAACGCCGATGAGGTCGACATCTCATTTCTCGTACGCCACACGTCGGTGCATCAGGTCATGGCTGTAGCGGACGCCGGCGACCTTATGCCAGAAAAGTCAACGTATTTCTATCCGAAGCCGGTCACGGGCCTGGTGATAGCGAGCCTGGAGGGCGACATACCGCTTGGAGTGTGACATTCCGTACATTAAGAACTCACATTCGTGCTTTGACGCCTGTTGCCTTGCACGACGCTTTTGTTACAGGCAAGATTGCAATGTTAGACTCAGCTTCGTGCCCTCGGCTGCTACCAAGGCTGACTGTCTCAACGGGGTTAAGGACATGCACCAATGATCACTGAAGACGAGCTCGCCGTCGTACCCGAAGCTCCCCCACGGGAAGCTGACCAGGTTGGCGAGGCGCTTCCGCTCTATCTCCAGGAGATCGGGCGCGTTGCGCTGCTAAGCGGCCCGCAAGAAGTGGAATTGGCGCAGGCGATCGAAGCAGGCAACTTCGCCAAAGAGCGGCTCGATAAGGAGCCGGACGACCTTTCCCCTGACGAAATCGAACAGCTAAATCAGCAGGTGCAGGCGGGTGCCGCGGCTCGTCGGCGGCTAATTGAGTCGAACCTGCGTCTCGTTGTCAGCGTTGCGCGGCGGTACATGAACCGCGGGCTCCCGCTATCGGATCTCATCCAGGAAGGGAACATCGGTCTGCTCCGCGCCGTCGAGAAGTTCGATTACCGGCGGGGTTTCAAGTTCAGCACGTATGCCACGTGGTGGATCCGCCAGGCTGTCACCCGAGCCATCTCGGACCATGCGCGCACGATTCGCATCCCGGTCCACATGGTGGAGACGATCAACAAGCTGGCGCGCACGATGTCGCAGCTCCAGCAAGAGCTCGGCCGGGAGCCGACCTTCGTCGAGATCAGCGAGGCGATGGAGATCACGCCTGAGCGCGTCCGCGAGATCGCGAGCATTCTTCCCCAGCCGATCTCTCTCGAAACCCCTGTCGGCGACGACCAGGACGCGATGCTCGGCGACTTCGTCGAGGACCATAATGCGCAACTGCTCGAGGAAGCGGGTGCTCGGGCCGTGCTCCGCGACCAGATGGAGGTCGTGCTGAACTCGCTGAGTCCCCGGGAGCGCAAGGTGCTGGACCTCCGCTACGGTTTGGAGTCGGGGCGGCAGCACACGCTGGACGAGATCGGCAATGAGCTCGGGGTCACCAGGGAGCGGATCCGGCAGATCGAGGCGAAGGCGCTCCGCAAGCTGCGACACCCGAGTCGCAGCAAGAAGCTCAAGGCGTTCGCCGATTCGTAGCTCCTAATCCAGGTCGTCGAAGTCGCCGCCCATCCCGCCGCCGTCGCCGAAGTCCTCGCCCTGCGCCAACTCCTCGACCATCTCGTCGTACTCCGCGCCCATCTCTGCGCCCGAAGCCTCGCCCATCTTCTTCGCCCACTCGGCTACTGAGCGCGGATCGTTGTAGTCCACGTCTCCGAAGTTCGATGGGTCGCTGAGGAAGTCCCTGTAGCCCGATTCCGACCGCACTTGCGCGACTCTGGACGGAAGGCGGTCCAGCTCAGCCGACTGACAATGGGGGCAGCTGGCATTGTCCGCGGAGCTGAACGAGCGGAAGAAGAGCTGGCTGCGCCTGCCGCAGGAGCGGCAGCGATATTCGTAGATCGGCATCCGCTGGTATCCTTGGCGATGGCGGCCGCGGCCGGGCGCACGATTCTATCAATGTAGAGAGGATGCACGCGTGCAGCGAGCGGTTGTGGATCGCGAGCAGCTTGCCCGCGAGATGGTTGAGGCCGCCTACCTCGAAGGCGACTTCGTCCTCGCCTCGGGCCGGCGGAGTCGCTACTACTTCGACAAATATCGCTTCGAGACGCGCCCGGAGCTGCTCGCCCCGGTCGCTTCCCTGATCGCCGATCTGATCCCCGCCGGGACTGCGAGGATCGCAGGCCCCGAGCTGGGCGCTGTTGCGCTAGCGGCCGCGGCGTCTCTCGCCTCAGGCCTCCCCTGCCTGTTCGTGCGGGGCGAGGCCAAAGCCTACGGGACGGCAAACCGGATTGAGGGGCCGTTCGAGCCGGGTGACACCGTCGCCGTTATCGAGGACGTCATGACCAGCGGGGCTTCTGCAATCAAGGCCGCGCAGGCCCTTGCGGAAGCCGGCTGCCGGATCGCGCGGATCATCGGTGTGATCGATCGGGAAGAGGGGGCCGCCGAGGCGGTCGCCGATGCAGGCTATGAGCTGGTGGCGGTCTTCACCCGGTCGGAGCTCGAGCGCTACCTCGTGAGCATACGGTGATAGACGTGTACCGTATCGGCCGAGAGGCGGTCATACGTAAACCGGTCCAGCACCCGCTGTCGCCCCCGACGCCCCTGCTCGGAGCGCAAAGCTTCGTCGCATGCGAGGCGCGTCAGAGAACCCGAGAGAGCCGTGACGTCGCCCTCGGGGAAGATCAGCCCGCCGTCGCCCGCCACGTTTGAGAGCTCGCCGCACGTCGAAACGACAACCGGGACCCCGCAGGCCATCGCCTCCACGAGTATGCGCCCGAACTGCTCGACCCAGTTGGGTCGGCTCCGGGAAGGGAGTACGATCACGTCCATCGCCCGGAGCCACTCGGGCATAGCCGCCGACGGGAGCGGGCCAGGCATCGAGACCCGTCCGTCCAGGTGCAGCCGACTGATCGTGGAGCGAATCTCCGCCTCGGCCGGGCCTCCGCCGAGGATCGTGAGCCGAAAATCGAACTGGAGGCGGGCGCACGCTTCAACCAGCGAGGTGACGCCCTTCTCGGGAACGAGCCGGCCCGCGAACCCGATCTGAAACGGCCGGCCTGACGACGCCGCCCCGTCTTCCGTCGAAACAGGCCGGTAGATCGAGGGGTCAACCGCGAACTGTGGGATCACCGCGACGGGCCCGTCGTACCCCTTCTCGCCTAGTACCCGGGCGGCGGTTTCGGTCCCGGCGATTGCCCAGGAGGCTGAGCGATGCACGAAGCGTTCCATCCAGCTGAAGGGCGGCGGATAGCGGCGCACCAGGTTCTGCCAGGTGAAGAACAGGTAGGGGATGCCGCGGCGCCGAGCGCTCGCGGCGGCCAGGAACGTGGCGAGGTTGTACGGCTCCTCATCCATGTGGAGGATGTCCGGGCGCTGCTCATCGAGGATCTTGCCCAGTCGGGGGAAGAAGAACGCGTGGTAGCTTCCGTTTAGGGCGACCGGCGAGACGATGAGCTCGTAGCCGTCGCCCCGCATGCGCTCCAGCCGCATCTCATACGAGCGGTCGCGCCACGACGGTGGAACAACCGCCACGACCTCCACGTTTCCGTTTCCGTGGCGGGCGATCTCCTCCAACTTGCGCTGGTAAGCGCCGACGACAAGCGCCTTGGAGACCATGAGAACTTTCACGCGGGGAGCCTCTGGCTCAGGCGGCGAGCTTGTTGTAGACGCCCAGGGTTTGCTGAGCGACGCGCTGCCAGCTGAAGTGCTGCGCGCGGGCGAGTGCCCGCTCGCGCAGCTCGCTCCGCATAGCCCCGTTCTCCAGTAGCTCGCCGATGGCCTCGGTGATCGCCCCCGTGTCGTATGGATCAACGAGGCGGGCGGCATCGCCCGCGACCTCGGGGAGCGCCGATAGATTCGACGTAATCACCGTTGCACCGCAGGCCATGGCCTCCAGCACCGGCATGCCGAAGCCCTCGTAGAGCGAGGGAAAAAGGTAAAGGACGGCCGCGCTATAGAGTGGCGCCTTGTCCTGCTCGCGGATCTGGCCCGTCACGACGACCTGGTCCTCGAGTCCGAGCTGGCGGATGCGCAGACGCGGATCCGGGTAGAGGGGGTGGCCGGGATAGAGCAATCGCCCGGCGATCACGAGCTGGTACTCCTCGCGCGTTGCGTCCGGTAGCGCGGCATAGGCTTCCAGCAGCCGGTCGACGTTTTTCCGCACGTCGAAGCCCCCGAAGTAGAGGATGTACTTCGGGCCGATGCCGTAGCGCTCCCGGACGGTCTCGATTACCCGTCCATCCGAAATCGGGCGGTAGCTGGAGTCGACAGCGTTGCCAATGACGTGGATATGGTCTTCCGGAATCTGCAGCGTACGCATGATGTCGTGCTTCGAATACTCCGAGACCGTGATGATGGCGTCCGCGCGCGGGACCGTGAAGGCGACCAGCGAGGAGTACATGCGGCTCTCTCGGCGCGCGCGGTATTCCGGCATGACGAGGGGGATCACGTCGTGGACTGTGACCACGGTCCGGGCGGGAAGGAAGAATGGAGCCGCAAAGTACGGGCAGTGCAGCACCTCGATCTTCTCTCGATGGCAGGCACGCACCATGCCGACCTGCTCCCACCAGAGGCTTTCGAAGTTCTCGCCGAACCGTCGCAGCGCACTCATCACTTCGATGTTCTGGAACCGGTCGGACAGCTGCGGGAACCGCCCAACGGAGGAGTGCTTGAATCGCGGGCTCAGCAGCACGTAATCGTTCTGGTCGTCGTATTCGTCAAGGCCCTTCAGCAGCTGGAACAGGTGCTGGCCCATGCCGGTAAGGGGCCGTTGAAGGAACAGCGCGTTTACGCCGATTCGCAATGCCTACCTCTTCCGTGCACGAGCGACCACGCACACGTTATACGCGGCTGCGCCGTACTCGTGCGAGTAGTCGGCATCCATCACCGCCTGCCAGAACCGCATGAGCGAAGGGAAGGGGCCAAACCTCGTCGTGATCAGATGCCCCCAGTAGGCGAGCGGGTGGAGCAAGCATGCCCTTCGCTCCACGAGCAGTACCTCGAAATGCGGATCGAGCAGCCGTCGCACCTCATCGACCAGATAGTGTTTGTGTCCCTTAAGTGCGTAGCTCGTTCCTGCCAGGCGTGCCCCGAGGCGTCGCAGGTGCGTCTTCGCCATGAGAGGGTCCAGCCACCAGAACATGCCACGATGTGGAGTGGTGAAGAGCAGCGTTCCGCCCGGCGTCATTACGCGACGCAGCTCGCTGATGCACTCCTCCTCCGCGCTGATCGGCACGTGCTCGAGCACTTCGCTGAAGATGACGCACTCGAAAGAGCCGTCGCGGAACGGTAGCGCGTCAGCGCTCGCGGCGAGGAGCCGCACCTGTCCATCGGAGGCTGCGCCGCGTCGAAGCGCCGGCAGATCGAGATCGATCCCGATACCGAGCCGCGCTCCCTGCGCGAAAGCGATGAGGCCGGAGCCGTCGTGACAGCCGACGTCCAGCACGCTGGTCTTCGTGGCGGGCAGGTGCTCGAAGACCCAGCGGCTGCGCTCATGGAGCGTGGACGCTACCGAGGCTGTCTCGGTCTTCACCGCGCTCTTACGCTGCCTGGCCGACCCGCTGATAAATCTCGATGAGCCGTTCGGCCGCTCGCTCCCACTGGAACTCCGCGACACGCTGCTCACCCCGGCGAATCAGGTCGCTGCGGAGGCCCGGATCTCCACACGCCCGCTCGAGTGTTGCTGCGATCGCATCCGGGTCGTCCGGTGGAAAGAGCAGCGCGGCGTCACCGGCGCATTCCGGGAGCGATGACGTGTTCGCGCACACGACCGTCGTCCCGCAGGCCATGGCCTCCAGCACCGGCAGCCCGAAACCCTCGTAGAGCGAGGGATAGGCGAAGACGTCGGCGCCGCTGTAGAGCGCGGCCAGGTGCTGGTCGGGCACATAGCCGGTGAAACGAACGTGGTCTGAGAATGGCGAGCGTTCCGCCTCGCGATAGGTCTCGTCGCTCAACCAGCCATTGCCACCGGCGATCACCAGCTCGTAGTTTAAGCCCGTCCGAACCCGAAAACGGCTGAAGGCGTCGATGAGTCGCGGGAAGTTCTTGCGTGGCTCGATCACTCCTACCGCTAGCACGTAGGGCAGCTTCAGCTTGTACTCGCAACGGACGCGGTCGACTGCTTCCTCGTCCGCGGGTACAAACGATGGGTCGACGCCGCCCGGAACGACGAACACGCGCTCGGGGTCGGCGTCGAGCAAGCAGATCACGTCGTTCCGTGTGTTCTCCGAGTCCGTGATGATGTAGTCGGCCCGAGCGGCCGAGCGGGGGACCGCGTGCTCGAGGAACAGCCGCAGGTGCTGATCGGCGCACTCGGGATGGATGAGGAACGCCAGGTCGTGGACGGTGATGATGGTAATACCGCGGCTCACGGGCGGCAGCACGTAGTCGGGTGCATGAAAGATGTCGACCGGGCCCGTCACCAGGTCGACGGGTAGCGGGATGCGGAGACGATGCCAGATGGCCGTCATCACGCGCTCGCGGAAGCGGAGCTCGCGCGTCGTGACGTTCGGGCCGGTCGGCACTTCAATCGTGCAGCCGTTGTTCGGGGCGGCGTGCACCAGCACATACTGGTTCTGGTCGTCGAGCGCGATAACCGCCCGGAACAAGCCCCGCACGAAGCGACCAATGCCGGCTGTCTGGTTGACGGCCGCTGTGTAGTCAATCCCAATGCGCACTTGTCACCCCGGAGTGTCTTGCTGCATCGAAGAACCCGAAGAGGGGGCCGCACCCGCCGCGATTAACTCGATGACGCCAATCACGATGCCGAACTGGACTCCGATTCCGTGGACCAGCATATTGTCAAACGCGTTGTGGGTGCTCAGCGTGACGGCCGCCCCAAGAGCGGCGATCGCGGCGGCTCGGTAGATCGGGCCCAGGCGCGCCGATGGGCGGATCGCCTGACCGGCGCGAACGAAGATGCTCACCATAAAGACTACGAACGCCAGAAAGCCGAGGATTCCAAGCTCGGCAAGCGTGTTCAGGTAGTAATTGTGTGCGTGCCCCAGTGACTCAGGCCAGCCCTGAAGCTGGAACACCTCGTACGCCTGGTCGTAGTTCCCGGGGCCAACGCCGGTGATCGGGTTGGCTTCGAACATCCCCCACGCGGCATACCAGTGGGCGAGTCGCTCGACGAGCGCGAAGTTCGACGGGTTTGGCTCGACGCTCCGCACGTCGAACACGGCGAAGTTCTCCAGTACGACGACGACGCGGTCCGTAATCACTTCCGGCAGGAGGCCCGCGGCGCCGAAGATCAGGCCGAGCGCCGCCAGTCCCCCCGCGGCCGCCAACGCCAGGCGCGTGCCGGCGCCCCAGATGAGCGCCATGATCGAGAGGGCGAGGCCGAGGCCCACCCAGGCGCCTCGCGACAGACTTGCCAGCACGGCGGCACCGATGATCAGCGTTGCGACCATCGCGGGCCATCGATCGGGCGTTCGCAATAATGACAACGCGATGCCGAAGGGGAGAATGACCGCGAGATAGCCCGCGAAGGCGTTCGGCTGCGAAAAGTCGCCGTAGGCGCGGATGAAAGGCCCGATCTGAAAGGTCTCCGGCCCGCTGCCGGTGATGAACTGGTAGAGCCCGACGAACGATTCCGCGACCGCCGCCCCGAGCGACACGAACAGCACGAATTTGAGGTCGCCCCCCGTCCGCACTGTCGAGGCAACGTAAAGCGCAACCACCAGAACTTCGGCGAGCTTGATGACCTCTTTGACCGCGCTGGGCAGGTCGCTGGCTGTCAGCGTGGAGAGCAACATCGCGCAGAGCAGCACGAGCGCTGTCGCGATCGTCGGACCGCGAGCGATAAAAATGGACCGGCCAAGCAGACCGGGGACAAGCCACCCGAGGGCCAGCGCCCCGACGAGCACGTCAGTCGCGGTGATGTCGAACGTACCCAGCGTGACCTTCGTCCACGAGGAGAACGGAATCGAGAGGATCAGGAGAGCGAGCGCAAGACGCGGCACCGTTAGGGCCAGCACGCCAACCGCGATCCCCGGGACAGCGAGCGCCGCTGGACCCAGGGGTAGCACACCAGCGATCGCGACGAAGCCCAGGGCCAGAAGAGCGAGAACGGCGACGTTGAGCGGGCCCGCGGGGAGAACATTCGCTGGGGTCATTGGCTTGTAGGTCGCAGCCTCTTGCTGGCCAGTGCAGCCCGATACCAGCCGATGGTCTGCTTCAGCCCGTCCTCGAGCGTGACGCGCGGTTCCCAGCCGAGCAACGTCCGCGCCTTCGAGATGTCAGGCTGCCGCCGGCTGGGATCGTCCGGCGTGCGCAGCTGTTGAAAGATGATCTCAGAGTCCGAGCCGCACAGCTGCCGAATGATGCGCGCGTAGTCCAGCACGCTGTGCTCGCCAGGATTGCCGAGGTTGACGACCTCGCCCCGGGCCTGTTCGGCGGTCATCGCCCGAAAAATGCCGTCCACGAGATCGGAGACGTAACAGAGGCTCCTCGTCTGCGACCCGTCACCATAGACCGTGATGGGCTCTCTTCTTAGCGCCTGGGTGACGAAGTTCGGGACCAGCCGTCCGTCCTCCGGGTCGCAGCGCGGGCCGTAGGTGTTGAAGATGCGAACGATGCGGATGTCCAGGTCATACCTGCGATGAAATGACATCGAAAGCGCCTCGCCGAACCGCTTGCTCTCGTCGTAGCAGGCGCGAGAGCCGTTCGGGTTGACGTGGCCGAAGTACGTCTCGCGCTGGGGGTGCTCCAAAGGGTCGCCGTACACCTCAGAGGTTGAGGCGAATAGGAAGCGAGCGCCGTTCGTGCGAGCCACCTCGAGTAGTCGATACGTGCCCTGGGAGTTTGCGAGCGCCGTCTCTATCGAATGCGCAATGTAGCTGCGGGGGCTTGCGGGATTAGGGCTCGCAGGACTGGCGAGGTGAAAGACAGCATCGGTCTCGGCACTGATCGGCTCGATGACATCGTGCTGGACGAACGTGAAATGCGGATTGTCGAGGAGATGGGCGACGTTGTCTCGGGCGCCCGTGATGAGGTTGTCGAGGCAGATAACGGAAGCGCCTTCGGCGAGAAGTCGGTCGCACAGATGCGAGCCGATGAAACCCGCGCCGCCCGCCACGACCGCCCTCACAATCGGCAATTCTACGTGACCGGCCCGGAGGCACGGTTGGGCGGCGGGACAGGTCCGGTGGAGAGGGCAACGAGCGCGATGAACAGCCACCACAGCACCGCGGCATCGACGAGGAAGTACGAATTGTCGATGGAGCCGTGCACGAGCGCATCCACGAAGATACCGATGGTGGCGGCGCCGACGAGACGATCGGACGGTAGCGGCCGGGCGCGGACCAGCCTCCAGGCCGCGGAGGCGGTCCAGGCCAGCAGCCCCAGGGCTGCCGCGAGCCCAAGCAGGCCGAGCTCGAGCCAGAAGTTGAGGAGCCAGTTGTGGGGGTGGGAGATGTTCGGCTCCTCGGCTGCCTCTGGCAGCATGTAGCTGTCCCGATACTGATAGAGGAAATTGTCGAGTCCAACGCCGAGCAGCGGGTGGTCGGCGCCCATGTGGAGGGAAGCAGTCCAGATCTGCAGCCGGAACAAGGCAGTGCCTGTCGTTGGGTCGAGGCGCCCGGTCGTGCGGCCCGCCGGGAGCACCGCGATGCCGACGTATAGAAGGATGGCGATCACGAGCGCTGTGCCGACGAACCAGCGACGGCTGCGCAATGCACTTAGCGCGAGTGCCGCGGCGGCGAAGCCGGTCCAGGCGCCGAGTGACAGCGTCCGCAGCAGTCCCACGGCAATCGCAATGAGCGCAAGCCAGGCCACCCGCCGTTCGTTGTCTTTCATCTGGATGGTGGCAGGCGCAAACAGCGCGATGGCGAAGGCGACAGCGCCTGCCCTTCCGAGAAATAACCCGAGGTGGTTCGGTGAGAGGTAGGGGTCTGTTGCCCGAGCGAGCGGATTGAAGAGGGCTCCCTCCAGCGCTAACGCCGCGAGCGAGACCAGGGCAGCAAAGACACCCGAGGCAACGACGCTCCAGACGACGACGACTCGGACTTGATCTGGCTTGGCGATCGTGGCTCGCGCGATGTAGAAAACCAGGAGCGGCTCGACGATCAACCAGCGGAGCTCGCGCAGCGACTGCCTTGGGTACTCGGTGACGAACAGCGAAAGCAGCGCCGCCACCAGCAGCGCGGCAGCGCCCCAGTCGACGACTGAAGGACGCGGGAGCCGTACAGCGGCACCCGAGAACCTCTCTACCAGACCCCGAACCACCACACCTACGAAGCCCAGCAGAATTGCCGCCTCGGTGAGCGAGACCTCGATCCCCCCAAACGTCCGCGGGTGCAAGTAATACGGGAGGGTGAGTACGATGACCGGCACGGCGATCCAGGGTTGGAGAGCAACGGCGGCACCGAACCCGAGGGCTCCGAGCAGGGCCAACGGCAGAGGGCCGAGGGCCATCGAACTCATGCTGATGGCCGCTAACAGCAACGTGACGTTTGCGCCCGTCCTCAGCCTTCGCCGGGTGAGCGCGGTATCAGCCACCAGGCCGCTTGCTCCCCAGTGGACGCCGACGACCGGGAATTTTGCCCCTTAGAGCTGTGTTAGATTTAATAGAGAAGGCGTAGAGCCTGAGCCATCGTGGAGAGGTGACCGTGGCAGATCCTGTGCATGTATCCGAGGCGTCGTTCGAAGAAGAGGTTCTAAAGGCGTCGGAACCCGTTCTCGTCGACTTCTGGGCCGAATGGTGCGGTCCCTGCCGCATGGTAGCCCCGGTCGTCGCCGAAATCGCCAAGGAGCAGGATGGCAAGTTAAAGGTCGCCAAGGTCGACGTGGATGCCAACCCGTCGTTTCCCGGGCGATTCGGCATCGCAGGGATCCCGACGTTGATCCTTTTCAAAGGTGGCGTGGAAGTCGACCGAATCATCGGCTACATGCCCAAGCAGAAGCTCTGGGACAAGATCTCGGCTAGCATCTAAGAGAGCCTGGACCAGGGAGTCGGGTCAATCCTCACTCCCGATAGCGGTCTCGGCGGGCGCGACGGCGACCGTGCGCTCGTGACGATAGGTGACCAGCCCAGGGGCCCCACCCCGAATCTTTCGAACGTACTTGCGCGACGTGTAGTCCACCTCTACGCTTCCGGCGTCCCGTGCAGCGCTACGTCCCGCGGCCGCCCGCGCCGCCTGCATGATCTGCTCCTGGGTCGGTTCACCCGTTGGGATCCGCAGAACGACGTGCGCACCGGGTACGCCTCGCGCGTGAAACCAGAGGTCGTCGGGCCTCGCGAGGTGAAACGTGACCCACTCGTTGCCCACCGCGCTCCCCCCAACCAGGAGCTCTCCGCCGCTCAGCGGTTTACGCAAATGAACCCCAGGGGCTGCCGCGCCTTTTCCATCGGCCCGTTTTCCTTCCCGCTTCTTGCTTGCCGACCTTCGAAGCACACCCCCATCCTCTAGTTCCCGCCTGATCGCCGTAATCGCCTTCTCGCTGTCGGCCATCTGGACGTGCAGCGCCATCCCCTCGAGGTGCTCGATCTCGCCGGCGACCTTTTCGAGCAGCGGTGGAACCGACGACTTCGCATCCCGCGCGTCGGTGTAGCGTTTGAAATACGACTGCGCATTCTCAATAGGGGAGAGCGTGGGGTAGAGATCGATGCGCCGGCCCTCCCAGCTGAGCGCCGTCGCGCCCGGTTCGAGCGCGTGCGCGTTCGCGAGGATGGCCTCACCGGCCGCGCGCAGCTCGTCGGCGTTGTCGGCGCTCGCGAGAGAACGCTCCAGGCTGCTGCGCTTGCGCCGCGATTGCTCGAGGCGGGCGGCGAGCGCTTCCAGCAGTGGCCGCGTCAGGCGGTCAAAGGCTGGAGCCGAGACCTCGCGTCGGCCGGCAGCGATGATCGCCTCGCTCATACTCGTGTAGGGGATGACTTCGGCGTCCGCAAACTGCGTGAGTCGGTAGGGGGCGGAATCGAGCACTCGCCCTTCCCGGCGGGCAACGGTGGGCTCCCACGCGCCGGTCTCGAGAGGCCTCGCCAGGTCGCTCGCCGACGCCGCAACGTCTCCCCAGGATTCCACCTCAGACGCGAGGGTCTCCGGATTGCCCGCCGCGCGAGCGAGGGCCTCGCGCGCGGCGAGCGGCGAGAAGCCGGCGACTTGCTGGAGCACCGTCCTCCAGGCGGGTCCACCCTGGCTGGCGGCGCGTTCGAGAGCGCGGGCCAGGCCCGCGTCGGACGGATCGCTCTTGGTTTCAGCCGGCGGCAAGCTGTACCGGAGATGGGGGAGCAACGGCCTGGCTGGATTCACGGCCGGGGGGACACGCACGAGGACGTCCATGATCGTCGTGTCCTCGTCCACGAGGGCGAGGTTATTGCGTCGGCCCATCACTTCGGCGATGAGCTCGATCTGGCGCGGCACGCCTCGGTCGACTCGTGCGGAGAGGCAGAGCCGCAGCAAACGCTCCAGACGCGGCTGTTCGACGGAGACGATGCGACTGCCGGCGACGTACTTCCTGAGAAGCAGCGAGAACGGCGTGACCGCATCGGAGATGCGGCGCAGGCGCTCATCGGTCAAGTACACCCGGCTTGCGTCGGGCGCCAGGTCGAAGACGATCGAGAGGCGCGCGCCTCGTGCAAACACTTCGAGGCCCAGCCGGCGCGCATCGAGCAGGAGCGCGCGGTCGATCCGCCCACCCTCGATGCGATCCCGCATCTCGGTGGTAACAGCGTGCATCGTCAGCGCGTCGTAAGTCATGGGAGAGGGCTCCCCGGGGGCGGGCGCGGCCGAAATGATTCGTGCCTGGCCGGCAGTATACTGGCCGACATCAGGCCCGAAACGCGGAGGAGGCTTGGCCACAGCCGGTCCACCGAGTGGCCGCCTCTTCGTCCTGTCGGGCCCTTCCGGGGCGGGCAAGACGGAGCTAATGCGAGTCTTGAAAACCCGCGAGCCGCAACTCCACTTCTGCGTCACGGCGACGACCCGAAAGCCCCGGCCAGGCGAGCGCGACGGCGCCGATTACTTCTTTTACAGCGAGGAGGAGTTCCTCCGACTGCTGGACCAGCGCAAGCTCCTCGAGTACGCCCGGGTTCCGCCCGATACCGGCTATTGCTATGGAACTCCCCGCGACCAGGTCGAGCCCATCATCGCTTCCGGCCGAGATGCGTTTACGCAGGCCGACGTCCAGGGGGCTCGCAGCCTCCGGACGCTGGTCCCGAGTGCTGTGCTTATCTTCCTGAAGCCCCCGGACGTCGAAACGCTGCGTCGGCGCTTGATCGGGCGAGCCGCCGAGCCGGCCCCTGAGATGCGCCAACGGCTGGAGAACGCCCAGGCCGAGCTGGGCCGCGAGTCCGAGTTCGACTACTCAGTGGTAAATGCTGACGGCGCCCTCGACGAAGCAGTCGATCAGGTGCGCGCCATCATTCGCGAGGCACACCCTCGAGCCAGCGATGCCGCGCCGAAGCGAGCCCGTGGCTGACGATCCGAAGATCACGCTCGTTCTGGGTGGAGCACGCAGCGGAAAGTCCGCGTTCGCTCAGCAGCTCGCTACTCGCCTATCAGGGACGGTGCTCTTCGTGGCGACCGGAGTTGCGGTCGACGCCGAGATGGCCGAGCGCATCGCCGCGCACCGCGCGTCGCGGCCGGCCAGCTGGCGCTGCGTCGAAGCGCCCATCGGTGTTGGGGAGGCGATTCGCCGTGCTTCTTACGAGTCCGGGGTCGTGCTCGTCGACTGCCTGTCCTTCCTGGTATCGAACTGCCTGATGGCCGAGCACGCCTCATCCTCCGTGGAGCTCACCGAGCAAGCGGTCTGGCCCCGAATCGACGATGAGATCGCAGGCATCCTCGAGGCCACCCTTTCCGAGGGAACACGGCTGATCATCGTGTCGGACGAGGTGGGGATGAGTGTCGTGCCGGAGTACCCGCTGGGGCGCATCTATCGCGATCTACTTGGCCGCGCGAACCAGCGAATCGCCCGTGAAGCCGGGGGCGTCTACCTGATGGTCGCGGGGATACCCGTCGATATCAAGGCGCTTGGCCCCTGACGCCGCTCGTTGTTTGCTGAAAAATCGCGATGTTACAATTTGCACAATCCTCAACCGGGTGTTTTGCGTAACGGGAGGCCCACGTGGGTCAGGTGCTCGTTCTCAACCTGAATTACGAGCCGTTGAACGTGTGCCATCCACGCCGCGCGCTTGTCCTTATCGTCGGGGGTAAGGCGGAGGTGCTGGAGGTCGACGGCCTCGTCTTCCGGTCGCCGAGCCGCTCGTTCCGCGTTCCATCGGTCATCCGATTGAACCATCTCATCAAACGGCCTCGGCCCAGAGTGCGTCTCACGCGCCGTGAGGTCTTCCTGCGCGACCAGTACACCTGCCAGTACTGCGGCGCGCGGACCAAGGAGCTCACGCTCGACCACGTGCTTCCGAAGCACCGGGGCGGGCGTCACTCCTGGGAGAACCTCGTCAGCGCCTGCCAGGGCTGCAACCACCGCAAAGGTGGGAAGACGGTTGACGAGGCACGGATGCTGCTCCGCCGCTCGCCGGCCGAGCCCAAGGCTACGCCGCAGTACCTCTTCCAGCACTATCTGGACGACAACGAGGCCTGGCGGAAGTTCATCCCTGTGGTCCCGGACCGCGGGGTGGAGAGCCGCTCGTTCTGAGCAAGCCCTATTCTTCACAAGCTCTGAGCTTGTCGAAGGGCGAGCCCGAGCCTAATCGCCCAGCAACACCTCGCGCAGTGCCGCCTCGTTCTGTGACGTCGTAAAGGCCACCACTTCGTCGCCCGAGACCACGGCGGTGTCGGGCTGTGGGAAGATAGGGATTCCGTCGCGGATGATCACCGCGATGGTGGAGGGGCTGGGGAGCGCGATGTCCCGCAACCGACGCCCCGCTATGGCCGACCGGTCCTGGATGATCGCTTCGACGACCTCGACGTCTGTGTGGCGCAAGCGCAGGAGCGGCACCAGGTGATCGGAGGGGATCTCCTGCTCGATCATCGAGAGGACGACGTCGGTCGCGCTGACGGTGTCATCAATGCCGAGGCGCTGGAAGATCTCGGCGTTTTTCGGGTTGTTGATCCGCGCGATCGTGCGGTCCGAGTGGAAGCGTGTCTTCGCTACCTGGCAGATGACGAGGTTGTCCTCGTCGTCTCCGGTGACCGCGGCGACGAGGTCTGCCCGCTCGGCGCCTGCCGCTCGCAGGACAGTGGTCTCGCAAGCGTCTCCGACCATCACGATGCTGCCGAGCTCGCCCTCGATCTCGGCGGCGCGGTGCGCATCGCGCTCGATGATCACCACCTCGTGGCTCTGGCCGACGAGCTCTTTGCCCAGGTAGAAGCCTACCTTGCCGCCGCCCGCGACGATCACGTACACGTGCGCTCCCCGCCGCTGCGCCGCGAAAGTCTCATCCGGCCCCCCGGGCGGTCTGGCCGAGCTCGCCGCTCTCGGCGGTATAGACGCCGTCGGGGTCGAGGATGTGGAGGAACTTGTCTGCGCCAAGAACCGTCGGCGAGATGGTCTCGAGGCCGAGCAGCTCGAACGTCTCCTGCCGGAGCGGATCGTAGATGCGGGTCACGACCTTCGGGACATTGAAGATGTGGCGCGCCACCTGTGAGGCCATGATGTTGCGGTTGTCGCCCTGCGTGGCCGCGGCGAAGGCATCCGCTCGCTCGATTCCAACTCGCCGTAGCACGTCCACATCGAGTCCGTTGCCGACAATCGTGGTCCCGTCGAAGTCGAGGTCCAGGCGTCCGAATGCTTTCTCCGTGAGATCGAGGATGGTGACCTCGTGGCCGCCCCGAGCGAGTTGGGAAGCGACGCGCGCGCCGACCCGCCCGCAGCCCATGATGATCACGAACATGGTGACTCCTGTGCGCAAAGCTTACGCGAAGCGGAGCTTCAGCGGTCGGACATTCGTTCCCGATAAACCCAGACATTGCAGGGTGCGTTCTTCAGGACGTAGGGAACCGTCTTGCCAAGGTCCAGCTCCCCGAACTTCTTGCGGTACGGGATGCCGAGCATGACGAGGTCGACCTGTGCCTCGATAGCTTCTTCCACGACCGCGGTACCGACGTCGCGGGCCTGGAGGATCTCGGTCTCCAGCTCCAGGCCGGCTTCGGCAGCGGTTCGCTCGGCTTCGTCGAGGATCGCGTCGGCGTTCCTCCGCTCTTCGACCAGGTCCGCGTCGAGAGGGAGAGTGCGGCGCACCTCGATGACGTGGATCGCGTAGACCTGTACTTTGTCGCGCTTCGCCGTTTGCGAAGCGAGCGCGATCATGGCGGCGTCGGTGGAGTTGCCGTTCACCAGCACGAGGAT